>Ga0194137_10000211_pt1 | contig 41155 bp, 39 predicted proteins | sample TARM_MetaG_T3_14_FD_134025 | JGI IMG/M metagenome (GOLD analysis project Ga0194137, IMG submission 134025) | Freshwater microbial communities from Pennsylvania, USA, analyzing microbe dynamics in response to fracking - TARM_MetaG_T3_14 (version 2) | ecosystem: Environmental > Aquatic >... | reverse complement strand
GCCATCCACCGGTTCAACCTGCCCCAGATCCGGGCGGAACTGAAAAATCCGGAAACCATCCGCATGGCGGAGGCCTTTGGCGCCCCTATTATTATCAATGCCGGGCTGCGTGAGGGCAGCCTCCGGGCCTACGCCGATTCCCAGGATATTCCGGTGGTCACGTTCGAGGGGGGCGAGGCCCTGCGGTTTGACGACGTGGTTATCTCCAGTGGCGTGAAAGGCGTGATCCGGGTGATGCGGGAGCTGGAAATGATTCCCGCCAAGAAGGGCCCCAAAGCACCCAGGAAGCGCTCGGAAACGGCCGCCAACTCGCAATGGGTGCGAACTGACACAGACGGCATCATGCGCCCGGTGGCAAGCCTGGGGCAAAAGGTGCGCAAGGGGCAGAAGCTGGCCATGGTGGCGGACCCGTTCGGCGAGTCGGAAACCGCCGTGCTCTCGCCCTGTTCCGGCATTGTGATCTGTGTGAATAACCTGCCCCTGGTGAACGAGGGGGAGGCCATCTACCACATTGCCCGGTTTGACGAGCTTGGTGAGGCGGAAAAGGCCATGGACTATTTCCGCAGTAGTTACGAGGGGGACGTGGGCGATGATGTGGTGCCCGTTCATCCCTGGGACGACCGGCAGAAATAAGCGGGAGATCAGCCATGATCTGGGATCAGAGCTTTATTGAACTGGCGCCCCTGCCGCGGGGGTTTCACCTGGTAACCAATGAGATCGTCGCCCAGGCGCCGGACCTCACTAACTGCGAAGTGGGGCTGCTGCATCTGTTCATTCAGCATACCTCTGCCTCTCTCGCCGTGAATGAGAATGCCGATCCGGATGTACGCGGCGATCTGGAGCGCCACTTCAACGTGATGGTGCCGGAAAATGCCCCCCATTATGAGCATGTGACGGAAGGGCCGGACGATATGCCGGCCCATATCAAGAGTATCCTGATCGGCCCGTCACTCACCCTGCCGGTGTCCAGGGGGCACCTTGCCCTGGGAACCTGGCAGGGGATTTACCTCTGCGAACACCGCGATCGAGCCGGCAGCCGCCGGATTGTGGCGACATTGCAGGGGCGGTGGTGAGCGGTTAACCGGAAAACTGGCATTCTGTGCCATAACTCCTAGGCTTGGGAAGGTTGGTAGTAAGCGAATTAAACCAGGCATGGAGCCGTTGTGACCCGCTTTGACCGTATCTACAAGATTCATGATCTACTTCGAACTGCCCGGATTCTGGATGAACCCGGCAGAGCTCTATGTGCTGCTGGCCTGTGAACAGCTACTGGAAAACGTACAGCCCGGGATGATCTCCAGCCGCCTGGCTCCTTTGAAAGACAAGATTCGCCACCTGCTGGGCGAATCCGGCTGGCGGTATGCCACACAGCCGACGCACTTCGCCCGTTTTCCCTGGACCGGATTACCGAGCCCCGGGTGGAACATACCCCATCGGAGCAAAGAGCCATCGAAGAAATCGACGGGTTTGCCTACGCCAGCTTCGGAATTTTCGGCGGCGGCCCAAAAGGCCACCGCACACCTCCGGTTCTCCAGCCACGCGGAAGAACAACACTGGCGGCAGAACGTCTGCACCACAACCGGAATCCGGCTTTGAAAACTGAACAGACGGCGCCCGCAGGCGCCGTCCAAAGAGGCAGGCAGTCATGAGCTCGACAAGCTGCCAGGTTCTGATTCGACTGCTGTCGTAATCCGGCTTATTGGTTCTTGCCTTTGCCGTTGGGTAGATTGCGATTTGTGATAGCCCAGGTGCCGTCGCGAAGCTCGGCTTCAGCGTGCTGGATGTTGACGTACAGTGTCTTTGGATCCTTGCCGAAGTAGATGCCCGTGGCCTCCGCGCCATTATCATCCCAATCGAAGCATTGGCCGCCCTGATTATCGTCACAATCCCAGGCACCGTCGCGCAGCGAGGCGAACAGGTAAACACCCTCGGCCAGGCCGTCGCCGTCTCGATCTGGCTCGGCAACCCAGATGTCAGAAGGTGAGTTGTCCTCAACGATCCACAGCCGCCCGTCCGGTCCCTGTGCCAGGTTGTCCGGGTCGTCGAACCCTGTTATGAACTGATCGGTTGGCGGGTTACCGACTGGGCCGATGGCGCTAAGATCCTGGTCCGGCACGTTGACACCATCTACAACAAATGGGGTGATGATCTGCTGGTCGAGATTGATGGCCAGAACGCGGTCTGAGGAGGTAGTCGAAACATACAGAGTGTTGCCGATGCGCTCGATATCCTCGGGTCGGCCGTACTCGGTGGCGTTGACGTCGTCAGCCGCGACCTTGGCGTCGATTTGTACCTGGATAGGGTCCAGGGCTACCCACTCGAACATGCCCGTTGCGCCCGCATCGCCGTTCCAGCTCTGCTCGGCATTGGGGATGCCGCTAACTTTCAGCGCATAAAGCTGACCGGAAGAAAGGTCACCGTAGGTGTCTGGAACGAATTTGAAGATGGAGCCGCCGTTCAGTTCGTCGATAACGTAGACTTCGCCGTCGCGACCGATCTCAATGCCCTCATGTCGAGTGCGGCCGACAGCAGGACGATCTTTTACGTCGACTGCAACCGTGGGGTCGCTGTTGTCCAGGACCAGCTCATACAGGCGGCCCTGTGGATCTTCTTCAGCAAACAGCACGGTGCCCCAAGGGGTCCAGCGAATGCCGTCGAGGTCTCCGCCTCGAGTAAATTCAGGGAACTGAGGACCGATTGCCGGAGAGGAAGTGGCACAATCGCTGGCCTGTGCAATGACTTTGGTTTCACCCGCTTTCAGGTCGTGGACCGAAACAGCGCCGCAGTTGTCCACTTCGTGAGTACGATACAGGAAGCGGCCAGCCTGCTTGCCAGTTTCGTTGACGGTGTTCATGTCGGGGAGATCAGGGTAGTCACGGCCTATGTCTGTGCCGCCGGGGTAAATTTCATAGATGTTGAGATTCTGTTCGTCAGTAACCTTGTACTGACGATAGCCATCCGGGATTAGAAACGGGCTTTCACCCCAGTTGTCCGTCAGTTCATAGGCTGAACCGGGAATGGGGTTGAAGGCCATCGGGCCATTAACAGTTTCGCCTGCTTGAGCCGAAACGCTACCGATCGCCAGAGCGATGGCGGTACCTAGAGTGGATGATTTACGCAGCATTTTGAAACTCCATCTTCCGGGAATTTGGGGCAATCGCTTTCGCTTGAAAGCCCTTGTATGTTCCTCCTGTAACATTACGTTACAATGAAGGAATGATTGCCACGAAGTTTTGTTGTGACTTTGGCAGTGAGGCCGAAAGCTAAGCAGGCCCTGGCTTTCTCATTAATCAAGGGAAAGCAGTGACGCCTGCAAAAGCGTTATACCCGGAAGTAATAGCTGCTCTGGAGTTGCATGAAATTCGGTGTGGTATTCCACCCATCGGGCCGCCCGGATGGGTGGAATGCCACCAATTTTCTTGTTAGTCATCTCTCCGTATTTTAGAAGATCTTTGTTTTAAAAAAGGTTTTTGAAACTGGCCTGGTCCTTGCTTTTTATGAGCCAGCGTGGTCCGGACCGGGCGACGTCGAAGACCCAAACAAACAAAATGATATGGGGAGCATCCTCTATGAAGATCCAAGTCATCCTGGCAGCAGCCGTTGCCTCTGCCGCTATCGCCGGCCCGGCCATGGCCCAGGACAAATCCGAATGGCCCCAGAGCTTTACCGTCGGTACAGCCAGCCAGGGCGGTACCTACTTTGCCTATGGTTCCGGATGGGCCAACTACATGGCCGAGACTCTGGGTATTTCCGGTGGTGCCGAGATTACCGGCGGTCCGATGCAGAACATGGCGCTGGTACACACCGGCGATCTGAACTTCGGCCTGACCACCATGGGCCCGGCCCGTGAATCGCTGGAGGGCAATAGCCCGTTGGCGCCGGGTATGGCCATGGACAATGTCTGTGCCATGTTCCCGATGTATGAGACCCCCTTCTCTGTCACCACGCTGAGCAGCTCCGGCATCACCTCCATTGAGGACATTCCGGACGGCGCCACCATTGGTTTCGGTCCGGCCGGCTCCACCTCCGACACCTATTTCCCGCGGATGATGGAAACCCTGGGCGTGGATTTCGAGCGTCGTAACGGCAGCTGGTCCGATCTGGGTACCCAGCTCCAGGACGGTCTGATCGACGTGGTGGCTTTTGCTGCCGGCATTCCCATCCCGGCTGTGAGCCAGCTGGAGGTGCAGACCGACGTCAACATCATCGGTATGACCGACGAGGAACTCAAGAAGATCACGGACGCCTTCCCGGTGGCTGAGTTCACCATTCCGGCCAGCACTTACCAGTCCCTGGAAGAGCCGTCTCAGGTGGTCTCCATGTGGAACTTCGCTATCGCAAACTGCGATGTGCCGGATAGCCTGGTCTATGAAATGGTCAAGACCACTATGGAGAACAACGACAAGATGGTCTCCATCCACAAGGCGGCGAAAACCACTGTTCCCGAGAACTACACCAAGAACAATGTTCTGCCCTGGCATCCGGGCGCAGCACGCTGGTTCAATGAAAACGGCTACGAGATCCCGGAAGACAGGATCCACGAGTAACCGTTGTGTAGGAGGAGGCTGCTTCGGCAGCCTCCCGGTTTTCCGGTCCTGAACCGATCCGGTGTTCCCGCTAGCAGGTTTGTATCATGTCCACTGAACACGAAGTCCAACATTCGCCCCGGGTGACCGAGGACGAAGACCACATTCTTGCCCACAACGTCGACGAGGAGCCGGTTGAAGCGAACCGTCGAGTGTATGAAGGTGGGCTCCTGAAGTTTGTTACGCTGCTGACAATTGCCTATTCATCGTTTCACCTGTACACCCTGAACATTGCTCCCCTGGAGACCTGGTCGTTCCGGATTGTCCACGTTGCCGGGGCTCTGTTGCTTGGCTTCATGCTGTATGCCGGCGCCCGGTTTGTTACAGCCGAGGAAGGTGACGCCCGTCATCGCTGGACCAGCTGGATTGCCGGTATCGCTCTGTTGCCGGCACTGTATTCCCTCTACCACGGCTACGTGTTCTATCAGACCCTGCAAGGTGACGCTCTGCGCATTGCGCCCGAGCTGGAGACCTGGCACTTCGGCTGGCCGCTGATCGCTGCCACTGCGGTTGGTATTGTTGTCAGCTGGTTCCACCAGCGCGGCCGCTCCCGCTTCAGTGTGCCGGACCTGGTGCTGATGGTGTGCTCGGTGTCGGTCGCCACCTATCTGCTGGTGGTCTATAACACCAATATCCGCATGTCCACCGGGACACCTTTCTCGCCCGTGGGTATCTCCTTCGCGGCCGTGGCCGGCACCGCGCTGATCATGGAAATGACACGCCGCGTAGCCGGTATGGCACTGGTCATTATTGGTCTGGTTTTCCTGGCTTATGTCTTTCTCGGGCCTTACCTGCCCGGGTTCCTGGGTTATCCGGGGCTTTCGGTCAAACGTTTCTTCAGCCAGGTCTACACCGATGCAGGTATTCTCGGGCCGACCACCGCTGTGTCCTCCACCTACATTATTCTGTTCATTATTTTTGCCGCCTTCCTGCAGGCTTCCAAGGTGGGTGATTATTTCGTCAACTTCGCCTTCGCGGCGGCCGGTCGGTCCCGTGGCGGGCCGGCAAAGGTGGCGATTTTTGCCTCCGGCCTGATGGGCATGATCAATGGCACCAGTGCCGGTAACGTAGTTTCCACCGGCTCGCTGACCATCCCGTTGATGAAGAAGGTGGGCTACAAGAAAACGTCCGCTGGCGCAGTGGAAGCGGCCGCTTCCACCGGTGGCCAGATCATGCCGCCGATTATGGGGGCCGGCGCCTTCATCATGGCGGAGATTACCGGTATTCCCTATACCGAGATTGCGATCGCGGCGATCATCCCGGCCATTCTGTACTTCGCCTCGGTCTACTTCATGGTCGACTTCGAGGCCGCCAAGACCGGCATGCGCGGTATGCGTGAAGACGAGCTGCCCAAGCTCAGGCGCCTGATCAAGCAGGTGTACCTGTTCATTCCAATCATCATTCTGATCTACGCGCTGTTCCAGGGCTACTCCGTGATCCGTGCCGGTACCCTGGCCACAGCCGCGGCTGCCGTAGTGAGCTGGCTGTCCCCTAACAAGATGGGGCTGAGAGCGATTCTCCGGGCGCTGGATATTGCCTCGGTGATGGCCATCCAGATCATTGTGGTCTGTGCCGCTGCCGGTGTGATCGTGGGTGTGATCTCACTGACCGGTGTCGGGGCACGATTCTCGGTATTGTTGCTGGATGTGGCGGAAGCCAGCCAGTTATTGGCCCTGATTTTCGCCATGTTCATTTCCATCCTGTTGGGCATGGGAATGCCTACAACGGCGGCCTATGCGGTGGCAGCCTCGGTGGTGGCGCCGGGTCTGGTGCAGCTGGGTATTGAACCGTTGACCGCGCACTTCTTTGTGTTCTACTTCGCGGTGGTGTCGGCGATCACGCCTCCGGTGGCCCTGGCCTCCTATGCTGCTGCCGGCATCTCCGGCGCCAACGCCATGGCCACGTCGGTTGCGTCGTTCCGGATCGGTATCGCCGCGTTCATCGTGCCGTTCATGTTCTTCTACAATGGTGCGCTGTTGATGGATGCAGGCTGGTTCGAGATCGCCCGGGCACTGGTAACCGCCACGTTTGGTGTCTACCTGCTGTCTGGTGGGGTGCTCGGCTGGTTTGGCAAGGTGTCTGCACCCTGGGTGACCCGTCTGCTGCTGATCGGTGCAGCCTTGCTGATGATCGAGGGCGGCATCTGGACGGATCTTGGCGGTATCGCCATGGCCGTGCTTGCCTTCGTAATGCAGCGTCAGCGCAGGGCCCGCCTGGCGCCGGCGGTATCCTGATGGCGTAACCGTATTCCGTTCGGGCGGGCACGGCTCCGGTTGTGCCCGCCCGTCCGGGGCGCTAGGCTAGCGTTTTTTCGGGACTGACTGTCATGCCTTTCCGTATTGTTGCTTCCCTGTTGTTGTTGATCACCCTGGGTTTGTCCTGGGTACTGGGCGGGTGGACCGGCTATCGGCAGGTGGAACAGGAAAGCCTCGAGGAATCCTTCCGCTACCGGCAGTTGGTTGCCAACGAACTGAACCGTTACCTTCCCATCCCGGAATTGATGGCGGAGCATCCGCTCATGGAGCGGGCACTGCTGAACCCCGATGACCCGCTCGTCATTCTCCAGGCCAATCGGGAAATGCAGAGAATGGCGACCATTGTCGGCAGTTCCGATGTTTACCTGATGGACACCTCCGGCCTGACCATTGCTGCCAACAACTATCTTCAGGAGGACAGTTTTGTTGGCAGCAACTATTCCTTCCGCCCCTATTTTTCCGAGGCCATGGCGACCGGGGATTCTGTGATCTATTTTGCCCTGGGCCTGATGTCCGGTGTTCGGGGCCTGTACTTTTCGCACCCGATACGAAACGACCGGGGCAGGATCCTGGGGGTGATCGCCGTGAAGGTGCTGGTGCATGAACTGGAATCCCAGTGGCACCGGCCGGCGTCGCTCAGTGAGGCGGAAATGGTGGTGCTGGATGATTCCGGTATCAGTTTCCTGGCCAGTCGCCCGGCCTGGCTCTACCGGGATTTTTCCGCCAATCGTCAGGGAGAGCTGTCGTTGGAGACCCGGCAGCGCTACCCGGACCGTGAACTGCGGCCCATGGAGATCGAACGCATGGGCCTGCCCTGGGGTTTGTCCGAAAGGTCCGCCAAGATCCGGATCCGCTCTGCGGAAGGGCGGCAGGACTACCTGGCAGTCCGGACCCCGTTGCCCCGCCTGGACTGGACGCTCCAGGTGATGGTTTCCACCGCGCCCGTGCTCTGGACCCGGCTGGCCTTCCTGGTTGGCGGCCTGGCAATTTACCTGGGTGTCCTGCTGGCCTGGTTGTACCTGAGGGAGCGCTACCGCCGGGAAGCGGAGCTGGCGCTGCGGGGAGAACAGCTTGAACGCCGGGTGGCGGAGCGTACCCGGGATCTGGAGCATTCCAACCAGCAGTTGCTGGAGGAAATCCGTGAGCGTGAACGGGCCCAGAGTGAGCTTCGGGAAACCCAGCAGGAACTGATCCAGGCCGCCAAGCTGGCGGTGCTGGGGCAGATGTCCGCAGGGCTCAACCATGAGATGAATCAGCCTCTCACTGCGATTCAGACCTACGCCAGAAACAGTCGTCGTTTCCTGGCCAAGGGCGCGCAAGACATGGTGGATGCCAACCTGTCGGAGATTATTGCCCTGTGCGACAAGATGGCGGAGCTGACACGGCAGTTCAAGGTGTTTGCCCGCAAATCCGAGGGGCCGCCTGCGGTGGTAGACTTGCGGCAGTCCGTTGATGCCTCCCTCAAGATCATTGCGGCCCAGGAGTCCAGTTCGGATATCGAAATCCAGTGGAACCGGCCGGATCAGCCGGTGATGTGCCATGGCGATCTTATCCGCATTGAACAGGTGATGGTTAATCTGATGGCCAATGCGGTGCAGGCCGTGGAAGGCTCGGGGGAACCTCGGGTCCGGATCGATATTGAGGAAACCGATGACTGCTGGAAATGCCTGGTGCGCGATAACGGGCCCGGCCTGCAGGGCAATACCGAACAGATCTTCGAGCCGTTCTTCACCACCAAATCAGTGAAACAGGGGCTTGGCCTCGGGCTGTCTATCTCACGCCAGATTGTCGATGCGCTTGGCGGCAGCCTCATTGGTCGGAACCGGATGGACGGCCCAGGTGCCGAATTTGTCTTAACGCTCAAGAAACGGGAGGCCACGGAATGACGGAACCCTCGGTAATTTTTGTGGACGACGATCCCCATATTCGCCAGGCCATCGCCCAGACCCTGGCTCTGGAAGAGCTGCCGGTTCGCTGTTTTGAAGACGCGCCGTCAGCACTCGGGCACATTCATGCCGACTACGATGGCGTGGTCCTGTGTGACTACAACATGCCGGAGATGGACGGTCTGGAAGCGTTGGAGCGCATTCGCGCGGTGGATGAGGCGATTCCGGTGATTATCCTGACCGGCCAGGGCGATATCAGCACTGCCGTAACCGCCATGCAACAGGGCGCTTACGATTTTATCGAAAAGCCCTTCGATCAGGACGAACTGATTGAACTTCTCAGACATGCTCTGGAAAAACGCCATCTGGCCCTTGAGAACCGCCGGCTGAAAGCTCAGCTGCGTCATATGGCGCGGCCGGGACCGCGGATTCTGGGGGATTCGCCGTCGATGCAGAAGGTGATGGCGACCATTGATCCGGTACTGGATATCTCCGCCAATATCCTTCTGCACGGTGAAACCGGCTCCGGTAAGGACGCTCTGGCCCGGTACATTCACGAGAACAGTGCCCGCAGTGCCCATAATTTTGTCGCTATCAACTGCGGTGCGGTTCCCGAGAATCTGATCGAGAGCGAGCTGTTCGGCCATGAGGCCGGTGCGTTTACCGGCGCCGACAAACGCCGCATTGGTAAAATCGAACATGCTCACAAGGGCACCCTCTTTCTGGACGAAGTCGAGAGCATGCCCATGCCGCTTCAGGTGAAGCTGTTGCGGGTGCTCGAGGAACAGCGGGTGGAGCGCCTGGGCAGCAACCAGGTGCAGGAAGTGGATGTACGCATCATCGCCGCTACCAAGGCAGACCTGAAGAAACTCAGTGAGGAGGGCGATTTCCGGCCCGATCTGTATTACCGGCTGAATGTGGTGAAGGTGGATATACCACCCTTGCGGGAGCGCAAGGATGATATCCCGACTCTGTTTCACCATTTTGTGCTGATTGCCGCCGCCCGCTACGACCGGGAGAGTATCCCTCTGAATGCCGGTCAGGCAGCGCGTCTAATGCAGCATACCTGGCCAGGCAACGTCCGGGAACTGAGAAACCTGGCCGAGCGCTACGTCCTGCTGGGGCCGGCCGCACTGGATGAGAACGAGCCCACGGAGACAGCCAGCGTGGCGGGCCGGCAGACCCTGGCCGAAATGATGGACGGGTTTGAGCGTTCCGCGATTATCAGCGCCCTGAATGCCTGCCATGGCAGCATCAAGGACACCATGGTGCAGCTTGGTATTGCCCGTAAAACCCTGTACGACAAGATGCGCAAGCACGGGCTCGACAAGGCGCAGTTCAAGGACTGAACTGTATGAAAATGGGGTCAGATGAAAAGGGGGTCAGATGAACTTTTCATCTGACCCCCTTCTCATCTGACCCCATGCTGGAGACCCAGGATCAGAGATTGGCTTCAGCAAATTCTGCAAGCACCGAACGCGGAACCCCTTGCAGGTGGATGTGGCCGCCGTGTCGGAACCGCTTGAAGCGCTCGGTCATGTAGGTCAGGCCGGAGCTCAGGGCGCTCAGATAGGGGGTGTCGATCTGGGCCAGGTTGCCAAGGCAGATCACCTTTGAACCGTTGCCGGCCCGGGTAATGATGGTCTTGATCTGGTGCGGTGTCAGGTTCTGGGACTCGTCGATGATGATCAGACTGTGCTGGAAGCTGCGGCCGCGAATGTAGTTCATGGATTTGAAGTGCAGTGGGACCTTGCTGAGGATGTAGTCCACGCTGGCGGTCATGTTTTCGTCGTCTTCGTGCAGCGCTTCGAGGTTGTCGACGATGGCGCCCAGCCAGGGCTCCATTTTCTCGGCTTCGGTGCCGGGCAGGAAGCCGATGTCTTCGTCCAGCCCCTGGGTGGAGCGGGTGGCGATGATGCGCTTGTAGAGCTTGCTGGCCACGGTCATCTCGATGCAGGCGGCCAGGGCCAGGATGGTCTTGCCCGAGCCGGCGGAGCCTGTGAGGTTGACCAGATGGATATCCGGATCCAGGAGCAGGTTCAGGGCCATGGCCTGATAGATGTCACGGGGTACCAGGCCCCAGACCTCTTCATTCATCAGGTCATGCTGGTGCAGGTCCTTGATCACGAGCTGGGTGTCGCTCAGATCCACCACTTTGCCGACAAAACCCATCTCATCGACGACAAATTCGTTGATGTTCAGTTTGGCGAGGTCACCCTCCCGCTTCAGGATATGCTCGGTTGAACCCTCACGCTGAACGGTTTCCACCTTCTCGATGGTATCCCAGAAAGAGTTCGGGAATTCCCGGTACCCCTTGGGCAGCAGATCAATATCGTCGAGCAGCTGATCGTTGTGGTAGTCCTGGGCCTCAACCCCAAAGCCGCGGGCCTTGAGACGCATGTTGATGTCCTTGGACACCAGGATGATGTCCCGGGACTTGTGGCGGTTCTGCAGCGCGGCCAGGGTGTTGATGATTTTGTTGTCGTTCAGGTGTTCGGGCAGCGAATGGTTGCCACTGTCACCGGTGCTCATCAGGATCGAAAGCGTGCCCAACGGCTCGGCCTTCTTGCCCCGCACGATGGGAACACCCTTCTCGATAACCTTCGGGCTGGCATCGCCCAGCAACTTGTCGATATTGCGGATGGCCTGGCGGCAATCGGCGGCCACGGCCTGTTTGCCGGATTTGAGGCTGTCGAGTTCTTCGAGGACCGTCATCGGGATGATGACATCGTGTTCTTCAAAGTTCAGGAGGGCGTTCGGGTCGTGAATCAGGACGTTGGTGTCGAGGACGTACATCTTTCTGCGAGCTTGCGGTGCTCTGGGCATAAGTGGCGCTACCTCTCTGGTGGCTCAGTCGTTACGGGCGCAGCGTTGCGTGAGCTCCTCATCCGAGATCACTTTCAACATATCGTAAGTGGTTATGATGCCAGTGATTTTTGAATCGCTGGTGACAAAGATCCGGTGCAGGTGCTCGCGCATCATGATATTCGCAATGTCGCGCACCGGCGTCGTCTCGTCAACCGATAAAACAATGGGAGTCATGATATCCCGCACTTCCACCGGCACCTTGCCCATTTCCTCAAAGATCACCATGCGCAGGCGCCGCGCTTCCTGCCGTTCTTCCGGTGTCAGGTGCCGGTCGGCGTCGGAACGTGTGGCGTTCCAGCGGAATTCGGTAATGTCTTTGAGGGTAGCTATGCCGACAATCTCACCATTGTCATCGGTCACGGGGCTGCCGGTGATTTCGTTGTCGGTGAGGAAGCGTGCGAGCCGGTCCATCGTCCAGGATTGGGGAACGGCCTTGATGCTCGGTGTCATGATCTCGTAAGCGAGAACGGTCATTGAATCCTGCCTGTTGCCTGAAGTCCTTCCCTGAAGCTTAGCCTGTGAGGCCCTGGCCGTCATCCTCTGAGCGAGCCAATCGTTCAGGGGGCGGCCCGGCTGACGCCGGTCAGTTCGCCCTTGTTGTCATACATCAGCTGATACCCCTGGTATTTTTCCAGGTTGGCAACCCGCTCCAGTTCCTCCATGGACCGCACGGGAATATCCACCAGCAGCGAATTAACCAGCCAGCCGGGCAGGGAGCCGTTCGGGTCGGTATGTTGTATCCAGACCATCCGGGTTTTGTCGCCCTCCGGCGTGAACCGGTACAGGGTGTCGGAGCGGTCGACCCGAACCCGGCTGCCATTCTCGGCCCGCTGGTCCGGAGTGGCGTTCAGGTTCATGACCACTTCCCCGGAAGCCCGGTCGCCCCGGGTGCGAATGTGCAGTACATAGTCCCGGTCAGTGACCGGCCAGGGCATGTCATTAACGGAATAGGCATATCGATCGTGGAAGTCGCCTTTGCCGAAGGCGTAGGATTCGGTGCAGTTGTGCACCCACTCGACGCAGGAGCCGGGATTGATCATGACGGCCATGAGATTTTCGATGGGGGCATCGAGCACGCCAACGGCCTTGAAGGCCTTGAAGCTGGAGCCAGGCTGATCGATGGTATAGACGCGAATTTGGCCGGTTTCCTTGCGCAACGTCCATGCCTCGTCGCTTTCCGGCGGCAGTTCTGCCCGGGCACTGGCGCCTGCCAGTGCTGACACCAGCAATGCACACACAAGCCCGCAGGTGACAGAGGCCCAGCCCGTAATGCCATGGGCTCTGGTCTTTCTCATAAGGTACACTTCCTTGATGATGGTGCTGCCGAGTCTAGCATGAGGCTCTGGCCGGTACGGGGACAGAAGCAGGAGATTGTGAACCAGGTAACTACCTGCCCATTTCAGGGCAGGTGTCCGGGGGCGTTCTGCGGAGTTATCGTTCCGGCAAAGTCACGTTCAGTTCCAGGACCGAACAGCTTTCGTTGCGGTCGACTTCCACCTGAACCATGTCATCACTGATCTGAACATACTTGCGGATGACCGCCAGCAGTTCCTGCTGCAGCTGCGGCAAGTAGTCCGGCTGATCACGCTGGCCCCGTTCATGGGCGACAATGATCTGGAGCCGTTCTTTTGCAACACTGGCGGTGTTGTTGCTCTTTTTGCCTTTGAAGTAATCCAGGAAACTCATCCCTTAGCCTCCCTTGAACATCCGTGAGAAAAAGCCTTTCTTCTGGGCGGTCATGAAGCGGTGTTCCCGCTCCTCGCCCAGTAGCCGTGCGACCGCGTCGTCGTATGCCTGGCCGGCGTCGCTGTCTTCTTCCAGAATGACCGGTACACCCTGGTTCGAGGCATTCAGCACAATCTGGCTTTCCGGGATCACGCCCAGTAGCGGGATGGCGAGTATTTCCTCGACATCGGCCACTGACAGCATTTCGCCTTTTTCCACCCGGGAGGGGTTGTAGCGGGTGAGCAGCAGGTGCTCCTTCACCGGGTCCTGGCTCATTTCAGCGCGCCGGGACTTGCTCTGCAGGATGCCCAGAATACGATCCGAATCCCGTACCGAAGACACCTCCGGGTTGGTGACCACCACGGCTTCGTCTGCGTAGTACAGGGCCATCATGGCACCATGTTCGATGCCGGCGGGAGAGTCACAGACGATGTAGTCGAAGGTCTCGGACAGCTCGTTAATGACTTTTTCGACACCCTCCTTGGTGAGCGCTTCCTTCTCCCGGGTCTGGGACGCGGGAAGGATATACAGCGTATTGACCCGCTTGTCCCGGATCAGGGCCTGGTTCAGGGAGGCCTCGCCCTGAATCACGTTGACGAAGTCGTACACGACCCGCCGCTCGCAATTCATGATCAGATCCAGATTGCGCAGGCCTACGTCAAAATCAATAACAACGGTTTTGTGGCCTCGTTTGGCAAGGCCGGTGCTGATCGAGGCGCTGGTGGTGGTTTTGCCAACGCCGCCCTTTCCTGAGGTAACGACAATGATTCTAGCCAAGGTTCTGTTCCTGTTTCTCGGTGGATTCGTCGTGTCTGCCGAATTATCCGGTCAAGTTATTGTAGTCAGCTCGAATATCAGGCCTTGTCCAGTGGCGTCACCACCAGCAGGTCGTCCCTGAGCTGGATCTGCACAGCGCTTTTCCAGCCGTTGTCCTGAAGATCTTCGGAGATTTTATAGTGTCCAGCAATGGACACAAGCTCTGCCTCCAGGGATTGGCAGAATATCCGGGCGGATTCCGCGCCGTGGATGCCTGCCAGTGCCCGGCCCCGTAGCGGGCCGTAAACGTGAATGTTGCCCGCCGCAAGTACTTCGGCCCCGGCCTGGACCGGCGCCAGGATGACCAGATCGCCCTCCGGAGCCAGGATCTGCTGGCCGGAGCGAACGGGCTGGCTGACGATACGGGCAGGGGGCGGATCAACGGCGCTGGCCCTGGGGGCGGGAGTCTCGGCCGCTTCCGCTTCGGCAGCAGCAGGCTGATCGGTTTCGTGGGCCCGGTCGCGCTGGCCGCTTCCGGGCAGAAGCGCCAACGCGGCGCCCCGGGCCAGCCGGCGCTGATCGTCATTACCGCCCCGGACGCCAATCACATGAATATGGTTGCGTCGGCAGGTGCCGATGATCTTGAAGAAGTCGAGTTCACTGTCCAGCCCTTCATATTTTTCCAGGCTGATGATCAGTGGCGTGTCCTTGAAAAAACCCGGCGCCTGACTGATCTTGTCCCGCAGGGCGCCCTCGAACTCTTCGTCGTCGAAATAGTAGAGCTCCAGGGCGGTCATCGACACACTGGCGCTTTTAAGCTGAAAACCCTGTCTTACCCCGGAGGTGGCGGTATCGCTCATGGATGAGTGTCTTCCCTGGTGGTGTGTTCAGATGGGTTGGAACGCTGCCGGAGGGGGGTGTCGTCAAATCGGATGCCAGACCAGCCGGTGCTGATGAACTGACGGATGTTGCCGTGACTGTCACCTGTGGGGTCGTCCAGAACCTGCCGGTAGTGCTCGCCAAACAGCTTCAGCGTATCCGCCTCGTTGAGATTGCAGTACTGGCCAAGACCGAAGATCCGGCAGGAGCCGGCGTTCTCGCCGGCGGCGTTGGTGAGCGGGCCATTCTGAAAGCCACAGGGCCGATACTCAAAATGCTGCTCAATGAGCGCGAGGGAATCCTCGAAGCTGGCGTGGCCCGCGTCCAGGGACGCCAGATGGATTCTCACCGCATCGTTGACCTTCATTACTTGTGATCCTGCTTCGGGCCGGTCTGGTAAAGGGCTTTCCAGTCTTCGTAAGGCATGCCGTAGATTTCTTCACGGGCCTGCGGGTCGGAAAGGTCAAAACCACGCTCGCCGGCTTCGGCCCGGTACCATTTGGACAGGCAATTGCGGCAGAAACCGGCCAAATTCATCAGGTCAATGTTCTGGACATCGGTATTGTCGCGCAGGTGCTGAACCAGCCGGCGGAATGCCGCGGCTTCAATTTCGGTGCGTTCTGCTTCGGGAATCGGGTTGCTCATAGGTGCCTCGCAGTGGTTTGTGCGCCGGTGATCAGGGATCCTGACATTTTCTGCATGTTAGCTTAAGATACAAGGCTGTATAAATGTACAGAACGTCGACGCGAGTCCCCTGATTATGCCACAACGCAAGATCATCCATGTGGATTGTGACTGCTTCTACGCGGCCGTGGAAATGCGGGACGACCCCAGCCTGCAGGATGTTCCCCTGGCGGTGGGTGGCGATGGAGGTCGGGGCGTGGTGACCACCTGCAATTACAAGGCCCGCGCGTACGGTGTGCGTTCGGCGATGCCGGGTAGCGAGGCGCGACGGCTGTGCCCCGGACTGGTGACGGTACCGACGGACATGGGACGGTACCGCGCGGTTTCACAGCAGGTGATGGCGATCCTGCGGGAGCTGACAGACCTGGTGGAACCTCTTTCCCTGGATGAAGCCTTTCTGGATGTGTCCGATGTTTCCGAGCACAAGGGCAGTGCGACCCTCATGGCCCGTCATCTCCGGGAGCGGGTTCGACGGGAAGTCGGGATCACCATTTCCGCCGGGGTTGCCCCCAACAAGTTTCTGGCCAAGATTGCCAGCGACTGGGAAAAACCGGACGGGCTGTTTGTGATTCGCCCGGAGGACGTTGAGGAATTCGTGCAGGCGTTGCCGGTGGAGAAGCTGTTTGGGGTCGGCCAGGTGACCGCAGCAAAGCTGCACGCCCTGGGCGTTCAGACCTGTGGCGACATGCAGGCGCTCGGAGCGGAGGTGTTGATTGAACGTTTCGGCAAGCAGGGCTATCGCCTGCATGAAATGGCCCATGGCCGGGATGAGCGGGCGGTGGTGGTGTCACGGATCGCCAAATCGGTCAGTGTGGAGAAGACCTTTTCCCAGGATCTGCCGGATATGGCGGCCTGCGAGACGGTCATGGCTTCGCTCGTGGCTGACCTGAACTTGCGGCTATCCCGCAAGGCCAGGCAAAAGCCCATCCACAAACTGTTTATCAAGATCCGCTACAGCGACTTTTCCACGCACACCCTGGAACGGGTACGGGAGCACATTCGGGAGCCTGCACTGGAAGATTACCGGCCGTTGCTTGCCGAGCTGGTGACCAACCGGGAAAGACCGGTTCGATTGCTGGGGCTGGGTGTGCGGTTTCGCAACGATGACGCACCGGTTACCCAGTTACGCCTGTTTGATTAGGCCGCCCCGCCGAAGAGCAATACAAAATCACTGTAGGCCAGGCCCATGGCTGCGTACCCCATCAGGCCGCCGATCAGGGCGCCCGCCAGAACATCGCTGGGGTAATGCAATCCGAGTATCACCCGTGACGCGGCGACACTGAGGGTGAAGGGCAGTACCGCCAACGCCAGCGCCGGCTCTGCCAGGGCCAGCATGACCTGAAAGCAGGCGGCATGCAGTGTGTGGCCGGAGGGGAAACTGTAGCGGTCCAGCGGCGGTGTGCCACAGTTGATGGCCGGAAAGGAAATAAACGGACGTTCCCGGATCAACCGTTTTTTGAGCAGTTTGTAAGCAAGGGTGCAGGAAAGTCCGGTCAGTGCCATCAGCATTGCCAGGCCGGGCCCCGAGCCGGGATAGAGCAGAGGAACGGATAGAATCAGAGCGTACCAGAACCAGCCGTCTCCAAGCCGGCTGACCAGCCGGAAATAGCCCAGGGCCGCCCTGAACCGAACGGCGCGGTTGATGGACTGGCAGAACGCGTATTCCCGCTGGTCTGCCAGCTCAAAGAAGCGAGACGCTTTGCTTGTTGATGGCATGGTATCCGGCCTTTGCGGTTTGGTTGAAAACCAGTTGTTCAAACTGTTCAATTTGCGAGTTCCAGCTCAGTTCCAGGGCGTCCAGGCGGGCCTGAGCCCGAACCCGGTTCAGCAGTGTCGGCTGGTCGGCCAGCCGAAGAGCGCTGTCCACATAGCTTTCATCCTGGTCCAGAGGCACTTTCATGCCATTTTCTTCGTGCCGGATGTGTTCGGCAGCGGCGGCATCGTCAAAGGCAACCACGCCAAGCCCGCTGGCCATGGCTTCGAGAACGACGTTGCCGAAGGTGTCGGTCTTGCTGGGGAACAGGAACAGATCGCCGGATGCGAAGTGCCTGGCCAGGTCGTTACCCCGGCAGGTACCGCAGAAAATGTAGTCCGGATGACGTTCGGCCAGTTGTCGCCGCAGCGGGCCATCGCCTACCAGCACAAACTTTGCCTGGGGGTGAAGCCCGCGGATGCGCTCGAAACAGGCAACCGCCATGCGAAGGTTTTTTTCCGGTGCCAGCCGGCCCACATAGAGGACGGCCCGGTCGTTGGCCTGCAGTCCCCAGGATTGGCGCAAGGCGTTGTCCCGTTTATGGGGCGTGAAGCGGTGACAATCAACCCCCCGGCTCCAGAGCCCCGTCGCCGGAATGCCCATGGCACCGGTTTTCTGTTGCATTTTTCGGGTGGGAACCAGGGTGATGGCGGTGCGGTTATGGAACCATCGCCCGTAGAGGCAGAGCAGCCGTTCAAGCATGGCGACACCGTAGTAACGGCTGTAGCTGTGGAAGTTGGTATGGAATCCGGAGCTCACCGGGACACCCAGCCGCCGTGCCGCCGAGGTGGCGGCGACACCAAGCGGCCCCTGGGTGGCGACATAGATTGCGTCTGGGCGGTCCGATGTCCAGAGTCTGGTAAGCCGGCTGCTGCGTACCAGGCCGAATCGCAGATCGGCATAGCCGGGCAGTGGCAACCCGGTAACCACATGCTCGCGGGTAAACAGGGCTTCGCCAGCGCTGTCAAACTGGCCCTTGCGCTCATGCTGCTGGCGTGGCCGTATAACGGTTACCCGGTGACCACGCTGCATCAGGCCCTGGCATAAATGCCTGAGCGTGTTTGCCACGCCATTGATTTCCGGCGGAAAGGTCTCCGAAACAATGGTAATGTGTTGTTGGCGCCGGGTGGCCTGGATGGTCTCGGTCACGGTGTTTCCTGTGCTTCCTCGGACATGCCTCTACTATGAAAAGCTGGCATGACAGTCAGGCGACACTCCTGTGACATTCCCTTTACCCGTTAACCGAACCGAATCGGAGACAAGATGCAAACACGAAAGCTTGGAAAGACGGATATCGACGTTACCCTGATCTGCCTGGGCACCATGACCTGGGGTGAGCAGAACACCGAGCAGGAGGCGTTTGAACAACTGGATTACGCCGTAGCCGAGGGAATCAACTTTATCGACGCGGCGGAAATGTACCCGGTGCCGCCCAGGGCCGAGACCCAGGGGTTTACCGAGACCTATCTGGGCAACTGGCTGGCCAGGCGGGGCAAGCGTGATGATCTGGTTATCGCCTCCAAGGTGGCGGGGCCGGGCAACGGCCTGAAGTACCTGCGCAATGGTCCGCGGCTGACCCGCGATCATATCGTTGAAGCCTGCGATGCCAGCCTCAGGCGCTTGCAGACGGATTACATCGATCTGTACCAGGTGCATTGGCCGGATCGCAGCACGAACTTTTTCGGCAAACTGGGGTTCGAGCACGACCCCGAGGAACAGTTTACCCCCATCGAAGAGACTCTGGAGGCCCTGGATGAGCTGGTGAAGGCGGGCAAGGTGCGGCAGATCGGCCTTTCCAACGAAACGCCCTGGGGAACCATGGAATACCTGCGTCTGGCCGGCGAGAAAGGCTGGCCCCGGGTGGCCAGTATCCAGAACCCCTACAACCTCCTGAACCGCTCTTTCGAGGTGGGTATGGCAGAAATTGCCCACCGGGAGCAGGCGGGTTTGCTGGCCTATTCGCCGCTGGCTTTCGGAATGTTGTCAGGCAAGTATCTGGGCGGCAAGTGGCCTGAAAAAGCGCGCATGACCCTTTATGAAAGGTTCAGCCGTTATACCAGCAGCCGCGGCATGGAGGCCACCCGGGCCTATGTGGAGCTGGCCCGGGAGCACGGGCTCTCGCCGGTTCAGATGGCGCTGGCCTATGTTAACAGCCGGAGTTTTGTCACCAGTAATATCATTGGTGCCACTTCCATGGAGCAGCTTCGGGAAAATATCGGTTCTGCCGGGGTTACGCTGAGCCCCGAGCTTCAGCAGTCTATCGAGACGATTCACCAGGAATTTACCTACCCCTGTCCCTGATTTTGCCGACAGGCTGGCTGCAACCCGGGTTGCCCCGTGGCACGATGGGTTGCCGTTACAATGTGAAATATCGGGGATTATTTTTTGACAAAAATGCGATGATCCGGTGACAAAACGTCGGCGTGATTGTGTGCAAATTCACATCTTTCTGGCGCCGATCCATTAGACTTTAGCCATGGGTATCCGTAGAATCCCGATCCGGAAAAAAGGTCTCAGTCAGTGTCATGATTATTCGTATCTTTGTCGCATTACTCGCTCTCAATCTCGTTGCCTTCGTCGTTCGCGCCGAAGCGTCCGGGCGTCTGTTCGAAGAAATCGAAAAAGCCCCGACTGCCCAGCAGATCTACGAGTTGCAGGAACGGATGTCCGGTGATTTTGACCAAGACAGTTCCGAGGCGTTCTCTGAAATCGGATCCCGCCTGCTCAGCCTCACACTCTCTCGTTCTGAAAGCTCGGAAAAGCGTTATGCGTCGGATCCGGCGCAGGCGGATCATGGCATTGCGTTGCTGAACGAGGGTGCCTGCCTGAACCTGAAGTGGAAGTTCTGAATACCTCCTCTGTGCCGCTTTGAGCACCTCGCATTTTGTTTTTTCTACCGTTTGCTACCGCCCGCTGCCCCTGCTGAAATCAGGAAATCCTGATCTGGCGCATTGTCTGTGCCCGGTGCACGTGTGATCATTCCCGTCAGCATGCTGATGGGCCAATAAGGAGCTTGGTAATGGCGGGTGGAAGAGGGCAGTTATCGAATGATGTGAACGCCTGTGTTGATGAAGTGATTCGCCGGGTTGGCAAGGAAATCACACTTGGTTTGCCGCTCGGGCTCGGGAAGCCGGTCCGCTTTGTGAATGCGCTATACCAGCGGGCCAAAGACGATCCCGAGATTCGCCTGCATATCGTCACGGCACTGTCGCTTCTGGCGCCAAAGGGAGGCTCCTCGCTGGAGAAGCGCTTCATGGGGCCGTTTGTTGAACGCCTCTATGGCCGGGTTCCGGAACTGGCCTATGCCCGGGATGTTTCAGACAATCGCCTCCCGCAGAATGTCCAGGTCTCCGAGTTTTTCTTCAAGGCCGGCAGTTACCTGAACAATCGGTCCCAGCAGCGTCACTATGTCTGTACCAACTACACCCATGCTGTCCGGGATCTGATGGCTCTGGGGGTGAATGTTGTCGCGCAGATGGTCGCCCCGGGCGACGCGCATGACCAGCCCGGACAGGTAAGCCTGAGCTGCAATCCGGACCTGACACTGGATCTGATTCCGCTGCTCCGGGAGCGTGAAGAGGCGGGGACGCCCGTGGCCGTGGTAGCGGAATCAAACCGGAATCTGCCGTGGTTCGGCCGCGATGCCGCCATCGCGGCCGACCGGTTTGATATTGTGTTTGAACAGCCCTCCAGCGACTACCCGCTTTTTTCCGCGCCGCAGATGTCCGTCAGCCCGGAAGACCACCTGATCGGCTTTTATGCCAGTGCCCTGTTGAAGGATGGTGGCACACTCCAGGTTGGTATTGGCTCACTGGGCGCTGCCCTGGTTCACAGCGCCATACTCCGGCACAGCCACAATGATGCCTGGCGGAAAGTGTTCGATCACCTCAAGGTCGAACAGAACTTTCCTGTGGTCAGTGAAGATGGCGGCACAGGCCCCTTCGAGCAGGGCCTGTATGGCTGCAGTGAAATGATGGTTGATGGCTTTCTGTACCTGATGCAGGAAGGCATCCTTAGCCGCGAGGTTTACGATCACGCCGGTCTTCAGACGCTGGTCAACCGTGGTGATATCAGCGGTAAGGTTTCGCTCGCTACTCTGGATGTTCTGCGCCGGGCGAAGCTGATCGATAGTCCGCTAAAGGCCAGGGATGTTCACTGGCTGGTCCGGCATGGAATCTTCAGGGAGGCCGTAGACTTCAAGGGTGGCCGGCTGTGTGTTGGTGATCAGTCCGTGGACGGCGACCTGGACAACCCGGAAGCCCGGGAGGCCATCGAAACCCTTATTCTCGGGGACAAGCTGAGTGGTGGTATCGCCATGCACGGTGGTTTTTACGTTGGCCCCGAGCAGTTCTACCGGTACCTGAGAGAGCTGACCGACGAGCAGCGTGCGAAAATCTGCATGACCAGCGTGAACTTCATCAACCACCTTTACGATCATCCGTTTGGCGACCAGAAGCTGAAAGCGGCGCAGCGCGTTCATGGCCGCTTTATCAATTCGGCAATGATGTACACCCTCAACGGCGCCGGGGTATCGGATGGTCTCGAGGATGGTCGGGTTGTCAGTGGCGTCGGTGGCCAGTACAACTTTGTGGCCATGGCCCACGAGCTGCCGGGTGCCCGTTCCATCCTGTCGCTGCGCAGTACCCGCTCCTCCCACGGCAAGGTGCTTTCCAACATTGTCTTCAACTACGGCCATTGCACCATTCCCCGCCACCTGCGCGATATTGTGATCACCGAGTACGGAATTGCCGACCTCAGGGGGCAGTCCGACGAGCAGGTATTCCTCCGGCTGATCCGCATCGCCGACTCGCGGTTCCAGCAGGAGCTGCTGAAAAAAGCCCAGAAGGCGGGCAAGGTGGATGCCGGCTTCCGTTTGCCCGCAGACTGGTGTAACAACACGCCCGAAGCCATCCGGCGCGCGGTTAGGGTAACCGGAGATGCCAACCTGTTCCCGCCATTCCCGTTTGGCCGGGACTTTACCGATGAGGAGCTGGCGTTGGGGAAAGCCCTTAAGGGGCTCAAGGCCGCAACCGCCACTCGTCGTGGTAAACTGTCGACTCTGTTACAGGCCCTCCGGGCCCGGGATGACGAAGGCCGTTATGGGGCCCTGCTTGAGCGCATGGGTCTGAGTAACCCTTCAGGATTGCGGGACAAGCTGGATCAGCGACTGGTTATTCATGGCCTGCAACAGCTCGAAACACCACCGGATACAGGAAACTCGAAAACCTGATGACAGCTTCACAAGCAAGACCCGACGTTTTTACCGTTCACTACGTACTGAAAAACAAGATCGGCGAGCTGGTTGATACTTCCGAAGGCAGTGAACCCCTGCACTTTGTCTACGGCAGCCCCGAGATTATTGAAGGGATTCAGCAGGCGGTAAAAGACCGCAATGTCGGGGATTGCCTGGAGGTAACGGTGCCGCCGGCCATGGCGTATGGTGAACACAAGCCGGAGCTGGTGCGCAAGGTGCCGCGCTCACTGTTTGAAGGCATCGAGAACCTGCAGATTGGCATGAAATTCCAGACCAACACCGGCGATGAAGCCCAGATTGTGCAGGTGGTCGGAATCGACGGCAATCTGGTGAAGGTGGATGCCAATCACCCGCTGGCGGGCTTTACCCTGTACTTTGATCTGGAGATCGTTGGCCGCCGTGAAGCGACGGAAGATGAGGTGGCCCAGGGTCGTCCTCTGTTTTGAGGAGATCTGTTACCGGGTTGTCGTATTCGCCGCTGTGTATCCGCGTCAGGCCGTCGAGAACGGTTTGTCGCAGGCGGGCGGCCAACTCCCCGCTCGGGACCTGGTCCGTCGAATGCACCGGTGCGTGGAAGACAACGTCGACCCGGGCAGAGGGCTGTCTGAGCATTCGCAGCAGGTGGCTGTGGAACTCGTCGTCACCAATGAAGGGCGCCAGATGGTCGGGGCGCCCGTCCCGTCGATAGGCGATGGTGACGGGCTGGACCGGCGTTTTGCTTTCCGGTGCGGCCTTGAGCAACAGGCCGTGGAACGGCAGTACGGTCAGACCTGCGCTGGTGGTTCCTTCCGGGTAGACCAGGACATTCTCTCCGGCCTGCAGATTCCCGATAATCCGGTCCCGGACGCGGCGGGCCTGGCCGCCTCCCCGCCGGATGAAAAGCGTGCCGGCCTGCCGTGCCAGCCAGCCTATGACCGGCCACTGGCCGACCTCGGCTTTCGACAGGAACCGGATAGGTGCCAGGCTTCCCAGAATCGGAATATCTGACCAGCCGATGTGGTTGCTGACGAACAGAACTGTTTCGTCTGAGGGTGAACCGTGCTGGTGTATTTCCAGTCCAAGGCATCGGCAGGCCCACCGGAAACAGAGCCTGGCCCAGGGTGTCCGATCAATGGTTTTCCGGGTAGCCACTTCAGTGATCCGCAAACCGGCGGCCAGCATCGTGGTGGCTGCCAGAAAGGCCATAAAGGCAGTGATTCGAGCGCAGAGTCTCAGCCAGCTCATCTCCCAGGCTCCCGGTTTCAGGACGCCGTGCGCATGAAGTGCCGGCTGTAGCGGCCGGCCAGTTTGCTGACCTCCAGCACGACCAGCAGATCGGCACAGCGAAAATCCGGATCCCAGCAGGGTTCACCGCAGACCCGGGCGCCCAGGCGCATGTAGGCGCGGATCAGGGCGGGAACGTCCACCGGGCGATCAGTGTCCCGGGTGTGGGTCAGGTGTGGCATCGCCCGAAGGGGGCTGACCAGAAAAGCCGGGTCGGCCAGATACTCGTTCTGGAGGTGGCGGGCGATGCGCCAGGCCTTCAGCCCTCCGTCAGACATGCCAATGCTCGCGCAGCCGATCATGTAGTCAACGCCGCGTTCGACCAGGTATTCGGCCACGGCCGACCAGAGCAGGCTGATGGTCGCGCCGTTGCGGTAGTCCGGGTGAACGCAGGTGCGACCCAGTTCGGCGATGGTGCCGGGGAGTTGTTCCAGGGCACTCAAATCAAACTCGCCTGCCGAGTAAAAGCCGCCAACGGCTGCCGTGTCTGCCTGGTGCAGGATTCGCGTGGTCGCTACCAGCTCGCCGGAATCCAGGTCGGTTACGATCAGGTGGTCACACACGGTGTCGAACTCGTCGGCATCGATGCCTGGCGTCTGGGCGCCCAGGTCGCTGCCATACTCTTCCGAAAACACCCGGTAACGCAATCGCTGGGCCGCCTCCACCTGTTTCGGGCACCGGGTCATCTCGGTTTTCAGGCGACGGGCGCTGCGGCGGGCTTTCGCGGTTTGTGTGGTCATGGCGTCGTCTCTTTTGTTTCCATTTCCCGATAAGCCTATGAAGCCGGTATGACACGTCGGTGACCACGAGGTGACGTGTCTGTGACACCGGGGAATGAATCGGCGGTTGCGGGAGCTCTGTCACAGGGTGTAACGGTGCAGCGGTTCCATGTATATTTCTGAATAGCATGTATAATTGCTGTTACAGCAGGTTGCCTGTATTGTCGGGTACACAGAATGACCTGAAACCGGAATAACAAAACCAGAGATGGATGGCGTGGAACAGACAAACGAAAGTTGGCGAATTCTGATTGTCGAGGACGACGAGCGGTTGGCTGAGTTGACCCGTGAATATCTTGAAAGTAACGGCTTGACTGTTACCCTCGAAACCCATGGCGGCCCTGCGGTTGAGCGGATCCGCAGCGAACAGCCTGACCTGGTGGTGCTGGATCTGATGCTGCCCGGGGAAGATGGCCTGTCCATCTGCCGGCGGGTGCGTCCCTTCTATTCTGGCCCCATCATCATGTTGACCGCCCGCACCGATGATCTGGATCAGGTTCTCGGGCTTGAGATGGGCGCAGACGATTACATCGGCAAGCCGGTCAAGCCCAGGGTTCTGCTCGCCAGGATCCGGGCCATGCTCAGAAGGGTCACCGAAACCGGGCAGGGTTCGGCTGATGAAGGCAGCGGCGAAGAGCCGGTTCGGCTCCAGTTCAACGACCTGGTTGTCGATCGCTCCATGCGCGAAGCCTGGCTCAGTGACGAAAGTATTGACCTTACCAGCGCCGAATTCGACCTGCTCTGGCTGCTGGCCAGTAACGCCGGCCGGGTTTTGAGTCGGGAAGAGATCTTCACGGCCCTGCGCGGTATTGAATATGACGGCCAGGACCGTTCGATCGATGTGCGGGTGTCACGGATCCGTCCCAAAATCGGAGATGACCCCATCCATCCGCGGCGAATCAAGACCGTTCGCAGTAAAGGCTACCTGTTCGTAAAGGAAGCCTGACGATTCAGTCTCTGGAGCCGGTGTGCAAACCGCGAGCACACCGGTGCTCCATGCCAGGGTTGGTACCATGCCCCTGAAGTTTTTCCTCAAGCTGTACGCCCGCCTTGCCGGCCTGACTGCGCTGGTGGTTCTTGCATGTGTTCTCCTGTTTGCCGGCATTACCTCGGTTCGTTCCCAGTTCTGGCATGAGCGCTTCCCGGAACCCCTGATGCGATGGCTGGCTGCCGCACCCGCACCTTTGCAGCAGTACCACTGGCTTCAGTCGACGGTGGATCTGCGTCTTGGCCCGGCCTCGGCGTTTGAGCTTACGCAGGTTGCCCGCGAGCGTCTGGGGTATGGCCAGGTGGTCGGAATCGAAAGTGGCACCGGTTACCGGTTGCTGGTAACCGGGCTGTCCGGGGAGATTCTGCAGCTGCGACTCACAGACCCCTACCGGGATGTGTCCGAGACCATCGGCTGGCTCCTGCGTTGGCACCTGGACTCGGCGCCGGCCGCGGATCGCTCCGATGTCGCTGCGCAGGTGGCCCGGGCTCTTGCAGTCGAGGTGCGCCCACTGGATGCACCGGAGCTGTTGCCGGCTCCGGAGGTTCTGGACCAGGTTGCGGACCGTGGTCTCGCGTTCTATACGCAGGCGTCTGACGACTGTGGCCGGGTTATTATCCAGCTCTCGGACGGATCGCTGTACCGGATTGATATGCCTGCTCCCTTCAACGCCTGGGCCTGGCCCGTGGTTCTGTTATTGGTGACGGTCCTGGGCGGGGTGCTGGCAGTGGCCCTGTTTCTCGCGCTCCGGGAAGTGGACAGCAACCTCAGAACCGTGGAGTCGGTGGCTGTTCGCATTGCCCGGGGCGAAATGGGAGCAAGGGTCCAGGCCGGGGAGGGGACGCTGGTTTCCCGGTTGGCCTCTTCCTTCAATGGTATGGCCGAACATATCCAGCGGCTGGTTCAGGTGCAGCAGGAAATGATTCACGCGGTCTCGCACGAGCTACGGACTCCGGTTGCCCGAATCCGGTTTGGTGTGCAGATGATCGAGGACTGCCAGGATCAGGCCTCGCTGCAGAAGCAGCTTGACGGGATCGACGGAGATATTCAGGAGCTGGACGAGCTGATCGATGAAATTCTCACCTATGCCCGTCTGGAGCAGGGTGGCCCGGTGTTCTCCCTTCAGGAAACCTCGGTGACGGACATAGTGCGCCAGGTGGTGGCGGAGCAGCAGCTGGTCAGGCCGGAGTTGAGTATTGAAGGAAATATCGACGATGCCTCCGAACGCTGGGCTTTGTCGGATGTTGAGCCGCGCTATATGCATCGGGCGATCCAGAATCTGGTCGGTAATGCCGGTCGCTATGCTGCCGGCAAGGTCGTCGTCCGCTGTCTGTTCGATGAGGATAACTGCCGGGTCGATGTGGAAGATGACGGTCCCGGCATTCCGGAAGAGGACTGGGAGAAAGTGTTCACCGCCTTTGCCCGGCTGGATGACAGTCGTACCCGGACGTCCGGTGGCTATGGTCTTGGTCTGTCCATTGTCCGGCGGATCCTGTACTGGCACGGAGGTCACGCTTTCGTAAGTAAGAGTGAATCCCTTGGCGGCGCCAAATTCAGCCTGGTCTGGCCCAGAAAGAAACCTCTGGACGCCATAGTGTGATCCAGGGCTCATCGCCTCACCTGATGTAACAAAGAAGCCACACAAGCGCTACTGAACTTCCGCCCGGGTGCGTCGATAATCAGTGCTGTAAGGGATGACTTTTGAGGTTGTAGTTCTTACGAACTTTCCTTGTTTCATTCGTCATTTGAGGGCTGGTTTTCCGGCCCTTTTTTTATGCCCGCCATCAAATTCAGGATTGGTCACTCTTTCCCGGCCCCTCTGCTGTTAGAATCGGAAAAAACAACAGGAGGCCGTCCATGACCCGCTATCTGCTCGCCATTGATCAGGGCACTACCAGCTCCCGGGCGATCGTTTTCGACCAGACCGGCAACAGTGTCGCAACCGATCAGCAGGAGTTTCACCAGTATTTCCCGAAAGACGGCTGGGTTGAGCATGATCCTCTGGAGATCTGGGACAGCACTCTGGCGGTATGTCGCGGTGCCCTGGCCAAGGCAGGCATCGGCGCCGCCGAGCTGTCGGGCATCGGCATTACCAATCAACGCGAAACCACCGTGATCTGGGACAGGGCCACGGGCAAGCCCATATACCACGCCATTGTCTGGCAGGATCGTCGTACCGCTTCCTGGTGTACCAAGCTCAAGTCCGACGGGCACGAAGATACCGTCGTTGAACGCACGGGGCTGCTGATTGATCCCTACTTCTCGGCCACCAAAATCGCCTGGATACTGGACAGTGTGGAGGGAGCCCGGGAACGGGCGGAATCGGGTGATCTGGCGTTCGGCACCGTTGACAGCTGGCTACTCTGGAACCTCACTGGCGGCAAGTCCCATTTCACCGACGCTACCAACGCCTCGCGCACAGCGCTGTTCAATCTTCACAAACAGGACTGGGATGATGGCCTCCTGGCCCTGTTCCGTGTTCCGCGAGCGCTGTTGCCCGAGGTCCTGGACAGTGCCGCCGATTTTGGCATCGCCGAGGCGCGCTGGCTGGGAAGTCCGGTCATGATTGCCGGCATCGCGGGTGACCAGCACGCGGCCCTGGTGGGGCAGGCCTGCTTCCAGCCGGGTATGGCCAAGAGCACCTACGGCACCGGATGTTTCCTGATGCTCAATACCGGGGATCAGGCCGTCCGCTCAGAAAACCGGCTGCTTACCACCATGGCCTACCGGCTCAATGGCAGACCCTGTTATGCCGTCGAGGGGAGCATTTTTGTTGCCGGTGCCGCCATGCAATGGCTGCGGGACGGGCTGAAGCTGATCGCTCATGCCAACGAGTCTTCGGCACATGCGGAGGCTGTGGGTGTGGAAAATCTGGTTTACCTGGTGCCGGCGTTTACCGGTCTGGGCGCTCCGCATTGGGATCCCCATGCCCGGGGAGCCATCATGGGCCTGACCCGCGATACCGGAATCGGCGAAATTGTCACGGCGGGGCTGCAATCGGTGTGTTACCAGACCAAAGACCTGGTGCGGGCGATCCAGAACGATGGTGCCCAGCTGGAATGCCTGCGGGTAGACGGTGGCATGGTGGTGAACGACTGGTTGATGCAGTTCCTGGCCGATATTCTGAATGTTACCGTTGACCGGCCACGGGTAACAGAGACAACAGCGCTCGGGGCTGCCTACCTGGCGGGGCTTCAGACCGGCGTTTTTGAGAGCCTTGAGCAGATAGCCGGGTTGTGGGAGTGTGAACGCCAGTTTCATCCCGCAATGCGCCCGGCCCTCCGTGAGTCACTCTACGACGGATGGCTGGATGCGGTTGAGCGGGTGTGCAACAACTAGTATCCAGAGGGGAAATCCCGGCTGTTAATCAGGCCGTGCGCTCGAAGGCGATCAGGTGGTCGGCCTCCACCCGCACCGGCACGTGCTCGCCCAGGTGGAAATCCAGGTGGCTCCGGAACAGGGCTTCGAACTCGGTATCCTCCGAGCAGCGGAACCGGTAAAGCGTCGATGTGCCGGCGAACGTTTTCTCGACGACTTTTGGTCGCAGGTCCGAGTCCGGGTCATGAACTATGTCATCCGGCCGAATCAGAACGTCGACAAGCGTCCCCGGGGACCATTTGTAGGCCCGGTTGCCGTGAATGATGCCCAGTTCCGATTCAATGGTGTCCGGCCCAAGGGCCGTGCCCGGAATGAACCCGCCCTGACCGACAAAGCTGGCGACAAAACGGTTTGCCGGTTCATGATAAAGGTTATAGGGGACGTCCCATTGCTGGATTCTGCCGTCCCGTAATACCGCAACCTGATCGCACATGGCGAAGGCCTCCTGCTGGTCGTGGGTGACCAGAATGGCACTGATTCCCAGTGTTTTCAGGATCTCGCGCACATCCAGGCTCAGGCGCCTGCGCAAGTCCGCATCCAGGTTGGAAAACGGTTCGTCCAGCAGAATCAGGGTTGGCTCGGGTGCCAGCGCGCGGGCCAGCGCGACCCGCTGTTGCTGCCCTCCCGAGAGCTCGTGGGGGTAGTTGTCGGCGAGATCCTGGAGATGAACCACATTCAGTAGTTCCATGACTTTCTGCCGTTTTTCTGACCGGCCCAGATTGCGCAGGCCAAAGCCGACGTTATCGGCGATGGTCAGGTGCGGAAACAGGGCATAGTCCTGAAACACCATGCCGATCCGGCGTTTCTCGGGGGGCAGGGTGCGGCCGGGCAGGCTGATGGCCTGGGACTGAAGGCAGATTTCACCCCCGCTCAACGGCAGGAAACCGGCCAGGGCCCGCAGGATGGTACTTTTCCCGCACCCGCTTGGGCCCAGCAGGCAGCCGATGTCGCCGTGACTCAAGGCAAAGCTGACATCCTTGACCACGGAGTCTCCGCCGTAGCCGCAGGACAGGTTATTGACCTCCAGCAGCCAGTCTGCCGGCGATTCGGTGGTGGTGCTCATGGGGTCAGTCCAGACGGTTCAGAATGAGAAACTCGAGCAGGGCCTTCTGGGCATGCAGGCGGTTTTCAGCCTCGTCCCATACTACCGAGGCGGGATGTTCCATCATGTCTGCGGAAATCTCCTCACCCCTGTGCGCTGGCAGGCAGTGCATGAACAGGGCATCTTTATCGGCGACTGCCAGCAGCCCCGGATTGATCTGAAAGCCACTGAACGCCTTTTCCCGGGCTTTCTGTTCGTCTTCCTGGCCCATGGAGGCCCAGACGTCGGTAACCAGCAGGTTGGCATTGCGCGCTGCCTCGGCCGGCTCTCGAAACAGGGTTACCCGATCACCCTGCTCACTGAGCAGGGATTCGGCGGGCTCATAGCCTTCGGGGCAGGCAATGTTCAGGTGGAAGTCAAACCGGGCTGCCGCGTTGATATAGGAATGGCACATGTTGTTGCCATCACCGATCCAGGCCACTGTGGCACCGCGAATGCTGCCCCGGTGCTCCCGGTAGGTCTGCATATCGGCCAGCAGTTGGCACGGATGGAACTCATCCGTCAGGGCATTGATAACCGGCACCCGGGAGGCATTGGCAAAGCGCTCAACGGTATTGTGGGCAAAGGTGCGGATCATTACCGCATCCACCATGCTGGAGATGACAATGGCGGAATCCTCAATGGGCTCGCCCCGGCCCAGCTGGGTATCCTTCGGCGAGAGGAACAGGGCGGAACCCCCGAGCTGAGTCATGCCGGCTTCAAAGGAAACCCGGGTGCGAGTTGAGGATTTCTCGAAAATCATCGCCAGAACGCGATTCTTCAGCGAGTCCCGGATCTTGCCCTGCCGCCATTCGTTGCGCAGGGCCGTGGCATGATCCACCAGGCTTTCGAGTTCGCCGGTGGTCATGTCGTTCAATGTCAGAAAATGTCGTGCCGCCATGAAATGGCCCTTATCTCAACGAATCCCGAAGCTGACGGGATTGCCTGAACGTTACCTGAAAAAACGGGGGATCAAGTCTAGCCCTTCGCAACAGGTATGACAACGCTGCCACCGGGATGGAACCCCGGGTGTTGTCCAGGGTCAAATCGCGGTGTTTGGTGAGCGGGAAGGCACCCGTGTACAATGACTGAAAGCGAATTGCCGTGTGGCAAGACTGTTCCAAAAGAGGTGAATGTTCATGGATATTAATGAAACCATTAAAAGCCAGCTCGACGAGAACCCGATTATCCTTTACATGAAGGGGAGTCCCCAGGCCCCTCAGTGTGGCTTTTCTGCCAAGACCTCGCAGGCGCTGATGGCCTGTGGCGAGCGCTTCGCCTTTGTGAATATCCTGGACAACCAGGAGCTTCGTGAGGCTTTGAAGGTGTATTCCAGCTGGCCGACCTACCCGCAGCTCTACATCAATGGTGAGCTGGTTGGAGGCTGTGACATCATTATGGAGATGTCCGAGAGTGGCGAACTGGCCAGGTTGGTCAAAGAGGCGGCGAAGCAGGCAGAAGCCTGAAGCCGGTCTCCGTCAAAGTCGTTTCGGGGTGAACACCAGTTCAACCTCGAAACGATTCCCTTCTCTCCCGTCCTCAGGTGGTTCTGGATAGGGGCTCGCCGCCAGAGCAGCCCGGTAAGCGGCTGCATCAATGCCTTCAATTCCCGTCGAATTCAGTATTCTTGCCCGGGTCAGGGCGCCGTTACCCAGTAATTGCAGCTCCACATCCATGGATACTGTCCGGGACAGCTGTCGCATCGCAGGAACCCTCGCCTGTTCGAGTTGGCGAGCCAGATGTGTAGCGAGTACTACCAGGTACGGGTCCCGCTCTACCGGGGAGTTGGTAACACGGGTGACCGTTTCCTCGGCTTCTCGGGTTTCCTCCGCCGCCACTGCGGCCGGCCGGGCATTGGGGCTGGCCGTTGATTCGGGGCTGTTCTGTGCTTTATCTGGCCGCGGGGCCGGCTGCTCGGAGACGATCGGTTCAGCAGCCTTCCGGGGCTCAGGTCTGGGCCTGGCTATGACCGGTTCTGAGGGGGTCGGGTTGAAGCGTGGGATCGGAGCGATCGGACGGCTGTTTGATCTCGATTCCGGTGCCGGTCGCGCGCTCTGATCCCTGCCCGGGGCAATGAGCTCAAAACTCACGCTTTCGCGATGGTCGACCTCCTGCTCTCTCACCGGTGACGGAATGCCAGAGAGCAGAAGGGTATGAACAAGTAGCGCCAGGGACAGGGCAAGGCCGATCCGGTACCCTGCAGGGAGGCCGTTGGTACTGCCTTCGTGGACCATCAGTGTCAGGCTGTTTTGCTCCGCAAGGTCCCGACAACCGCATCCATTGCCCGATCGATCAGAGCACCCTGTTCCAGCAGGGTCAGCCGGCCACGGCGCATTTCATGGGCCAGCTGGATTCGGGTCTTCTCGATCACTTTCAGGCCCATCCGGTTGACGAAGACAAAGCAGTCGGCTTCCTCAATAACGGCCGACAGTTTGCAGCGGAAGTTGGCGCCATTGACCAGTCGGAATTCCACCCAATTCCCGATTTCAATGCTGTCGATCTGGGCGACGTACTCGGAAATTGCAGCTTCTTCCAGTTCCTGCTGTCTTTCGACGGCGGTCTGGTGAACGGTGGCAATCTCCTCCTCTTCAGCTTCCTTCGGCGAATCCTGCTGCGCTTCTATCGCTGCGTTGGTTCTGAACGCCTCGGCCAGTTCGTGCTTCAGTTGCCCCATCATTTCGTCCAGTCTGGACGAATTGTAGGACACCTCCTCCAGGCCGGCTCTCAGGGCCTTCAACAGGCCCGGGACAACCCGCACCCATTGGTCCCGCTCATCATCTTCCTGATGGGGATGCAGGCACCAGATCAGATCATCCACCACCTTCACGCTGGCGTTCCAGCGATGCTCCACGTCGTCGCGAAGGTAGGCCAGGAACATCACCCGGCTCCAGCCGTTCATCAGGATGTCGTGAATTGACTGCGGCAATTTATAGCGAGAGACTTTTTCTTTCAGCAGATTATCGACGGTTTGCTGGGCAGTCTGGGACTTGATTCGACCCCTCTCCGATTCCCGGGTTCGCTGTTCTACCAGAGAAGCCTTGCGATTCTCACGCTCCAGGAACTGTTCAAATTCCTGGTTCAGGGTTTCGAACAGCGTTATGTCACCGTCAAACTCGTTGAGAATCCTCTGAACAATATTGTGAATCTGGTTATACAGCTTGTCTTTGGTTTTCTCGTCGCTGCTACTCCATCCGATTCCCGCCCGGGCAAGGGAGTTAAGCAACCGTCTGGCGGGATGGGTGGCCTGGCTGAAGAAGCTCCTGTCCCGAATGACCACTTTCAGGATGGGAATCTGAAGGCGGCTGATCAAAACCTGCACGGGCGCGGACAGGTTGTAATCATCAAGAATAAACTCGAACAGCATGGAAACCAGATTGATCAGGTCTTCGTCAACTTCGTTCAAGGCCGGTTTCCGGCCATCCCCGGCGTCCGCCTTGGCGAGCAGTTGTTGCATCAGCTGTCTGAGATCGACCGTGACCGGCTCGCCGTTACTCAGGTCACCCTGGTCCTGTCTGGCGCCAGAAAGTGGCAGCGAATTCAGTAGGCTGGCCAGCTCCGAGTCGCCGATTACGCGCACATTGGGGTCGGAAGCCCGAGGCGGGATTCCGGCATTGGCCCGCTGCAGAGCCAGCATCTGCCTGATCTGATCGAAAACAGCGCCGCTGTTGGTCGATTCGCCGGCCATCGGGTGAGCCGCGGCATCTGTGGTGCCCGCCTCTTCTTGGCTGGTGTCGTGGGGCTTTGACGAGCCGTGCTGCTGTCCGGTTTTACCGTGATAGCGGAAATTGGGGATGATGCCGGCCTGGATCAGGATGCGGTTCGCCTCATCCAGTAACATGCCGAGATTGGAGACAACGTAGCGGTCAAACTGCTTGAGCAGGATCAGGCGTTCCCGAATCTGGATTTCCAGAGCCTGTATGGCTTCGGTGAAGGCGCTGCAGAGATGTTCTGGCGCCATCGGGTTGACCGGCGACTCGTCGCTGGCTTCCGGATAAACCTGGCTGAAACGGGTCTGGAGTTGCAGCAATGGTCCCTGGAAGTGCGCTTTCGCCTTGGTGATCATGGCGTTGAGCGCGACTTGCTCCTCCAGGTCGTCATTTCCGACCAGAGAGAGGCTGTCCGCACTGGCCTGCTTGCTCGGGTTTTCTTCCTGGACAGGGCCGGTGTGGGGAGGGTTGGCGAAATACTGGGCAACCGTGTTCTGAAAATGTCGCTCCACGCCTTTCCGTTTGATGCGGATTTCACGCATCGCTTCGAAATACCGGTTTTGCTCGTTATTGCTGCGGGCATTGTTGGCCAGCTCGAACAGCGAATCGTCGACCGCGTCGAAGGCACCCTGAAGCAAATCGCCCAGCCCGGCGACAACCGTGTCCCGGATACGGGTGACCTCCGCCGGAACCGGTTTGTTGCTTCCCGCTTCCCGATGCTCACGGAGGTAATGTATGCCGGACTGCTTGTTCATGGCAGACTCCTGTTTACGCCTCAACCGGATACATGACCGAGCTTGAAATCCTTGGATTCTCGTTATTGATTAAATTTACCGCATTTTCCCTAAACTTAACATGACTAAACGCTAACGTGGGACGGAATTCAAAAAAACACGGGGTGCCCCTCGGGACACCCTCATGCATGTGGTTGACTTACCGGCGATATGACCCGGTGGCATCGCGTGGCCATCTCGCGGTCAGCTTACATAGACCGGGCCTACACCGATGCTCCAGATCACCACGCTCATGGCCATTAAAGCGACAAACATTACCAGCCCGACGGTAAGTACCGCTGACGCAAACATGAATCCGCGCTCTTCCGGGATCTTCATCAGGATCGGGAGCCCTTCATAAAGCAGATAGACGGCATAGGCCGCCGCCGCGAGCCCTGCCAGCATGTTGACCCAGATGTTCGGGTAGGCGGCGATTACCCCGATCAGAAAAATGGGGGTCGCTGTATAGGCGGCCAGGGCAACGCCCCTTGGTGTTCGCTCAACAGCATCGTAGGTGGCTGCGAAGAAATCAATGAATTTGCCCAGCACAAAAATGCCGGCGAGCATGGCGACGTAAAAGAGTGCCGATAGCTGCAACGCACTGGCTATTGAAAGGCGGGTGACCTGGCCGTCCCCGATCTGCCAGCCAACCTGGGATGTTCCATAAAAGCCCGCGACAGCGGGTATGAGAGCCAGTAGAAATATATGCCCCGTGTAGAGTCTTGTAACCGATTCGGATTCATTACGTATCGCTTCCCACTCCTGGTCGGGGTGGGCGAGCAGGCCAAAGCTGTGAGTCAGGCTCATGGATAATTTCCTTGTGATTGTTTTTATTTCACACGCACCTTCAGTGTTGGTGGGGGATCCATGGCGGTCAAGGTGCTGATTAAATTTTGATCTTTCAAGAACGGGCGCCGCTATAACCGAAGAGTCTATAGCGGCGGGTATAAGCAGGCTGGGTGGTGAGCTCAGGTCAGTGAAAGTGAGCGTTTTTTGCGCTTTTTCGGATGCACTATGGCAGCTTTCACGACATTATCCTTGATTTGCAACACTTCCACGCGGTGGCCATCAACTTTCAGGCAGACATTGGTGTCCGGGATGTTTTCCAGGGTTTCAGTGATCAGGCCGTTGAGGGTTTTTGGTCCGTCCGTGGGCAGTTTCCAGCCCAGGGTCTTGTTGATGGTGCGCACCGCGGCTGTACCGTCGATAATGAAGGTGCCGTCGTCCTGTGGGATGATGTCCGGGCTGGTGGCGGCGTAGTCGGTTGTGAAGTCGCCGACAATTTCTTCAAGAATGTCTTCGAGCGTGGCAAGGCCAAGGACGTCCCCGTACTCATCGACCACAATGCCAAACCTTTTGCGGCCCTTCTGGAAATTGATCAGCTGGGTGTTCAGCGGTGTGCTTTCCGGCACGAAGTAGGGCTCCTGGCAAAGCTGCATGATCATGGCCTTGTTGATCTCTTCCTGTTGCAGCAACTTGGATGCACTCCGAAGGTGCAGGATGCCCTGGATATTGTTGATGTCACCTTTATAGACAGGTAGCCGGGTGTGCTGACTGCTGCGGAGCTGGCGCAGAATGGTATCGGTGTCGTCCTCCAGATCGATGCCAACCACTTCGTTGCGGGGCACCATGATGTCATTCACCGTCACCTTTTCCAGATCGAGAATGCTGACCAGCATGTCTTTGTGCTTTGCGGGGATCAGGGCGCCGGCCTCATTAACGAGGGTTCGGAGTTCTTCGCGGCTGAGATGATCATTGGCGGCGTCGGCTGCCGAAACCCCGAGCAGTTTCAGTATGCCACCGGTGAACAGGTTCACTGCCCAGACCACGGGGTAGAGCACCTTCAGCAGCGGTCCCAGGATATAGCTGGCGGGAAAGGCAATTTTCTCGGGGAACAGCGCCGCCAGGGTTTTTGGCGTCACTTCGGCAAAAATCAGAATCACAATGGTCAGCAGGACCGTGGCGATCGCGATGCCGGCGTCGCCCCAGACGCGTATGGCAATAACCGTGGCGATCGATGAGGCGAAGATGTTGACGAAGTTGTTGCCAATCAGAATGATACCGATTAACTGGTCGGTACGCTGCAGCAGGCCCTGGGCGCGCTTGGCGCCTTTGTGGCCAGTTTTGGCCATGTGTTTGAGGCGGTAGCGGTTGAGGGACATCATCCCGGTTTCCGAGCTGGAGAAGAATGCGGAAAGCAGGATCAGTCCGACAAGGAGAATAAACAGCGCGGTGAGCGATGTTTCGTTCAAAAGAGGTACCCTTATATTGCTGGCAAGTAGCGAAAGTAGGGCGTGGTGCAGGTCTGTGTCAAGGCGCTAGGTGACTCTGATCAGCTGCCCGGCTGGAAAACGAACTCCATGGCAAATTTGCTGCCGTAATAGGCCACCATCAGCAGTGCGCAGCCGGCCAGGGTCCACCGGCTTGCGGTAATGCCGCGCCAGCCCCTGGTGTAGCGTCCGATCAGAAGTGCCACGAAGACCATCAGGGAGAGTAGTGAGAATACGGTTTTGTGAGCAAGGTTCTGGGCGAAAAGATTCTCAATGAAGATTGCGCCCGTCACGATTGCCAGAACGAGCATGACCACGCCTGCCCAGACCAGTTCGAACAATAGCGATTCCATGGTTTGCAGCGGGGGCAGGTTGCGTACCAGAAGGCTGTTGTAGTTATGTTTAAGCTGCCGGTTCTGGACATATAGAAGTACGGCCTGGATGGCTGCCAGAGTAAAGAGGCTGTAGGCGGTAACCGATAATGCGATATGGGAAAGTGTGCCAAGGCTCTGTTCGGAAACCATCCTCGATGGTCCATGGCTGACCAGTGCCATGATGATGGTGATGCCGGCCAGCGGGTAGACGCCCAGGAGCAAGCTCTGCACCGGTTTTGTAAGGTTCAGGCCGAGCAACAGGAATGCGATCAGCCAGGAAATCAGTACCGAGCTTTTGAAAAAGCTGAAGTCAAAACCCCCGTTGTAGTGCACGGTCTGTGCTATAAAAAGGCCGTGGCTGGTCAGGGCAAGTACGCCGATAAGAGTGGTTATGGCAAGGTTGCTCTGGACCCTGCCCCGGAAGTGAAGCGCTTGCAGCGCAGTGCCGACGCTGTACAGAAAAAGCGAGGTGATCGCGAGAATCAGCGTTCCCATGTCTTCCTTAATTAACCACTATTCTGATTGGGGATCGGCGTTGGTTGTCGCCGATTTGACCGGATTGGTCGTTTCAGGGCGTTAGTCTGGTTATAATGTCGCGATTATGCAACTGGAATCAAGAAGCCGGTTCAGGCTCTGTGGTCCATGCACTCAATTTATCCGGGGTACGGAAGAGTAACATGTTTGAGAACCTCCAAGATCGACTTTCCGGCAGTCTGCGCAAGATTTCCGGCCAGGCGCGGCTCACTGACGACAACATCAAGGACACTCTCCGGGAAGTGCGCATGGCGCTGCTGGAGGCAGACGTTGCCCTGCCGGTGGTGAAGGACTTTGTTGAGGGGGTCCGGGCGCGGGCCATCGGCCAGGAAGTCCAGCGCAGCCTGACGCCGGGCCAGGTCTTCGTAAAAGTGGTTCAGCAGGAGCTTGAGCGGGTGATGGGCGAGGGCAACGAGTCCCTCAATCTGAATGTTCAGCCGCCTGCGGTGATCATGATGGCCGGCCTGCAGGGTGCCGGTAAGACCACCACGGTTGCCAAGCTTTCCCGCTTCCTCAAGGAACGCCAGAAGAAATCCGTACTGGTGGTCAGTGCCGATGTCTATCGCCCGGCCGCGATTCGCCAGCTGGAAACGCTGGCCGGTGAGGTCGGCGTCGAGTTTTTCCCGAGCAGTGCCGACCAGGATCCGGTGGCTATTGCTGAAGGTGCCATTGCGGCCGCCCGCAAGAAGCACATCGATGTCGTGATTCTCGATACCGCCGGTCGTCTGCACGTTGACGAGCAGATGATGGGTGAGATCGGCCGGTTGCACAAAGCCGTGAATCCGGTTGAAACCCTGTTCGTGGTCGACGCCATGACCGGTCAGGATGCGGCCAATACCGCCAAGGCCTTTAACGATGCGTTGCCGCTCACCGGGGTGGTGCTGACCAAAACCGATGGTGATGCCAGAGGCGGTGCCGCGCTGTCGGTCCGTCATATTACCGGCAAGCCGATCAAGTTTCTGGGTGTGGGCGAGAAGTCGGACGCGCTGGAGCCGTTTTATCCGGATCGGGTCGCCTCCCGAATCCTGGGTATGGGCGATGTGCTCTCCCTTATAGAGGAGGCGGAGCGTAAACTGGACCAGAAAAAGGCCCAGAAGCTCACCAAGAAGATCAAGAAGGGCAAGAGCTTCGATCTCGAGGACTTCCGGGATCAGTTGCAGCAAATGAAGAACATGGGGGGTATTGGTGGTCTGCTCGACAAGCTTCCGGGCATGGGGCAGATGGCTCAGATGGCCCAGCAGCAGGTGAATGACAAGTCCATGGGGCAGATGGAGGCCATCATCTGCTCGATGACTCCGAAGGAGCGCCGTTACCCGGACGTCATCAATAATTCCCGTAAACGCCGTATTGCCACCGGGTCGGGCACGCAGATCCAGGACGTCAATCGCCTGCTGAAGCAACACAAACAAATGCAGAAAATGATGAAAAAGTTTGGCAAAAAAGGTGGTATGGCCAATATGATGCGCGGCATGGGTGGTATGATGCCGCCGGGCGGTGGCGGTGGAAAGCCTCCGTTTGGCCGTATGTAAAAAGCCTTACATGGAAAACTGGGAATCAACCGGTTTTCCTGTTTTCTTTGGCGCTTTTTTAGCATAGAATAGCGCCCCTTTCGAGTATGGGTCTTCGCGTCAGCTGTTGTTCAGCAGGCGTGAATCGTACAAAGTTCGTACAACAGAACAGGATATTGGTTAAATGGTAACAATCCGTTTGGCTCGCGGCGGCTCAAAGAAGCGCCCGTTCTACCATCTGACAGTCACCGACAGCCGCAAATCCCGCGACGGTCGTTTTATTGAGCGTGTTGGTTTCTTCAACCCGGTTGCCCGTGGTCAGGAAGAGCGTCTGCGCGTTGATCGTGACCGTGTTGACTTCTGGCTCGGCCAGGGTGCACAGGCCAGCGATCGCGTTGCCCAGCTGCTGAAGGCCGCTGAGTAACTCAGTACAGAAACCGGGGTTTATGGCATGACACAGAATTCGCAGGAAACTGTGATCGGCCGGATTACCTCGGTGTTTGGGGTCAAGGGGTGGCTGAAAGTCTATTCCTACACAGATCCCAAGGAAGGAATACTGAGCTATCCGGATTGGACTCTGGATCTGGATGGCAAGCGTATTCCAGCCAGGCTTGAAGAGGGTCGCCGCCAGGGGCAGGCGATTGTTGTCAGGCTGAAAGGCATTGATGACCGTGATCTCGCGCGGACCTATTGTGGCGCCGAGGTCAGGGTTTCCAGAGCGGAGTTGCCGGAACTTCCTGAAGGGGAGTTTTACTGGTTTCAGCTGGAAGGCCTTGAGGTGTTCACAGTTGACGATGAGTGTCTCGGTAAAGTGCACCATCTGATAGAAACCGGCGCCAACGATGTTCTTGTGGTGCAGGCAACGGCCGGCTCGATCGATCAGCGTGAGCGCCTGATTCCCTATCTTCCGGACCAGGTTGTCCGGAAGGTGGATCTGGCTGCGCAGCGTCTGGTTGTCGACTGGGATCCGGAGTTCTGACGGGTGTGGATCGGCGCAGTCAGTCTGTTCCCGGAGATGTTTGGTGCGGTAACGGATTACGGGATTACGGGTAGAGCAGTGCGGGACGGTCTGCTGACTTTCCGGAGCTGGAATCCCCGTGACTTTACCCACGACCGGCATCGCACAGTGGATGATCGGCCCTATGGTGGCGGCCCGGGCATGCTGATGAAAATTCAGCCTCTCAGGGATGCCATCCACGCGGCACGGGAGTCAGCTCCTGGTAAGGCTTGCGTGGTCTATCTCTCTCCTCAGGGGGAAACACTGGATCAGTCGGTCGTCGAGTCCCTTGCGGCGGAAGAGCAACTGATTCTGGTGGCGGGCCGGTATGAAGGCGTTGATGAACGCCTGATAGCGTCGGAAGTCGATCGGGAAGTGTCACTGGGCGATTTTGTACTTTCCGGTGGCGAACTGGCAGCCATGGCTGTCATCGATGCGGTTACGCGCCTCATCCCCGGAGCGCTGGGTCATGCGCAGTCGGCAGAGCAGGATTCCTTTGCTGACGGTTTGCTGGATTGTCCGCACTATACCCGGCCCGAGGTTTACGAAGGTCAGGCGGTGCCGGATGTTTTGTTGGGCGGTCACCATGATCAGATCCGGCGTTGGCGGCTGAAGCAGTCGCTGAGGCGAACCCGGGAGCGACGCCCCGACCTGCTGGAAAAGCGGGTGTTTACGGACGAAGAGCGTGCGCTGCTGGAAGATATTTTGAATGAACCGGGTGCCTCTGAATCATCAGGGCATTAACAGATTGGGTATCAGGAGCATTACGATGAGCGGCAAGAACAACATCATCAGTCAACTTGAAACAGAACAGATGACCAAGGAAGCTCCCGCGTTTGCGCCGGGTGACACCGTGG
>Ga0194137_10000209_pt1 | contig 41229 bp, 52 predicted proteins | sample TARM_MetaG_T3_14_FD_134025 | JGI IMG/M metagenome (GOLD analysis project Ga0194137, IMG submission 134025) | Freshwater microbial communities from Pennsylvania, USA, analyzing microbe dynamics in response to fracking - TARM_MetaG_T3_14 (version 2) | ecosystem: Environmental > Aquatic >... | reverse complement strand
GGTGTGAGTGGGGCGCTACCTTGCCTCTTTTGCTGAGAGGGTACGCGGGGCCTCCTTACCTCTTTTGCTCCCTGGTGACTTCCCTTCTGTGCTACCTGGTGCGCCTGGCATCCTCCCTGGCATCCTCCTGAGGTTCCGTCTTCGACGGGTGGGGCCCCCGTTCCCCACGCCTTCGAGCGCTCGACCGGGCTTCGCCGCTCTCGCTTCTCTCATGCTAGTGCGACAATTCTTTCAGGTATAAGCAGGGTAGGGTTATATAACTAATTGGTATTGACGGGGCTTCAATAGGTCCGTATAGTTCGCCACATGTTTAGGCCATAAGCGACACGGCCTACCCGCGGTTGACAAGCTAAGCCGGCAAGGCTAGAGTGACAACCAACCAAGATCACAAGCCGAGAGGTGGGAAACTTGGTAACGCGATCGCCAGGTGTCACACGGCGGCAGTTGTCCAGCTAGAACATGGACCCAGTGGGAGATGAGCCCACAGTCAGGGGCACGGCGAGGTGCCACGCTGGCAAGCAAGGCAAGGTAGTGGTTCTGAGCTAGGGGCTCAGGTGAGGCGGATAACGGCACACGCCAACCGCTACCAGTTGACCAAGGCACGGCGAAGGCTAGCTGAGGTTGACAAGCCAAGCGGATACTGTAAGATGGGAACTGTCAGCAGGCAACTGCTGAGGCGCAAGCCGGTGGTATCTAGGGCATCCCGAATCCTAGGTTGAAAGCGTAAGAAGTGCCGACAGCGCAGAGGCAAGTCACTACGGTGATCGACTAGGTGGAAGGCCTAGACTTGACAAGCAAGCGCCCAGTCTGTAAGATGGGCACCAAGTAAGACGCAAACTGTGACGCGCAGTCAGGTGCCGGGCACCTGCCAACGTACCAGCAGCCTGCTGATGACGGTCTACGACTGGATTCAGAGCACAGGTATACCGGGCGAGGGATAACCTGAGCCGATGGCGCACACCGGAGTAGCGCTCGACCGATGGGAGTAGTCCATCCGCACCGCCGGGATTAGTGGCCAATGCCATGAAGCCGGACAGCGATAGAACGGCCTGAGTACCCTTAGGTTATGGGCGAACCTTGAACACGGTGGGCCAATCCCACACTGAGTCAAGGCAGTCCGGGAGTAATGCTCTCCCGCTGACGATGGCCTAGCAGGGCCGAAACTGAACATGAGGATACGGGTATGCGAGTTCAAGCTAGCCTTGACCAGCACGGCGAAGTCGTGCACGACACCACGGCCTTCGACGCCAAGCTGCGTCGCAAGGCGAACCGCCAGCAGCGCCGAACCGCTGCACTCCCGCTTGACCTGAGCGCACTTCAGAAACGCGCCGAGCACGACGTGCGTCTACGCTGCAAGCTCGGCCACGATGCTACCCATGCCGACACAATGAATGAGCGAGCCGCAGCCGCGAAGGCCAAGCGCAAGCTCAATGACGTGTGGACTAATCGCAACAGCCGGAACCTGACCGGGTTCTGGAGGCCGGTATGAGTAACGTGCTAGTAATCAACGCACGCGCCATCGGTGTGCGGAATGCGCTCGATATGGTGCGCATAATCTGGGAAGTGGACGGCGGCAGTGGTGCGACCGAGTGTCAGGCGTGGCGCTGCCAGTATGAGCTGGACAAGCTACAAGCTGCCGGCTACCACATAGTCCGTCTGGAGTGTGCCTAATGTACATAGACGTGCTCGATAACGTGGCTGAAGCGCAAGCCGAGGCTGACTTTCTGGCCGAGTGTGGTACCGGCATCCGCTCATACAAGATCATCGAATTATACGACGGCAGCGCTATGCTGCTCGCCTATCTCTGAGGAGAATCACCATGCGTACTCAAAAGCAAATCCTGACCGCCATTCAGCACGTCGCCATCAACGGCAAGGCGCTTGATGAATCCGTGCAATCTATCGGGCTGGACATTCTCCAGCACGTTGACCAGCACGGCGAAGTGAGCTTGGCGTGCAAGCTCCTGAAGGCACTGCCCAAGGGCGCCCGTGGCAAGGCATTGGCCGATTGGTTCCAGACGTACGGTAAGATCACCGTGAACACTGACAAGGCGACCGCCAAGCAATTCCCGCTAGTGTTCCACAAAGAGGGCGAGACCGACCTCGAAGGCGCAGCCGCTAAGCAATGGTACAAGTGCAAGCCGGACCGCCCGTTGGCCGTCGAGTTCGACTTCGCTGCTCAACTGACCGCACTGCTCAAGCGTGCTGCTGAGGCTGAGGCTAAGGGCATGACCGTTAAGGGTGCTGATGCGCTGGCGAAGTGCAAGGGGTTGGTGTGATGCACCCGTCTGACCGACGGGCCATGTCCACCCGACAAGCAGCCGCCCGGTATACCGGGTGGCTTGGCCCACTCGACTACTGGCACCGGAACGCGCCGATGCCATTCAACCCAGCGTATGATCCCGGCGCCGATGCCAGACGTAGCCAGATCACCGCCAGCATGGAGCGTGATGGGTACTACACCACGCACACCCGTGAACAGTGCGCCCTCGAATGGCGCCGCCGATACGACGAGGACAAACAATGCGCCAAGTAATCGAGAACGTCCACACCGGCGCCCGCTGGTCATCCGTAAACGGCGACGTGTGGCGCAAGGACTGGAACGGCACCGGAGACAACTACGTCCAAGCCGGCTCAGTCTGCCCACGCTTCAATCCCTTCAGCAAACGTAATGCGGGCAAGTTCCGCAAGGTGGTCTAACATGCGTACCGTTCAAGAAACATTCCGCGCCGTCACGGCTGCACTCGCAGACCGAAATTTATGTCGATTAGGAGAGACCAATGAACCAGCACCTCGCGCGTATTCTCGTGCACGGCTACAAGGCCATGATCAAACGCTACTTGGCGATGCCTGCCTTCAAGGGCGTCCGCATCTTCACCGTGGGCAAGCAAGACGACGCGCCCCAGACACTGCATGCCCTGCGTGAGTACGTCGAGGAGCACGGTCGCCTCATCGTAGCGTTGGAGCACGGCGAGACCAGCATCTACGGCGATGCCAAGGCGAACGCCTGGTTCCGCGCCTTCCACGACCTGGGCCACCTCGTGTACAACCGAGAGATGACCTACGAGGAGGAGGTGCAACTGGCCCTGACCCAGTGGGGCGACCTGGTGCCCATCTTCCGAGAGATGGGCGCTACCCGGAACCTGATTCAAGACCTGTACCGTCTGTACCTGTTCGACACTGTGGGGCAAAGCCGGTACTGCTTGCTGACCGGGCGGTTCCCGAACGATCAGATGGCCTTTGTCGAAAACCTGCACGCCGTACTGGACTGGGAGGTAGCCGGTGCCGACGTGGTGCGTGGCGTGGATATGCTTGTGAAGAACGACCTGTTCCCGGAGTCGGTATGATCTACCTGTACCTGTTCTCGCTACTGTGGAGCCTATCCGCATGGGCGCTCATCAGCTTCCGCACCGATGAGAAGCTACTGTGGAACCTCATCGACAGCGCTGTATTCGCCGGCCTGCTTACCACGATGCTCGTTGAGTACCAGTGGTGGGTCGGCCTCTGGCAGAACACCATGGAGTACATCAATGCGTAAAGCGAAGTACAGCGTAGGCCAGCGCCTGCGAACCGTGCGCGGCCCCGGTGGCGCACTGAACCCCGAACCCCGCTTCCTCGGACACGTAGGTACAATCGTGAAGGTACAGGAGTTCAAGACCTGTCAGCCGGTGTACGTACTGGACTTCGAGAGCTTGGGCGAGGATACCGTAGAGGAAGTGTGCCTGGAGGAACCCGGCCATGTACCGTCTCGCTCTCCCGTTCCTGGCGTTATCGTTCGCCATTCCGGGGTGTCAAAGCACATCGAGTACCGTGCCTGATAACCCTGGCCAACTGTATAGCCGACACGTCAACGAGGCGTTGCGGGTCTGCAATTCAGCCACCGTCGGAGCTATCGCAGCCGGCATTATCAGCACACCGCAAGAGGCCGCCCGCTTCCGGTGGCAGTGCCTCTCAGATCACAACGCAACCCTGTAGGAGGAAGTATGCACAAGCCCTGTAGCATCTGGCCGCTTTACATACGGCCAGAGACAGGATATGGGGTTAAGGTAGTAGATGGCAGGAAGCTACCTGCCCATCGCTGGGTTTACTGTAAGCACCACGGGCTGCCTTACCCTGCGATAGCAGGCAAAGTAGTTATGCACACCTGTGATACTCCGGCCTGTGTAGAGCCAGCCCATCTGGTGCTAGGCAGCCAAGCAGATAATATGCGGGACATGATAAACAAGGGGCGCGACAATAAGGTGCGAGGCAGTAAGCACTACGCAGCTACACTAGACGAAGATGTGGTTGAGTATATCCGCACGGTCTACATACCGCGTTGCAAACAATACGGGCAGTCTGCTCTTGCCAGAAGGTTCGGAGTTAATCAATCCACTGTCAGCCGAGCGCTGAAAGGAGATACATGGTGAAGAAGCATGAAGGTATCGTGGTCGTGGCGTACAAGCCAGGCCAACCCCGTAGTGAGGTAGTCGCTGCCTTAGAACTTGCCGGTCTCGGCGATGACTTCACCACCGACGTGCGCTTCGAGTTCCCCGGTGGCGAGGAAGGTGTGGCCGCTAAGGTGAATCTGTACCATGAGGCCGAAGCCCTAGTACAAGAGCTGGAGGACGCCGAGGTTACTGGTGTCATTTGTCAAGGCGAACACGGCTGGGAGGTCGTATGACGCAGAGGATTTACAAGGGCAGGGTGGTGCCGGATTGGGCCGAGTATGTGGTGTTCGGTCCGCTCACCGGGGAGCTGTACTGGGCGAGTGATAGTCGCCGTGAGAGTAAGTACATCGAGTGTAGTGGCGACCTGCATGTTCGTGAAGGTTGGCGCCGAGAGGAACTCGACCCACTGCCGACCGAGGTGTGGGGTGTGTTCGGTGCTGGCTCTGTAGTAGACGCCCGCATTTTGAACACCTACGCCTCCGAGGCAGAAGCTCTGGAGAAAGCCAGCGAGCTGGCGCGAGGACATACGGGCCGCACCCTGGTTGTCGCCCGCATCACCCATAAGATCACCCAACCTAAACCGGTCCAGCCGGAACTCGTAGTGGAGAAACTATAATGATCAAGACCGCCAAGCACACTGATGTTGTCGTTAGCGACGACGCACCGGGCTGCCCGATCCCAGGCCGTACCCGGTGCATCACCGCTGCCTGCGGGACCCGAGACTACAGCAACACCATCAGCATCTGCGTGGACAAGGTAGACGGCGACGTGAGTATCGCTATCTACGAGGGCGACGACATGTACGACGGCCCTTGCCTGACCAAGGAAACTGCGCTGGCGCTGTGCGCCGCCCTCAAGTCTGAACTGGAGAAACTGTAATGGCTAAAGCATGGCGCAAGATCGGCGGTAAGAACAAGCACGTTCGCCGCCTCGGTATCATGGCCGACCAAGCCTTCCGTGTGAACCCTGGCGTCAGTGCCCGCATGGCGTGGCTACTGCGTAGCACTGGCGTGGTGCCGGCCCATGACTTCTTCGACAAGGAGGTGCGCGTGGAGAGCTAGCAGATACCCGATTCAGTAGAGTACCACCTTAAAGATCGGGCATCTTCGCCGCCTAGCCCACGGTACCATTGTACAGGAGCAACATCATGACTGACCGTATCCAGAAACTGAACGCCCAGATCGCCACCTTCGAAGCCAAGGCCGCTGAGCTGATCACCAAGGCCAATGGCCTGCGTGAGGAGCTGGTATCTCTGGAGCGCATCCAGAACATCGCCGAGCGTGATGCCGTAACCTTCGAGATTGGCCGCAAGGACGACAAGCAGCTCGTCACTGGCGTGGTGCTGGGTGTGGCCGACACCGATGCCGGCAAGCAACTGCGCGTGTTCGTAGAGGCTGGCTTTAACAGCACCACGTACACCCTCAAGGCCAGCCAAGTTGTGGACGTACTGCGCCCCGAGCCGGTGTGTGCCGAGGTTGCTGGCGACGAGCCGATCCAACCGGTCGCCGCGTAACGTCGGGTCTCAGTGCAAGGAGCTGGCCGCGCCGGCTCCTTCTGCGGATACCTGGAGGACCTATGCAAACACTCAAAGATTTAACGCGGGAGTTGCTGACCTACGGGCTTATAGCCGAACGCGCAGCGGTGTGGGACGAGCAGTACCGGTGTCGCTATGCGCTGGCCGTGACCATCCTCGGCCAAGACTTCGTAGGCTACATCCATTACGCAGACCTAGTGCGTATCGGCGAAGCTGTTCCACACCTGGCCCAAGCCGTCCGGGACAGCGTAACCGCTGCACTCCCGGCTCAATTTCTGTAACGACGAGGTGAGACCATGAAAGCTACTAAGAACCTGAACGGCGCTGCTCGCGTGGCTGTGCAAGCTAAGCTGGACGCGGCGGACAAGGAGCTGCGCAAGGCCCGTGACCTGGTGCAACAGCGCACCGAGGAGCTAGTGCGAGTGCGCGAAACCGTGGCGTACTACACCACCGAGAACAGTAAGCTAAAGGCCACGGTGGACCAACTGCGTAGCCGGTGGAAGTGGGTTAGTGAGAGCTGCCGCCAGCACCTCGACACCATCAAGGCCTTAGAAGCCAAGCAGGTAGACCACGACGAGTTCGTGGAGAAGCTGGAGCTGGAACTCGACATTGCCGAGGAGCAGATTCAGTACCACAAGGAGCGAGTCACTACGGTGAAGTGGATCGCCTACGGTCTGTGTGGTGCTGTCGTGGTGCTGGCCTGGAAGCTCTCTCAGCACATCGGCTGGTTCGGGAGCCTGTAATGGCCCTGCCCGAGAACGAGTGGCTGCACAAGGCGCAGGCGCTGGCCATCGGGCAAACCTCCCGCACGTACCACAACGAGGAGAACCGTGCGAACCTCGTGATCGGCAATGACATAGACCGGTGGTGGGCATACTGCCACCGATGTCACGAGGGCGGGCAGGTACTAAAGACGCATGTGCTCGTTGGTGCTGAGGTACAGGTACAGGAACGCTTTATGCCCTGGCCCGATGATGCCAAGCCCGCAACCAGCGACGAGCTGTACCGCAGCGTGTACCGCACCCTGCTGGGCAAGGGCATCGACCTGGGTAGTATGCTGCCTGGGGTGCCCATGTACATCAGTCGTCGCCAGGGTCGCCTGATCCTCGCCAGTGCGCAAGGGTGGTTGGGCCGCGCCATCGGCGCAGTACAGCCGAAGTGGTGTGCGTACTCGAACCCAGGGCAGCGCCCTGCTGTGTTCGCCCACCACCCGCGTGATCATATCGCAAGGCGGTGTGTGGTCACGGAGGACTACTTCTCAGCGCTCAAGATAAGGTGGGCTTTGAATGATCCAGAAACTACTGCGATTGCTGCGCTTGGGACTCGTGTGCACAATCGCCTGGCGGCAGCCCTCCTCGAAGCAGATGAGGTGCTGTTCGCATTCGATGGGGACCGAGCCGGGGCTGACGGGTGGCCAGCAGCCGCCCGCCGCCTACGTGGTCTCGGCAAGTCAGTTCGCATCTGCGATGTCCCACAAGGGTTAGACCCCAAGGATATGCAGGCGCACCAGATACAGGAGATGCTCCAGTGAGCAGCGATACCCTAATCCTGCAAGCGCTGCGCGAGAAGCAGAAGTACCGAACGCTGATCGGCACCGTGCCCACCGGTATGCTTGGCACCGAGGCGCAGTGCCTGTTGGCCTGGTATCCGATATACCACCAAGCGTACCCTGAGCACGAGTACCTCGACATCGACGCACTCGATGCCTTGGTGAAGCTCCGCTCGGGGTACAGCCCTGAGCAGATGGCGACGGTGCGCCACGCCATGCAACTCATGCGCCAGCACGTTGACCAGGGCGCCCTCAAGGGTGTCGTGAACCAACTGTACGAGCGGGACTTCGCCGGTCGTGCCGGTGCCCTGCTCTCCCAGTACAACGCCGGGGGCGAGGTTGACCTGGTGTACGAGCTGAGTCGCATTGCGCAGGAGACGCAGCGGGTCGTGGCCCAGAGCGCCAGCACCGACTGGATTCAGGACAGCATTGAGGACATCCTGAAGCAGGAGGAGAAGGACTTCGGCCTGAAGTTCCCGCTGCCCGTCCTGGAGGCGCACATCAAGGGCCTCCTGGGAGGCGCCTCAGTGGCTTTGGCGGGTCGCCCTGACAAGGGTAAGACCTCGCTCATTGCGTTCATCCTAGCCCGCTTTGCGGGGCAGCTAGACCGGTACTTCGACCCGGAGCGACCTATCCTCTGGCTGAACAACGAGGGTAAGGGCCAGCGCATCATCCCACGCATCTACCAGGCCGCCCTCGGGGTGGACATGGACGAGCTGGTGGCGATGAGTAATGCCGGCACCCTGCGCGATGCGTACACCGCCAGGGTTGGCCGTGTGGATCGCATCCGTGTGAAGGACATGCACGGTGCGAGCTTCGCCCAGATCGAGCAGGTCATCGAAGCGATGAAGCCCTGTGTTGTCGTCTGGGATATGATGGCGAACTTCCGCCTGGGGCATAGCTCCGGGGGCGGGAACAAGGCTGACGAGGTAGAGGAGAAGTGGCAGGTCGCCCGTGAGATGGCGGTGCGCCACGACTTCGTAAGCCTGGGTACTGTCCAGATCAGCAACGAGGGTGGGAACATGCTGTACCCACCGTACTCTGCGCTCAAGGACAGCAAGACCGGTATCCAGGGTGCGACTGACCTGATCGTCATGATGGGGGCGCTGGATGCGCCTGAGATGGCGTCGCTGCGTGGTATCAGCACGCCGAAGAACAAGTTCCAGATGCCCAAGATGCCTAGCCATGTGCAGGCTGAAGTTTTCTTTGACGCAGCGAGGTGCCAGTTTGAACAGGGTACATAAAAGGTGGCGTATTGTGATGGGTGGGGCCTCATCTTGGATTGAAGTCTCGGTGTGGGCTAGTGGCCACCAGTTCCAACAGTATAGCCACAACATCACCGGCGCCAGCCCCGCCTACGTCGAGGCGCTGGTTGAGCGCCTGAACATCCACATCAACAATCTACTGTACGAACTCGGGAGGATTCCGCGATGACCCAAGACATCACCCTACAGTGCAGCCTCTTCGAGACTGATGAGGCGTACGCCGAGCCGAATGACCGAGGACTCCTGCTCCAGGTGTCTCAGAGTGGTACCTGGTCACAGGTTGTACTTACCAGGTCAGACGCCCTGCGCCTGGCCGAGCACATCATCATGCACGTACCACGGGAGCAAACGAATGCGCACTAACTGGTCACAGTGCTGGCCCACAGGGTCAGCGTACATAGGCTCGGACAAGGAGCCGCAGGACTTCGACTACGTGGAGTTCGTACACGCCGAGGACAAGGAACGTCATGAAGCCGCACTGCTAGGTACGGGGTGGGACCTGTGCGGTTCGGCGGAGTACGGGCAGGACGACTCCCTCGACTGGTGCGCTTACCGCCGCGAGCAGTGGAACGTCATCCTGTGCTGGTGCCCGCTCGTGTATCTCCGCTGGATCGCCTTCACTGAGCTGGCCCGCCGCTGCACGTTCACCTCCAAGGTGGAGCGCATCGAGCTGTGCAAGGCCATCCTCGAAGGCAACGCCGAGGCGGCCATGAACATCGTGCACCTCTCGAACTTCAATACCGTCGCCGGAAACATCATGCAGGAGTTCTTGAATGAGCACTAAGAAGCCCCGCCTCTGGAACCCCAAGCCGCACCGTGCGGTTGACTGGAACCAGAAGGCCATCGAGAAGCGCCTGGCCCTCGGTCCGCTTCAAGCCTGCGTGAAGGTGGACGGGTTCCGTGTGCTGATCCGACTGAACCGCGAGGGGCGACTCGTCTTCACCACCCGCGAGGGGATCGAGATTGCAAGTCTAGCCGGCCTCGCCGAGCACGTCTACGATACACTGTTCCGTGGGGGTGTGGTGCGGAGGCACGTGTACGACGGCGAGGTATGGATCAAGGGCCTCCCGTTCGAGGAGATGTCCGGCCTGTTACGCCGCGATGCCCCGCTGGCGGACGAACACCTCAAGAATGTGCACATCTTGATCTTTGACTCGGGCCTGATCGAGGACTACGAAGGCCCCGACGAGGATCGCGTGCCGAATGTGCTCACCCTAGAGGAGCGCCGCCGACTCATTGGCTGGCTGGGACTGGCCCCATTCCGCCCACTGATCGCACAACCCACCAGCAACTTGGTGTACGAGCAGTATTGGTCAGTGGCGTCCGTTGAGGAAATCAAGGAGCTGTACCAGCGTGCCAGGGCAGCCGGGTACGAGGGCCTGATCCTCAAGGACCCGCACCTCCTACCCCGCAACGGTAAGGTGTCCGGGTGGTGGAAGGTGAAGCCTGGCTGCGGTGCTGAGTTCGCACCGGGGTTCGAAGCGGACGGTACAGTGGTCGGGTACGTTTGGGGCGATGTTGAGAAAGCCAACGCCGGCAAGATCGTGGGCTTCCGAGTGCGCCTAGAGGACGGGTCAGAGGTGAACGCCACAGGCATCCCCCAGGCCCAGATGGACGAGTACACCAGTGCCGTGCGGGCGGCTGGTGCGCAAACACCGCTAAGAAACCCTTATGTGGGCCGAGCCTGCCGCGTCTCCGGGATGGAGCGCACCAAGGACGGCAGCATCCGCCACCCACACTTCGACGGGTTCCGCGACCTGGATTCCGCCCAAGGAGTAAAAGCATGAGTCAGTACGAAGTCTGGATCGGGCCGAAGAAGCGGGCCTGGTGTATGTTCGGGATCGCCTGGGACTGGCGCCGCAAGTGGCGTCTGTCATGGCACCGCAACCCCGGCGCCACTATGCTATTCGGTTCATGTGGGGTCGGCCCGGTGTGGCTGTACTACGGGTGGCGCGAATGAACGTCCTCCTACTAGGAGGCCCAGCCGTGAATCCACCACACAACTGCCCCTGGTGCGGGGCGCCAGCATGGCTCCCACCAGAAGACATCCCGCCACCCATCGACTACTGCCACGAAGGGGATCACGGCAGCGAGGAGGACCAATGAAGGTACGGACGATAGACCTTGAGACTGAGTGCAAACCCTGGTACGGCCAGGTCGCATCTCCGCACAACCCCGAGAACTACGTCGTTATGGCCGGCTGGTGTGACGACATCTTCGGCGGCACCCCTGGCCCGGTGCAGCACCTGCACTTCACCTCACTAGAGGATGAGCGCAGTTGCAACTGGTTCAACCTCGACGGGGTGGACCTCCTCGTGGCACACAACGCCGGGTACGAGGTGTCCTGGTTCCTCACCCGCTACCGCGACGAGTTCGAGAAGTTCCTCAAGCGTGGTGGCCGTGTCCTGTGTACCCAGATGGCTGAGTACATCCTGTCGAACTTCACGGACACGTACCCGAGCCTTGACGAGACTGCACCGAAGTACGGCGGCACGCACAAGATCGACGCGGTGAAGGAACTGTGGAAGCAGGGCTACCTCACCAGCCAGATCGACCCGAAGCTCCTGGCCGAGTACCTCGCCGGCCCCGAGGGCGACGTGGAGAACACCCGACGCACCTTCTACGGGCAGATGGCGCTGCTCCAGGAGCGTGGGCAGTGGGGCCTGTTCCTGGAGCGCTGCGAAGCCCTGCTGGCCTTTGCGTACTGCGAGTTCTTCGGTCTGTACGTGAACACTGAGGTGGCCGAGGCGAACCTGGCGAAGCAGGAGGCTGAGCTGGCTGAGCTGCGGGCCGAGGTGCAGAAGCTCCTACCCGAGCTGCCCGAGCACTTCGAGTTCAACTGGGGTAGCGACTACCACCTCAGCGCCTTGTTGTTCGGTGGGCCGGTGAAGTACAAGACCCGCGTGCCCCGTACTGATGCCGGTGGCCTGGTGATGTACGAGAAGGACGAGTGCTACAAGCTCGGGGACAAGTTCATCAACGTGGCCTACCTTAACGCCCAGGACGAGGAGGTGGTTGCACACCTGATCCGTGAGCACGGCAACCCGGATCGGTACAAGGCCGGCAAGAACAAGGGTGAGCTGAAGATTCATAAGGTGGAGTCCGACCGGCCCCAGATGAAGTGGGACGACGCCGTGTTCGTGTTCCCCGGCGTGATCTGGATTCAGCAGCTCCCGTCGAACATCCAGGAGAAGTTCGAGTACCACGGCAAGGACTCCCGCAAGAACGGGGATTGGACCGGCGCCCGCCTGCTGTGCGACGATAAGACCCCGGTGTACAGCACCAGCTCCGAGGTACTGGAGGTACTCGCCAAGCACGGCTTCGAGGCCGCTGACAAGCTCTCCCGCATGGCGTCCCTGGAGAAAGACAACGGCACGTACTACCGCTCTGTGGAGTACGACAAGGAGGGTAATGTCAAGAAGGTCAAGGGGATGCTCCAGTACGTCCAACCGGACGGGATCATCCACCACAGCCTGAACCTCTGCGCCACCGCCACGGGTCGCCTGTCCTCCTCGAACCCGAACCTCCAGAACCTACCCCGAGATGGCACCAGCCGCGTGAAGGAGATGTTCGAGTCCCGCTTCGGCACCGCCGGTCGGATCATCGAGGTGGACTACTCGGCCCTGGAAGTCGTGACGCTCGCTGCCCTCAGCGGTGATGAGAACCTGCTGGAGCAGCTCATCAAGGGCACGGACATGCACTGTCTGCGCCTGGCCGCGAAGCTCGGGGAACCCTACGAGGAGGTCCTGCACAAGGCCGTGCAGAACCAGAACCACCCGGAGCACAAGCGGTACAAGCAGATGCGTACCGACATCAAGCCGCCGAGCTTCGCCGCCCAGTACGGCGCCAGCGCCGAGGGCATCGCGTATGCCACTGGCGTGTCAGTCGAGTACGCCAAAGAGTTCCTGGAGACGGAGGCCCGCCTGTTCCCGCAGAGTATCGCATTCCGTGGGGTCGTGCGTGCTGAGGTCGAGCGCACTGGGGAGCTGCCCGAGGGCTTGCACCGAGAGCAGGATGAAGTCACCGGGGCCTGGCGCATCTACCGCCGAGGGTACTGGACAGCACCAGGCGGCGCTCGGTACAGCTTCCGGCAGTGGCCACAGTGGAACAAGGAACTGCGCCAGCGTGTCATGGATTACAAGGACACGCAGATCGCTAACTACTGGAACCAGGGCGAGGCGTTCTACCTCATGGCGGTATCGGCGGGCCGAGTGCTGCGTTGGTTGCTGTCCGTGAACTTCCTGGCGAACGAGGAGTTCCCGCGAGGTCGCGTGTGCTTCATCAACAACGTGCACGACGCACTGTACTTCGACGTGCACGAGTCGGTGGTGCGTGAGGTGGGCCTCCAGGTCAAGGCCATCATGGAGGATGCGCCAAAGTACATGAGCGAGCGACTCGGCTACAACATCGCACACGTCCCGTTTCGTGCCATGGCAGAGGCCGGACTCAACATGGCCGACAAGGAGCACATCCATTGACCGCACCAGTCTACAACGTGGCGGTGGTGTGGCGCGAGGCGCCAAGCACCCCGGAACAGCCAGCCGAGCTGGTGACGAATTACGGCTACTGCTACCAACCGCAGCTTGCGCAAGGTGGCCACGCCGTACTACTGGAGCACGCCCAGTCCGGGCGACTCCACTTCATCAACCTGAACGCAGTACAGTGCATTAACGCCATCCCAGTACCGGAGAAAGTATGAGCCAGAAACTACAAGCACTCCTCGCCCTCGCCAACGCCGCCGCCGAAACCGCTGAGGTAGACCTCAGCCAGGTCTCCAAGGGTGGTGGTGGCGGCAAGCTGTACCCCGCAGGCTACGCCTTCGCCCGCTTCGTGCGGTACATCGAGTTCGGTATGCACCCGCAGGAGTTCCAGGGTAAGGCTAAGGACCCCGCGATGGAATACCGCCTGGGCTTCGCCCTGTTCGGCGAAGGCTACCAGAACGATGACGGCACTCCTGGCTTCATCTCGACCTACGACATGAAGATCAGTAACAACGAGAAGGCCGGCACGAAGATCATCTTCGACAAGATGAACTGGAAGGGCCAGGCCAAGCACTTCGCGCAGATGCTCGGTGATGCCTTCCTCGTGAAGATCGAGCACAAGGACATCAAGGACCAGCCGGGTAAGAAGCGCAGCGTCCTGAACCTGAAGGAGACCCTGCCGCCCATCGACGTGGTGAGCAAGCAGCCGTACCAGATTCCCCAGGTGGACGACGACCTGCTCGACCTGTTCCTGTGGTCGCACCCGACCAAGGAAGCCTGGGACGCCATGCACATCGAGGGCACCAATGACGCTGGCAAGTCCAAGAACTTCCTGCAAGAGAAGTGTCTCCAGGCCATCGACTTCCCCGGCTCGCCCCTGGAACAGCTCCTGCGCGGCACGGGGAACCTGCCGTCCCCAGAGCAGCTCGCCGCTATGGCACCTACGGCGCCCGCAGTAGCGCAAACGCCGGCCACCCCTAACATCCCTACCGCCCCGGCTATCCCCGCTGCCAGCGCGCCCGTAGCGCCTGCTGTGCCGCAGGTCCCGGCAGTGCCTCAAGTGCCTGCTGTACCCCAGGTGCCGGTAGCCCCAGTCGTCCCGGACGTGCCCTTCGAGGGCGGTGTCCCGGCAGCGCCGGGGGTAGCCCAGGCATGAGGACCATCCGAGGCGTGGATGTAGCCGCCCTCGGGGACCAGTTCGACCGGATGGTGCCTAACCGGGTACTGCTGCTGGATGGTGATGGAGCGGCGTACCGCTCCAGCGCCACGGTGAAGACTCTCGACACTGCTGTTCGGCGGTTTGTCAAGGAGGTCCTCACCGACCAGTTCCTCACCGGTGCCGAGGAGGTGCGTGTGCACCTCACCGGCCAGGGTGGCCAGAAGGCCCTACGGGGCCTGTATCCGACGCGGAAGCCGTACCAGGGCAACCGTAAGGGTAAGCCTAAACCGGCGCTCCTAGAGCCGCTGCGGGAGCTTCTGGGCACCGAGAGGCGCTTCGAGTACGGATTCCCCGAGAACATCGTGGTGCACCTGCATCGGTACTGGGAGGCGGACGACGCCCTCGTGCAGGACGGCGTGCTCTACGGCGCCCGCTCCGTCACGAAGTCTGATGACAAGGACCTCCGGTTGACACCGGCCCCGTTCTATGAGTCAGAGAAGGGCGAGATCGACGTACTCCCCGAGGGCGACCGCTTCGGCTGGATCGACGCCGGGTACACACCCAGCTTATCCCTCCGTGTCAAGGGGCACGGCACAAAGTTCTTCTGGGCACAGATGCTCATGGGTGACACGGCGGATCACGTCCGTGGCCTGGAGCGCTGGGAGGGCAAGCTCATCGCCGAGGCCGGCACCTTGGACGTGCTAGGCCCCGTAGAGGACGAGAACGAGGCAGCCAACCGTATCCTATGGGCATACGCCAAGATCGGCCAGGACGCGCTCGCAGAGGCCCAGGTGCTGTGGCTGCGCCGCTCAGAGCAAGACTGCGCGTACCGCTACCTCTGCGAGCTGGACCTTGACAAGAACCTGCGGACGTGGTTGGACCAGTTGAACGACTACCACCAGGCCGTCATAAAGCAGAAGCTGGAGGAGCGTGATGCGGAAGCTAGCGAGGACCCAACTTAAAGCGTGGGCAGTATCCCACGCCAAGAATGTCCAGGGCGGCTCGTGTCCGCTCTGCCAGAGACCCATGAACCTGAGTTCGGGCGGGCGAGACAGCGACTACGTTGTGGATCATAACCACGTCACTGGAGAGATTCGCGGGGTGCTGCACCGATCCTGCAACGCCGCACTCGGCAAGGCAGATAACGCCATCGGGCGCTGGGGCGCCAAGAGCATGGACTACGCGGAGATTATCCCGTGGCTCCGCAACATGCTCGCCTTCTACGAACAGCCAGGTACGGGCCTCATGTACCCGGCGCACAAGACGCCCGAAGAAGCCGCAGAGGCGCAGCGGGTAAAACGCAACAAGGCAGCGGCAGTACGCCGAGCCTCCGCCAAAGTACGCGCTATGCCGCGCAAGGAGACCTGATGGGTAAGCACCTCGTAACACGTAAGAGCTTCTCGGACGAGGACATTGCCAAGGCACTGGAGCACGGCAAGGGGAACAAGACCTATGCAGCGGAGTACCTCTCCAACCTGGGCCGGGGTAAGGTCAGTCGAGAGCTTCTGAGATACTGGTTAAAACAGGATAAAAAGAATTGTCGCACTAGCATGAGTGAAACGACGGGCGAGCAGGCCGGATGTGCCACGAGTGCTGCGGGAACGGGGACCCGCCCCGTCGAAGACGGCCCACATATCCTGAGCATCGACATCGAGACGAGTCCCATCGAAGGTCGGGTGTGGGGACTCTGGAAACAGAACCTCGGACTGAACCAGATCACCAAGGAATGGAACATCCTAAGCTACTGTGCGAAGTGGTTGGGTGATCCTAACGTGATCTACTCAGACCTCTCCCAGGCAGAGAACATCGCAGATGATAGTAGGCTAGTAGCTGAGCTGTATGAGCTGCTGAACGAAGCAGACCTCGTAGTGGCACAGAACGGTAAGCGATTCGATCTACCGAAGATTCAAGCCCGCTTCGTGATGGCCGGGTACAAACCGCCCCGTCCGTTCCGAGTGATCGACACCATGCTCATGGCGAAGCAGCAGTTCGGCTTCACCAGTAACAAGCTGGAGTGGATGACTGATAAGCTCTGTACCACCAAGAAGCGCAAGCACGAGAAGTTCCCCGGTATGGAGTTGTGGAACCAGTGCTTGGCGGGCAACCCAGAAGCATGGGAGGAGATGCGCCTGTACAACATCGACGACGTAATCTCGTTGGAGGAGTTGTACTTGATCCTGCGCCCCTGGTATCAAGGCCACCCGAACGTGGCGGTGTTCTCCGACGGCGAGGAGCCAGCGTGTCCGAAGTGCGGCTCGCATGACCTCAAGCGCGACGGTTGGACATTCACCCAGTCTGGCAAGTACGAGCTTTACCATTGCGGTGGGTGCGGTGGCTACAGCCGAGGCCGTTACACTAAGAACTCGAAGGAGGTGCGCTATGCCCAGCTCTCAAACTAAAGTCGTGGAGTACGCGAAATTCTCAACCGTGCCGGGAAGTTCGTTTCTAGGTTATGCGTGGTATAGCCGGGAGGTATTCGAGCGACACCCCACCCGCGTGAATGTCGCGGGGGCAACCTGCGTCTGGTACGACGGTCACTGGTACGTCCCCCGACACAAAGGTGAGCCTATCGACATGGCGGGCCGACGGTTCGGCCCGCCCGAGGTGCAGGCAACCGCCTCCAAGGCCGACACCGGCAAGTCACGCTGGACCCTCCTACTGGATTGTGCAGAGGGTTGCGGTCGAGCAGTACGTGCTGTGGTGCGTGTGCTGAACTTCGCAGTGCGCCCAGTTGCTGAAGGCGGTAAGGGTTACGTCCCGCACTCGTGGCGCCAAGTGCCGAACGCACGTACTCGCTACGAGGACGCCCTGCACCGACACCTCGACGCCATCCGCGACGGTGAGACCCACGATGTCGAGAGCGGCGAGTCGCACTGGGCACACGTTGCCACGAACGCACTGTTCCTTTGGGAACTTGATAATCCGAAGGAGAAGACTGATGAGTGAGTGCCTATCGTGCCTGCGCGGCCCCGGCTGCTGCAAGCTGTTCCCACGTAAAGCCTTCAACGCCGAGGTGCTCGACATCAACGAGCTGCGCGTGTACCACGCCCGGAACGTGGATGAAGCTGCTGCACTCGCGGCTGAGGAGTTCGGCGAAGACAACATTGGTCGCGTGTACCCTAAGCTCTAAGGACCTAAGATGATCGACCCTATCGAAGCGCAGATGCAGCGCGAGAAGCGCCACAGCGCTGAGGCCACAGCCCAGCACCTACGCGAAGTTCAAGAAGCCCTGCGTGCCGGCAGGGTCGATGACATCCCAGCGGCCCGCCGCCTCATCGCCCGCGTGTACGAGGATGTGCGGGCCGCGCTGGAGCCGGTTGTTGAGACCAAGGCGCGTGGCCCAGGGGCAGCCCTGCGGGGCTGGCTGCGCCGCGTACCCATTGACACCCTAGCCGTCCTGAGCATCCGTGTCGTCCTGGCACACGTCATGCGGGACACTGCCGAGTCACCGGCCACTCTACAACGTATCGGCCACGCCCTCGGGCGGGCCATCGAGCAGGAGGCCCTGGTGCAGGAGGCGTACCGTGCGAACGCGCTGTACCTCGACCGGACCTGGGAGTACCTGCGCACAGCGGGCACGACCAGTCAGCGGCATATTCAGAAGACGATGCGTGCTGTGGTACACAACGTCCTGGAAGGGCAGTTCGACGGGCATCTGACAAACGCCGAGTACATTCACCTCGGCAAGCACGGTCTCCAGGCGTGCTTGGATGCTGGTCTGGTGGAGTTGCAGCGGCACGGGCACGGTGCGAAGTCGAATGCGATTTACGCCCTGCCGGCTGAGGTGCGTGAGGTTTTGGCCTTCGTACCTCCCGAGATTAGCGGCGCGGCCCAGATGATGTTCGCTGAGCCGACCCCATGGGACGGGGCGGCGGGCGGCGGGTACTACACCGAGCGCATGAAGATTGACTTCCCACTGCGTCGGGTGAACCGCCGTACTCGCAAGCCGTTGCGCCGCGTCATACGGGACAACGTGGGGAAGTGCACCGATGTACTCGCCTGTGCGAACTACCTCCAGGCCCAGGCGTTCAGCATCCACGGCCCCACCCTGGAGCTGATCAAGCAGGTGTGGAACAGCGGTGGTGGTGCCCTGGGCATCCCGAAGCGTGAGCCACCGCCTGAGCCAGCGTTCCCGTTCCCGGCGACCTGGAACAAGGACTCAGCCACAGAGGCAGAGCTGGAGCGCTTTGCGAGCTGGAAGCGCCGTATGCACGCCTGGCACATGGGCAAGAAGGAACTCCGCAAAGCTCAGCAGGGCATCGGTCAGGCCCTCCGGGTCTCTGCCGGCGCTGCTGATCGTGTGTGGTTCCCGACGTTCATCGACAGCCGGGGCCGGTACTACTACCGTGGAGTGTTGAACCCGCAAGGGGACGAGATGTGCAAGGCGCTGCTGCACTTCGCCGACAAGCGCCCGCTGGGCGAACGTGGTCTGTACTGGATACAGGTCCATGTGGCGAACTGCTTCGGCGAGGACAAGGCCCGCTTCGACGCCAGGGTAGCCTGGGCCGTCGAGCGCAAGGCCGAGTTGTTCGCGGCACTGGAGGCACCAGCCGACTCGTGCTTCGCCGATGCAGACACCCCGCTCGGCGCGTTCGCTGCTGTGTGGGAATGGCGTGAGGCTGAGCGCAGCGGCAACCCAGCCACGTACTGCACTGGCCTACCGGTGCACATGGACGCAACCTGCTCGGGGCTTCAGCACTTCTCAGCAATGCTGCGCGATCCGGTGGGTGGTCAGTACGTAAACCTATTTGACGGCGGCGGCGACACTAAGGCAGACATCTACACCAAGGTAGCTGGGGTGGCGCAGACGCGCATCCAACGCGACGCGGCGAACCCCGCATCCAAGGATTGGCACCTGGCCAAGCTCTGGTTGCAGTGGCCCATCCCACGCAGCCTTGCTAAGCAGCCCATAATGACCTACGTGTATGGCGCGACGCTACGCGGCGTAGCGGAGGGCGTGGCGGATTGGCTGGAGGAGCAACAGGTGGTCGTGCCCGATGGTGTCCGTATCTTCGACCTCGCGTACTACCTGGGCCGTGTGCTGTTCTCGGCAATCGAGGACGTGGTGCCGGCTGCTGCCGCAGCAATGCGTTGGCTGCGGGAGCGGGCACGCAGCGCCGCTGGCGACACACCGATGCTGTGGTTCAGCCCGACCGGCTTGCTGGTCGAGCACGACTACCGCGACTTCGTGGAGCATCGGGTGAAGATCAGGTCGTGCGGCATCACCGACATCGTGGTGCGTGAGGACCTGGACCAGACCCGAGGCAACCGGATGCAGAACGCCGTGGCACCGAACTTCGTACACGCCCTAGACGCTGCGCACCTAACCTTCACGGCCCGACTGCTGGAGGATGGTGGACATGCGATGGTGGCGATCCACGATAGCTTCGGTACACACCCATCCAGCGTGGATGAGATGCACACGGCCATCCGAGAGGCGTTTGTGCGGCTGTACTCGGAGTTCGACCCTATCGCGCTGTTCCTGCGTGGCATTGGCCAGGAGGAGGTAGCGCCACCGCCGAAGGGTAGCTTGGACTTGACCCTGTTCCGAAGCTCGGAGTTCGGGTTCTGTTAATTGTCGCACTATAATGACCAGGAGAAAACCGTGCCCAAAGAAAGCGATGCACAGGTTAAGTTCACACCAGACCAGATCGTATGGCTGCTCAAGACCTTCGGGTCCCAGCCTATCGGTCCTGGTCTGGATGTGCACACAGTTATGTACGAGGCAGGTCGGGACAGCGTGATCGCTGCCTGTACTGCCAGATGTTCGGCCCCGGAGACCCTGCACCGTGCCCTCAGTAATCTACAACTTGCGTCAGCCAGGGGAGCCCACTGACGGGCGCTGGTTCATGGACGAGGCGTGGAACGAGTGCTCTGAGCTACAGTTCACATCTCTCCAGGATTTTAAGCGACGTGCTCATGAGAGCGTGTGCTCCATTGAGCGACTGGAGGTCTTAGCCACCGTAGGTGGTCGGGCAGCCGGGATCGCTGTACTAGCAGTTGACGATGATCTGCACGTAGGCGAGTGCCTCGCGGTGCAGTGGCAGTACGTCCTGCCTGAGTTCAGGAACGCGGGGGTGTCCCCAGCGTTCCTCCGAGTGGCCAAGAACCTGGCCAGACAACTGAACCTCCCGACGATAGCCTTTACTCACCGGCTTGGGCCGGGGGTTTACAAGACAAGCTACAGGAGGGTTTATGGCCAAAAAGGTCAAGAAGGTAGTGGGTAGTGTGCTCAAGGGTGCGGTTGGTGCAGTCGGTGGGCTGCTTGGCGGTGGTTTGCCTAGCGGTGAGAAGGATTCCTCGAACTCGGCACTGGAAGCCGCACTGGAGCAACAACGCCAGGCAGCCGAGAACGCCCAGGTGGACCTGAGCGTAGAGAACATCCCCACGATTGATACCGGCGGCACTGCTGAGTCCCAAGCGGAAGCGGGCAACAAGGCGCGTCGTCGTCGTACCGGAGGTCTCGCATCCTCCCTCGGCATTAACGTGGGGTAACGATGAGACAGCAAGCCTCTGCAATGTGGGCGGAGTACCGAGACTCGACTGCGATCCGCAAGGCCGAGGACTTCGCAAAGTTCACCATCGCCTCGCTGATGGTGGACCCGCTCGACAAGACCCACCAGGCGGAAGTGGTCGAGTACGACTTTCAGTCTGCCGGCGCCTTCCTCGTAAACAACTTGACGGCCAAGCTGGCGCTGATTCTGTTCCCACCGGGCCGGCCCAGCTTCCAGATCGAGCTGGACGACACGCTGCAAGAGCTGGCAGCCGCTAACGGCATCGACCAGTCTGAGCTACACAGTCGCACTGCCGACCTGGAGCGGCGCTCCACCCGCCGCCTATTCGTAAACGCTAGCCTATCGAAGCTGCACCGTATCCTCAAGCTCCTTATAGTCACGGGCAATGCCCTGTTCTACCGCGAGCCAGGTACCGGTAAGATGCTCGTGTGGACCATGCAGTCGTATACGGTGCGCCGCACCTCCCATGGCGACCCCGCCGTGGTTGTCCTTCGCCAGCAGATGCCGTTCCGGGAGCTGACTCCCGAGATTCAAGCGGACGCCCAGGCGAAGCAGATTGCCAAGCGTGATTCGGATAAGTGCGACCTGTACACCGTGGTTGAGTGGCAGCCTACGCCGAACGGGAGACGCTGTGCGGTATGGCACGAGCTAGAAGGTAAGCGGGTCGGCCCGGAGTCGAGCTACCCTGCGCACCTCTGCCCGTATGTCCCCGTGGCGTGGAATGTCCCCGACGGCGAGCACTATGGTCGCGGCTACGTAGAGGAGTACAGTGGCGACTTCGCCCGCCTGTCCATCCTCAGCGAGCGTCTGGGCCTGTACGAGTTCGAGGCGCTGAGTCTGCTGAACCTCGTAGACGAGGCAAAGGGTGGCGCGGTAGACGACTACCGCGACGCTGAGACCGGCGACTTCGTACCGGGCCAAGTTGGATCGGTCGCGTCGTATGAGCGCGGTGATTACAACAAGATCGCCCAGGCTAGTGCCAGTGTCGAAAGCATCGTGCTGCGCCTGAATCGCGCGTTCATGTACACTGGACAGGTGAGAAGTGCTGAGCGTGTGACGGTCGAGGAGATTCGTACTGTTGCTGAGGAGGCAGAGAACCTCCTGGGCGGCGTGTACAGTCTGCTGGCTGAGACGTTGCAGGCGCCACTGGCGTACCTCACGATGTACGAGGCGTCCCGTGGTAACGGCGGTATGCTACTCGGTATTGCCCAAGGCGTGTACCGCCCGAGCATTATCACCGGTATCCCGGCGCTGACTCGGAACATCGAGACCGCCAACATCCTCCGCGCAACACAGGAGGCCAGCGCTATCGTCCCTGCACTGGTGCAACTCAGCAAGCGATTCGACCCTGAGCGGCTCGTGGAGCGCATCTTCGCCAACAACTCCGTGGACCTCTCCACGCTGTCGAAAGACCCTGACGTGGTGGCTGCGGAAGCCGAGCAGGAAGCTGCCTTGGCACAACAACAACTGGATGTAGCTAGCGGTGCGCTGGCTGCCGAGACCTCAGCAGGAGTTCTGACCTCATGAGTACCGAAACCCAAGCAGTAGAGCCGAGTGCAGCCCCAGTCGCTGAGCCGACGCCTACCCCGGCGCCAGCTCCTGTAGCTGGCCCGCCCCCGGAAGTAGCTGCTGCTGCCGAGGCTGCCCGTCAAGCCGCTACAACCCCGGCCCCAGCGGAACCTACCGCTGAGCCGACCGGCCTCCTCGCCCTGATCGGCGAGGACGTGGCCAGCGACCCTGCTGCTGCTGCCAGCATTGATCTGGTGAACCTCATCATCGAAGGTAAAGACCTGGACCTGGAACGGGCCTTCGGTCGTGCTATCGAGGAGGATGACCCGCGCTTCATTGACGAGCGCTACCTCATCGAGGTCCTCGGCGAGCAGCAGGCGAAGGTCTTGATCCGTGAGGCGGGTCGGCTCAACGAGTCGGCAACCCGTGCCGGTGAGCGCTTGCGGGATGAGATGCTCAAGGACATCCCTGGCGGTCAGGAGACCCTGACCCAAGCGGTAGAGGTGTTCAACTCTGTCGCGGACGAGGCAACTCGGGCCGTGATCGCAGAGCTGATCGACAGCGGCGACCTCAAGAAAATGAAGTTCGCCGCCAAGCAAATTATGGACTTCGCAACGGCCTCCGGTCAAGTCGTGGTGCATAACCAGCAACCTGTAGGCACCCCAGGTGCGATGCAGGGGCTTTCCCGCGAGGCTTATATCGCGGCCATCAATGAGCGCAACCTCTCCCCGGAGAAGTATGAGCAACTGCGTGCCCAGCGTCAGCTCGGCATCAAACAAGGTCTGTAAGGAGACTGATCCATGACTTATCCCGCTGCTAATACCCACACTCGTCCGGGCTGGGGTGGTGCGAACTCCGATGTGGATATCCATATCGAGGAGCACCTGGGCCTGGTGGACGCGAGCTTTATGTACAGCTCGAAGTTCGCCTCCTGGATGAACGTCCGCTCTCTGCGTGGCACCAACCAACTGCGCGTTGACCGCGTAGGTGCCAGCACCATCGCAGGCCGCAAGGCCGGTGAGGAGCTGGTGGTCCAGAAGAACGTCAGCGACAAGCTGAACCTGACCGTGGACACCGTGCTGTACGCTCGCCACTTCTTCGACAAGTTCGACGAGTGGACCTCGAACCTGGATGTCCGCAAGGAAACCGCCCGCGAGGACGGTATTGCCCTGGCCCGCCAGTACGACCAGGCGTGCATCATCCAGCTCCAGAAATGCGGCGACTTCCTGGCCCCGGCCCACCTGAAGCCGGCCTTCCACGACGGTATCCTGCTGCCGAGCACCATCTCGGGCGCTGCTGCTGACGCCTCCGCCGATGCCGATATCCTGGTAGCCGCTCACCGCAAAGGTGTCGAGGAGCTGGTGTTCCGCGACCTGGGCGACCAGGTGATGTCTGAGGGCGTGACCCTGCTGGACCCGGTGATCTTCTCGTTCCTGTTGGAGCATGATCGCCTGATGAACGTCGAGTTCGGCGCCAAAGAGGGTGGTAACTCCTTCGTAGGTGGTCGTATCGCTATGCTGAACGGCGTGCGTGTGGTCGAGACCCCGCGCTTCCCGCAGTCCGCGATCACCGCGAATGCCCTGGGTGCTGACTTCAACGTCACCGCCGCCGAGGTCCGCCGCAAGATGATCACCTTCGTACCGAGCATGGCCCTCATCTCGGCGCAGGTGCATCCGGTGTCCGCCCAGTTCTGGGAAGAGAAGAAGGACTTCGGCCACTACCTGGACACCTTCCAGTCGTACAACATCGGCCAGCGTCGCCCGGATGCTGTAGCGGTGCACGACATCACCGTCACCAACCCGTAAGGGTGGCGGTAACAGCATGGACCTATCCTTCGGGGTAGGTCCTTTTTTTGGTTCTTCTCGCCGAGAGGGCCCAACAAAAGGAGACTCCTATGCAACTTACTTTTCTTGCGGCGGTGAACCTCGTCCTACGAGAACTCGGCGAGACCCCCGTGACCTCTGTAGACGAGACGTACCCCACGCTGGCGCAGATTCTCCCCGCTATGGAGGATGCTCGCAGGAACACCCTCGCCGAGGGTTGGTGGTTCAACAGCTTCGACGACTTCACCGCAAGCCCCACGCCGGCTGGTGAAGTGATTCTATCCGAGGACACCCTAGCCTTCTACCCGGAGGATGTGGAGAAGTTCACCTGGGCGGGCCGTTACGTCCGCTTGACTGGTACAGGTTCCAAGGTGGTCGGTGCCCCGGTAAAGGGGCGCGTCGTTTTGGACATCCCCTACGATGAGTTGCCTGAGAGTATGCGCTATCTCGTGACGTACCGGTGCGCCTACGAGGTGTACGTCGCCGATTTCGGCGCGGATAGTACAGCACAGGTCATTGCGAACAAGATGTCCGCAGCGTACGTGGAAGTCCGGGCGGTCCACATCCGGCAGCGGAAGCTCACGCTACGGAAGCGGACCCCGGCTAACCAGTGGCGCCAAGCGAGGTATAACTGATGAGCTACTTTGCAGGATCGTACCGGCAGCTCCTGTTCGGGGTAAGCCAACAGACTGCCAAGGATCGCCTTGAGGGGCAGGTCGAATCGCAGTTGAACATGCAGAGTGATCTGGTGACAGGCCCCCGCCGCCGTAGTCCGGTACGCCTGATTGCTGATGCCATGGCCGCTACCGATGCCAACCGCCTCGCGTACTCTCTCGCCACCTTCTCGGGTCGTGAAGTCCTTCTGGTGGTGGATACGCTGGCAGGTACGCTGACCATCTTGGACGACGCAACCGGCGCAGTCCTGTTCACCGGCACCAACAGCTACCTCACGGCAGGCGCCGGGAGAAGTATCCGGTTCGCTGCACTGGACGACAGCGTGTTCGTGGCGAACACCGAGGTCATCCCGCAGACGCAGCTATGGTCCGGTGCAAGTGCGTACCCGGACCCGGCACGCTCGGGCTACCTGTACGTCGTGGCGGGGGCGTTCTCGAAGCAGTATCGCCTATCCATCACCAACCAGGTCACGGGTGTCACGACCTCCGTGGACGTAACCACCTCCGCAACGGTGGCCAACGAAGCTACAGGGGAGTACGTAATCACGCGGCTCCGCACGGCAGCAGAGGCGAATGCTACCATCGGCACTGCCGCTGGCTTTGCGTACTACCAGGACGGTGCGTACCTGTACGTTACGGCGCCAGTGGCAATCGCGGTGAGTACCGACTCTGGCAGCAACTTCCTCCGGGCGAGTAATGCCGCCAGTATCCGGGACGCCGCCGAGCTGCCTGCGAAGCTGCCTGCTGCTGCAAACGGGTTCATCATCGCCACAGGTACTGCTAGGAACAAGACGTACTTCCGCTGGGTTGATCTTGAGCGGAAGTGGGACGAGGATGCGTCTCGGGGTGCGCAATCTGAGCTGATCGACATGCCGCTACAGATCACGTACTCGGCCCCGAACTTCAGCTTGACTGCCCTGAACTACGAGCGCCGTGCCTCTGGGGACGCTACGTCAAACCCCGCCTTGAAGTTCACGGAGCAGGGTATCTCTGGGATGACAACCATGCAGGGGCGGTTGGTCCTGCTGGCTGGCGAGTACGTGTGCATGTCCGCGAGCGGGAATCCGCTGCGTTGGTTCCGGGCGAGCGTCAGTACACAGTCTGACGACGACCCTATCGAGGTCGCGGCTACGGCGCCGGTGGCCTCCCCGTATGAGTACGCCGTGGCCTTCAACAAGGACCTTGTGTTATTCGCCAAGACCCACCAGGGCCTGGTGCCGGGGGCGAACCTGCTCACGAGTCGCAACGCCACGGCGGCGGTAGTCACAGAGTACAGCTTCCAGAACTCCTGCTCGCCAGTGGTCGCTGGGCGCACAGTGTTCTTCGCCAGTCCTCGGAGTGGTCCGTGGAGCGCGGTGTGGGAGATGCTGCCCAGCCAGTACACGGATGCACAGGTGGAAGCGAACGACAGCACGTCCCACCTGCCGAAGTACATTGCGGGACCAGTGCGCTTCCTGACGACCTCCAGCACCACAAACATCGTGGTCGTGGGGACGACGAATCTCCGCGAGCTGGTTGTGCATGAGTACCTCTGGCAAGGTGGGGAGAAGGTCCACGCCGCGTGGCATAAGTGGAGCTTCCCGCAGGACATCGCGGGCGCGTACTTCCGGGGCGACCGCCTCATCCTGTTGTTCCACGTTGCGGGGCGAGTCATCCTCGGCGAGCTGCTCATGCAACGCCCTGGGGATGCCCAGAGTATCCCAGGTGGATTCCTGGACCTGTACCGTGTAGGCGTAGCCAACGCGGACGAGGAGGTCGCCATCCCGGCGTTTGCTGCGAATCTGTACCCGGAGGATAGCACCTTCGCGTACAAGCTCTCGGGCGAGTTTCAGTCTCTCGGCCAGCGCTGTGGGGGTCGTCGGGTAGATGGGGCCACGGTGTACATCAAGGTCATCGGGGCACGGGTGGGGGATCAGTACCGCATTGGCTTACGCTACCTCTCGAAGCTCGGGCCAACCCGCCCCATCCTCCGGGACCCCAACGGTGTACCGATCACGACGGAGCGCACGCAGTTACACCGTCTCACGTGGTCACTGGATAGTACCGGGGAGGTGACATTCCGCGTGGCTGATCAAGCCCGAGGGGAGTCCACGTACACGACCACGCCCCTTCGCCTGTACAGCCGTGACTTGGGTGCAGGTTTGCCCCTAGCAGCAACGGCAACCCTCGACACCCCTGCCAGGGTGGATATGCAGACAGCGCAGTTCTCCTTGGAGACTGACGATTACTACGACATGAACATTACCAGCCTGGAGTACGGGTTCCGGTACAACCAGCGCTATAGGAGGCAGTAATGGCATTACCAGCACTACTCGCCATCGGCGGGTTGTCGGCAGCCCAAGGTATCTTCGGCGGGTTGCAACAACGCCAGCAGATCAAGGCGCAGAATAAACTTACCAAGGAAGCCAACCGCAGGAACGTCCTAGAGGCGTTCCAGGGCGTGTCGGCTATCGAGGTGCAGCGCGGGCAGGTGCGCACGCAGACTGCCAAGAACCTCCAGTTAGCGGGACGCATGGCGGACGAGGCGCGTGGTAGCACCCGCGCCGCCCAGGCCGCTGCTGGCGTGAAGGGTGCGAGCGTTGACGCGACCCTGGACGACATCGACCGCGAGCAGGCCGAGGTGTCTGTTGAGCTACAGCAGCAGCACATCGCGCAAGAGTACGACCTGAACAACCGTATCCGTGAGCTGATGACAGGCACCCGTGCGGGCTTAGGCCAGCTCCAGAAGGTCCCGGGCATCGGGAGCATCCTTCTCGGGGGCCTTGTCCAGGGCGGCCTGTCGGCAGGCTCCGCGTACGCCGCCCAGGCGTTCTCTTTCGGTAGTTTCGGCAGCACATCAACCACTGGTGGCACATACGGCCAGAGCGGCGTAGCTGTCGCCGGTCAAGCTGGATTCCGCTCAGGCGTAGGGCCTGGGCGATAGGAGAGTAATATGGCTGAACTCGATCCGCCGCGCTTGCGGCTAGCTACTGGCAACCTGGGCCAGGTGGGTGGTTACAACCCACAACGATTCCAGGCAGAGCGTGCGCAGGCCGAGGACAACGTAGCGCTCCAGGCCTTGAGTGGCCTGCTCCAGATTGGCGAAGGCATCGCCCAGGAGAAGTTCGCTTCCGACGTGAAGCAGGAGTACATGCAGGGTCAGCGGGCACGGATGCTCGGACAGGCCTTGGAGGATGTGGAGGGCGATCCGCTCGCCCGCCCGTTCATCCGGGGCGGGTTCCAAGACCAAGACTACCGCATCCGCCAGGCGGAGATGAGTCAGCGGGTGCAGGCGTTCATCCAAACCAAGGGGCGTATGTTGCCGCCCGAGCAGTTCCTTCAGGAGTTGGGGCGAGAGTCCCGTGCGATCCTGGAGGGTATGGGTGACGGGCTGTCCAATCAAGGCCGTGCTCAGGCCCTCGCCTCCCAGACGCAACTGGAGGAGGCCCTCGTCGGTGCCCACGCTAAGGCATACAAGGCGTGGGGTATTGAGGAGGCTGGTAAGCGTATCTCCGCGCAGGGTAACAGCATCCTGACAAGCTATGGTAAGGCCAAGCTCAGTGGTGACTTCGAGGCGCAGCAGCAGTACGCTTCGCAGGTCGTGGGCTTCTACCGCGACATAGCCACCTCCGACACTCTGCCCGAGGATATGCGCCAGAAGGTCGCCGAGCAGTTCCTGATGGGCGTGCTCAGCGAAGATCACCGCGAGGTGGTCACGGCCATGAAGGACATGGGCCTCCTGGACACCCTTGGGTTCGATACCCGTGCGAAGGTGAACGAAGGGGTCCGAGCCTCCGAGAGCCGCACCCGCGCCCTGGACGCCGTGGGGATCAGCCGCAGCTCTGCTGAGTTCGAGGCCCGTATCGAGCAGGGTAGCGTTACAGCCGAGGACATGCTGGTGCACCATGCGCAGGAGGCTGCTGCGGGACGCATGACAGCGAACCAGCAGAAGGCCCAGTGGGCCAAGTGGTACACGTCGAGGTCGAACAAGCAGGCGTTGGTGGGTGCTCTCGATGCCCTGCAACGGGGCGATAAGCAGGCCCTGGACAATCTCGGCTGGTCTGTGCCCCAGGCCCTCGATGCCTGGTACGAGCAGGCAGACCTTCAGCAGATGCCAGTGGCCACCAAGGCCGCAGCAGCTCTGCGCATGGGAACTCGCCTCGGCACCATCCCTAAACGCGCAGCGACTGAGGTGAACGCCGCCGTGCGCAGTTTGACCCTGAACCCGGAAGCTGCAAACCCGGCCCAGGTCGAGCTTGTACGTGCCTTCGTGGACGAGTCCCTCCGGGTATCCACCACGAACCCTGCTGGCGAGTCAACTCTTCTGAGCGCCTTGGATCGAGAGATTCAACCCCTGTTCAGCCAGATGCTGGTGGACGTGCCGAACGGCACCGACCCGGTGCAGAGCCTGCGCAATGCGGCCCTGGCCCAGGCAGCCTACGAGAAGCTCGACCAACCCTCCCGGCAGGCACAGACCCGTAAGCTGGAGGAGGCGGTGCAGGCCGAGATTCAGACTGGCAAGTTCTCCCAGCTCTGGGGACTCGTCACTGAAGGTAGCAGAACTCGGAACGAGGGTCAAGCGTTCGAGACGCTGCGGGCACAGACCACCATGGAGGCAGCGGCTCTGGCACGTCAGCCCCAGTACGCTGGGTTGTCGCCCAGTGCGCTTGCGAAACTGGCCACTGCCAGGGTTCAGGAGCGCACCATTGAGGTAAGTCCCAAGGGCAGCAAGACCACGCGGGTAGTGCTTCCCAGAAATGTCGCACTAGAACGACTAGTAGATAACCCCCGAGCCACAAAAGATCGGGTGTCGGCTGCGTTGGTGGAGCTGTACCCGCCCTCTGCAAAAGGATTCCAACGGGAGTTCTACACGGACGGTGCGGGGGTGTGGACGACGGAAGTGGATTCCGATGGCGTTCCCGCAGAACCCGAGCTGGTGAACTGGCAACGCGTCAGTCAGCAGATCGACAAGCAGATCGACGAGACTGTCGGCAAGGCCAACCGCGCCTATGCGGGGGAGGTGGTTAAGCACGGCGATATCGAGCTGAGTATCTCGGGCCGCACCAGTACGAGCATTCGACCGGATGCTGTGTTGCAGTGGCGCCGCGATCTGGTACAGCAGGAAGGCATTCGCCTCACCGCGTACAAGGACCGCAATGGGGTAGCTGTAGGTGTCGGCGAGAACGTCACTGGGCGCATGAAGGTGGGCGACACAATCACCCGTGAAGAAGCCGAGTTGGCATTCCTCGATAGTTCCGACAAGGCACTGCTGGAGGGTGAGCGCATCGCTAAAGAGCTGGGTGTCACTGCCGTGTGGTCGAAGCTGGCCCTTGGCAGTGCCGTGTATCAGCTTGGTCCGCAAGGTGCGCGAGGGTTCGAGAAGACCTTCGAGGCAATTCGCAACAAGGACTTCACCACCTTCGAGAAGCAGGTGCGGAAGTCCAAGTGGTATAAGCAAACCCCAGACCGTGCCGAGTATTTCATCACGAAGATGAAGGGGCACTTCTACGGAAACTAACGGAGGCTACATGGCCAATCCCACACCACCGAAGATTCAACTCTCCCCGGAGGAGTTCGCGCAAGTGAACGAGGGTGCGGCCACCTCCCTCACCCAGGACTGGTCCCCAGTGGACCAGGGCCTGGCTGGACAGATTGCAGAGCGCGAGCAACTGCTTCGTGCTCAACCGCTAGAGATGGCCATTGCTGACGACAAGCGCAGCACTTGGGATACGTGGCAGGCCGGTCTACAAGAGACCGAGACCGCGTACTTGCTACGGGCGTACTTGGAGGACCGGGACGAGATGTTCCCGCGTCACGACCCGAACTTCGACATCAAGCGAGAGTACGGCGACATCATCCGCGCCCACGGTATCCAGGACAACGACAACAACCTCACTGCTCTGTCCAAGGCCACGTCCTCCGAGGAGGCGAGCTGGATCGCTACCTCCATCGCCGATAAGGAGGCCCGCGAGGCCGTCTTGGCTCGGCACGGTGTCATCGCCTTCACAACTGGTATGGTCGATCCGCTGACCTTCATGTCGGACGTGGCGACCTACGGCTTTACCAGGGTGGCGAAGATGGGGCGGTTGACCTCTGCTATCGCAGGCGGAGGTTCTGCTGTTGCGGTGTCTGCTATGGCGGATTACGCCGGCAAGGATTATGAGGTCTTGGATTACGCTATTAACTTCGGCGTGACTGCTGGGGCGTTCGCCCTGGTAGGTGGCCGTGGCTTGGATGAGTTGCAGAGGACTGTCGGCGATACAGGCACAACTGTTCGCGGGTACCACTTCACTACGGAAGACATCCAAGGCCCCTTCCGTAACCAGAAGAACAAGCTAGGCGTATCGTTCGCCGGTACACGCGGGTTCTACTTCACCGAGGACATTGCCGACGAAACCACAACAGTCTTCGGCAGAAAGGTCATTGAAGCCGATTTGAAGTTTAAGAACCCCGCTATCGCTGTCTCTGGCAAGAAATCCTGGATGGAAGATAAGCCCACGGCAGTCGTACACGTACCACTACCCGCTGACCTCTTTAGCGCTTATAATAAGAGTAGGGCCAGCTGGGTTGGTGATGAGGTCGCCGCTGCAGAAGAGGCGGCCAGGGCAGGTAAGCTCTCTGTCGCAATCAACCCGGAGAGACTTGACGACCTTGATATACAGCTCTTGGAGCGGGCGGGTTATGATGGGATCATTGTACGGGGTACGGATACCAGCACCCCGGCGCAAGTGGTGGCCTTCTACCCAGAGCAAATCCAAGAGCTACAGCGCGGGCTGCGCGACACCCTGCAACCCTCCCCACCGCTAGACTCTGGCACGGACCTACGTTCCCAAGCAGGGACTCCAGGCGCACCTGGAGGCATGTTCTCCTGGCTGACGAACCTCCTCTCAGAGACTGACAAGCTCATCTCCCCCTCCGCTGAATCAGCAGCACTGCTGGCCAATGTGGTGGACGACCCGGTACGGCGTGCCGGTATCCTGACCAACGACAACGCCGTTAGCATCTTTCGGGTGAACTTGAACATCCTTGACGGTGCACACGTACGTTGGACCGAAAGCCTTGAGCGCACGATCAGGCAGCGCGAGGGGTTCGGCATATTCAGTATCAAGATGGATGTCAGCGGTCGTTACGGCGAAGCGCGGGATGCGTTGGAGTACAAGGTAGCCGAGGAGCTGGCAAGGCGCAACACAGAGTTCAACCGCTTCGGTGCGGTGTCCGAGGTCCGCTTAGACCCAGACATCAAGCGCCTAGCAGATGAGTACGAGGCCATGATGACCCAGGGGGCCGAGCTGGCCAAGCGCCAAGGACTCGCCGGCTTTGAGGATTTTAGCCCCCACCCTGGCTACTTCCACCGTTCCTGGAACGAGTCGAAGATTCGTGGCCTAGAGGTGGAGCACGGGCAGAAAGCGGTCAAGAATATGCTGACCGAGAGCGTTCGGTTGGGTCTACGGTTGACCAAGAAGGAGGCCCGTCTCATCAGTACAGCCATCCTGACCCGTGCGAAGTCTAAGGCGGCTGGACTCCGCCCAGAGTTCATGGGTGCCTTAGGTAAGACGGACACGGATGCAATCCGCACCATGCTCGTGGAGGCTGGTACAGACGACGCCACAATCAAGAGTATCATGGGGCGTATCGAGCAGAACCTTGATGAGGCTGGTAAGTCCAAGTACAGCAAGGCCCGACTACCCCTCGACATGACTGTGAAGGTGGTCACGCCAAGCGGCAAGGTCATCTCGATGTTGGATATGATCGACACGGACCTGAGCCGCCTGGCTGAGAACTACAACCAGCAAATGGCAGGTCGTTCTGCGCTGGCAGCAGCCGGTGTGGGTGGCGATGATGCAAGTATACAGGCCCTTCGTGGGCGGTACTACGATACCCTGGTGAACGCAAAACTCACGGATGCCGACATCCAGGACCGCATGTTGCAGTTCGATCACCTGATGTCAGACTTCACCGGCAACCGCCCGGAGGGGACTGTCCTGGGCGTAACTGCTCAACGGGCCAAAAGCCTTGCGCAGAGCACTATGCTGGCAGCCTCCGGGCTGTGGCAGGTGGCTGAGTATGGCACCTTAGCATACCGTCATGGGGCTGCTCGTACCACAGCGGAGTTCTTCAAGCAGTTCCCAGGAGTTGCTGGCTACCTACGTAAAGTCGGACGGGACCCTGACCTGTACGACGAGCTGACCTCTGTGGTTGGTCTGGACCTCGCCCGCGATGTCCGCGTGCGCCCCTGGCTTCGGCAGTACGAGGCTAATCTCACCGCCAGGGATACCTTATTGGATCGCGTGCTGTACCTGGGCAGCCAGGCCACTCCGATCCTGAACGGCATGAAGTTCGTGCACACGCACCAGGTCCGCATGAACGCCAACCTCACCATGAACACCATCGGCAGGGCTGCTAAGGGCGACCGCAAGGCTTTGCAAATGCTGCGCGAGTACGGCTTAGACGACACGGCCTGGGGCAAGATCAAGAAGGCCATCGACGACAACGCCGAGTTCAAGGGAAAGAACGTCAAGAGTATGAACTGGGACGGTTGGCCGCAGGATGCGGTCGATGCTGCCCTGAACGTCGGCGCCCGGATCATGGACGACACGATCCTGTACGGCAGGTCCGGTCAGGGTAGCAGCTTTGCCCGTAGCCAGCTCGGCCAGATTCTGGGCCAGTTCCGTAGCTTCGTGAGCTTCGCGCACAATAAGCTACTGCGGGGCACCATCCAGAACTCGGGGTACACCGGGTTGGCGGCGCTCCTGGCGTACCAGTACCCACTCACCATGATGATGGTGGCTGCAAACGAGCTGCGTAAGGGAGAGTCAGTGGACCTGGAGTCCGAGGCTGGCCTCATGGACCTGGCAGGCAAAGCCCTCGGTTACACAGCGGGTATCGGCTTCATAGGCGACGCTGCCGGTATCGTCGGCCTGACTGGTGGGCGTGGTGGGCTCTCGGCCCCCGTGCTCGGCCTGGCTAACGCCCCTGGCAGTATTGTGCAGGGGACGGGGCACTTGCTCCAAGGCGAAGGCTCTGAGGCCCTCGCAGATTACATGCAGGCTGCTCGTACTGCGCTTCCATTCGTGGGCGTGTTTCCGGGAACTGCATTACTACAGAACGCATTGAAGGAGTAACAACTATGGCACAAACACCCAGTACATGGGCCGATTACGTAGGCGACGGTGTAGAGGATACGTTCCAAGTCACCTTCCCGTACCAGAAGCAGCAAGAGGTGTTTGTGACTGTGGACGGTGCCCCGGCAGATTTCACATTCATCTCGGTAGGTTGGGTTCAACTGGCGACGGTCCCAGCGAGTGGGGCCGCAATCCGTGTACAGCGCAGCACCGAGGCGTTTACGCCTCGACATGAGTTCGAGAACGGCGTACCCCTCCTCCCACGCTTCATCGACGAGAACAACAAGCAGTTCCTGTACGTTGCACAGGAGGCAGTGAACGAGACCGCAGGGACCGCTGCGGCGGCTCTGGCCCTGGCAGAGCGTACTGCGGAACTCGTAGGGGATACAGGTTTCGTATCACTAGGCAACTACGCAAGTGGCATAGAGTTCACCCGCTACAACGAATACATGGCTCGTGGTGGGTTATTCTATAGGCCTGCGCCTAGCTCAATCCCGTTTACCACTACCGGCACATGGGTTGGTGCTGACGAAGGTTTGTTTGTTCTGTTTAGTCAGGATGACGTGCTGCGGCAAGACCTTGCCGACCCTGACAAGGGTGCTGCGTTGGTTGGCGTGCATGGTGAGGGTACGCTGCAGAAATGGATAGACCGCAACCATGGCCTAACAGCATCGCAGCTTGGTCTGGTCGGCGGCAACGATTACACAGCGCTTTTTAACGGCACCCTGAAGGATAGGGTTGTCAGCGAGGACATCACCGAAATTATCCTGGACACCGGTGATATAACTGTTTCTGGGACGTTGGACTATGCATACAATCGTGTAACCTTTTCGGGAGAAGGGGAGATAGTAGGTACTTCGCTGGACAACGCCCTACAGAGGATGCCTGCAGAAAAGACTTCCGACAAGACCTACCCCTCAGTTATTACAGCAGGATTATTCCGTAACGAGCGCTCCTACAATGCTATACACCGAGAAAGGGAGATTCGTGTTGTACTTTTAGGGGACTCTATTTCTGTAGGATCTGATTACGACAGTGCGGCTACCCCTCCTCCCGGAGAGCAGAGCACGAGCGGAGTGGATAACCTAGCAGTGGACAACGCTTTATCTAAGCTGATGTTCAACGAGCTGTGTAGTATGGTCCCTACTGGTACACGGGTACGGTTCTATACTAGAGCCATCGCTGGGCTAAGTTACTCGGAATTAGACCAGCCGTGGGATGTGCTGTCCCCAGGTTTATGGACAGGCAGGGAGGGGGCTGCTCCGGGCAAGACATGGAGGGACTGTGTATTAGACCTCGACCCGGACCTTGTTATCCACTCCATGGGGATGAACCACACCCCTGCTAACTTTTTGAGCGCCTTTAGTAGTAAGTGGTATGACTACGTTCAGTCCAAATACTTAGGGAACACATTTGATCAGGTTATACTTACCACGCCAAACCCCAACTTTGAGACGGCAGACCAATTCGGGGACTTCAGGAGCTACAGCAACAACGCCAGTAAGTTCTACGTTGCGTCACTACAGCGGTTCGCGGCACGCCACCACGAAGGATATTCTCTGGTAGACGTGGCCTCCCTAAGCTACATAAAGCGGTACGGTTTTGATCCACGGTCATGCTCGATGGAGAAGGATGCTCACCCGCTGGATGGGGCGGTCCTTTCTAGATATCAGACCCAAACTGCGGCACACCCTAAGATGCCGTTCTACCACACCACTGAGTTCACCTTGAACCCTTCAGTTAGTAGTGACCAAGCGGGGGCTGACTACTCGCTGGAGGTGGGTAGTATTATCGTCCAGTTCGCTTTTGGCAAGCTAACAATCTACCCCAACCGGAGTAGCGTTTCCGAAGGGGTAGTTGATTATTCGTTTGTTCTGCAGGCAGGCACCAACACAGATGTCAAGGTGGCTGTACTGCCCTCGGGAATATTTGTGTACATAAATGGACGGCAAGTCCTGTATAACAAGAATACTATGTTCTATGACTCCGTGAGCAACCCTGAGTTCAAGAACCAATCTTCCGTGGAAAGCACCCTAACAGTGTCAAACGCGCGAGTGTTTGCTCAGCAGTTCCCAAGATACGCAGTAGACACTCGGAACGACGAGATGTTTGGGAAGCTCGACTGGACCACTAACAAATATGGAGGCGGGATAAACCACCCATCCAGCGTGGGTCTAGTCGAGATTTACCTACCCCCGGTACGTGAGTATTTTAGTAAGCTACTTAATGAGCCGTCACGAGCATCAAGCCTACAGGCTCCCGGTATAGATAACCTTATCTACGTAGGGACTATGTCACGCAAGGTATACTCCGAGGCAGTGCTACGGGACGTCCAGTCTGGAGCTTATATATCGTTGAGGCGTAGTAGTGGAGGCGCAATAACGGTAGATAATCGCAGCGCTAACACTGTGCAGGTCACACCCCAAGGGGCTGTTTACGTTGCAGTGACTAGTGCACAAGGGTTCTTTAACCTTGTCTGGGAGGGAGCATGGTTAAACGCCAGCCCTGCATACTACCCAGCTGGGGCATCTGCCAGCATAGGAGTGGCTACACCACCGAATACGAGTCTGGCCATTACTACTACTGTCGGGGGGCTTACCACCGTGGTAGGTCAATATGAGACCCCCGCAGGAGAGGCGGAGTCTATTATCACCCCGAGCCTGCCCTCCGGGGCACGGGTTCAGTACGCTGCTGGGACTATTGCGGTGAACTCCCCTACAGTGGCTACAGGGTTATACCCTATAGACAACATGAACGTGTATGCCACCACCGATGGAGTAGCCTTTAGGGTTCAGTACGATACTGCTCACCCTACAAATGCACTCGGGAGGAGAGTAATGTATGAATACAGGTACACTGTGATCTCTTAAGGGTCCGGATAACAACGCAGCAACAGCTGGTCGGAAACCGTCATGCTCTGGCCGCGCAGGCTCTGCATGCTAAACTCTCCTGCGATCCTGGGAGGGTTTAGCATGATCAAAGAGACGTTTGCATCTGATAGTTGCACTAGTACATAACGTGCATCGATCGGCAGAGCGTGCGAACATATATCATAAATAACCGCCAAGGCACGGGCATGGCAGATGAAATGAACAGCATTCCGCCGCGCGTGGGATCACTAGAAATGGAAGTTCACACGGTCAGGCATAGGCTCTCTGTGCTTGAAGGGCTGAACATTAACGTCACCCAACCGGTGTGACTTGTACACCATCCAGGCCGGTTGATAATACCTAACAACATATTAAGAGGTACACGTGAAGGCATCCAGTGAACTACTGGGCCAGCTCCACGAGGCACTGGCGCAGCTCATGTTGGACGAGCTGCGCTGGTATCAGGAGCAAGACCCACCGATCCCATTACCGGCTGCTGATAAGGCGGCTATTGCAAAGTTCCTCAAGGACAACGCGATCACCTGTGACCCCGCCTCCAGCGACGACCTGGAGGAACTGCGGCGTCAGCTCGAAGGTAAGCGTGAAGGGAACGTAACTCGCCTACGGACCAAACTGGAGCTGGCCAAGGGCGATGTAGCAGCACTGTACGGAGCATAACCTATGGATGTCCGCGAACGGTTTGAACGGGCGCAGCTTGTCCGCGAGATGTACCCGGAGTTCGTGGACTTCTGCCGCGATGCAATGGAGTACCTCGGGTACAGCATGACTTGGATGCAGGAGGATATTGCAGAGTTCATGCAGTACGGTCCTCAGCGCTCCATGGTCGCCGCCCAGCGGGGCGAGGCCAAGAGTACCATTGCGTGTCTGTTCGGCCTCTGGAACCTGGTGCAGGACCCCACACATCGTGTGGTCCTCATCTCCGGTGCCCAGGATAAGGCCGAGGAGAACGGCAAGCTCATGCACGGGCTGATCCACAACTGGCCGCTACTGCAATACCTTGCCCCGGACAAGTACGCCGGGGACCGGACCTCTGTGCTGGAGTTCGACGTGCACTGGTCCCTGAAGGGTGTGGATAAGTCTGCATCCGTGAACTGTCTGGGTATCACCTCGTCCCTGCAAGGGTATCGTGGCGACCTGTTGATCAGCGACGACATCGAGACCACAAAAAATGGCCTCACCGCCACTGAGCGGGCAAAGCTCATCACGCTCTCGAAGGAGTTCACCTCCATCGTCGCAGACCGTAATGGTCGTATCTTGTACCTGGGCACACCGCAGACGCGGGAGTCCATCTACAACACCCTGCCAGGCCGTGGCTTCACTGTCCGCGTATGGCCAGGCCGGTTCCCCAAAGCTAGCGAGTTACCGAAGTACGGCGACGCGCTGGCGCCCAGCATCCTCGAAAGGATGGCGCTGCTCGGCGACCGCTGCCAGACTGGCCGTGGCCTGGACGGTACTCGTGGTTGGAGTACCGACCCCGAGCGCTACTCTGAGGAGGAGCTGTGCGATAAAGAGCTGGACCAGGGGCCTGAGACCTTTGAACTCCAGTTCATGCTGAACACCTCGCTATCTGACGCTGCCCGGCAGCAGTTGAAGCTCCGCGATCTGATCGTGGCCGACTTCTCACACGAGCAAGTACCGGAGAGCGTGTTCTGGGCAGCAGACCCAAGATTCAAGATCGACTTACCACAAGAGTTCCCCGTGCAGTCCGTGGAGATGTTCCGCCCGGCTAGCGTGCACGAGCACTTCGCGCAGATCAAGTCGGTGACCCTGTTCCTAGACCCTGCCGGTAACGGTGGGGATGAGCTAGCGTTTGCGATTGGCGGTGCTGTCGGGCCGTACATCCACGTCGTAGCCTGGGGCGGGTTCAAGGGCGGCGTCTCCGAAGACAACCTCGACAAGCTGGTTCAGTTGTGTAAGGACTTCGGGGTGAAGGTCGTCCTCGTAGAGAAGAACATGGGCGCAGGTACTGTGACCCAGCTCGTCCGCAACCACTTCCTGGGCATTGGTCCTGATGGGAAGCAGCGCCTCGCTGGCGTTGGTGTAGACGAGCGCCAGAAGACCGGGCAGAAGGAACTGCGGATCATCAACACTATCCGTCCAGTGATGCAGAAGCATCGCCTAGTGCTGCACCGCAGCGCCGTAGAGATGGACCTGGAGTTGCTCAAGCAGTACCCGTTGCAGCACCGCGATGTGCGCTCGGGTCTGTACCAGATGCACAACATCACCTCTGACCGAGGTTCCTTGACCAAGGATGACCGGTTGGATGCTCTTGAGGGTCTGGTGGCCGAACTCATGGGCTTCCTCGTGATCGACGAGGTGAAGGAACAACAGCGCCGCGATGCGGCAGTAGTGCAGGAGTTCCTGCGTAATCCAATGGGCACGGGGCCGGGTGTAGGCCGCCCACTCAAGTCGGGCCACCGCGTTATGCGAAAGAGGTTCGGGAGATGACAAAGATGACTGACTTCAAGATCGACGCAGCGGTGCAGGCCAGCATGAACGTGCCTATCACCGGGGTGGCAGCGGCCACCATCCTAGGCTACACCGTGAGCGACTGGCTGGTGCTTGGTGCTGTGCTCTTGACGGTACTGCAACTGGGGTATATCGTGCGGAAGTGGTACTTGCTGGAGCGGGGTAAGACCGATGAGTAAGTTCAAGGCGACCCTGACCGCCGCTGCCCTGGCCCTCGGCCTGGGTACTGGGGTCGTGTACAACGCAGCCGAGTTCATCGGCCCCAAGGAAGCCCTCCGCACCGTCCCGTACAAGGACATAGGAGGTGTCACTACCTGGTGCTACGGCCAGACTGTGGGCACACCAAAGGCCCAGTACACGGCCCAGGAGTGCGCTGAGGACCTGTTGAAGGCTGTCCAGGTGTACTGGGACGGTATACGTCAGTACGTGCCCGAGGAGGCCCCTGAGAGCGTTAAAGCGGCTATGGTCTCCGTGGCGTACAACGTGGGTATCTCGGGCTGGGCCTGGGAGTTCAACACCAGGGGCCAACGAGTCCCATCCCGCTTCCGTGTAGCCCTGGCCGCACATGACTGGGAAGCCGCCTGCCACGCCATCCAGGCCCCGTGGCAGGGCAAGCACGGGGTAGCCCAGGGGTACAAGGCAACGGTGCAGGGTAAGCCTGTACGGGGCCTTGAGAACCGTCGCTGGGCTGAGTACCGGCTGTGCATGGAGGACGTGCGATGAGGCTCACGGTAGTCCTGATCCTGGCCCTCGTTGTAGCGGTCGGAGCGGGCCTGTACGCTGCGCAGAAGGCGTGGCAGTACCATCGCACCGCTGAGAACCTAGCGTCGCAGCTAGAGGCCGCAGAGGCCCGAATTGGGCGTATTCAACAAGGGGTCCAGGCTGTCGAGACCAGGGCCACTGCCGTAGAACGAGAGGTGCGAGGTGCGCTGAATGAAGAACCTGCTTGGCGGGATGCTCCTGTGCCTCCTGCCGTTCGTAGCGAGCTGTGCAAGCAGCTCAAGTGCTGAACCCGTCCGCTGCCAGCATCCCGCTGTGCAACCGGACACCAACGCTGGACTGGTCCTCGGACTACTGGCGTACCACAAGGCCGTAGAACAGTGCAATGCGCTGAACGGCTTCATTGACTGAAGGAGAAACACATGAGCATTACTTCCGCAACTGCTGCACAAGTCCTGACCGCCCGCGACAAAGCAGCCATCGCGCTGCCGTACCTCCAGCGCTTCGCTCAGGGTGATTTGGACCCGCAGAATCCTGCCTTGGATGCGACCCTGGTCGCCGAGGTGGACGCTGCCTTGGACGCTGCCTTGTCGGCGTTGAGTACCGCCGGCGCTGTACTGCCGGCCACGCAGACTGTCGTGGTTAATGGGCAGGCCCTGACTGGTGTCGCCCCGACCGGTACTTATACCACCACAGTGACCTTCACCGTTGCATCCGGCGCCATCACCGCTATCGCGTTGAGTTAAGGCTACGGCGTGCTCAGGGTGCTCCGGTCTTACCGGGCGCCTTGGGTGCGGGTGGTCTCAGGGTGGTGTGTTCTAACTGGCGGCTTGAATTTGCCGCAACCATCCGCCAGACCTCCCACTACCGTGAAGGCTCGCGCGCCCCCATGCCCCTGCGTGCGCGTTTCTTCGCGTGCCTGCGCGGGGTATTGCTCGCATGCGCTGTGCGTGCGTACTAGCCTCGCGGGTGTGCACCTGCGACGAGAGGTTCGCATCATGCGGCGCGTGGATAGGCTCACCCGGTAGCCTAGTACAACCTGAGCGGGGCGGCCCTAGCTCTCCCTGGTAGCGGGCTTGGTTCCCTGGTGCGCCCTGGTGCTCCCCCCCC
>Ga0194137_10000208_pt1 | contig 41267 bp, 41 predicted proteins | sample TARM_MetaG_T3_14_FD_134025 | JGI IMG/M metagenome (GOLD analysis project Ga0194137, IMG submission 134025) | Freshwater microbial communities from Pennsylvania, USA, analyzing microbe dynamics in response to fracking - TARM_MetaG_T3_14 (version 2) | ecosystem: Environmental > Aquatic >... | reverse complement strand
CCTACGCTTAAACCTCACCTCGCGGCTTCGGCTCCAAGGACTCGGTACCGGCTGTTTGCTAGACTCTACCGGACTGGGAGTTACACCCAGCTAAACTACATGCACCGAACTGGCGCACTCCCATCTATCCCATTCGACCGCCAAAAACGGCCATCAGTAGTGCCACCAATATACCAACCATGAGCACCATTTCTTTTACTATGGATTTTTTCATGGTCTTACGCTCCAAGATATGAACCCCTATGCCCACCAACACCAATAGGCCTGCCCCAAGAAACACCCCTTTCAAGGCGCTCTCCGACAACGTCTCTTTTGTCACCATGGTGTACAAAAGCGGCACCAGTACCAACAGTATAGACCCCCCAAAAACCATGGGCAATAGTTGTTTCTTTTTCATCGTTACCTCCACATGAACCTGCTTCCTATGTACTCTATTATAATACAAATTCTCCACAAGAAAAGAACGCTTCGAAAAGCCATAAAAAGTCCCAGGGAAACTTCCCTGAGACTCTTTTATATGGAAACATCCAACATGGATGCTAAAAGATCCCGAATTTCTTCTTGTCTTTCTTGTCTTTTTTGTCCTCTTTTGCTTCTCGGTCGATGATTTGACCAGAAGCTTCCATGAACTGATACAAAGCTTCTTTCTGTGCATCGTTGAGCTTCTTTGGTACGTCTACTATGACATTGACATACTGGTCTCCTCGACCCCCACTTCTAGAGTTCACCATGGTAACACCCTTTCCTCTTAAGCGGAAGAGCGTACCAGATTGGGTTCCTGCTGGAATATTATAGGATACATCCCCATCAATGGTGGATACCCGAACTTCTTTCCCTAGGGCCGCTTCGGCAATATTGATATGGGTATCCACATAAATATCGTCTCCTTTTCGGATGAAGAACTTATGTGGCTTCACATGGAGCACCACATGAAGGTCTCCTGATGGACCCCCTTTGGCACCTTTATCTCCTTGGCCTCTTAAGGGCATCACATTCCCCGTATCCACTCCCGCAGGGACTTTGACACTGATTTTTCTTCTTTGACGCACTTGACCTTTTCCACGGCAGGTATCACAAGGTTCTTTGATGACCTCTCCATTTCCACCGCAAGTTTGACAAGGTGCTTCTTGCACCATGTTGCCAAAGAGCGTTTGCCTTTGGACACGGACCGTTCCTGAACCATGACAAGTCTTACAGGTTTCTTTAGATGTTCCCGTCTTGGCTCCAGATCCATGACAACTGTCACAATCTTCCGTTCTGGTAATGTGGATATCTTTATCCACGCCAAAGACCGCCTCATCAAAGGTCAGGTCTAAGCGATATTCAAGATCAGCGCCACGTCTTGGGCCTGTTCTTCTTCGCTGTCCACCACCAAATCCGCCCCCAAAGAAGGATTCGAAAATATCGCCAAAATCACCAAAATCTTGAGCATTATACCCAGCACCTGCACCACCTGCATTAAAGTCTGTGGTACCAAACTGATCATATTGAGCCTTCTTTTGAGGATCTGAAAGAATTTGATAAGCTTCATTGATTTCTTTAAATCGATCTTCTGCTTCCTTGTCACCAGGATTTTTGTCTGGATGATATTTTATCGCAAGCTTTCTGAAAGCACTTTTGATTTCTTTTTCATCGGCACCTTTTTGAAGTCCTAGGACTTCATATAAGTCTCTTTTTGCCATTCTTACACCACCTATTGTTTCGCACTGCCTTCAGTCAAGGCATAAAATACAGAGTATAGCTTAACAAGGGAAGGGCAACTACCTTGCCCATCCCCAATTAAACCCTAGAGTATTATACCCTTATTACTCTTCATCCTCAACCTTAAAATCTGCATCCACTACGTTGTCTCCCTGAGGTTCACCTTGTGCTTCTCCACCTTCAGCTCCTTGGGCCGCCTGCGCTGCTTCTGCTTCCTTTTGGTAAATCTTTGAAGATACTTCGTAGAATTCTTTGGTTAGCTCTTCTGTAGCCTTCTTGATGGCTTCAATATCTTGACCATCCTTCATGTTCTTCAGCACTTCAAGCTTTTCTGTGATCTTCGCCTTCTCTTCTTCAGACACCTTTTCCTTTAATTCTTCTAAAGTTTGCTCTGTCTGATAGATGGCTTGATCCGCGTTGTTCTTCACTTCCACTTCTTCTTTCTTCTTCTTGTCTTCCTCCGCAAATCTCTCTGCTTCCTTCACTGCCTTATCGATTTCATCATCGCTTAAGTTTGTGGACGCCGTGATGGTGATGTTGGCTTCCTTATTGGTCGCCTTATCCACTGCTGTAACCTTCACAATACCATTGGCATCAATATCAAAGGTTACCTCGATTTGTGGGATCCCTCTCTTGGCTGGTGCAATACCAGACAAGGTGAATCTTCCTAGGGTCTTGTTATCAGGAGCCATTTGTCTTTCTCCTTGAACCACATGGACCTCTACAGAGGTTTGCCCATCCGCAGCCGTGGTGAAGATTTGGCTCTTCTTGGTTGGAATGGTCGTATTTCTTTCAATGATGGGTGTGGAAACACCACCATAGGTTTCAAGACCAAGTGTCAGTGGGGTGACGTCCAGTAGTAAGATGTCCTTTACTTCACCGGTTAATACACCCGCTTGAATGGCTGCACCAAGGGCCACCACTTCATCTGCATTAACTCCCTTGGAAGGATCTTTTCCTGTAAAGTCCTTGATGGCATCAATCACCGCTGGAATTCTTGTGGATCCACCTACAAGAATCACCTTATCGATGTCATTTAAAGACAATCCGGCATCACTTAAGGACTTCTTCATGGGTTCAATGGTGGCCTTCACAAGGTCTGCAGTAAGTTCATTGAACTTCGCTCTTGTGATGGTCATGTCAATATGCTTTGGACCCGTGGCATCTGCAGTGATGAAAGGAAGATTTACAGAGGTGCTATTGGAGGAGCTCAGCTCCACCTTGGCTTTTTCTGCTGCTTCTTTCAATCTTTGAAGAGCCATCTTGTCTGCTCTTAGATCAATACCATTGCTCTTCTTAAATTCATCTGCGATGTAATTCATCACTCTTTCATCAAAGTCATCTCCACCAAGCTTTGTGTTTCCGTTGGTAGAAAGCACTTCGAATACACCGTCTCCAAGATCTAGGATGGATACGTCAAAGGTTCCGCCGCCAAGGTCATACACTAAGATCTTATGGGCTTCATCCACCTTATCCATACCATAGGCAAGGGATGCTGCAGTAGGCTCATTGATGATTCTAAGAACTTCAAGGCCTGCAATTTTTCCAGCATCTTTTGTAGCCTGTCTTTGAGAGTCGTTGAAGTAAGCTGGTACGGTGATTACCGCCTGAGTCACTTTTTCTCCTAGGTATGCTTCCGCATCTGCCTTTAGCTTTCCAAGCACCATGGCAGAAATTTCTTGTGGTGTATAATCTTTTCCTTCGATGCTAAATTTCTTATCTGTGCCCATGTATCTCTTTGCAGAGGCGATGGTTTTATCTGGGTTTGTGATGGCTTGTCTTTTCGCCACCTGTCCCACAAGTCTTTCTCCGTTGGCTTGGAATGAAACCACGGAAGGCGTGGTTCTACCCCCTTCAGAACTTGTAATGATGACTGGGTCTCCCCCTTCCATTACCGCTACCACTGAGTTTGTTGTACCTAAGTCAATACCAATTACTTTTGCCATGTTTTATTTCCTCCTAATTTGCAACTTTGACGACACTATATCGTATGATTTTATCTTCTCGTTGATATCCTTTTAAAAACACATCTGTGATGGCTTTTTCTCCATAGGCTGGGTCTTCCACATGCATCACTGCTTCGTGGAGGTTTGGATCAAAGCTTCCCTCTGTGTCGATTTCAGAAACCTTTAGCTTTTGGAAAGCTTCCTGAAATTGGGTTAAGGTCATGGATACGCCTTTTTTCACCGAATCCACATCCTGGGCTTCTATTTTTATAGAGGCTTCTAAATTATCCAACACAGGGAGTAAGGTTTTCACCACATCTACGATGCTGTCAGAATACAATCCTTCTTTTTCTTTTTGGGTTCTTTTTCTAAAGTTGTCATACTCTGCACTGATTCTTGTTAGCCGTTCTTTTAAGGCACTATTTTCATTTTCCAGCTTTTTGATGGTCTCTAGCATCTCTTTTTTCTTTCTAAATAGATCTTTCATATCGATGGTTTGATCATCCTTTGCTTCCTCTTCGTCTTGAGATTTTTCATCCTCAAGACCTTCTACCTCTTCTTCCAGTACTTCTGTAGAAGCCACTTCCTCAGTCATTTCTTCCCATTCCATGGTTTCAGGGTTCTTGTTTTTATCCTCCGTCATGTACATCCTCCTCGCTGAGCTTCTTTAAAAGCTCCCTTTTCACATTATTAATGATTGACACAACCTTGGAATAATCCAACCTTCTGGGACCGATGAGATTGATGGTCCCCACATTTTCATCATTGATCTTATAACTGGTTGTGATGATCGTAAAGTCTTTGGCTTCAGGTAATGCCAACTCATCCCCTATGGTGATGAGCATCTCCTCGTCCCCATTCTCAAGATCATGAAAGAGGAGATCCGGTTTATCCAACAGTCCTAAGAAATCTTTGATCTTCCCCATATCCGAAAACTCCGGATAATTGAGGATTTTCGCTGTCCCATCCACAAAGTACTGCTCCTCTTTGGCTTCTTCATTGAGACTCTCATACACCGCTGAGAGGATGGATAAGAAGAGTTCATCATATCCTTCCAAGTCGTTCTTCAAACTATTGACAATGTGAAGATTGATATCTTCAATATTCATGCCTTTTAGCTTGAGATTGAGTAATCCACAAATGTTTGCCAGTACTTCAGGTTCTGGTGTGTGATTCAGCCTAATGAGCTTATGGGTGATGGCCCCATGGTCTACCATGATCACGGCCAAAATGGTGTTTTTTTCCATGGCAATGAGCTGAATATTTTTCACATGGGCTTTGGACAAACTAGGCTTCTTCGCTACCACTGCTAAGTTGGTCAGCTCGGATAACATCATGGCCGTTTGCTTCATGATTTTATCTATTTCGAAGGCTGCCATGGTGATGATCTTGTCTTCAATAAAGGTCACTTCCTCAGGACTTAAGGATTCTAAGGTCATGAGTTTATCAATGTACATCCGATATCCTTTGGCTGAAGGAACGCGACCTGAGGAAGAATGCAGCTGATCAAGATAACCCAGTTCTTCAAGATCTGCCATCTCGTTACGAATGGTGGCAGAACTGATACCCAGTTGATACTTTTTCTCCAGGGTCCTTGATCCCACCGGCTCACCCGTCACAATATAATCTGTGACAATGGCCTTTAAGATCTCTAGTTTTCGTCGATCCATTTCACTTGACATGCTTTCTCACCCCTTTATTAGCACTCGCACTCGATGAGTGCTAACAGCTACGATATTAAAATAACATCTGTGAGATTATTTGTAAATACCCGATTCCATTGATTTTATGCAGTGCTAAGTGAAAAAACTCATTTATCCATTCCATTCTTTGAAATACTCATGTTTTCTACCAAAATCACCTGCACTCAAAAAAGCGACTTTTCCATATACGCTTATGTGCTTGTCACTGAACTACATCTAGATGATCTACCTTCTTCATCCCAGGGTCATTAGGGTAGATCGCTAAGCGGGAGGAATGCTTAGCACTAAGAACGATGCTCTCCTTTTCTCTTCTCTCCTTATAATAAAAATACAGGAGACCCTCTCTTTAAGGATCTCCTGCACTCATTCAAAGCCTTCCTAAGGCCTTCCATTGATCTTGATTTATGATGGCTCTATTCACATTCTTCGCCATGCATGGGCGTGATCATGACTTTCTCAATGACGCCATCTTCTGCTTTTACCACCTTGATGCATAAATCATCAGATCTAAACTCTACACCACTGGCGATGCTTACATTAGATTCTCTTGCTAAATTGCTTACCAAGCCCCCCAGGGTCTTGCCTTTTCCAGCAGGAAGATCCATTCCTGTTTCTCGAATGATTTTCTCCACATTGGTAGAGGCTGTCCAAATGTTATCATGCCTTGCCACAAAGTCCTTTTTCGGTGCCAAAAAACGAATGATGGCAAAGATGATGGCGATGGCCAAGGTGCCCAAAACCAAATCCAACATGGTTTCGGCATAAATCAGCATCTTTCTAGCGATGACAAAAAGAACCAATTCTAGAATTGCGTTGGTAGAGTGGCTCAGCAGCATCAGCATAAGCTCAATGCCTACTACCAGAAGTAGCGTATGCCCTAAGAAGTGCTTAAACACATCATAAGAATCCTCCAAGGGTGCATGAAAAATTTCAAAGAAATACAATACAATATCAATGATTCCTATGGTGATTCCAATGGCTAATAGAAATGTCAAGAAAATTTCCAACCCATAGGTAAATTTCTCTAGACCTTCTTTAATTTCAAACTTCTTCATAATACCCTCCATGATGTTCCTTAAATAATACTAAAAAAATCCCTATTCCATAGTACCTCATGGAAACAGCTGATACAAGGGGCTCCAGCATCTTTGATATTCTTTAGACAAAACAGGGGATTTATTGACGATAATGAGGGTTTAGAGGGTGTTCTCTTTGAAAAACTGTCCTAAAATCGTTCTATTTCTTCTATTCCTCATAATGCATAATTTCTTGCATGTCAATCAGAAACTGAATTTTTTCATTCATTATCATTGTACTTCTGGAACTTCTCCAAAACCTCTGGTTTTTACAAACTTTACTTCATGTTTAAAAGATTGCAAATGATCGAAAGGATGCCCCTTTGCCAAGTCTATGGCCTCAAAGGTTTGCCGGTCAAAAAGCACCGATAAAATTCTTTTTTGCTCTAGGACCCCACTGTGCGTATTCACCGCTCTTTGATAAACATTGAGCAACACGTCCGCCACAGGCAGTAAGTGAAAGAGGTTCTTCCCCAAGCGATAAGCAATACCAGACACAAACATACTGGCTATGTCATAGTACTCGGTCTTGGTGTATTTTTTCATAGAAAGCCTCCCCGTGGGAGTTAAGGTTTTGTAGGATTCTGGAAGAAAAGACGCCACCTCTATAGACACTTCCCCTTTTAAGGAATCTCCATCCACATAGGAAAAGGCCACTTCTTTGATGTATTCTTCTAAAACCTTGGAAAAACCCAAATCTTCCAATACGGCCAAATAAGCTTTTTCATCATGGTGCAACATCTTTTCTGCCAGTACTTTATTATTTGTCCAGGCCGCAAACAGTTCATCATCCAGTTCCTTGGCTTCATGTAAGAGCTTTTCTGCGGAAGCTTTAAACCCTCCTGATGCAAAGAGTCTTTTCAAAAATCCTGGTTTATTTTCTTCAATGATCCTTTGGGCTTCCTTGGTATGAGGACCCACTTCTCCACGCTTAAAAGGCGCCTCTTCATTCTTGATCTCTTCCCAAGAAATCCCCGATGGATAATCTTCATAATGGTGTAAGGTAGTGATAAACTTTATGTCCTCTTGAAAAGTTTGAACTTCCTTCTCTGGTTCCTGCTCTTCTTCTCTGTTGCCTAAAATAGGCCCCATTCCCCTTCCCTTTAAAAGTTTTTTTGCATTGAGACTTTTACTGTAAGAAAGCCCAGTGCCTGGTAAACTAAAGGTGGTTCTGGCCACCCCTTTGGTGCTGATACTTTGACGCATTCCTTTTCGTCCCACGGAAAGGCTTAGCCCTGACTTCCCAATATTTAGATTCGCATATTTCCCTAGACGAATTCTTTTTCTAAAGTTAAATCCCATACCCAATCCTTCCTCTCATCTTTTTATACTGCACCATAGACATTTTATGGTCATACTTTCTTCTTATTTTACCATCTTTCCTAAAAAGACTATATACAAAAACCCTCAAGCATCTAACTTGAGGGTTTTGTAAGTAGCATCCCTTCGAGATCCCCACTTTCTTTTTGGATCATTTGGACCACGCGAGCTACTCCCCATGGAAATAAAGAGGGTTCATTCTCCATTACCTAAGAGGAATACCCAAATTCTTCTGTGGTGTTCTTAGCTTTTTCTTCTTTCTCTTCTTCCATCATGGCCTTCAAAGCCAACTTTTCCATTTTCTCTTGTAATAATTTTTCTTCCAAAGCCATGACATCCTCTTGCGTCACATCTTCCCATTGATTCATGATATTGAATAGATTCACCACATCATCTTCATTGTATTTTAAAATCTTTTCAATTTTTTCCCGAGGCATTCGTTCTATGTATCCACGATCTTTGATGATTTTCGAAAAAGTCTTGGCCAAGGTCATGCCTGAAATCAAAGCCCCTTCTCGTTCAATGTGATGCAGCTTTTCTAAATTCTTCAGCCCAATATTTTTTTGGAACTTCTTTTCGTATTCTTTTTGAAGATCCACCAACACAAACTCTTCTGAGAAATCATAGTGTATATGGTATTTATGAAAGAGATGATTGATCACCAAAAAATCATTGTTGCCTGAAAAGGTCACCAAGTACTTTTTCCCAAGACTCTTCATCTCTTCAAAATAGGTTTTGGTCATCTCTAAGACAGCTTTGGCATCTTTTTTATTTTCAATCATATACTGGGTAGTCACCACAGCCTCTTCCGTCTCGTTATAGACCGCTGCCCCAAATACCCCGATGGCAATGGGCTCTTTATATAGATAATGCTCTAAATCAAAGAAGATGGACTCTCTTAAAATCTCTTTTCCATGAATCTTTAAGGTATGACTTGGGTCGTTCACATTCACCGGAATCATTGCACTAAGTGTCAGCACTGCACATCCCTCATTTCTTTTCCAGTTCCAATTCCTCGATCTTCACCCGATAAATCAGGTCCTTTCTCTCCACTGCAACTTCCGCCTTCTTTCTCACCTTTTCATCTGCCAACACAAGATTCACCAGTTCTCTTGTGGGATTCACCAGCACCGGATGCCCTACCAGCTTAAACATGGTGAAATCTCCTGCTGTATCTCCATAGGCGTAGGATTGAGACAAGTCAATATCATATTTCTTTTGCATCTCGAAAATGGCTTTTTCCTTGGATGCGCTGTCCCACATGGGTAGCACCTCTCCTGTATAACGTTCCTTTTCATCCATGGAATACACCGATCCTCGATAATCATCAAAATCATGAAGCTTCGCCATGGCTTTCACCAGTTCCACTGGACTTCCTGAAATGGTAATGAGCTTATGACCCTGTTCTTTATGCCATCGCATCCGATTCCTCGTAAAAAGATAATTACGAAGGCCCATGTCTCGCACCACATTATGAATAATGTGCTCAATGAAGCTCCGATGATACCCTTTGATGGCTAGGGTATAAATATCTGCCATGCGAATGAGGTAATCGTCATAGGAACCCACACGACGATCATACTGATCGTAGTACGGCTTCACTTCCTTGTACCAGTCTTCTTCCTTGATGATTTCACTACGAATCATCCTCTTGAAAAGTTCTTTCATGAAAACTTCCCTGTATAAGGTTCCATCAATATCAAAAAATGCTGCTGGTTGCATACTTTTCCCTCCTTGCTTCCTTAAAATTTTAAAATATCATGGGATAAATCCTTCAGACTATGGATCCATTTGTCTGCTTCTAAGATGGGCCGCTCACTCACTGCAATGACTTTCATCCCCGCTTCTTTTCCCGAAAGTACACCAGCTCGACTATCTTCAAAGATGGCGCATTCTCTTGCGGGAATACCTAAAGCTTTGGCTGTGACCATATAGACCTCAGGATCTGGTTTTGGGGCACGGACGGTATAGCCATCAATGACCACATCAAAATACTTTTTTAGACCTGTGAGCTCTAAGATGATGGAGGTATTATCGCTGGTAGAGGCAATGGCTGTGGCCAAACCTCTAAATTTTAAAAGCTCCAAAAACTCTTGGACCCCGGGCAAAATATCTTCTTCATCAATTTCCGTCACATACTCTAAGTATAAGTTGTTCTTTCTCCTTAAGATCCGCATCTTTTCCACTTCACTCAAACTGATCTCTTTCATCTTTTGTAGGATCTCCAGTGCCCTGAATCTCGCTACACCTTTGATTTGTTCATTATCTTCTTCCGTGAACTCTTTACCCAGTTCCTCTAGAATTCTCTTCCAAGCAAGATAATGAAATCTGTCTGTGTCGACCAAAACGCCATCTAGGTCAAATACCACAGCCTTGATGCTCATAACCTACCTCCATAACCATTGACTACTCTCTTTTTTAGGATAAATCATAATAAACTTAATAATACCATAAATTCTTCTGTACATTCCATTATACCTGAACTTTTTAGGAAGCCCTAGGAAATCCTTAGAAAAACCATACAGAACCCATGGAAAGACATCAGAGAAGAAGAAAAGTCCGAAAATTATGGTAAAATAGAAGAAAGAAATCTTTGATCGGTGGTGATGGACATGAAATCATTAATGACCATATCCAGAGAAACGGGCAGCCTTGGAGACAAAATTGCTGAAGGCCTTGCAAAAGAGCTCTCTATCCCCCATATTCATCGGGAATATATCTTGACCCATATTATGCCCCACATTGCTACAGCCCATGAACTTCACATGCTACGGGAAAGTCCTGGGTACTTTCTAAAGAAAGGCGAAAAGGGCCAGGTCTTTCAACAGTATTTGACCCAGTACTTGCAAGAAGCTGCTGCCAAAGGCCCTCTGATCATCAGTGGTCTTGGCGCACAAGTGCTTTTTCGGGATCACAAGGATGCTGTGCATGTGAGAATATTGGGTAGCGAACACATCCGAAGGATGCGGATCATGAAGGAGAACAACTTGGCAGAAGAAGACGCCGCAAGGATTCAAAGCCTCACAGATCGAAAGCATCGAAAATATATCCAGCTTCTCTTTCAAGAAGACTGGAGCAATCCAGCGCTGTATCATTTGAGCATCAATACAGACCATGTGTCTGTACCATGGGCCATTGCTCTTCTCAAGCACGCTATGCTAAAGGAACCAAAAGAGGATGCTTTAGACACTCAAGCAAAACCTTTCTATTTTAAAAATGAAGCGGAGGAAGAATTTGCCAAGGTATTAGACCTCTACTCTTTAGCCTGGACATACGAACCCAGGACCTTCCCATTGGCATTGGACCAAGAAGGGAACATCACCAAAGCTTTTTCCCCGGACTTTTACCTTCCACACTTTGATACTTATATAGAGCTCACCATCATGAATCAGAAATACACCAAAGAAAAGAAGAAAAAGTTGGCCTTGGTGCGTAAACTCTACCCAGGCATCAACGTCACCATCGTTTATAAAAATGATTACCACAAATTACTGGAACGCTTTGGCAAATGGGGGGCAATTCATGAGTAAACTTGGAAAAATTCTCTATTCAGAAGAAGAGATTCAACGCCGGATTAATCACATGGCCAGGATCATTGAAAAAGACTATGAAGAAGAAGAGGAACTGATCCTTTTGGTGGTGCTAGAAGGCGCGGTGTATTTTCTGGCTGACTTCACAAGAGCCTTACAAAAACCTGTGAAAATAGACTTTCTCTCCATTGGCGTCAAAAAAGACACCGAAAAAAACAGAATCATTACCTACGTGAAAGACTTGACCTTGCCCATAGAGGGAAAATCTGTCCTTCTCCTAGAAGATGTGGTGGGCACCGGCCTTACCCTTGCAACGCTCCTCCAGCATATTGAGTCTTTTCATCCCAAGAGTTTGAAAGTATTGGCACTCCTAGATAATCCCGCCAAGAGACTTCTTCATTTGACGGTGCACTATCGCCTCTTCACCATGCCAGACACCTTTGTGGTGGGCTATGGCTTAGACCATCATGAAGATTATCGTCATTTGAAAGACATCCATGAATTCACGCTTCCTTAAAAGAAAACCTTAGGTGCGCTCTCTTGAAAAAAGAATTCAAAAGGACGCAAAAAAGAGTACATTCTATAAAGAATGCACTCTTTTTTATTTGGCAATGAAAAAGCTCCAACGAACCTTTCTCAACTTCCATCTATCATCTGCCATATTCTTCGTTTCCTAAAAGATTTCAATGCTTAATGGATTCATCTGCTAAGATACTTGTTACTAATGGTTTACTTTGGTCTTCTTGCATTTCTACATTGGCATATAAATTTTACTTCATATGTAATTGGTTTCCATGTTTGTTGACTAATGGTAATTCAATTTTCTCTTTCACTTTTCAGGTATAGCAGATATGTTTGGATCTACGGTCTAATAAGCTGATTTCTTTTATGGTGTTTCTGAAATAATGGGGTCCTTTAGATGTCCATTTTAGGTATTCCTTGGAGCTCATCTTTATATTAACAGAATTTGCTGAAAAATGAAATCCTCTTTTTAGACCTTTAGCCTTCTTTAGCTTTCTCTATGTATATTTTCCTTCTATTCTCTTTGATTTTCGCATATTCCCTCTTTTTATGCACTTTTTACTCGCTTTGATGAATGATTATGCTTTTACCTTTCTGCTGCTAAGGATGCTCTTAACAGCTCTCCCACGCTCCAAGCTTGGGCAAAACATCCTTTGGAGACTCCTTGTCCATCCCCGTCAAAAATCTCTGCCACTTGACCCACACATCCTTCTCTTAAGGTCCCTTCCAAAAGACTAAGGGCCTTTTTCACGGTTCTTTTGGCCTCCTCACTGTGGTCTTGGACCTTTAAATAGGCCAAGTAATACGCCCCCAAAGGAAAGGCCCAAGCGGTACCTTGATGATAAGCCATATCCCGGTTCCATAGGGAGCCCCCATAAACTCCTCGATACTCTTCATCCTTGGGCGACAATGACCGGAGTCCATAGGGTGTATAAAGTTCTTCAAAAACTGTCCTGACCACTTGCTTTTCTTTCTCCTTGGGGAGCATCCCAAAAGGCACAGACACTGCATAAATCTGGTTGAGCCTTACCTGATCATCTGCTTTGGTTCCAGACACCACATCTCTTAAATAGCCCTTTTCATGCCAAAACTTTTCCAAAAAAGACTTCTGTACTTTCTTCGCTAAAGCCTCGTAGTGGTCTTCCTCTCCCTTTTGGAGAAGCCTTGAAAACACCGCCATGATCTTCAAATCATTATACCAATAGGCATTGATTTCCACAGGCTTTCCGTGTCTTGGGGTAGGTAGGTATCCTTGGATTCGGATGTCCATCCACGTCACTTGTTCCAAGTCTCTCCCTGCAAGCATGAGGCCATCCTCATCCATCTGAATATGAAAATCTGTGCCTTTTTGATACCAACGTATAATTTCTGCCATGGAGTCATAGGCTTCTTCCACAAAGGAAAGATCTTGAAACTCCTTGTAGTACTCATACACCGCATAGATGAAGAGGAGTGAAGCATCCACCGTATTGTACATGGGTGGCGCCTCTCCCTCAGGAAACATATTTGGCATAATGCCTTTTCTCATGTATTTCATGAAGCTTCTGAAGATCTCTTCTGTGTCCTCTTTTCGTCTGGTGGCAATGCAGCAACCCATCACCGCAATCATGGTATCTCTTCCCCAGTCCCCGAAAAATGGATATCCTGCGATGATGGTTCTCCCCCCCGTTGACGCGCGATCCACCACGAAGGCATCTGCTGCCAACGCCAATTGCTTGGAGATCGCTGTATGAAATGTCCCTTGCATAAGGAGATCTTCTCTTCTTTTTACTTCTCGAGCCATGAATTCTTCCCTGGACCCTACCATGGGTACCAGACCAAAATACAGATGGATCTTTCTCTTTTCTCCTTGTTTCAACTGATATCTATAGACTGGTTCTGCAAAAGCTGCCCCTATAGCACTGCGCTCATCCTTTGCATCGTCTTCAAAATACCAATCCCCTTCATATAAGGGGGCTTCCATCTCCAATAGCCCATCGGTATCCACGTAGAGGAGATGGTCTCCACACGAGATGGTCTCCTCGGTGACCCTGAGTGGACGGCTACCTCTTGGCATCTCCCCTTTCTTTTCGAATCGAAACCAAGGTCTCAGCTTTAACGAAACCTCTTCTTCTTTATGATTTTCCACCTCATAACATAAGAGCACACCATTGGTCTCATAGTCCATGAGGATGGTTTTCTCCAGCTGAACTCCTTCATGGAGGTAAGTCCAAGTGGGAAAAGAATTTTGACGATACCCCAAAAGGTTCTTACATCCTTCTTTGTTTTTCGTATATCCTACGTACTCTTGGGAGAAGAAACTGATCTCCCCTTTCCTTGTGCTGAGGATCTCCTCCACATTGGCCACCATTTGCACCCACTCATTGGGGGCTTTGATTGAAGCCATAAGAAGCACCTGCTCATTTCTTGAAGCAGAGCCAGCAAGACTTAGGGAAGAGTATCCGCCTTTTCTATTGGTTAAAAGGTAGCACTGCTCTTGCGCCCTTCTTAAATTTGACAAAGTTTGTTGTCCATAACTAAATTCCATATAGTCCTCCATACATCATCCACAGGAGCCTCATGGCCCCACCTGATTGTTTTTTATTCGGTTCAGTGATTCTTTTTTCATTATACCAGAGGACCGAGAAAAAATAGAAAAAGAGAGCATAAAATGGCCGCAACCATTTTTTCTCTCTTCTCATGCACGCTACAACATCACCGCCAAGTCCTTTGGGCTCATCATCAATAGCCTTGAGGTGAATTGCTCTTTTTTATCCAATACCACATCTTCAAAGGCCACTCCTTTGGCCAGAAGCCAATGGGTCTTTTGAATCAAGAAGGCATCACTACCCACCAAATAATAGATGGGCTTTTCTAAAGTTAGTGTTTCTTCCAAAAGCTTATCCATGTCCCCTCGAGTCTTGACATAATGACTTTGCAACCGTTCTTCTTTACAGGCAGATAGTTCCTGCTGATAAAGGGCTTCTTCATCACCATGGATGTTGATGTGAATCAATGCGTCAATGCCTGAAGGGTCTTCTTCATAAGCCAAAATCAGAGGTCTCATGGTGGCACAACCAACGCCCATGGACACCAACACAATGGGACGGTTCTCACGCCTTAGGGCCATCCGAGATCCCGGTTTAAAGAGCAGCAGTTCTTCGCCCACCTTCATATTGAAAAGTGTTTCTTTAAAGAGCGATAAGGTCCCTCTTTTCTTGGTAGTGAACCCAATCTTGTCCTCTTTGGGTAGGGTCATGATGGACATATGACGAACATAAGCACCATTGGGTGCTTGAAAATCATAGCCTTTGATGCCTATGTGCGCATGGGCTCCCTCTTCCCATAGAAAACCTTCTGGCATATCCATGAGGAAGGTATACGTATCCTTAGACTCTTGTCTTATGTCTGTCAGTTTTAGTCGATAATTAACCATGCAACTCTTCCTTTACTCTCTATTTGATTGCGCGCAATCTTTTCCAGTCAAAATCCATTATACGTCTCCAAGGACACCCTGTCAAAATTTAACAAACCCAAAGAGCTCCTTCTTGCGCACCCATGGTCTTCTTTTCATCCATTCCTTACAAAACCCACCCTGGGATTTTTTTCACAAGTCAAGATCGAAAAAACGTAAGGAGCTTCCCCCTTACGTCTTCTTCTAGGACAACTCTAGTAAGTTGTCCTTATATTTTTTGTAGGCACTTCGTAGTTCCTCCATCTGTCCATACATGAGCTTTTGCGTTTCTGAAAGGGTATCATACTCCTTCCTTTCCACAGCTTGCCGCATGAAGTTGAAAACCCCTTTTCCTTTGTCCGTGTTTTTCATCAAGGCAATCTTTAGCCGCTCCACCTTATCCCAGTTGGCCCGATCATCTAAAAACACGCCATCTTTATGAAACTTCTTGTACTTTCTAAGTTCCTCTGTAAAAGATGGAATGATGCGATGATCAATTTCTGTGTACCACTTATAGAGTAGTCCTTCCACATAACTCTCAATGATCTTTTCAGAGAAAACCCCTTCAGCCATGAGCACTTGCACCTTTTCTGGATAGAGATGAAAGGCTTTGATATTTTCGTAAACCGTTTCTGGTGGTAATCCAAAATAACGCTCCCGTTCTTCATCTGAAAAATCATCAAAAACATCTTTTTCCGTGCGATAGGCTCTCCCTTTTTTCAAATAGGCATAGTCCTCCTCCGGGGTCTTGGAAAGTTCCACCAGAAGATCCTTGGGCAGTTTATCCTTGGCATAATTTACACCGTCTTTCATGGCCATGAACATGGAGGCCATGCAAAGAAATGTATTGGTATGAGGATTGGGTGCGCGAAGCTCAAACCTCGTGGCCATGGGATTTTCTTCATCCCGGATGAGCCCTATGAGGATGGTCCGATTCCTGGAGGGAATACTGGGTTCATACCCCAAAGAAGACACGATACTAATGGGGGCTTCATAGCCTTTTTTCAGTCTTTTGAATGCTTCATTGGAAGAAGTCACAAAGGGATTGATCACTTCATAGTTCTTCAAGACACCCATGAGCGCCCCATACCCAAGGCTACTTAAAAAGTCTCCTTCTTGACTATGAAAGAGATTGACCCGGGTGCCATTCTTTAGGGCCACCCCCGCACTAAAGTGGGTATGTTCTCCACTGCCCGCAATCTTCTCCAAGGGCTTGGCCAAGAAAGTGACTTCCAGACCATAGCGCATGAACACTTCCCGCACTAAATTTTTCACCAGTAGCTCATAATCCGCCGTTTGTTTGGGGGAAGAAAACTTCCAATCAATCTCCAGCTGTTCTAAAACACCTTCAAATTTGCCAGAATCCGTGAGCTTGGCTCGAACCCCGCCAACCTCCTTATGGCCCATTTCAGGTTCTACACCATACAGCTCCATGAGGAGAAGAGTCTCCTCCATGGCACTTCTCACAGGTCCTCTGGTTTTTGACCAATACTGTTCTTTTAGTTCCTGAGAGGTGCTTAAAGCTTCGATGTCGCCATGGGTACTGGGAGACTTCACCCAAAATTCCAGTTCCGTGGCAGAGGTTAAGTACACCTTTTCCATTTCATCACTGGAAAAACCAAAGACTTCTTTCAAGTTCTTCATTTCTTTCAAAGCCTTCTCCAGGTCTTTTGTCAGCACCTCTTCAGCTTTGGTCAGAATGTGCCTAGAGTCTACAGCCATACCATCGTGATAGAGATAACATGGCACCTTTAAGGTTCCCACGGGTTTTCCTGTCTCTTCGTCCACAAGCCCTTCATTGTACTCCACAAACCAATGGACTGAAAGATCTGCTTTCATATCTACTTTGGCATTGTTTAGAGTGGCAATCTTGGGTAAGAATACCGAAGATCCATCGGTTTGGGCAGCAAATCCCTCTAGAAAGGTGGGCAAGTCTTTTAAAAATAAGGACACTGGTATCTTTGTATCCGTTTCATGACCGATGAGATCCACCGCAGCCAGAGAAACAAATTTCACCTCTTTGTGGGCAGTTAATTTTTCTTGCAGGATCTCTTTGGTGAGGTCTTCGCTTTTTAGGGTATATAGCAAGTCTGTACGCATGGTCCACGCTCCCTTGTTTTTTATTCACAGAAAAAGACTACCACAAAGAAAAACCTCCAGTAAATCCTCTGGAGGCAGAACGAAAGAAGGAAAATACTTTGTCCCCTTTCACTTTAGATTCGGTGAAAGAGCACGATTACATCTCATGGAATCTAAAGGATCCTTAGGGCTCTTGCCCCGTTTTCCGTTGCCAATAATAAATGGCCAGCTGGGTTCTATCCCGAAGCATAAGCTTTTCTAGGATCACGGAAAGTCTATTACGCACAGTGCCTTCACTGATGGATAGTTTTTCAGCCATCTCTTTATTGGAAAAGCCATTGGCCACAAGAATCATCAGTTCTTGTTCTCTATGGGTCAAGAGCGCTTCTTTTGTCTCTTCTTGAAAACCTTTCAGCGCTTGGGTACTGATGATGGAAAGCCCCCCAAAAACGGCTTTTAATGTCTCTTTTTGCTTTGGGGTATCATCTGATTTTAACAGATACCCAGAAGCTCCCGCCTTCAAGGATAAATGAATGTTCTGATAGTCATGAAAGGTGGTCAACATCACCACTTTGATCTGTGGCCATGTCTCCTTGATCTTTTCGCAAGCGGTGATGCCACCCATTCCAGGCATTTGAATATCCAGAAGCACAATATCTACTGTCAGTTTTTCCAGGGAGGCCAGCGCTTCTTCTCCGTTGTTTGCCACTCCCAGGACTTGAAAATATGGGTCGTGGCCTAAAATGATGGATAAGCTCTCCAAAACCAGTGGATCGTCATCCACCAAGAATAGTCTAATCATCCTCATTTCCTCCTCTTAAAGGGAGAACCATCAGTAGGGTAAAGGCTCCCTTTTCTTTTTGACTACTCACAGTTCCTCCTACTGCCTCCAAGCGTTTACGAAGATACCGAAGACCATTGCCCCCAGTCATACTCTTTTCTTCCTTCACCCCATCATTGTAGAGCCTCACCCGCAGCACCGTCTCTAAAATGGCCACATGGATCTCCACCTCACTGGGGTTTGCATGTTTTTCGATGTTGGTGAACCCTTCTTTTATCATGCCAAAGACCAGCTGTTCTTGATAGGGCTCTAGCCTTCGTAGATCTCCTTCATGGGTAAAGGTCACAGGATAAGTACACTCCTTTTTCAGGGTTTCCACAGTGTCTAGAAAGGATTCTTTGGTAGGTTCAATTTGTCTCACCGCTTCTTTTAACTTGGTTAAACCAGCTTCTAAGCGGTGAAGAGATTTGTCTAAGGTGTTCACAAGAAGTCCTTCTTCTTCCTTTGCCACCGTTCGGGCCGCCTTTAAAGATAGGTGGGCAGCGGTGAGTTCATGGCCCAGTTCATCATGGAGCACCTCTGCAATACGTTGACGTTCCTTTAAACGGCTCATATTTTCCAAGTGCTTTTGCTCATGAAGCAGCAGCGTTTCCATTTCTTCTTGCTCATAGAGTCTTTTCCGGAGCTGGTACTCCTTTCTCCACTGTAGTTCTTGGTCCTTTCGCCAAAAAGAAAGGAGCACTGCCATGCCAGCCACAATGCCCCAAAGGATGATGCCTTCTCTTTGCTGATCATAGATGAAAAACACACTGGGCAAAAGGCCTAGGAGATAGGTTCCTTGGCTAAAACTGTATAGCACATAAATGATCAGCGAAAAGGTGATGTGAGGAATCCACAAGGACAGTAAAGACAACATGCCCAGAAGGATCCCAAAAACACCTCTCTGAAGTTTCATACGCCAATCCAGTACCAGTAAGAATATCGATACCAAGAAAAAAAGAAATACCATAGGCTCTCTTTTCTCCATCATCCACCCTAGGAGGCCTCCATAAAGGAGCACCAACATCAACAAGGATAAACGGTTTGGGGACGAGGTCCATGGATTTCTTTTCATCACTAATATCTCCTTCTACTTCCTAAGGCTATAAAAATACCTGTATACGTCCATAATATACCATGAGCCAAGAAGTAATCAAAGAATTTCCCCTCATAGAGAGCATTTAGTCCATAGGGCAACCAGTACGTAGGCAAGAGCCGAATCCAGGGTAGTATTTCCTCTGGCATCATATGGAGCGGCATGGATATCCCTCCTAAAAGACTCATGAGAGAGCCCACTCCTGCAAAAATACCAAAGGCCAACCCAAAGTTTTTGAAAAAGGACGTAAAGGTCAAGGTCAATGACAAGGTCATGAGGCCAAAGGATAGATACAGTAGATATATCCATCCATGGTGAAAGGTGGCCTCCCCATGGAGGAGCTTCGCACCTAGGATGAAGATGAAACTTTGGCCCATCATCAGTAAAAAGTACGCACTTAAATGAGCGAGCAAATAGTGCACTTGCTTCAGCGGTGATGCGTGAATACGTATGATCATACCCTTCATCCGATCTTCCACCATGGGGCGAGAAAGCAGAAATCCTGTGTATAAAATGGCCATACCCACCAAGTAGATCCCTTGAGGGAAGCCATACTGACTCCCGGGAATGAGCAGCACCGTCAAGGGAATGAGCACAATCATCAAAAGATTCACCGGTGCTTTTATATTTTCTTTTAATGCAAACATAAAGATCTTCATGGATGGATCCTCCTTGACAATGGCTTTAACCACATAAATAGCAGCATGGAAAAAGTGGCCAGGGGCACCATCCCCCGAAGCACTTCTTGTCCTTCTCCTGCCATAGCTCCTAAAACAGCTCTATTGGCTAAAGCCATGGGCGTTAGATAATCCCGTAGGAAATGAAACACTGCCGTATCAGGCAATGGAAAATAGATGCCAATGAAAATAGGTGCAATGGCGCCATAAAAGCTCATGGCGGTGGTGGCGGTTTTCACCTTTCCAGAGAGCAAGAGAATCACGGTGCCAAGGAGCTGATGAAACACAATGGAGAGGACCATCACAAGCATCACCACAGGAAAAGCCCGAATTTTCGCCCCCAAGACGGCCATGGAAAAACCCATCACCGCAAGGGTTTGCAAGAAACTCACCAGCGTACCCATGGACAAGATGGCTAAAAGGATCCGTCTAGGTGCCATGGGTGTGGCCAAAAGCCTCCCTTGCATGGGGGTGAAAAAGTCTGCGCCCATGGTCTCAAAGGTTAAAGCGCCCCCATAAATCTGAAAGGTTAAGGTGAAGCCAATGGTCAGCACTGTAATAAAGGTGTTCTCCGGATCTTGAATCCCTGAAATCAGTTCACTGCTTCGATAGATGTAGTCAAAAAAGCCAATGAGGATCACAGGCAGCACAATGAGGATGATATGCCCCACCACATCTCTCATGGAACGTTTGAAATAGAATAGCGCCATTTAATTCACCTCATCTCGTAGCTGTTTCCCTGTTAAGGTCAAGAAGACATCTTCCAAGTTTGGTTGCTTTGAATTGATGGCTACGATTCCTAATGGGGACAACAGTGGCAATATTTGATCAAAGACCACCACGCCTCCTGGAATGATCAGTTGGTAGGTATTGTTGTGCAGTGCTACTTCTTTCACATCCCTCAATGCTGCAAGGGCTTCTTTAACCTCTTCTTTGGCAATGCGCACATCGATGAGGATTTGGGCATCTCCTTGAAGACTAGAGATGAGTTCTCTTAAAGTCCCCTCGGCAATGCTGTGACCTTGGTCCATGATGACAATTCTGGAAGCCACAGCCTCCACTTCTTCGATGTAGTGGGATGTATAAAGAATACTCATGCCTTCCTGTTGCGCCCTTTTCACAAAGGACAAGATGTAGTTTCTAGATTGGGGATCTATGCCCACAGTGGGCTCATCCATGATGAGAAGCTTTGGCTTATGGACCAAAGAGCAGCCGATGTTCAATCGTCTTTTCATTCCCCCAGAGAATGATCCAGCCTTCTTATCCAGCTGATCTTTCAGCCCTATGATCTCCGATACTTCTTCCACCCGAGCTTTGAGCAAGGGGTTTTTCAAGCCATAGAGGCCGCCAAAAAACGCAAGGTTTTCTCTTGCGGTCATTTCCTCATAAATGGTTATTTCTTGGGTCACATAGCCAATTTGTCTTTTCAGTTCTGGATTATTCCCATCTTGAAGCATGCCAAAGACGGTAATTTCTCCTTCTTCCATGGGTAGTAAACCCACCAAGGTCTTGATAAACGTACTTTTTCCCGCCCCATTGGGTCCTAAAAGGCCCAGCACTTCTCCTTCTTTCATGGTTAAGGAAAAGTAATCCAGTGCCACATGGTTCTTATATTTTTTTATAACATTATCTGCTTGTATGAGCATTTTTCATCACCTCTTACTTGGTAGTATACCTTTTTCCATGAGTGTTCATGAGTGACATTTGTCATGTCTACTCAAAAAAAATAGAGAGTGCTTCCTTTAAGTCGGAGGACACTCTCTCATGAGCCAGTTCTTAAGACCCAGAACTCTCATATTGTTTCAATCCTTGGCACCACACTTGATAAGCCAAGACAATGGCCACAAGGCTCACCACAATGGTGAGTACCACACCATTCATAAAGGACTCTTTGCCCAAAAAATAGGCGCCAGGATAGTATCCTGTGAAGGCAAAAGGCAATAGAAAACTGAGCATAAAGCGAATGGCCTTGGGATAGATCCCCATGGGATACTTGGTGAAGGTGCTCATCTGATAGGTCATGTACAGATAAGATTGGGCGAACTTGATCCAAAAGGCGATGCTTGCCACAGCTAGTTTTATGGCTGTATAAATCAATGTGGCAAAGAAAATCAATAGAAGAAAAAGTAGCCCTTGACCAAGGGTAAATGTTAATCCCATCTCTAGGGTTGCATACCCTACCAGGAGAGATCCAATGATGATTTCACCAAAACCATCAGGCTGAAACCGCTCAGAGAGCAGATGAAACAGTGGATGAATGGGCCGTAACAAATACTTATCAAATCCTCCTTGAAGAAGGATTTGTCCACTGAGCATCCAAAGATTGTCTGTAAACACATGGTCAATGCCCCGTGGAATTTATGCAAAGCCATAAATAAATAGCACCTCATGGAAACTCCAACCAGACAAACTTGGAATACTGGCAAAGATCAGTCTTAGAAACACCACCCCTGAAAACTGCACCAGCACAAAGCCCACCAACCCAAAGATAAAGTCTGCACGATACTCTAAGAGGCTTTTCACATATTGCTTGAGAAACTGTTTGTATAACTTACTGTATCGTCTCATCTCAACCTCCTAAAATGGTCAAAGACTTCACCACTATGCGCCACATGGCTTTGGAGAGCAGCATCATCACAAGAAGCCAAAAGAACTGAAACCCTATGGCCTCTAATGCTTCTTGACCGGTGAGCTTTCCTAAATAAATCATGGTTGGGGTATAAATCATGGACCCAAAGGGGAGCTTTTCCACAATGCTTCTAAAAATTCCGGGGAAAAACACTAGGGGAATGAGGGCGCCAGATAGAAGCTGGGAAATAGCCCCCATGATTTGAGAAACCCCCCACATATTGGTGACCTTGAAAGCCAAAAGTCCAAAGGTATAGCTAAAATAAAAATTGATCAATAGACCTAGGAGCATACTGAGGGCATATAAGGGGCCATTTCCTAGCAATAGGGTGCCCGTGGTCCCATAATGAATGCTGTTCACCAGGATGAATGCCCCTAGAAAAATCACCACAAAGTTATACAGCACCCCACCTAAAGCTTGGAAAAGCATCCTTTTCTCGTAGCTGATGGGCCGAATGAGGTTTATGGCGATGGTGCCATCTTTCACTTCTCTGGCAATGTCGAAGGAAATGTCCACGGACGTCATGAGCCCTGTCAAGAACGTGATGAAAATGTAAAGATACATCTCCTGCATGCTAAAACCTTGGGGGACCTGTTCAGGGGAGCTTTGAAACACCGCTCTCCATAAGAAAAAGGAAACCACCAAAATGGCCAACTCTCCCACCATGAAAATAATCACATTGGCTCTATAGGCCAGCATGCGCTGAAAGGTATTCAGGGCAAAAGGCAAGTACGCACGAAATCTCTTCATGGCTACACCTCATTCCGATAGATCTTTTTCACTATATCTTCGATGGACGTCTCTTTTAAAGTGAAATCTGATACCTGAATTTTCCCCATGAGCTCTTTGAGAATCTCTGTACTGGAGATCTTGGTTTTGTTGTAGTGGATCTTCAACTGGTTTCCTTCCACCTGAAGCGTACATTCTCTTTCCCCCAGCATAGAAAACCCTTTCAGGTCTTCTTCTGTGAGTTCTTCCTTGGCCACAATGACAATATCTGCCATGGCCCCATAGATTTCTTTGATCTTTTCAAGATTACCATCGTAAAGGAGCTTCCCTTTATCGATGATGAGTATTCTTGAGGAAAGCTCCTCGATGTCCATAAGGTCATGGGTGGTTAAGATGATGGTGGTGCCATAGGTTTCATTGATTTTCTTTATGGCTTTACGCACATTTTCCTTCACCACCACATCCAGCCCTATGGTGGGTTCATCTAGATAAATCACCTTGGGATTGTGGATTAAAGCCGCTGCCAGGTCTCCTCGCATTCTTTGTCCAAGGGACAGCGTTCGCACAGGCTGAAGTAAAAACTCCTCTAGCTCTAGCACTTCATTGAGAAAGGCCATTCTTTCATTATAGTCATTTTCTTCCACCTCATAGATGTCTTTTAAGAGACTAAATGTTTCAGATAATGGCAAGTCCCACCATAGCTGGGTCTTTTGACCAAAGACCACGCCAATGTCTTTGGCATTTTTTTGTCGGTCTTCATAGGGCACCACCCCATTGACCAAGACCCGACCTTTGGTGGGGGTTAAAATGCCCGTCATCATTTTGATGGTGGTGGACTTTCCTGCCCCATTGGCCCCAATATAGCCACAATCTCTCCCTCTGCGATGGTAAAGCTGATGTCCTCCACGGCTTTTTTCAGCGTATATTCTCTGGAGAAAAAGGACTTCACTGCCCCCTTAAAGCCTGGATATTTTTTGTTCATTTTGAACTCTTTGGTGAGGTTTTCTACTGTAATCATCATCGGTCTATCCTCTCTTCTACTATTTCAGTATATATTATAGCACTTTTAAACTCTTATATATACTTAGTTTTCATGGTTGTCTCCTTAGAGACCGCACAATATTTCCACATAAAGATGCAGCCTTCTTTTGGAAGACTGCATCAAAGCTTTTTTTAGATTACATTTCTTCTACGGTCTCAATGCCTAGAAGTCCTAGGGCATTTTTGAGTACCGTGGTGGTGGCGATGACCAGCTGTAAACGAGCATTTTTTAAGGACGCTTCCGCCGATCCAATGGGGCAGTTGTTGTAGAACTTATTAAAGTCCTTGGCCACTTGAAGCACATAACGGGTAATCATGGACGGTTCGTTTTTTTCCATGGCATTTTTTACGGCTGTGGTATAACCGTCTAAAGTTTTGGCCAATTCAAATTCTTCTTGTCCATGAAGAAGTCCTAAGTCCGCCTGTTTCCCAAGGTCATTCTTACGAAGAATGCTCTTGGCTCTGGCGTAGGTATATTGCACGTAAGGACCTGTTTCTCCGTCGAAGGAAAGGATTTCTTTCCAATCAAAGATGATGTCTTTTTCTCGACCATTCTTCAGATAGGTGAAAATCACAGCCCCTATGCCCACTTTATGGGCCACTTCTTCCCGATCTTTCAATCCAGGATTCTTCTCAGAAATAATTTTTTCTGCGGTGACCACGGCCTCTTTTAAGAGATCGTCTAAAAGGACCACATCTCCTTTTCTAGAAGACATCATTTTTCCAGGGAACTTCACCAGGCCAAAGCCCACGTGAACGCAATCCTTGGCCCATTCAAATCCAGCCAGTTCAAGGGTCTTAAAGACTTGCTTAAAATGGAGTGCTTGAGGGGTACCCACCACGTAAATATTTTTCTCAAAATCATAGGTTCTTTTTCTATAGATGGCTGCAGCCAAGTCTCTGGTGGCATAAATGGTAGCCCCATCTGCCTTCTTGATGATGGTGGGCGGCATGTTATACTCGTCCAGCATCACCACCTTGGCACCATTGCTTTCGGTTAAAATTCCCTTTTCTTCAAGAATCTCCACCACTTCATCCATTTTATCTCCATAGAAGCTTTCCCCTGCATAGGAATCGAAAGACACCCCTAGGGTCTCATAGACCCCTTGGAAGACCATTAAGGATAAGTCTCTAAACTCTTTCCAGAGATTCACCTCATATTCTTTGCCATCCTCTAAGTTTTTAAAATGCTGTCTAGCTTCCACATCTAAACTTGGATCCTTCTCTGCCTCTTCATGGAACTTGACATAAATTCTATTGAGCTCCTCAATGGGCTTCGCCTTTAGTTTTTCCTCATCTACCCATCGTTCATAGCCAGAGATGAGCTTCCCAAATTGTGTCCCCCAGTCTCCCAAATGATTGATGCGCTGGGTGTTAAAGCCTTGAGATTTATAGATTCTACTTAAGGAATGTCCTATGACCGTAGTGAATAGATGTCCCACATGGAAAGGCTTGGCGATGTTTGGTGAGGAGTATTCCACGATGATGGTTTTCCCTTGACCAAAATCACTTTCTCCATAGGCCGATTCTTCTGCTAGAATTTTTTCCACCACTTCTGTTAAGAAGACGCTCTTTTTCAAAAAGAAGTTCACATACGGTCCCATGACCTCCATGCGCTCCATTTCAGGAAGATCTAGTTTTTCTTTCAATTCTCCTGCAATGAGATTCGGTGCTTTTCGTAATGTTTTGGCAAGAGAAAAGCAAGGAAAGGCGTAGTCTCCCATCTCTTTCTTAGGGGGAATCTCTAGAAGTTTCAATACATCTTCCCGTTCAATGTTCAGTGCTTCACTGATTTTTTCTGCTATGACCACTTTATAATCCATCATCTTCCTCCTTATGGCGTCATCGATGCCAACGCATTGACCAGTAGACTGGTCTATATCTTATCTATTTTACTACAGTGTATTCTATCCGTCTAGAGCTGAGAATATTTTGCCCACTTAAGGCCTTTCACCAGAGACAAGTTCTCTAGATATAGTATAATACCAGTAAAACATCTCTAGGGGGGAGACCCATGAAAAAATTTGCCCTACTCTTTGTTGGAGGCAACACCACAAGATTTGCCCTTTGGGAAATTCATGACGATCAAAGCTTTAAATTGGTGGAATCTTATAAAGAAGATTTGAAGCTTGGGAAAAATATAGATGAAACCCAAGAGATCAGCACGGAAAAACTAGAGGCACTGCGCCTCATTTTAAACTATTTCAAAGAATTTTCCAGCTCCGTAAAAGCAGACAAAACCTTAGTGGTTTTGGCGGAGTTTTTTCAACGGATCAAGAACAAAGACCTTCTTATGAAAACCCTACAAGAAGATCTCCAAGAAGACATTCGACTGTTAACTGCTGACGAAGAACTTCATTATGACTACCTCTCTTTGATCCATTCCATGACCCTAAGGCGATCTTTGGTGGTGGACATCAGTGGTGTTTCCACACAAATCGGCTATATAGAAGAGGGGCGTTTGGCACAAAAGCATCTCCTCCCCATGGGGCCTGTGAACTTAACGGAGCGTTTTTCACTGGGTGATCAGATCCGAAAAGAAGATCATCTAGCCTTAGAGCGTCTTCTCCGGGAAGAAATCAGTAAAATCCACTGGTTAAAGGACCAAGCTTATGATGACCTCATCATCCTTGGCGGATCTGCCAGGTCCATCGCCAAGATTGATATGAAGAAAAAAAGATATCCTCTACCCATTCTGCATGAATATACCTTGGACAAAGAAGATCTTCATCGACTATACAAAGGATTCATGTCAAAAAATTATGACCAGAGGCTCCAGGTCATTGGGGTGGAAAGAGACCGCGCAGATCTTCTCCCTGCTGCCCTAGGCATCCTAGATCATTTGGTATCTGCCAGTGGTGTAAGTGAGCTTCGGGTCAGTGGTTCTGGTATTCGAGAAGGATTTCTTCTGGAATACATCGAAAAGGAATTTGGTCCTTTGGCACCCATGTTAGAGCAGTCTATCCACAACATTCTCAACATCCATAACGTGCCCAAGGAAAAATCCTTCCGCATCTATCAGTTAACCAAAGACCTTTACAATGCCTTGGAAGGGGTCCATAAACCTTGGCAGAACATAGATGCCATCTTGAAGACCAGTGCAGCCCTAAGGGATGTAGGCTTATCCGTTCGGTATTACCGTCATCATAACCATAATTTTTATCTCATCTCCAATGCTGAGCTTCGAGGTCTCAATCACCGGGAAATCCTCATGAGTGCCATGGCCGCCTCCTTCAATATGGATCTTCATAAAGAAGCGCCCTTACTTCAATATAGTCAAATCATCAACCGCCTTGACCTCTCCATGGTCTATGACATTGGCCTTTTGATCAGTCTTTCAGATCGTCTCCTTCGTTCAGGCGTAAAGACCATCACCTTGGCTTCATGGCACATGACAAAAGATACCATCCAACTTCATTTCCACAGCACTGAGGACCTACATTTTGAACTACATGATGCCCTGAAGCTTTCCTTTCTTTTTAAAGAACTTTATGGCAGATCTTTAGCCTTGACCTATGAAATAAAGCACCCCTAGAAAGGAATGATTATACTTGGATTTTACACCACTGACCCTAGACAGTAAGGATCTTTTTGATAAGTTCCTTACTCCTTTTCCTTACAAAAATTGTTCCAGTCAGTTCACCAATCTCTATATGTGGCGTAAGTATCAACAGGTGGCCCACGCCCATACAGAAGATGCTCTATTCCTTCGAAAAGGAGGCGAGAGCCCCTACTACACTGCGCCCCATTACAAAGATTTTTCCAAGGCCAAAGATGCGTATGAAGCTTTGTTTCATCACATGGACACTCTGGGACAAAAGAAGATCTTAAAGGACGTGGAAAGAAGTCAACTGGATGACCTTGAAAAACTTGGCTATCAATTCTCCTATATCCTAGATCGAGACCAACAAGAGTACATTCATTTGGTGGAGGATCTCCAAAGTTATCCAGGAAAGAAATTCCACAAAAAGCGCAATCATTTTAACCAATTTCTAAGGAATTATCCCTATACTATCAAGTATGTAGAGAACTGCATGGACGATTGTTTGGCCTTGGCCAAACAGTGGTTTGACGAAAGTGATCAATCCCCAGCGCTATATCATGAACTCTTGGGGATAGAGGATCTTCTCCTCCATTGGGAAGCCTTTTCTTTAAAAGGCATTGGCGTCTATGTGGAGGGAAACCTCAAAGGGTTCACCATTCTAGAAGCTATAAACCATGAAGTCCTTTTAAACCATGTGGAAAAAGCAGACAAAGAAGTTTTAGGACTGTATACTTTCTTAGTGCAAAGGGCCATGGAAGCCTTTGGGGATGGCCTGCGCTATACCAATAGAGAGCAAGATATGGGGATTGTTGGCTTACGGAAATCCAAAGAGTCTTATATGCCAGTATTTCTCGAAGAAAAGTTCATCGTCACTTTCACAGAAACATGAGTAAGGAGTGGTAGTTTATGAAAGTAACATTTGGCGGTAATGAGGTACACTTGTTTGGCAAACAGCTGGCTGAGGGAGATGTGTTCCCTGAGTTTGACGTAACAGATACCCACCTAAAAGATGTGGCCTCAACGGAGCTGTCTATACCCAAAGTCATCTTGGTATTTCCATCTGTAGATACCTCTGTATGCTCTTTAGAGCTCTTGACCTTTAATGATCAACTTGAGGCCTTACCAGATTTTAAAGTCTATGGCATCTCCATGGATCTGCCCTTCGCCCAAGGAAGATGGGTTAAAGAAAATGCAGGGGACTATATCACCATGCTCTCAGACCATAAGTTTAGAACCTTTGGTGAAGTCACAGGTACTTATGTAGAGGAGCTAGGCATTTTAACAAGAGCAGCCTTTGTGGTGGACAAGGATGGAAGGATCACCTATGCGGAGTATCTTCCAGAGATTGGTCGAGAACCCAATTATGATCGAATTCTTGAAGAAGCGAAAAAGGTCTTCTAGAATTCAACCCGAAGGTATCAAAAAACCCATGATCTAACCAAGGAACTTGGTCCAGATCATGGGTTTTCTCATTGAAGAAGCATATGGTCTTTGTAATATTTTAGCTTGTCCCCAAGTTTTTCTACCATGTCTTCTAGATATCGATTCAACAAGTAAAAAGCTGCAGCATTGGAAGCCGTATAATCAAACTGGGATTTCCCAAAGAACACCCCTTCCTCATCAAAGCGCAAATGAACTTCCTCGATCCGCGCAATGTCTCTTTCTGTTTCTTCTGTAGCTTCTGTAAAAATATGAAGATTGTCTTTATAAAATACTTTCACATATCTTCGCTCTTCATCACTTAAATAAAAAGAAAGCTCTAGCTCTTCTTTCATCACGTCATAATAGGTGATAGATACCGGGCTATAGTATTCTTTTAAAAAGGTCAGTAGATCTTTATGAATCTCTTCTTGACTCATCATCTTAGGCGTCTCCTTTCCACGAAAAAATCCCAAACTTAATCTTTACACCAAAGGAAGAAAACTTTTCTTCATATTCTGTCTGAATATTCTCTGTGAATCCTGATGCTCCTAAATCAAAGGTTCTGAATGTTTCTTGAAACCCTTCTTCTTCAAAATAGGATAAGGAAGCTTCAAAGAGTTCATCGTCATCGGTTTTAAACCATACCTCCGTGTGAGGCTTTATAAACCCTTTATACTTTGTCAAAAATCTTGGATGGGTAAGTCTTCTTTTGTTGTGGGAGGCTTTGGGCCAAGGATTACAGAAGTTGATATAGATCTTCTCAATCTCTCCCTCTGCAAAAACTTCATCCACTCGTTCAATGAACATGGGAATGAGGCGTACATTGGTTAGCCCTAGTTCATTGATTTTTCGAAGCACAAATACCAATACTTCATCTTTTAAATCAATGGCGATATAGTTTATGTGGGGATTCTTTTTTGCAAGGGTGGCAATAAACTGTCCTTTTCCACACCCCAGTTCCAAATGAATGGGATGATCATTCCCAAAAATTTCATGCCAAGTACCTTTCTTATCAAAGGGCTCTATGATGGCTTTATCATCTGCCGCCATTTCAGGTCTTGCCCACCATTTTTTTCTTAATCTCATTTCATCACCTTACTTCAATTATTCATACAGAGAAGTATACCTTATCCCGGGGGTTTTTTCATTAGTTTCTTTTATTCTCCCAAAAAATCCATCTACAATGGCTCTTTTCACCAAAAAGGTCTTCTAAGATTCCAAGAATTTGATGTGCATCATTTTTCACTTATTGAATCCCCTTTATACTGTAGCAAACAGTACCTGGGTAAAGGAGGAATAAACTTGAAAGAAACATTAGCCCCAATCCATTATATGCAACACAGACGTATAAAGATCCAAGAAAATCTAGCATTCTTTTTGGCAGACCTTTTTATGAAGGAATCGGTTTTAACATCCCTTTACGATGATTTTGGCCCTCCTTCCAAAGAAGTAGATTTGGGGGTACAAATAGATCATGACCACATCCATCATTGGCTAGCATCTCATGTGATCAGCCAGGAAAAGCGCATGGCCCATTTGATTTATGCCATCCTACAAGAGACTACTGAAGAAGCCCTTCACCTAGCTCATAAGGAGTACGGTGAGCAGCTGGGAAATGCTTTGCAAATAGAAGAGCTTCCCGCCAACGGCCAAGGCCTTTATGACGTGCTACAAGGCATTTTACTGGATGGCATGCCCTGCGACAAAATCAATCATATGGGTGATTATAGTGGCCATCACTTGGTGTTTACCAGTATCCAAGATCTTCATGGTCCTTATTTTCATGAAGCTGGCCTTCCCGCTTCTCTAGCACAGAGCTTACGCGCTTCCTTTCTAGAGGGCTTCTTGAAAAACTTTGGCCTTTATACTTACCAATATACCCGCAAAGAGGACAGCATTCTCCACAAAATCCTCTGGTAATCAAATAGGTTTTCTTGGCGTAAAGGTCACTCTTTACGCTTTTTTGATATTCTCACTCAGGTGTTGTATACTGAATAGGTCATGGAAAGTAAACGTATCCATGATGTGTTTTTTTCCTTAACCTATGAACATTGAAATACGCCGAACCCTTGACTCATGTAGGTTTATACATGTTTTTGCATAAAGATTTTTATCCCCTAAAACATAGTATTCTAAAAACCGATAAGCTATAATGAATTGTAATTATACGGAGGTGCGCATATGAAAATTGAACTCATCGGCTTTCCCATGTTTTATGGCTGTGACAGGCCTGGCGTAGAACATGGTCCAGACAAACTAAGAGAAGAAGGTCTTTTGGAACTTCTAAAAAAGTACAACACCCATGTGGTAGATAAAGGAAACATTGACATCGATTTGGTAGACGTGTCTAAAAAATATGCCAGCCATGACCATATGAAATACTTGAAAGAGGTGGTAGAAGGTAATAAACGCCTTGCCGTCTCAGTAGAAGAAACCTTGAAAAATGGGAACCTCCCCTTTGTCGTAGGTGGGGATCATTCCTTAGGCCTTGGCTCCATGGCAGGGGTAAAAGCTGCCCACAAAGAGGATTTCGCCGTGATTTGGATTGATGCTCATGCAGATTTAAACTTAAACGAAACCAGTCCTTCTGGCAATATTCATGGAATGCCTTTAGGGGCTTCCGCTGGCCTTGGGGATCCTTCCTTAACGGAACTTCATATAAAAGGTCAAAAGGTAGCTCCAAAAAACATCTACATCCTGGGCCTTCGCAGTGTGGATGAGGGTGAAGAAGTCATCATCAAAGAACACGGCATTCATACCTGGAGAATGACAGACATTCGAGAAAGAGGTATGGAAAAAGCCATCCAAGAGCTGTTGGAAAAACTTGCTGAAAGCGGCATCCAGAAAGTGCATCTTTCCTATGATATCGACTCCTTGGATGCAAGACTTGTGCCTGGCACAGGAACTCCTGTGGAAGATGGACTCGAATACGAAGAAAGTAAGACCTTGGTGGAAGCCATCATCGGTACTGGACTTGTACAAAGCATTGATTTTGTAGAGTTTAATCCCATCACCGACAAAGAAGACATGACGCTAAAATCTTCTTTGACCATGCTGGATACCTTCGCCAAAGCATTGGGAAAAGCAGCAAAATCATAGAAACCGAAAAGTGCTCAGAACTACAAGGAAACTTGTCTTCTGAGCACTTTATTTGTTTTTCCTATTCCACCACTCGATGAATCCATTTATGACTCCGATACCTGGGGAAACAAATCATGAGTTTCACCAGTTCTTCTGCAAAACTCATGAGAAAGACTGTCTCCACGGGCAGCTTGAAATACAGTGCTGCCATGGTCACCATGGGGACCCCCACCAGCCATAAACTGGTGGTTTCTGCAAAGAGAGAATACCTGGTGTCTCCTCCCCCTCGAAAGAGACCAACCACAAAGAGTACATTGAGAAAGCGAACCGGAATAATAAACGAAATGAAGGTCAGCAGCCTAAACGTGGTGAGTCTTGTGGTTTCTTCTAACCTATACAAAGACAAAATGGGATGTTTTAACAACGTTAAAGCCAAGGCTGTCAACAGGCCTATGATAAAAGTCAATTTAATGATCTTTCTGGCGTAGACTCTTAAGAGGGCCATCTCTCCTTTGCCGATGAGATTTCCAGTGATGATGGCTGCTGCATTACAAATTCCGAAGGAGAACACATAGAACAGCTGAGTAATGGTGTTTTGAATCTGAATGGCCGCAAAGGAAGATACCCCAAGTTTTGAGTAGGAATAATTGTACACAATAATCCCCAAAGACCATAAGGTTTCATTCAGTAGTACTGGCGCAGCTACCAAGAGGAACTTTTGAATATTGGGCTTTTTGAAAGAGAGCAGCTCCTCTAGCTTAGCATTGAGCAAGTTCTTTTTCATAAATACTATGTAAAACAAGATCCCAAACTCAATGATCCTTGAAATCAGCGTAGCCGTGGCAGCGCCTTGAACTTCTAATCTTGGAAACCCAAAGTTTCCATGGATGAGCAGATAGTTTAATAGTGTGTTGAGCCCTAGGCCCACAATACTGGACACCATGGGCACAAAGGCTTGCCCTGTGGATCTTAGGGCAAAAATCATGGAAAAAGAAAGGTTACTAAGAATGTAACTAAACCCAACAATCCTTAAATAGACCACGGATTGAGCAAGGACCACTGGATCATCTGCGTAGAGACCCATGACTTGCTCAGGAAAAAAGAGTGCCACAACGGAAAACACTGTGGCGATAATCCCTCCTATGACCATGGTCATACCCATGTATTTCTTGAAACTTCTATAATCTCCACTACCGTGGAACTGTGCAAAAAAAATAGCTCCTCCGCTATTTAAACCAAAGGTCATGAGCTGAAAGAGAAAGAACAATTGATTGGCTTGCCCAACAGCTGCAATGGATGTTTCTCCCAGGCCGCCAATCATCAAATTATCCACCATATTCAGGGAAGAAGACAAGAAGTTTTGGACGATGATGGGCACCGCAATCAGCAGCAGCATCTTATAAAATCTTTTTGAATCATCTATTGTTAATTTTTCCATACGATTTACCTCACGCCTATTTAGTATACAAGATTCTTTCCCCTTCGGAAACATCTATTCCATCAAAATCTATTGAAAGCTGAACTTTTCTACTCTATAATCAAGTTAGGTTATGTTTATATAACACTTAATTTAACAGGAGGGAATAGAATGAAGAGTTACGTTTGTGTAGTATGTGGATACGTGTATGATCCAGCAGTAGGCGATGAGGATAACGGAATCGCTCCAGGAACCAGCTTTGATGATCTACCTGAGGATTGGGTATGTCCACTTTGCGGAGTAGGCAAGGACCAATTTGAGGTTGAAGAGTAACATCCCTAAAAGCACCAGGCATCAGCCTGGTGCTTTTCTTTTGTCCAAAAAACAAAGCAGGTCAAGTTCTTTCACTTCACCTGCTTCAAAGACTATTATCCAATTCTATGAATGGTTGTATGCTGACTTCCAGTTTCTGTCTTTTCCATGAAGTCTTCACCCAGCTCTTTTAGAAGAAGTGCAGACAGTTCTTGGCATCTAGCTCGATCCATTTGCTCAACCCCTTCTAACTTATACTTCATATTCATCACTTCATACTTGTTCTCCCCCATAGTGTGATAGGGCAAGAGTTCTACTTTTTCAACATTTTTCAAAGTCTTAATCTTTCTAGCCAATTGAAGGATGTGTTCTTCTCCATCAGTGATGCCTGGCACCACCACGTGGCGAATCCACATCTTGGTTCCCGCTTGTTGAACCGCTTCTAAAAACTTCTTGGATCGATCTTCCTTTTGACCTGCAATAAACAAATACTGTTTAGGGTCTTCATGCTTGATGTCAAAGAGGACCAAATCTGTGTGGGCTAGAATCTCTTCATAGTCACCAAACCCATATCCTGCAGTGTCCAGGGCTGTATGAATGTCCAGTTCTTTGCACGCCTTGAGGCTTTCTAATAGAAATTCAGGCTGAAGAAGTGGTTCCCCTCCAGAGAAAGTCACCCCACCTCCTGACTTGTTGAAATAGGGGCGGTATCTTTTGATCTTCTTTATTAGATCGGAGGCTTCTACTTGGTCTCCTCCACCCATAAGCCAGGTATCTGGATTATGGCAATAGAGACATCTTAACTTACAGCCTTGAAGAAATACGACAGTCCTAATGCCAGGGCCATCCACAAGCCCCATACTCTCTATTGAATGGATTCTACCTTTCAAAGTCCTCACTCCTTATAAAGATTTTTTCTAGGATTCTACCTTACATTACATCATGGAAGGTTCTTGAAATAACTTCCATCTGTTGCTCTTTGGATAATCGATTAAAGTTTACGGCATATCCAGATACACGAATGGTTAGTGTTGGATACTTTTCTGGATGAGCCATGGCATCTTCTAACTTGGCTCTGTTAAAGACATTGACATTCAAGTGATGCGCATCTTGTGAGAAGTACCCATCTAGCACCGATGCCAAGTTCAATATTCTTTCATCTCCTGTTTTTCCAAGGGCGTCTGGGACGATGGAGAAGGTATTGGATACGCCATCTTCACAGGTACTACAATAAGGGATCTTGGCTACGCTATTTAAAGAAGCTAAAGCGCCTTCTAAATCTCTACCATGCATAGGGTTTGCACCTGGTGCAAAAGGCTCTCCTGCCTTACGACCATCTGGTGTTGCCCCAGTTTTCTTGCCATACACCACATTGGAGGTGATGGTCAAAACGGATAAGGTGTGCTTGGCCTCTCTATAGGTTTTGTGTCTCTTTAGCTCACTGGAGAACTTCTCTACGATTTTTACCGCTAAGTCATCCACACGGTCATCATCGTTGCCGAATTTGGGGAAATCACCTTCGATATCAAAATCCGTGGTAATGCCTTCTTCATTTCTCTTGGCTGTCACCTTGGCATACTTCATGGCAGATAAGGAATCTGCGGCAACAGAAAGCCCAGCTACCCCAAAGGCCATGAGTCTACCAACTTCTGTGTCATGAAGGGCCATTTGTCCAGCTTCGTATGCATACTTATCATGCATATAGTGGATGACGTTCATGGTATTCACATAAAGCTCCGCTACATACTCTAATACACGATCAAAGTTTTCTACAACTTTGTCATAGTCCAATACCGCATCGGTAATGGGGGCCAAACCGTCAATAACTTTCTTGCCACTCTTTTCATCTACACCACCATTAAGGGCATAGAGAAGAGATTTTCCAAGATTACAACGAGCGCCAAAGAACTGCATCTGTTTCCCTAAGGTCATGGCTGATACACAGCAAGCAATGGCATAATCATCCCCATAGAGCGGTCTCATGAGATCATCATTCTCATATTGAATGGAGTCTGTTTGAATGGACATATCCGCACAAAAATTCTTGAAGTTTTCTGGCAGATCTTGAGACCAGAGCACCGTCATATTGGGTTCTGGCGCAGTACCAAGATTTATCAGCGTATGCATAAATCTAAAGGAAGACTTGGTCACCAGTGGTTTTCCATCTAAAGATACTCCACCAATGGCTTCTGTGACCCATGTGGGGTCTCCCGCAAATAGATCATCATATTCAGGGGTACGCAGATGTCTTACCAATCTAAGCTTGATGACAAACTGATCAATGATTTCCTGTGCAAAGGATTCATCTATGAGTCCCAGCTTCAAATCTCTTTCAATGTAACAGTCTAAGAAGGTACTGGTACGCCCTAGAGACATGGCGGCACCATTGCTTTCTTTTACCGCAGCCAAATACCCGAAATACAAGAACTGAACCGCTTCTTTTGCGTCCTTGGCTGGGTTTGAAATGTCATAACCGTAAGATGCAGCCATCTTTTTCATTTCCTGTAGTGCTTTGATTTGTTCATTGACTTCTTCTCTTTGACGAATCAGGTCATCAAGCATGGGTCCTGTAAGATTCTCCAAATCCTTCTTCTTTTCTAGGATCAATCGATCTATCCCATAAAGAGCAACTCTTCTATAATCTCCGATGATTCTTCCACGTCCATAAGCATCAGGCAGCCCTGTGATGAGTCCTGTACTTCTGGCTGCTCTCATTTCTTTGTTGTAAGCATGGAACACCCCTTCATTATGGGTTTTTCTATACTTAGGAAATTCTTTCATAATGGAATCGGACGCTGTGAGATCATAGGCTTCCAAAGACTGTTCTACCATTCTAAATCCACCATAAGGATTGATGATTCTCTTTAATGGTTCATCTGTTTGAAGCCCTACAATGGACTCTGATTCCTTGATGATGTATCCTGGCTTAAAGTTGTTGATGCCTGCGATGTTTTCTTGGTCAACGCCTAATACACCCTTCTTGATTTCTTCTACAATAAGCTCACTAGAAGCTTCCCAAACTTTTTTGGTATTTTCCGTGGGCCCTTGTAGAAAAGATGCGTCTCCTTCATATAAGGTATAATTCTTTTGAATAAAGTCTCTAACATCTATTTCCTCTTGCCAATTACCAGGTACAAAACCATGCCAATGTGTATTCATCTTTTATTCCTCCTGATTTCTATAACAGATTTGCTCTATTAGCTTAATCTGTTTTATCTTATGAATGTATTATACAATAGGTTCTGAAGAATGTTAAGCCCTAATCAATAAGTTTTTTTCCTGATATTTCTTCCTTTTATAGTTTATCGCTTGACTTTTCATCTGTTTTATGTTCTTTTCGCTTTAAACTACATGTGTTGCAACATATTTAGTACAGATTGCGAATAATTAACTTTTTTTTTGCTTTTTTGTTCTAAAATAGTATACACATTGACAGAAAATAATTAGTATAATACTACAGCATTTAGCTCAATCTATTCATTTGAAAAAATTGTCCGTGATGATTTCTCTCCGCAACTCTTTCATCGCACACCATTTTTATGCACTAGTTGATTTGATTTGCATCATACAGTTTTCTATCAATTTAGTACAGTGTTCCGTATAATCCCTATCATTGTCTTCCTCTGTTATATTTCACACAAAAAAAGTAGGAGGTTAATCTCCTACTTCATTACTATTCTCACCCTCTTGAAAGGACTCTCTCATGACCATCACTTGATCTCTAGAAATCCAGCACTCTTTCGCCACTCTCTTCTTCCCATCTTTCTTAGGTTTTTCTTTTCTTAGTGCATAACGCAAGAAATTTTCTCCAAGACTCACCATTTCCCTTTTCCATTTAGGCTGGATGTCCATGATGGTGAATCCTGCTCTCCTTGCCAATCGATGAAGGAGCGTAACCCCTAGCACACCTTTGACTTCTTGGTTTTCTGCTAGCTTCATGTAATCCCCCACAAGAGCCAACTCATCATAGAGCATCTTAAATAAGCTGCCATAACTGGTATCTAGCGTACTCAGATTTGTGTTGATAATATGGATTTCAAAATAAGCATCCCCTTTACGGATGATAGTCCCATCTTTAATGGTGATATCCTTTCCTTTGTGCACTTTAGGGACCAAGTATAAAAAACCAATGTCACTCCCAGGAATACTCTTCCACCCCAGCATTTTCACTAAGGTTTGATCATAAAACGCCACCAAAGGCTTTAATATCCTCATACAAATCTCCTTACGCAGAATAGGGAAGATCCTTTGTGGGCACCACAAACTTAAATCCCTTTTCTTTTAATTTGGGCAAAGCCAGATGAAGTGCGTTGATGGTTCTTTGGGGTGCACCTTCAGCACCGCGACCATCGTGAAGTAGCACAATATCTCCAGCCTTCACTTTACCCACAAGAACTCTTTCAATATGTTTTTCATCCACATACTTACTCCAATCTGATGCATGGATAGACCACAAAATAGGTTTGAATCCATATTCTTTGATGAACCTATTAGAAATCACACTCACCAGTCCCCAAGGCGGTCTATAGAAGTGCACTTTTATGCCCAATCCGCGGAGTACCTCTAGGGATCTTTTGAAATCCTTTTTCATTCCTCTATAAGAACGAAAAGGGGCACCAATATGCCTGTTGGCGTGAAGACCTATGACATGACCTTCCTGCACCATCCTTTTAATGATCTCCGGATTTTTTTCAGCTTTTTCACCCAAAACAAAAAATGTTGCCTTTATACCATGTTCTTTTAGAACATCCAATAACTGAGGCGTATATCGAGGATCTGGCCCATCATCAAAGGTAATGGCCACTTCCTCCCCCTTACAAGATATGCATCGCATCACATTTTTCGAGAAGAACCTGAAGTAAACATTGGGAAGAACACTATATAGCATCACTCCATAGAACAATAAACTGTCCATTTCATCACCTGTCTTTCTTATAAATCACTATCATTCCCGAATCTATTATACCCCTACATCCCTAAAAAGTGTTAAAGGGTAAAAAAATAAACAGCCAATACGGCTGCTTATTCTGCACCTAGGTGCTGAAAGTTACTTGACCTAGTATTTGACCCCACACTCGCCTGCTGGAGCTTTTGCTACCCGGACTTAACCTCTCACTACTTACCCTCTCATTTCTGGCAGGACTTACCTCTAAGCCGCACCATGATTGCCAGTACTTTGACTGACTTACGTGGATCCTTTTGCCTGCGACTGGCATGGACTATCAAGGTTTCCCTTGAGCAACTACAAACATAACTTTCAACTGTAAATTATAACCATCTTATTTCCATTAATCAAGTACTTCGAAAAATTTTATCAATTTTCCCTCTCAAAAGGTCCTAACGAGCACAAAAGGTAAGATACACACAAGACACCCCTCCCTTCTCAAGAAGGGCCAAGCAAGTTTTTACAGTGGCACCTGTGGTGTAGACATCATCAATAAGTAGGCCTCTTTTCCCCTTTAAAGGGTCCCAAGATCCACGTTTCATGCGAAGCCCTTTTATATTCTTCCACCGTTCATCCATCTCTAAGTGCTTTTGTTCTACCTTGGGTGGCAAAAACAAGTCATATACCGGCACGTTTAACTTCTTGGCCAGATTCTTCGAGAGGACTTCTCCATGATCAAAACCCAATCGCTTTATGGACACCTGAGACGATGGTGCATAAGTGATAAAATCCACAGAACCCAAATCTTTGGGCAAAAATTCTTCGATTAATGTCGCCATTTCATTTCCTGCAACAAAAGAGCCATTCTTTTTAAAAGCACTTAGGAGACCTTTCACTTCTTCCGTATACTGAAACAGTGACCACCCTTGCGCCCCGGGAATCTTTCGTAGACGACCAAGCAGTATCCGATCCTTGCAAGGAATACAAAGCCCTTCTGTAGAAGTTCGGCAAATGGGGCACCTACTAGGAGGATACAACAGTGCTAAGAGTTTAGGGATCAGTTTATTCAAAGCCTTCTTCCCATAGCACCTTATTAAAGTATCTTGTGAGCTCCTTGGTTTTTTCCATATCTCTTGAAATATGCTGACATAGCATAATGACTTCTCCATTTAGATCATCATAAAGCCCACTGCGTAGACAGAAAAAGAGGAGCTCCCGATAACTATATCTTGCTGCATCCGCTCCGTGAATGATGATTTCAAAATTAGTCTCCATGTCTATATAGTCTTCTAAATCATCCGTAATGAAGATGTACGCTTTCTCTTGGTCTTTACATAGCTCTTTCATGGTTTTCGTCCCTATTTCATCCACATCAAAGATGGCCCCCTCCAATGATTCATCTATCTTTCTTAGGAATCTGGCCACCTTGCGTTTCACTTTCTTATCGCCAGTGATAAAGAGCACTTTCTTCTTTTCAAAAACAAACCACAGAAGATACTCATAGACGGAGGTAGGCACAAACTCATCTAAGTTCAATCTGGTTTCAATGAATCTTGGTTCTGAAACAAATCCACTTCTTCCAGCCATGGGCACTTCCATCACATCCATCCCCATGAAGACCACTTCAAAGGAGTAGGCCAGCACTTTGCTACACTTTGGATAGACTAACCCAATGAGTTGTTGCATCTCTGGTTTTCGATGGATGGGAAAGGAATTCACATCATCATAGACCACCAAATCATATCTACTCTTAATTCTTAAGGCCTGAAAGTAATCCACAATGACCAAATGAGCCTGTTCCTTGATTTCCAGTTCTTGATGAATGGATATGGAGGAGAACCCAGCCTCTGCCATGGCACGAACCATCAACACATCCTCTTTCACTTCTCCAGTAATATAGAGTACACGGCCACCCTCATAGAGGACCTTCTTCACCAAATCCTCAATGGGAGAGATGCCCATATAAGGGACTGTTTTAATGTTGATGGCCTTTTGTTCTCCTTGCTTATACCAGTGAAAGAGTTGTTCTTTTTTTTCAAGTTTCATAATGGCCTCCAGTATTATTTATAATGTTATTAGGCTGAAAACTACGATGCCTTTAGGCTCGTAGATGAAAGCCTTCTTACCCCTGATTTTCAATATATTTTCGTATTGTTTCCTGACTTACATTTCCAATACTAGAAGCAAAATATCCATCACTCCAAAATGTTTTTTCAACCCAAAAATGCTTGTTTAATACTATGTGATTATTGTTTTGTCTCCAAATTCTATAAGTAGAAATTTGCTTAAAACGCCTCACAATTT
>Ga0194137_10000207_pt1 | contig 41337 bp, 30 predicted proteins | sample TARM_MetaG_T3_14_FD_134025 | JGI IMG/M metagenome (GOLD analysis project Ga0194137, IMG submission 134025) | Freshwater microbial communities from Pennsylvania, USA, analyzing microbe dynamics in response to fracking - TARM_MetaG_T3_14 (version 2) | ecosystem: Environmental > Aquatic >... | reverse complement strand
TTCTACTATTATATCATATATACTTTCATATATACAATAAAAAATTTCATAAAAATAGCTTCAATCACTGATATGAAAATGATTGAAGCTAAAAAAAATATAATAAACTGTTAAAGTCGGGAATAATCGATTTTTTTACCATAACAGCGTATTATATATCCATTAATAAAGGAGATGCCTAGGCATCTCCTTTTATTATTTTCGTTATTCATCCTATTCATTGTTCACTTAAAACTACTCCTAAAACCTATCCAAGGCTACATATTCTTTTATAGACATCCGCCGTGTTCATCCTGTCCAGTCTATTTTCTTAAAGTAAGGGGGAAAATAAACGGGCAAGGGACTCCTTTAGCCGACTGATCGTCGAACGCTCCTCATACTCTTCTAAATAGATCCTTTTACTTTCCCTGAGATCTTCAAAAAAATCCCCTTTTACCCGTTTAGTGATTTTCTCGTCATAAATAAAGGCATTTACTTCAAAGTTCAGCTCCAGGCTTCGATTATCAAAGTTTGCCGTGCCAATGGAGGTCACTTGATCATCGGTCATAATAATTTTACTGTGTACAAAACCTTTTTGGTATTGATAGATTTTTACTCCCGCCTCCAAGAGTTCTTTAAAGTGGGATTTTGATGCCCAAAAAACTGTTCGATGGTCCGCTACACTGGGCAGTAGAATTCGTACATCGACTCCACGAAGTCCCGCGGTTTTTAGAGCCATTAAAATTCCTTCATCGGGAACTAGGTAAGGGGTGGTAATATACACACTTTTCCGGGCTGCCGTAATTGCTGTAAAATAAGCCTGCTGAATAGTATGCCAGTACATATCAGGGCCGCTGGAAAGAATTTGTACCCCTTTTTCCCCTTGATAACCCTGTCTCGGAAAATACCTTTGATCCTCCAGCTCCTCGTTGCTTACAAAATACCAATCCTTTAGAAAAATGGTTTGCAACACGTAATTCGCTTCTCCAAGAATTTTCACATGGGTATCCCGCCAAAAACCCAGCTTCTTATCCCTTCCCAGATATTCATCCCCGATATTGATCCCTCCGGTAAAACCCACTTTCCCGTCCACCACCAATATTTTACGATGGTTCCGATAATTTAACCGACTTCCAAAAAACGGAAGAGTTACGGGCAAAAATTCTTTTACCTGTACGCCGGCTTTTCTCATGGGCTCCAGATAATCCTCTTTCAATTGCCAGGATCCTACTGCATCATAAATGAGTCGTACCTCAATGCCATCCTTCGCTTTTTGAATTAACGCCCGTTGAAATTTTCTTCCGATTTCACTATCCTTAATAATAAAGTATTCCATATGCACATGATCCCGGGCATCTTCAATGGCTTTTAGCATTTCCGTGAAGGTTTGTGCCCCGTTTTTTAATATCTTAACCTCATTATTAAAAGTAATGGGAGCGTCGCCGTTTCGTAGAATTAAGGGCACCATTTTCGCTCGGGCATCATTGAAGTTTTTCTTAAAAAATTTACCGAACTGGGTGAAGGTTATCTGGGTATCCAACAGTCTTTTCAATACCCGATAGTCCTGTTTTCTTTTTTTAATAAAGGTTTTTTTCTTACGATGATTTTGTCCGATATATAAGTATAAAAAGATTCCGATCCCGGGCAAAAATATCAATACTAAAATCCAAGCCATGGTTCGGGTAGGGTTCCGATTTTCCAACAGGATAATAATACTAAGAACAATTACTGTCACTGCAAAGATACCAATAAGCACTCCTAGATAAACCATGTAAGCCCCCCTCTTAGTTGCTAAGCCGTTGTATCCTTATTTCTTCTTCCGAAGTTAGCATGATCTCTATTAATTTTTCCAGGATCTTATCTTTATTAAAACGAAGAAGTAAGGCGCTACTCTGAAACAAGGTATCCGTAGTCTTTTCCATAGGCACTTTTCGATTATTGATCTCTTCCATAAATTCCTGAAGACTGTAGATGTTAAAAAGCTCCACCTTCTCATGGGCAGCGATTTCTTCTAACAGCTTTAACACCAGTTCTCCATAAGACACTTCTTTTCTACAGCCTAAGAGCTGAATAAGCTTTGGAACAAGCTCTTCCAACACCAATCGATTTTTTGGAAGCTCCGTGGAAAGACCGAGAAGATTGCCGATTTTTTCGATGGTCTCCTGCTTTAATTCCTGTAAAAATTTAATGCCTTCCAGATCGGTGATTTTATCCTTTACATAATAATTTTCTCCGTATAAACTCTTAAAAACCTTTAAGGTATCATAATAGCCGAGTTTTATGTTGAAAGTAGCTTTTTCCCTCGATAAATCCAACATGTTTCCCAGATCATGTTTCGGTTTTATATAGGTGACTTCCAAATCTTCAAAGTTCACTTTCTTAATTCGGCCCTTGCTCATGAGTCGAACCGCCACCACTTTTTTATACCCTTTCTGATAAAGCATATTGATTGGAAGATTATTATAAAACCCCCCGTCCAGAAAGGTTTTCCCATCAATTTTTTCCGGTTTAAAAATAGGAAGATAGGAGGAGGCCAACAGGTAATCTGCCATCTTTCCCCTGGGCACTTCTTCCTTAAAAAGTTCTAAAGGCTTTAAATCAGACAATGAAACCGTAACAAATCCGAAATCTTTTTTAGACCCTCGAATGACCTCTTCCTTTGTGGTTTCTCGGATCATTTTGACCAAGGGTCCCACATCCAACCCTACATCCTTTACAAATCGTTGGGCTTGTTCCAACACAAATTGAATCTGATCCGGTTTGATACCTGTTTCCATAATGATATTATACAGTTTTGAATCGATATTTAGAATTTTTTCCGGAGCAATTTCCTGCCAAATTTCATAAGCTTTTTCATAATCTTCCTGAATCATTAAGGCACCGTTTAATGCACCGATGGATGTTCCGGTAATGCCGTCAAACTCCATGCCCAGCTCTCGAAAAGCCTTCCAGGCACCAAACTGATAAGCACCCTTGGCGCCTCCGCCCTCTAAGGAAAGTCCTAACATTTGTTTCCCCTTCTTTCTTATTAATATATCCCGTTTATTATTTTATTGCTGCAATGAATTAATTTTGCTCTTCCCTATAATCTATACCCAATAACTGCAAAATTGCACAAATAAAAACCTTTCCCCGATTATTCAGAAAGGTTTTTTTTAATAACACTTTTTAATGCCAGAAGCTGGTTTAAATTACAGCCCAGGCTTAATCCATCCACGGTCATGGCTTTTACCTTGGTGCAGCCATCCACCCCACCAAGCTCAGCTACAATTTTTAATAGCCGCACTTCTTCCTTCTCATCCTGTAGTAGATCCATATCGCTAAGAATCGATAGTCCTGCCACAAGGCCATAGGCTCCCCAATTAGAAACCCCTGCAAGAATCAAGTAATCCGCCGCTGATGTGGCAAATATTTTTTCCCCCTGGGCTACATAGGAAATCCCTGCTTCTCGGACCTTTCCCATACCCATTTCATTTCCACCATCCCCTATGGCAAGGGTAATGATTTTTTGTGCCTTTGCCATTTCCATCAAGGGATCCAGGTCCCCCACAAAGGCGGTGATATCTTCCCCTCTCATGGAATGGTATTTACCGTCGATCCCTTTTCCCGGTCGTTCGATAGCAACCAGATGAGTCGGGTTAAAAAGATTTAATAACCCTTTTAGCTCTTTTTTATCTACAGTAATGGGAACAGAGTAAATCTTCCCACTGAGATCTTTGATTTCTTTTAGACCCTCCAGTATTTTTTTCGAATACTGATCCGTTACAATGAAAACCTTTTTATTTAAGTCCTCCAACGCTTTAGCCAAGGCGATGGCTCCTAGGGGACCGTCACTTTCTCCTGCTTGACATTCCGGAACCGTAAATCCGGTTACAATTAAAACACGCTTTCCCTGATAAAGAGACTGTAGCCCTTCCCAATAATCTTCATAGGAATTCAGCCGCTTTGAAATTCCTCTTTTCCCTTCATCCTCCGTTATGATTTCTTCAATTTCTTGAAAAGGCTCACTCCTAAGTGATAAAGCCCTCATGTTCAACCCCTCCTTTTGCCACTTTCCTCATTATTAAAAGGGTCAGAAACTCTGACCCTTTGTTTTAGGGGGAGAAAGACTAGGATTCCTGAACCATAGTCTTTCCTTCTCTATTTCTTACTACCTGTAGCGCAACTACAGCAACTAATATTGCCAGTCCCGCAAGATCGATTAACTTATTCGGATGAATCAGAAGAAGCGAAGCTACCAGGAACATCCCTCGCTCATACAGCTTGGTATTCGTTAATAGATAGCCTTGTACCGCAGCTCCGAAGGCTACGACCCCAAGACAGGCACTAATAATCGCCAAGGCTGCTTCAAAGAATGTCACATCAATTAATAATAACTCCGGGCTCATGGCAAAAATATAGGGAATTAAAAATCCGGCGGAAGCCAGTTTTAAGGCGGCCAACCCGGTTTTAAAGGAATCCCCGCCGGCGATTCCCGCGCCGGCATAGGCCGCTAAAGCTACCGGTGGTGTCACGTCTGCAATCACTCCAAAATACAATACAAATAAATGAGCGGCAAGTAGTGGCACTCCCAACTCCAGTAGTGCCGGTACCGCCATTGTGGCCAGCACAATATACTTTGCGGTGGTAGGCAGTCCAAGTCCAAGGATAATAGACGCCAACATGGTTAAGAATAAGGTAGGTAGCAACATTCCACCGGCTAAACCGACAATTAAATTAGCAAAAGTGAGTCCTAGGCCGGTTAATGTTACAACCCCTACAATAATACCGGCGCAGGCACAGGCGGCAGCCACTCCGATGGCTTTTTTCGCTCCGTCCTGAAGGGCATGAATAATCTTTGGTATATTAACCCGGGTATGCTTTCTAAACATACTAACCACTAAGGCAACAATGATACTCCAATAGGCTGCACCTAACGGGGAAAATCTAATCAACAGAATAACCACGGCAATCAAGGGAATAAATAGGTGAAAACCATCCTTCAGAACCTTTTTAAAGTCCGGAAGGTCTTCCTTGTTCATTCCTTTCAACCCTTTTTTTGATGCCTGAAGATGAACCATGGTGATAACACCCAAATAATACAGTAATGCAGGCACCACGGCACTAATTACAATTTGAATATAGGGGATTCCGGTAAACTCCGACATAATAAATGCGGCGGCTCCCATAATTGGAGGAAGAATTTGTCCCCCGGTGGAAGCAGCGGCTTCCACGGCTCCGGCAAAGGTAGGCTGATACCCGACTTTCTTCATCAAGGGGATCGTAAAAGCCCCTGTAGTTACGGTGTTTGCAATGGAACTTCCGGATATGGAACCCATAAAACCACTGGCAATAACCGCGGCCTTTGCAGGCCCTCCTTTTCGGGTTCCCGCTCCGGCGAAGGCGATATCGATAAAGAATTGCCCTACTCCCGTAATTTCCAAAAAGGAACCGAAAAGAATAAACATAAACACAAAGGTTGCGGAAACCCCGAGAGGCGTTCCGAAAATCCCTTCCGTAGTCATATACATCTGGTTCACAATACGTTGAACCGAGTATCCTCTATGCCCTAGTATTCCGGGGATATAGGGACCTACATAAGTATATACTAAAAAGATCACTGCAATAATGGGAAGCTGGGGTCCGATACTTCTTCTTGTCACTTCCAATACTAATGCGATTGCAATAACCCCCATTAACATATCCAGGGAAGTGGGACGACCCATTCGTAATACCAACTGGTCAAACATGATTAGAATATATCCCGTGACCATGATGCCGGCGCCGGCAAATATCCAATCAAAAAATTGAATTCTCGTTTTATCAAATCGTTTGCTGGCAGGGTACAGTAAAAATCCTAACACCAGTACAAACATAAGATGCACTGCCCGCTGTTTCATGGCTAATAGAATCCCAAACCCCGCGGTATACAAGTGAAACAAAGACATGGCAATGGCGATCATGGCAACTGCCATCCCCACTTTTCCTGCAAGTTTTCTCACATTCGACGAAACATCAAATTCCGCAAGTTTTTCGTCTATATTAACTTCCACATCCTCTGAATCTTGAACGATCTTTTTTTCTTCCTTCGTCAACGAATCCTTTTCTTTAGACAATGAAATTCCTCCTTTCAATAAAACAGACTCTCCAAAGTTGTCATGCTTTTCTCTTCAATCAAGATCAAACTTCCGCTTTCAATAAAATCATCAAAAGAAAGCAATGTTTCTTCGTTATAAATCAAACGATGATTTGTAGTTTTTCCGGTACGCATACGGATTTCAGGGATTCTGACATCCATTCCTTCGTTAATGTATCGGCCGTCGACTTTTGTGAACTTTTCAAAGGCTTCTGTAGGAAGCCCGGCACCAAAAGATTCATATTCCGTTCGAAGCAATAAAATTTCCCCTTCTTCTATGGTGAAAACATCTTTTACTTCCGTTCTCATTACAGAGTGATCATAAATAATTGCAAACTCGTAGGGATCTTTTTCAGGAAAAAAAAATAATAAATCATTCTCTGTACTGAGGGCGATACCTTTTACGGGACGAATCAGAAAAATTGCTAAAATCATCACAAACATAAGAATAAAAGGGATGCCCCTTTTAAAGGAAAACAGGGGAAGGTACCCTGGCTTAGGTACCCCTTCCCCGCTATAGTTTTTTTTCCTATCAGGTTTTGCTTTATTCCACTTCATCAAAATATCGCTGAGTTCCCGGATGTAATTCTAGAGACATTCCATCAAGAGCTCCTTCAAGGCTTACATCTCCACCTCGTGCATGAGCACTTTCCAGGTCACTTAAGTTTTCAAATAATGCTTTTGTAACTTCATATACCAGGTCTTCAGAAAGCTCGGCTCGTACCGTAAGCATGGCCATTACCGCTACTGCATCTACCGCTTCATCCTGATCTCGGTAGGTTCCTGCAGGAATTTCTACCTGTGCATAGTATGGGTACTCCGAAATAATTTCATCAATCATGTCTTGAGAAATTGAAACCAGTACCACGTCATGTTGTGTTGAAAGGTCTGTAATAGCAGCTGTAGGCGTTCCTGCGGTTACAAAGGCTGCATCTACATGCCCGTCCCGTAGGTTTTCCGAAGCTTCACCAAAGGACAGGTAATCCGGAGTTAAGTCATCATAGGTAAGACCATGGGCGGCTAAAATTTGACGAGCATTGGCTTCCGTACCACTACCGGGGGCCCCTACCGCTACTCTTTTTCCGGCTAAATCTTCAACAGATTCAATTCCTGCTCCGGCGTCCGCAACGATTTGAATGGTTTCCGGATATAGCGTTGCCAAGCCTCGTAGGTTTTCCATTGGCTCTTCCGCATCAAACATTTCAATGCCCTCATAGGCGTAATAGGAAATATCATTTTGCACCATGGCAAAATCAACTTCTCCGTCATTTAATAGATTTACATTTTCTACGGAAGCTCCCGTAGACTCGGAATTGGCGGTTACACCATCTACATAATCATTAATAATATTGGCAAAAGCGCCTCCTAAAGGATAATATACTCCCGTTGTACCACCGGTTGCAATCGCCAATCGATCCGGGCTCTCAGAACCATCTTCTGCGTCTCCGTTATCACCGTTTCCACATCCTACCATGAATATGGATAATACCAACACACTGATTAACAATAGCGTAAAAATTCTTCGTTTTTTCATGAACTTCATTCCTCCTCAAATAAATTATCTGGATTTTACAACATAATATAAAATTCCTTTTCATTATATCAACACAGTTGATGAAACCGACGAAAAACTACAGAATCCTACACTAAATAATTTAAAAAGTTGTAATTCTCTGAAAAGTTTGGGCTGTATTTTCCTTTTTTCCATTAATATTCCTGTTTTATCTCTCGTAACATACCTTCTAAAAATCGCTTCACATTAATCTTCGGCTTTTTATCCGACTTTTTTTGAATCCTCAGCATCTCTTCCCGGATGGTGGCGAAATCAAATAATCGATGCCCGAAACGCTCAAATTTCGGGTGATGATAATCTTCGATTCCCAGATTCCCAAGATTATTTAAGGCATATTCAATGGTTCGCCGCATTCTTCTTTCAATGGCCTTTTCACTTCTTGCCACATCCGAATTTCCTCTTTTTTCATACCCCTGCCCGATTTTTTCATACAAAAGCTTAAGGTTTTGTAGCAATTTTACATCTTCAGGATATTCCATTTCCGCAAGAATACTCATGGCTTCCAGAATATCCTGACTACCGCTTTGACTTAAAATTCCAAGGTCCATTGCGATGTTTTCAGCGATGATATCGGACTTTTCTTTTTTTGTTACGACTATCCCCATGCCATTACTTATTTGTGTCGATGAGGGTTCATTGAGTCCATTACTGTTTAAAAACATCCGGAGATTTTGAAAGGTTTTTTCCAGTCCTTTATACTGAAGTACTTTCTTAACTACATGGGACACTTCTTCCTTATTAATGGGTTTATGAATATAAAATTCCACTCCCGCTTGATACGCTTCCCGTACCATCATTTTATCAGTGATCTTCGAGAGTAAAACAAAAGAACCTCGATAGTCGGAATTCTTGAGTTTTTTTATGGTTTCAATACCATCCAACTCCGGCATAAGAAGATCAATCATCACTAAATCCGGATGTAGATCCAGCACCATGTCAATGGCTTCTATTCCGTCTTCTGCTTCTCCAATGACTTGGCCGATCCCCTCCTCTTCAATAATGTTGGAAATCATCCTTCGGACCCCGGAATCATCATCTACTACGAGTATTTTGTTTTCATAATTCACTGTAGTCACCTCGAATCACATTATTTTCTTCAACGGTAATCATAAAGGTGGTACCTTTTCCCTTTTCACTGCTAACCCCAATGCTACCACTGAAAAATTCCACAAGATTTTCCACATGGGAAAGGCCCAGACCGTTGGAATAACAACCGGAAGCCTCATCCAGCTTATTGGAAAATCCGGGTACAAATATATGTTTAACATCCTTTGGAGAGATCCCCCTTCCGGTATCACTTATTTTCAGGATCAGATCTTTTTCGTTTTTTGTAAGTTCAATATGAATATTTCCTCTTCTGGGAATTGCCTCTACTCCATTGGCCATAATATTGTTCAGTATGGAGGTCCATGCCAAGGGGTCCTTCGGATGAAAGTCCAGCTCCAGGTCTTTTGTGAAATGAACGGTTTTATCCGTGTCGCCACTGTAAGTTTCATGAACCTTTATGGAAAGATCCAAAATTTCCGAGAAGGTGTATTCCGTTCGCTCCGGTGCCTTTAACAATTTTTTAAGCCCTGTATTGATACGGGTGTAGTCATGTTTCACTTCATGCATCATTCTGGAAATCTGCAGTGCTTTTTTTCCCAGCTCCCGTTCATTTTTTTCCATTAAGGATTTATAGATTTCATAACTCTCTTTTGTGAGCCGCTCCATATCCTGTGAAGATTTTTGGAGGTAAAATACCTCCGCCTGCAAGGAACTGGTCAACAAAACCAGTTCCTCCAGCTTCTTTTTTTCCGCTTGTCGCATCAAACGCAGGCTTTGATTTTGCGTTGTGGAGTATAGTCCTGTTACAAAAAACATCCGAAGAAGTCCGATAAATAGCAAACCTAGAAGGTGCATAAAAAATGAAGATCCCTGGATGAGTTCTTGAACAATGATAAACCGAAGGGCTATTTCAAAGATATTTGAAGAAAAATCAATCACAGCCAGGGCAAATCCCCGGTGGATCGGTCGATTTTCAAGGGAGAGAACCTTCGAATACTTTAATAATACCGCAAAAAATGTGTAGTATAGGGATCCTGGCAGATGGTCCAGAAGGGTTTCGACTATCATTCCATCACCGGATCGTACACTGATCCAGGTACGAAATCCTAAAATGGCTATAGAAACGAACACCCCCGTCCACAGTATCGGTATTTCTTTTTTATACAGACAGGCCATGGCAAATACAATTACTCCAAGACCAATGCGAAAAGTAGTATCGAAGGGGTGCACCCGGAGCTGGGCTGCAAAAATCGTTAACACTACCACTAGTAATATATCTTTTACAATTTTCTTATTCATACTCATTCTCCTGTTGACAATGGTTAACACCTTCTGTCAGATTTTTCTGTTATTCATCCATTTTATCCTTTATCAAAAAAAAAGGCAAGGGCCTTACGCCCCTGCCTTTTCTATCGTTGATTCATCATCTACTTATGATTGTTCTGATAATCTTTTATATCCTTCATATCGTTCTTTTGCTTCTTCCTCAGATCGCTTAAATAAGTCTTCTGCAACCTCGGGGAAGGTTTTGGTTAAGGAAGCATATCGAACCTCACTCATTAAGAAGTCTCTAAAGGATTTGGTCGGTTCCTTGGAATCCAGTACAAAGGGATTCTTTCCTTGTTCCTTCATAAGAGGATTGAATCGGTATAGATGCCAGTAACCTGCGTCCACCGCGTCTTTTTGTTGTCGTTGCGTAGTTCCCATACCGCTGGTAATTCCGTGGGCGATACAAGGAGAGTACGCAATGATTAAAGATGGTCCGTCATAAGCTTCCGCCTCTTTAATCGCTTTCAATGCTTGGTTTTTATCGGCTCCCATGGCGATTTGTGCAACGTACACATAACCATAGTTTGTTGCCATTAAACCTAAGTCTTTCTTCTTTGTCTTCTTTCCGGATGCAGCAAACTTGGCAACCGCTGCTGTAGGAGAAGCTTTAGAGGATTGTCCTCCGGTATTGGAGTACACTTCCGTATCCATAACTAAAACATTTACATCTTCACCTGAGGCCAATACATGATCCAATCCACCGTAACCGATGTCATAGGCCCATCCGTCTCCTCCAAGAATCCACTGAGAAGTTTTGATCAGGTAGTTTTTCTTATCAAGAATTTCTGCAACTTCCGCTACATCCTTTTCTTTTTCAAGAAGAGGAAGCATTTCGATGGTGGCTTCCTTAGAACCCTTTCCATCATCCTTGTTCTCAATCCATTTGTGGAAAACTTTTTCAAGTTCATCGGATACAGCGGCTTCCTTCATTAAGTCTTCAATCTTATCTCGAATTTGCATAGCTGCCAGTTTCATACCGTAACCATACTCTGCATTATCTTCAAATAAGGAGTTTGCCCAGGCAGGACCTTGTCCTTCATTGTTTTTACAGAATGGTACGGATGGTGCGCTTCCTCCATAAATTGAGGAACAACCGGTGGCGTTGGCAATAACCATTCGATCGCCAAACAGTTGGGTAATCAACTTCACATAAGGTGTTTCCCCACAACCGGCACAGGCTCCGGAGAATTGGAATAGAGGCTGCTTAAATTGTGATCCCTTCAGATTTTCGGTATTGGTTAAGTGTGCTCGGTTTTCCAGGGTCATGGCATAATCCCAGTTTTCTTTTTCTTTAACGGCTTGCTCTTCCATCGGCTTCATAATAAGCGCTTTGCCTTTAGGTGCCGGACAAACCTCTGCACAGTTTCCGCATCCGGTACAGTCTAGCGGGGTCACTTGGATTTTGTATTCATACCCTGCAAATTCTTTACCCATGGCCTTTAGTGTTTCCATTTCCTGCGGTGCGTTCTTTCGCTCTTCTTCCGTTAAGATTACCGGACGAATGGCTGCATGAGGACAAACATAGGCACATTGATTACATTGAATACAGGTCTCTTTTTGCCACTCCGGAACATTTACTGCAATTCCACGTTTTTCAAACTCCGTGGTTCCCAGTGGGAAGGTTCCGTCTGCTCGATCTGCAAAAGCACTTACGGGAAGCTCGTCTCCCTTTTGTGCGTTCATAGGCTCCAGAATATCCTTAATAAATGCGGGTTTCTTTCCGTTCGCCGCTTGAGTACCTCCTGTATTTGACCAGCTGTCAATTACATCCTTTTCTATTTTCACTAGGGCATTCATTCCTTCATCAACGGCTTTTTGATTCATGGAAACCACTTTTTCTCCTTTGCTTCCATAAGCTTTAACAATGGCTTTTTTAAGGAAATCTGCGGCTTCATTCACATCAATAACTTCTGATAGTTTGAAGAAGGCGGATTGCATAACCATGTTGATCCGATTTCCAAGACCGATATCCTCGGCGATTTTCGTACCGTTTAAGGTGTAGAATTTAATATCATTTTCTTTAATGTAGTTTTTAATATTTGTCGGCAGTTTCTCATCTAACTCTTCCGGTGACCATAAACAGTTTAGAAGGAAAGTTCCGCCTTTTTTCAGTCCTTTTAATAAATCGTATTGATTTACATAGGCTTGGTTGTGACAGGCAATATAGTCCGCTTCATCAATTAAATACGTGGACCGAATCGGTTCGTCTCCAAATCTTAAGTGAGATACCGTAACCCCACCGGATTTTTTGGAGTCATAGGAGAAGTACGCCTGTGCATATTTATCCGTGTTCTCTCCGATAATTTTAATCGCTTCCTTATTGGCTCCTACGGTTCCGTCAGAACCCAGTCCCCAGAATTTACAGCGAATGGTTCCAGTTGGTTCTGTAACGATTTTATCCTTTAAGTCCAGGCTTAAGTGGGTCACATCATCGTTAATTCCAACGGTGAATCCGTTTTTAGGTGTTTCTTCCTTTAAGTTATCAAATACTGCCTTAACCTGACTGGGGGTAGTATCTTTTGAACCAAGACCATATCTTCCACCCACGATCATAGGCCGATCTTCTTTCGTATAGAAAATGCTTTGGATGTCCTGATATAAAGGTTCTCCTAAAGCTCCGGGCTCTTTGGTTCGGTCCATTACAGCAATTTTTGTGGCTGTACTCGGATACACGTCAAAGAAATATTTCGCAGAGAAGGGTCGATAAAGATGTACTTTAATCGCTCCGACTTTTTCTCCTTTTTCCATTAAATAATCTACGGTTTCTTCAATGGTTTCCGTAACGGATCCCATGGCGATGATGATTCTTTCCGCATCTTTTGCGCCATAGTAGGTAAAAGGCTTGTATTGCCGTCCGGTTTTTTCACTGATTTTTTCCATGTAGTCATTTACTACATCCGGTAGATCCGTGTAATAAGGGTTAGAGGCTTCCTTCGCCTGGAAAAATACATCGGGATTTTGCGCCGTTCCTCTAAGGACCGGACTTTGGGGATTTAAGGACTTGTTTCTAAACTCTTTGATTTTTTCCATATCCACAAGTTCTTCCAGTTCGTCGTACTCAATCAGTTCCACCTTTTGCATTTCATGAGAGGTTCTAAAACCATCAAAGAAATGTACAAAGGGTACACTGGATTTAATCGCTGCTAAATGGGCAATTCCACCGAGGTCCATTACTTCCTGCACACTTCCGGAAGCAAGCATGGCACATCCGGTTTGTCGTGTAGCCATAACATCGGAGTGATCCCCGAAGATCGATAAAGCATGTCCCGCTAAGGCCCGTGCACTTACATGAAATACTCCCGGTAATAATTCTCCCGCGATTTTATACATGTTTGGAACCATAAGCAGTAATCCTTGAGATGCGGTATAGGTTGTGGTAAGCGCTCCACCTTGAAGGGAACCGTGAACGGCACCGGCTGCTCCACCCTCGGATTGTAGTTCTGAAACCCGTACCTGTTGTCCGAAAATATTTTTCTTGCCGTTAGCACTCCACTCATCCACATTTTCTGCCATATTGGATGAAGGGGTAATCGGATAGATCGCTGCCACGTCGGTAAATGCATAGGATACATAAGACGCTGCCGCATTACCATCCATTGTTTGTGTTCTTCTTGTCATTTTCATTCCTCCCTTTATATAATATTGATGTACTTTTAACAAATTAGAGAAAGTCTTCAAACTAGCTTGCACATGTTTCCATTATAGTAAAAAAAACAATCTTTTTATAGGGGGAATTTGTGTAACCCTTAAAAATTTTTAATAGTATACAATAATTATTGTTCTAATTACTGGTTTACATAGAATTCAACGACGATTTTTCTTATTTTAAGAATTATTATTTTACATCTTTATTTAGAAAAAATATTTCTTTGCGGTTTATTTAGGGTGCCTCTGCATCATCTTTGTTAATTTTTGTTGAATTTTGTTGAATTTTGTCGTATTTACCGCTATACTTAGAAATATAATTATTCCAACAATCGGAGGAAGTGAACTTTATGAAAAAAATACTCTACTTAATCAAGGATAAGCGTCCTTTGCAGGTTCGTTTACTGGCACTTTTTTTAATCTTAATCTATCTTCCCATTCTGTTTAATGTTTTTTTTATTCAACGACAAACCATCAGTACGGTACGGGAAGACAAACTGGTCAGCATCGAGGAATCTTTGCAAAGAACCGCCAAATCATTAGACCAAACCGCTAAGGATATGGAACACCTACTACTGGATCGCTCCAATCAACCGGGTATTCAAAAAGGAGTGGAGGATTATTACCTGCTTCCGGAACAGGCTCAGGAAAATTTTCAGTTATACATGAATCGTCAGCTCACAGATATTGAAAATACCTCCCTATATCTTCGTCACAGCAGCGTCTTTACTTTAGAGGGGGATCACTTTACCCCCGAGAATCTTTGGCATGAAGATATCACTGCAGGCTCTTTTTATCAAGACCTGATATCAGAAGTCTTGGAAGACGGCTGGCATTTTTTATCCCCGGAAGAGATTTATGATCCGGTCTACCATGAAGAGAACCACAAGGAAGACATCACTCAAAGTCTTGTTTACATCCAAAGCCTTCATAATCTGGAGGGGAACGCGGTTGTGGGTTATATCGTCTCTGTAATCGATCAGGAAAATATTCAGGAACTTTATCAAAATGTTTTCATCGGTGAAGAGGGACAATTAGCTTTGTGGAACCCTCAGGAAGAGGCCTTAAGTGTCGAGGAGGAACAAGCCTTTCCTCAAGAGCATCGGTCAAGAATCTTTCAAAGCCAGGGATTTAACACTGAAGAGGTGGATGGGGACTCTATGGTTTTCTATTCAACTTCCCTTGAATCCTTTCCCGGAACCTTAACCGCTAAAATTCCTGAAGCTTCTCTAACCCATACCATCGAAGGACCTCTTCGGCTGAACCTTTATTTGATGATTTTTATCAGTACACTGATTTCCATTTGGGTTTTCGTAGAAATTGTTATAATTTCCAATATTGCTACGGAAAAAGAGACCGCCCATTATCGTTTGACCTTAAGCGAAGAACTTAATGAGAAGCTGCGCATGTACAAACATGATTTCTCCAATCACTTGCAAATCATTCAAGGTCTTATTCAGCTTGGTCATGGGGATCGGGCACTTAAGTACCTGAATAAAATATCCGGTCAGGGAAAAATGATTTATGATACTTACGAGATTGGCATACCGGAACTTGAAGTGGTTATGTACGATGCTCTGCATCGAGGGAAGAAAGAGGACATTGAGGTAAACATTAAAACCATGGAACTTCCCACTTCTTTACCGATCAACATTTATGATTTAGTCAAGGCCCTCAGCAACTTAATAAAAAATGCCTTCGAGGCCATGGCTCTTTATCCTGAAAAGCAGCGTACTTTAACCATAGAGCTCTTTGAGGAAAATCAGTATTATGTTTTTAAAGTCACCAACAATATTCCCTTGATCCCCGAGGAAGACCGGTCTCGAATCTTTGAAAAAGGATTTACTACCAAAGAAAAAGGCGATGGATTCGGCCTTTATATGGTAAAATCCTTAATGGAAAAACAGCGGGGCACCGTGGATGTAATCGTAGATGAAAAAGGAAATCACTTTTTCCTGCGAATTCCTAAAGAAAAATAATATGAAAAGACTACCGAATGGGTGAAGTAAAATGCCACTGCTTCGGTAGTCTTTTGTATTACTCTGCGGCTTTTTCTCCGGCGATGATTCCCGAAGACCAGGCCCACTGCAGGTTAAAACCTCCACAGTCCCCATCCACGTCCAAAATTTCTCCGGCAAAATAGAGACCCTCAACTTTAAGGGATTCCAGGGTCTTTGGGTGAACCTCGTTGGTTCGGAGCCCTCCGGCGGTAACTTGGGAATCCTTCCAGGATAAGGTACCCGTAGATTTAAGCCGGCAGTTTTTTAAGATCCTTGCCAGCCGCTGAATTTCTTTATCCGTAACTTCTTCACAGGGTTTTTTAATATTATCCGTTCCTATTTCCTTTAGAATTACGGGGATCACTTTTTTATTGAGGATTCCGATCAAGCTAAAATCCCAGGGTTTTTTCCCATCCAAACTTACGAGCATCCATAAGGTTTCGTAAAGCTTTTGTTCCGTAACTGCAGGGAAAAAGTCCACAACCACCCAGGGCACCTGACTTTTTTGTAAACATTCCCGGACCCCCCGACTGAGTTGCAGTACCGGTGGCCCGGAAACTCCATAGTCCGTAAAAAGCACTTCCCCCATTTCTTTTCTCATCACGGTTCCCTCGGATTCCACTTTTATACTCCCTTGAATTTTCACGCCTTTTAAGCTTCGAAAACTGCGATTTTCACACTTAATCTGCACAAGGGCAGGAAAAACCGGAGTCAGGGAATGGCCGACACTTTTTCCCAAATCATAGCCGCTGCCATTGGAACCTAGTTTGGGTGCGGATTTTCCTCCGGTAGCCAAAATAACAGCATCCCCCGTAATTTGAGTTTTAGATTCCGTCTCCAAAACAAACCGGCTCCCCTTTTTCCCAAGGCTGATCACCGGGTCGCCTAGCATTTGATGCACCTGAAGTTTCTCTACTTCATAGCGAAGAATATCCAATACACTGCTGCCCTGATCCGAAATAGGATAGACTTTTCCGTCTTCCTCAACCTTCGTTTCCAATCCCAATAATTGAAAAAAACTAAGGGTTGCCTCCACATTCATTTGAGACAGAGGGCCTAGGATAAATTCCGGATTTTCTCCGTGGTAATGTGTAATATTTGCGGTGATGTTCGTTAAGTTGCACCGTCCGTTGCCTGTGGCAAGAATTTTTTTTCCTACCCGTGGCAGTCCCTCGATGAGCACCACTTCAGCTCCTTTTCTGGCGGCTGATATGGCTGCCACAAGGCCACTGGCCCCACCGCCGATAATCAAAACTTTTTTCGATATCATTGTTCCTTCACCGCTTTTCGAACAAGATCCAATCCGTGCTTGGCGGCGAAGTGTCGAATTCTGTTCCGATCCCCCAGGAGATTTTTTTCCATATGCAATATTTTACCTTCGAATGCTAGGGCGATATGCACAAGACCTACGGGGGTTTTATCGGTACCTCCACCGGGTCCGGCGATCCCTGTAATGGATAAACCCATGGTGGTTCCGGCAACTTTTTGAACCCCTTTTGCCATGGCGACAGCGGTTTCCTTGCTTACGGCACCCTGGGTTTTGATCAAATCTTTTGAAACACCCAGTAGGTTCACTTTCGATGCATCGCTGTAGGTAACCAGGGATAGAGGAAAAACCTCCGAAGCCCCGGGAACATTGGTTATGCTTGCTCCTATCAGACCTCCTGTACAAGATTCCGCTACACTGAGGGTATAGCCTTTACTTTTCAGAGCTTTTACCACTACTGCTTCCAAACTTTCATGATCCACACCGTAAATGTATTCTCCTATACGATCCCGTACCTTCTTTTCCAGAGAGTTAATCATTGCATCAGCCACGCTTTCTTCCTGAGCCCTGGCGGTGATTCGAAGAATCAGTCCCTGTTCCATACAATAAGGAGCAATGGAAGGATTGTGCTGCTCTTCAATAAGATCCTCTATCATAGCTTCCATGGTACTCTCTCCCATGCCGAAGATATTCAACACCTTGGATTTGACAATCCCCTGGGCATATTTCGTAAGATAGGGTTTTACCTGATTATCAAACATCGGTTGAAGTTCCCGTGGGGGGCCGGGAAGCATCATCACGATTTTTTCCTCCGCTTCGATTAAAATTCCCGGAGAAGTTCCATTGGGATTTTCAATGGGGAAGGCTCCCTCGGGCAAATACGCCTGCTTATGATTGCTTTTTTCCATGGGGACCTTGATTCGATCAAAAAAAACTTGGATACCCGACAGGATATCCGGGTCTAAAACCAACTGTTTACCCAAAACTTCCGCTGCAACTTCCCGGGTAAGATCATCCTTTGTAGGACCCAAGCCCCCGGTGATAATTAAAAGATCCGCCCGCTGAAGACTTTCTTCCATACTTTTTCTTAACCGATTTCGGTTATCCCCTACCACGGATTGACGATACACATTAATCCCCAGTTCCGCTAAGCCTTTGGCAATATATTGGGTGTTTGTATTTACAATATCTCCGAGAAGTAGTTCCGTACCTACGGATAAAATTTCTGCATTCATATGTTTTTTCCCTTCTTTTGTTTATTCTGATTTACTTTTAAAAAAAGACTTTCCGGTATGGGAAAGTCTACTTTTTCGATAATATTTCACAGCCGATGCCTTTTTCCTGTAAGCTTACTAAAGCCTGCCGGTCCTGCTCCAACTCTTTGGTAAGGTTCAAATTATTCATTAACTCCTGTAAAAAGGAATACTCCTGAAAAGTATCGGGGGCTAAAGAATAATATACCCATTGTGCTTTTTTATCTCCCCGGATCAGTTTTGCAGTCTTCAACTTGATAAGATGCCTTGAAGTATTGGATTGAGAAATTCCCAGTATTTCCTGAATTTCGCAAACACATAAAGGCTTTTCCTGGACTAAATGCAGTATTCGTACCCGGGTCTCATCTCCTAATGCTTTTAGGATCTCCACCATCTCCATTTTACCGTCTCCTCTTTTAGACAAATATTTTGCCTGTTATTGTCTTAATTTTATTCTTTCATCCCGATAATGTCAACCGGTAATACCATGAATCTTATGCAGATTAAGCTGTATCCCTAGGATATCTCGTATTTTTTCATTTTTCGATAAATGGTTGCCTGTCCAATTCCCAAAAGTTTCGCCGCTTCATTAATACTTTTGCAACGGACCAATGCTTTTTTTATCATTTTTTCTTCTGTTTTTTCCAAGGTTTCAATGGTATCATTTTCTTCCTTGCTATATTCTTTACCCAATATCCGCTGTTGTAGATCCTCTTTGTGAATCACCCGAGTCCTGGATACATTGAGGGCATACTCCATACAATTTTCCAATTCCCGAACATTCCCGGGCCAGGAGTATTCCTTCAAGGCCATTTTTGCCTCATTGGAAAGATGTTTTGCTTCTTTCTCAAAACGTTCTTCATAACGTCGAAGAAACACTTCCGCCAGGATTTCTATGTCCTCTTTTCGCTCTCTGAGAGGAGGGATGGTTACGGGAATCACATTTAATCGGTAGAATAGATCCTCCCGGAACATTTTCTTTTTCATAAGCTCTTCCAAGTTTTGGTTCGTAGCTGCAATTACCCGTACCTGAACATACTTCGGTTTTGTGGATCCTAGGGGCTCAATCACTCCATCCTCTAAAAATCGCAACAGCTTCACCTGTAGATTCATGGGCATGTCCCCAATTTCATCCAGAAAAATCGTCCCTTCATGGGCAATTGAAAATTTCCCTTCTTTCCCCCTTTTGTTGGCATCCGTAAAGGCCCCCGGTTCATAACCGAACAACTCACTCTCCAATAAAGTTTCCGGTATGGATCCGCAGTTTATGGGAACATAGTTTTTCTCTCGTCTCGGGCTGGCCATATGAATAGCCTTTGCAAACATTTCTTTACCCGTGCCGCTTTCACCCTGAATTAAAACCGTGGAACTTTGTTTGGCTGCCACTTTGGCAATCTCCATGGTTTCTTGAAGGGCTTTACTCTGGCCAATAATGGAGTCAAACCCTACAAAGGCCTCTTCCCCATGGACTTCCTGAGCCATTTGGTAAATATCTTTATAAGGACGAAAACTCAATATTCCCCCAATATCCGTCCCTTGCCTTCGAACCGGATTATAGTTTCCCAGAAAAAATCGGGTATCCTTTCCGTTCTTAGACGCCAGGGGTTTGGAGATCAGCCTCTTTATACCCTTATCCCGATAGGTAATCTCTTTTAAGGCTTTTTCAATTCGTTCAAAATGTCGAAAAACTTCGGATAAGGACCGTCCCTTCAGAGAATCCTCGGATTTTCCCAGTAATTTTTCCGCATTCTCGTTGATAAAAAGAATTTCCCCCTTAGCATTTACACTGATAATCCCTTCATCTACCCCATTTAGTATGGCCTCCAGCTGCATCTTTTGAAAAGAAATTTGATGTTTTGACAATTCCTCCATCATTTTACTCTCCAAAAAGTTCGCCATTTTCCCTATGAATTTCCGATATGCCTCCTGATTATCCACCAGTCGCTGGCGCTGATCATCATCAAAGGCAATAAGACTGATCAGCCCTAAAATTTCTCCATCTACGGTTATGGGTGCACAGAGGTTTGCAAGCTCTAAGCACTTTTCCCGGTAAGAGCACTCCCGACAGGTCATGGATTGGAATTTATCCGTTACCGCCTGGTCTTTTTTTCCCTCTAACACTTCAGAAAATACGGAATCCAGAGAAACATATCGCTCAATACTGTTTTTATAGGAGCCCGTAACATATAGCCGTTCACCTTTCTGGTCAATAATCGTCACCTCAATACCCAGGACCATGGCAATCACTTCCGCAATTTGCTCTACGGTTTCTTTAATTGATTGTAGTTTCAGTTTTCTTTCCTCCATTTTTATCCCCTCTTAGGCTATTGATTTTGGGCTACCATCATCTTTAGTATTAAATCGTCGGCATTTTCCATTCCTTGCAGGCTAAGGATCCCCAGATTTTCAATGCTCTGTTGTAAGCTATCCCCTATAATCCCCTCATTCCGGGAAATGCAGGTTCCTTCCTTTGCCAAAAACATCATTTCCATTACAGCTCCTACGGAGGTGGATAGCTTTAAGGCACAGCCGGGTTTCGCTCCGTCGCATATCATCCCCGTAAGATTTCCGATAATACTTTGGATCCCTTTTTCAATCTGCACCGGGGTCATCCCCAGGAAATCTCCAATGGCCACAGCGCTTCCCACCCCTGCTGCGATTCCGCAACCGCAAAGTGCGGAAAGTCTGCCAATTTTATTTTTTACATAAATGGTTACCATAAAACTTAGGGCAAGCCCTTGAAGCAGTCGTTCTTTGCTAAGACGAAGATCCTTTGCCATAACGATTACCGGAAGGGAAGCTGCCAATCCTTGATTGCCACTGCCTGCACAGCTATAAACCGTAAAGGGTTCCCCTGACATACGGGCATCGGAAGCTCCGGCGGTTAGGGCCTTTGCTTCGTTTAGTACATCCTTTCCCATCCTTTGCTTTTCCATTAAACGAGTTAAGGTATATCCCACACCCAACCCAAGTTTTTCTGATTTTCCCTTATTCCCAATGCTGCAGTTTTTTTCAATTACCGGGGCTAAAAAGCTTAACTCTTCCTTTGTAAGCTTTTTAATAGCCTCCATTAGGTACAATATATTCAAATCTTTGGTTAGAAACTCCCCGGACTTCTGATCACGGCTTTTGATATCTTTAATATAAACGTTTTCCCCGTTTACTTCTTTTAAAACCACATTTCCATGGCTCTCTTTGATAACTACCCGACTATTATTTCTCTCTCCCCAAGCCTTTACCTCAACATAAACTTCCGGCATCTTCTTAATAAATTCCACGGACACCGGATGATTATGTAAAAATTTCTGTCCGATGTCTTCGCTGTCCCCTGGGATGCTTTCCAGTACCTCTAATTCTTTTTTACTATCTCCCAGCAACGCGCCGAGGGCTGCGGCCCAGTGAAGACCCTTTTTCCTGGTACCGGGGACAAACACTCCCATCCCATTTTTATATAGGTTTGAGTTTACCAATACCTTTAGCCCCTGTAGTTCTTCTCCCAGCAGGTCTTTTGCTAAAGCTGCTCCATAGGCCACCGCTACCGGTTCCGTACAACCGGTAGCCGGTTTAATTTCATGGGTTAATGTTTCTAAAATCATTGTTTTCATTTGACTCCTCCTAAGGTTTATCTCTATATGATCTATTATGATTAGTTGCAATTATCATGCCAATAACCATCCTTAGTTTTTGGAGTCTTCTTCCCACTATTTTATCACAGTTGCCTGTTTTTTTGGCAAAAAAAATTATCGAAATGATAATACTATATCATTTTGATAATTTAAACCTATTTTTTTTCATTGTGATGAAATTAAGCAACCTTTGCAGGTTTTTTATTTTCTCATTTTGATAAAATCATGCTTACTTTCATAAACCTATGCTGGTTATCGATCTTCCCTATACATTAAAATTGATGATTAGGGCAGGATCCAAAACTCTAAAGGCAAAGGATTCGGTAATAAACAGTCGTACTTTTTCATCGGTATGAGACTCGTAACCGATGGAATAGTCCTGACCAATGGTCATTTCCAGATCTTCATGAGCCTCCGGCAGTAAAAATGCTCCGTTGACCACTTTACTATAGACTACTTTTCCACCAATTAGTTCTTCCACTTGTTTTACCAGAGGATAATTATTGGACTCTCTGTTTATTCGTTTCCATGCTTCATCCCCTACTACCAAATTATATGGTTTTCCTACAAAGGCATCCTGAAGCATAATGACTCCTTTGGCAACCATCTCTAAGATGGATTTTGCATCCTCGCCAAAGCTTAGGGTTTCTTGCTCGCTGGATTCTTTTAATCCTTTAATTTGTCCTTTTTCATAACCATTATAGATTGCCTCTTCTTCAAACACCGCAAGTTTGTGCACCGCATCTTCCAGGGCTTCCAGTTCTACATCCTTAGCCCCTCGTACAATGTTGTCCATTTCCCAACGATCAAGTTCAAAACTAATCCTTGCTTCAACCAGTGGTGTGGATTTGTACACTCCGGTTTTTACGTCTTTCTCATTGTCCACAAGTTCTAATCGTCCTTCGGGAACTACGGTATAATCCCAGCCCTTAGGACCTTCCACGTGTACAACTTTTCGGGCTGATAAATGGGAGTGTAAAACTTCAACCGCTCGATCATCCACTTCATTCCACGCTTCTTCTGTTAAGGGTGCTATACTTCTTTTTAAAATATCCATATTCTTCCTCCTTATAAGTTATGATTAAGAGGTGATTCTCTTTTCTCATAATCCATTATATTTTAATATCTCAATGTTATTTTAATTTCCCGATATTCAAACCGGAGCTCGGAGGCTTTCCGCCACTTTCTTCTCCGCCTTCTTCCGCTTCAATAATCGGTTGATCCGTAAATAAATAGGTTTTTAACTCTTCATCCCATTTATCCATATTCCTTCGTAACCATTCGATAGTCATACACGCATGTTCAATTTCTTCGTCTCTATTGTGAGCCATGATCTGTTGTAATTCCTCATCGTCACTGGCCTCTACCCGCTGATTGTACCAGTCTACCGCTTCCAGCTCTTCTTTTAGACTATTGATCGCTCGCGTAATATTTTTTGCTTTTTCACTTAATAATTCTACCGGTTCATGATAATTTGACATGCAAAAACCTCCTTTATTTTTATCTCATTGTATTATTTACCCAAGGCGTTATAAAACAAACATTGAATTTCCTCTGTTGGATTAAAAACCCGGGGTAAAGGAAAAATCCGTGAAGGATCTAAATGGACACATAAAAAAAGAAAAAAGACCCGGGTCTTTTTTCTTTTTTTATCTTCCATTAACTTATTTTCTCCGTTAAAGGTATTTCTCTTCCAGCTCTTTTACAAGATTCTCATACTTCTGTTGAATACCTTTTGCACTTGCTTCTTTTTCCAAGATCTCGGTTTCCCGATTCACCCGTTCTAAGGTTTCCTTGGATAAATTATCCTCTCCGTATTTATAAACCATTCCGTCTTCTTTATCAATATGCCGTTGCAATAAATGGTAATAGGACATGGCGTGGCCGATGACATCCACCTTAGCCTCTTCGTCGCCCCCGATCATTTTTTCAGTAGCCTCTTCCAGCTCTCGCATATAGAGTCTTCCCAAATCATGTTCTACCAACATACCGTTTCGAACCAGTTTTTCTGCTGTGGATCCCAGTTCTTCCGTCATAAACTTAAATAGCAAATCCTCTTCTTTTCCATGGTGATGCTTATCAGCATAATTTCTTACAAAATCAATCATTTTGAAAACGTCTTCTCCCTCAACTTCTTTTCCATTTATAATTCTTAAACAATAGCTTCGAATCACCTCGAGCATTCGCTTGATGGTCTTATGCTCATCGATCATTAATTGAATTCCGTCCATATAATCCCTTCTTTCCTGATTTTGTATTGAGTAGTATTCTTGGTCTTTAACCTTCTACCCGTTTATTATTCTACTTGTTTATTCTTCTACCCGTTTTATCTTTTGAATTAACGGCGCTTCCCTATGAAAAGCAAATTTGGGATTTGCCGATTTGATAAATCCTTTAATCCAGGAATCTCGTAATCGATAAAAGATCTGAACATCGGATTTTACAGCCTCCCAGTACTTTTCATGAAGGCATTGGTTGGTCTTCCATAAGACCTCATCCTTCTCCTGATTGATTACCTCGGTGACCCGGTCACAAGGCATGCCTTCCAGTAAATAGTCATGAAGACCTTCAAACAGACCTTCTGCGGTGTCTCGATCTTTGTTATCCTTTTGTGCAAATTGTTGTCCTATACGACTTCCCTCGGCTAGAAATATTTTTTCCAGTTCCTTAATGTTTTCCGGATCTTTGTTCAGCAATTGAGAAATCAGTGCACTTTGGCGAATTTCCGCACGGGAAATCTGTTCTTGCAGCCATCCATGAATGTTTCCGGTATCGATCATCTCTTCCAGGGATCCGTTTCCTACCGGGGCTCCGTACTTCTTATTAAGCTCCTTTGCCAAAGCTTCTCCTTGAAAACCATTGGCTTCCCCCCAGCGGATTACCGCCTGTTCAATTTCTTCAAAAGTCTTTATTTTATTAAACAACCAGTGGTGAATCGGTCCTACAAATAAACTCATTCATAATCATCCTTTCTTCATAGCTTCATTAGCAGTTTTATTATCGATTAGCTAACCCTTATTCTACTAGAATTCTTCTTATCATTCTGTGAGCTCTATCACAATTTGATGATTTCATAAAAAAACCTTTTGTAATGATTCTCCAGGAGTCAGCGCTTATTCATTTCTCTGTAAAGCACACTTCCGATAATAAGGGTTCCTGAGATGATCATGAGCAACGTAATCCAGGAGAAAAAACGCTGATGATTCTGCCACATTTGAAAAAAACCCAGGGGTCTTGGATTTTCCTCCCCCATCCCCTGATGCTCATCCTCTTCCAGTTGGTTTGTGACATCGTATCCGATAATCTCTTCCCTGGCTGTTTCCTCTTTTATATTCGAAGGCAACACCATTTCTTCTATGGGATTTTGATAAAAGGCGTACCTTCCCAGGGATTCTACGGTTTCCGGTATTTTCACCGTTGTGATCCGATTATTTCTAAATCCGTTTACGGAAATAACCTTAAGTCCCGACAAAAACTCCACCTCTTCCAATCGATTGTTCATAAAAGCTCCTCGATGGATTTCCACTAGCGTGCGGGGGAGTTCAATCCCTCTAATCTGATTGTCACGAAAAGCGGATCCACCAATGATCCTAAGCCCTTCTGAGAGTTCCACAATTTCCAACTCATTGCGTTGGAAAGCGAATTCTTCAAGTCTTTCAACCCCCTCGGGAAGGATGAGCGCTTGTAGATTGTTTTGTTGAAATGCTGATTCTCCAATAACTCTAAGACCTCTTGGAAAAGCAATTTCTATGATTTCATTTTGTTGAAAAACCTTCTTGGGAATTTCCTCTAAACTTCCTTGAAAGATAACCTGTTGTATTCGATTATTTGCAAAAGCCTCTTCCCCCAGTTCCCGGAGATTTTTCGGTACGGTAACTTCCCGAAGGTTGTTCCCTCGAAAAGCTCCCGGCCCGATCCGTTCCATGGATTCGGGGTAATGTATGGTTTCAATCTGATTATTATCAAAACTGTAACTCTCAACGGTTTTTAATCCCTTGGGAAGTTCCAGGTACGTGATTCGGTTGCCACGAAAGGCTCCCGAACCGATCCGTTCCAATCCTTCATTTAAGTAAATCTCTTCAATATCATTATGAATAAAAGCCCAGGTGTCAATCTGTTTAAGTTGGGAAGGTGTCTTAAGGGTTTTTATCTTATTATGTCCGAAGGCTCTCTCTTCAATAGATTCCAGAGTTTCGGGAAAATGGATCTCCTGTATATTATTATATGCAAAAGCATAGGCCCCTATTTGAATAAGGCGAGAGGGTAAAATTACTTCCTTAAGACCAAGATTTCTAAAAGCATTGGCCCCGATAGCGGTCACCCTCCGGCTCATCATGGTGGATGGAATTTCCAAAACCTCTGTTCTTTCTCCATCATATCCGAGAATTGTTATGGTTCCATCCTCTAATTGTTCATAACGAAACTGATGTTCTTCATTCTGGGCTGCAGAGTAATCATAGCCTCCGAAAAAAAATAGGAAGCATAACAGAATCATCAGACTTCGGATCAAGGTTTTTATTTTCATATATAGGGTCTCCTTTTTTAGGGCACTGAACTATATAATGCACTAGTTTATATCAATATCTTATCACATTTGATCGTTAATGATAAGCGTTCTCTTCCTTTAGCTTTTCCCCTGAATTATTACATAAAAGTTTGAATTATTAAACTTTTTGGGGAGCGCCTCAAGTTTTTTAAAAGTATGATATAATATGGATAATTGAGCATAACATTTTTTTACCAAATTAAAAAACTTTATGGAGGGATTTAGATGAGCAAAAAAGTTGATATTGAATGGAGCAAACTGGGTTTTAGCTATATGAAAACCGACTATCGTTACCTTTCCAAGTGGAAGGATGGACAGTGGGATGAAGGCCAACTGGTTGAAGATAACAACCTGAGCATTAGCGAAGCCTCAACCGCCCTTCACTATGGTCAACAGTGTTTTGAAGGAATGAAAGCTTATCGAAGAAAAGACGGCAAAATCCAACTTTTTCGACCGGACCAGAATGCAAAAAGAATTAACCGAAGTTGTGAGCGGGTATTAATGCCTCAAATCCCCGAGGAAAAGTTCATTGAAGCCGTAAAGCAGGTAGTCAAAGCAAACGAACATTTTGTACCTCCCTACGGAAGTGGTGCCACTCTATACTTAAGACCTTTTGTTATCGGTGTAGGCCATAACCTGGGTGTTCGTCCTGCTCCCGAGTATATTTTCTCGATCTTTGCCGTACCTGTAGGACCATACTTTAAAGGTGGTCTTAAGCCGGTAAACTTCATGACCTCCCCCTACGACCGTGCTGCAACCTACGGTACCGGAGCAGCAAAAGTGGGCGGAAATTACGCCGGAAGCTTATATCCAAACAAAATTGCCAAGGATAAAGGTTTTGCCGATTGTATTTATCTTGACCCTGCTACCCATACAAAAATTGAAGAAGTGGGAGCAGCAAACTTCTTTGGTATTACGAAGGACGATAAATTTATCACACCGAAATCTCCTTCCATCCTGCCAAGTATCACAAAATATTCCTTGCTCCACGTGGCGAAGGAATACTTAAACTTGGAAGTGGAAGAACGGGACGTATTAGTGGATAATCTGGATGAATTTAAAGAAGCGGGAGCCTGCGGTACCGCAGCTGTGATCACTCCGATTGGCGGTATTCAGCATAAGGATGATTTCCATGTATTCTACAGCGAAACCGAAGTTGGACCCGTTACCCGTAAACTTTATGATACTCTTTACAACATTCAGTTCGGAGACGTGGAAGCACCGGAAGGATGGATTGTAGAGGTAGACTAGATCTTAACAATCAATGGGCTCTGTAGATGAATGAGTACCTAATTTATTATTTAAAAACAATATAAAAGCAACAGGATCGGAGAATCTCCGATCCTGTTGCTTTTTATTTATGTCCTTCCTTACTTACAAATAACAATCTTTACTTTCAAAACGGTATTACAAGCACCATAAATCCATGTTTAAACCGGTGCCTTGATGTGTTCCACGTGAAACTGCAACTTTCCTTCTTCTACATAAATCTGTATTTTCGAACCTTCCACCACAATGCCTTTTAAAAACAGTTCTGCGATTTCATCTTCAATCAAGCGCTGGACAGTTCTTCGTAGGGGTCTCGCTCCATATTTTTGATCGTAGCCTTTTTCAAGAATAAGATCCTTTACTTCCTCGGTTACGGTCAGATCAATATTTTGCTCTAAAGCTTCCCGCCGTACTTCCAGAATCATAAGATCAATGATTTTTTTAAGCTCTTCCTTGGAAAGTTCCGTAAAGACCACAATATCATCCACCCGGTTTAAAAATTCCGGCCGGAAGGTATCTTTCAACTTTTCTCTTACCCGACTTTCCATAGCTTCATAGCCGTTTTGGCTAAAGCCGATGGTATTGGCCTTCGCATCGGTTCCCACATTAGAGGTCATGACAATGACCGTATTGTCGAAATGAACGGTTCTGCCCTGATTGTCCGTAAGCCGGCCGTCCTCTAAAATCTGTAAGAGCATATTGAATACATCGGGGTGGGCTTTTTCAATTTCATCAAGCAAAATTACGGAATAAGGTTTTCTTCGTACTTTTTCCGTTAATTGACCGCCCTGGTCATATCCTACATAACCGGGAGGAGCCCCGATTAGTTTTGATACCGTATGCTTTTCCATATATTCCGACATATCGATTCGAATCATCGCTTCTTCATCTCCGAAAAGTTCATGGGCTAAGGTTCTTACGGATTCGGTTTTTCCCACACCGGTGGGTCCCACAAAGATAAAGGAGGCGGGCTTTTTCAGTTTTCGAAATCCGGAACGGTTTCTTCGAATGGTCTTTGCCAAACTGGAAATCCCTTTTTCCTGGCCGATTACTCTTCGGTGCATACGCTCTTCCAAATTGAGCAGTTTTTTAGCTTCTTCCTCCGTGATTTTTTGCACGGGAATTCTTGTCCAGGTTTCGATGACATAGGCGATGTCTTCCACGGTGATTTCGATATTTTCCGTTTCTTTTCGAATCTTATCAATTTTGTCCAGAATCATCAGTTCATCGGCTTTGTACTCCGCTGCTTTTTCATAATCGTTATGCTCCGCGGCAAACTCCTTTTTCTCTCGAACAACTTTGATTTCTTCTTCTAAGGCCGCAAGTTCCACAAGGCCCTTGTTTTTTAGGTTGGCTCTGGAACCGGCTTCATCCAAAACATCGATGGCTTTATCCGGAAGAAATCGATCATTAATATAACGCTCCGATAATTTTACAGCAGCTTCGATTACCGCCTCCGAAACCTTTACACTATGATATTTTTCATAATAATCCTTAACGCCGTTAACGATTTCAATGCTGTCCTGAATATTGGGCTCTTCCACCATTACCGGTTGAAAACGCCTTTCTAGGGCTGCGTCTTTTTCAATATGCTTTCGGTACTCCTCTAAGGTTGTGGCACCGATAATTTGAATTTCTCCCTTGGCTAGGGAGGGTTTTAAGATATTGGCAGCATTCATTACTCCACCGTGGACTTCACCGGCACCCATAATATTATGCACCTCATCAATAACCAGAATCACATTTCCCAGGTCATTGGCTTCTTTAACAATGGACTTCATTCTTCCTTCAAACTGCCCTCTAAACTGGGTTCCGGCCACGATAGCCGTTAGATCCAGCAGATAAATTTCCGTATTAAACAGTTTTGCGGGCACCTGTTTATCGATAATTCTAACCGCAAGGCCTTCTGCAATTGCGGTCTTTCCAACCCCCGGTTCTCCGATTAAAATCGGATTGTTTTTATTTCTTCGGTTTAGAATTTGTACCACCCGATCAATTTCCCGATGTCTTCCGATAATTCGGTCCACCAATCCATCTGTGGCTTTATCCGTAAGGTTCGTTCCATAAAGATCCAGGAATTTCTTTTTCTTTTTAAAAGGGTTCCCGATAGTTTTTTCTTTATTTTTGGATCCTCCATCAGCGTAGCCCTGGGCTTTTTCTTGATTGTTAGCGACGGGACTTTCCGTTGAAGGCTTGTCTTCTTTTTCTTTTAACGGTTCATCCTTAGGGGACTTCGGTTTGTTGGCTCCGTTTAACAGCTTCATAAAAGGGTTGCTCCCGGTTTCCTCTCCGGGGTCTTCTCCTTCCTCAATATTATCAAACATATCATTCATCTGTTCAATAAGCCCTTCCACTTCCTCTTCCGTCATACCGGTTTGCTCCATAATCTGATCCACAATGGGAAGCCCCATTTTTTTTGCACAGGGAACACAAAGCCCCTTCATGCCTGAATCCTTTTCTTTCATATCTGCGGCAAAAATTACCGCTACATTTTTTTTACATACCGAACATTTTTTCATGTTGATCATCTCCATATTTATTGAAATAGTAAGTGTATCCTCAGTAATCTTCATCCCGGGACCCATACTTGATAATTGAAATTACATTACTTCTTATCTCTATTATAACAAACTTGTCAATGTACAGCCGCTTTATCTATTATATCTACCCAAATAAAAAAATTCTACCTAAAATGGTAGAATTTTTTTTATAGTACTATCAGGGGATTTTTCAAACGCCCTTACTTTTCACAATTAGTTACTGCTTTTTCCATAGGTCTTTCGAGTGTTTCGGCGACCGCCACGATTAGCCGGTCGACCTTTTTTCGAATGACTACGATTCTGAGGTTTTTTCGAACGCATGGGAGATTCCGCGGTTAACACATTTTCCACTTTTTTCGGTGCCTTTGTGGAAAGTTTTAATGCCATGGCCAATACGGTTTCTGCGTCGTATCTCTCAAGAAGTTCTTTGGCGACTTTTCTTGCTTCCATCAGGTCCGTGTCTTCAATCTGATCCACGATCTTTTCAGCGGTTACTTCAAAACCTTTTGTAGTTAACTGATCAAAGCTCGGCATTAATTCTTTTGTTACTTGTTTGTTGGTTTTTTCTTCAATTCGAGCCAGGAGTTCCATTTCCTTCGGGGTTACGAAGGTAAAGGCAATTCCGGTTTTTCCCGCTCTTCCCGTTCTACCTACCCGGTGGACGTAGCTCTCGGTATCCTGGGGTAAATCGAAATTGAATACATGGGTTACACCGGTTACATCCAGGCCTCGAGCGGCTACATCGGTTGCAATCAGTAACTCAATTTTATTCTGTCGGAATCGTTGAAGTACTTTACTTCTTTTTTCCTGTCGCATATCTCCGTGTAGACCTTCCGCTTTAAAGCCGTTGTTTCGTAGGGCTTCCGTCAGCTCGTCCACACGTCTCTTTGTTCGACCAAAAATAATCGCGGATTCCGGTTGATGTTTGGTCAGTAAAGTGCAAAGGGCATTTAACTTCTCTGCCTCTTTTACCTTTACATATCGTTGTTCTATGGTATCCACAGTCATCCCCTTGGATTTAACGGCGATGGACTTGGGATTATTCATAAATCGTTCCCCGATTTTTTTCAATCGATTCGGCATGGTTGCGGAAAACAACATGGTCTGTCGTTCCGTTGGAAGCTCCTTAAAGATGGTTTCAATATCTTCAATAAAGCCCATGTTTAACATCTCGTCGCCCTCATCAAGGATGACCACGGACATATCATCCAAACGAATGGTCTTTCGTCGCATATGGTCCATAAATCTTCCCGGTGTGGCTACAATGATCTCCGGCTTTCTTTTCAGTGCCTTAATCTGTCGATCGATTGGCTCTCCTCCGTAAATTGCCAAAGCATTTACGCTTTTAAACTGGCTTAATTTATTAATTTCCGTTGCCACTTGAATGGCCAGCTCTCTTGTGGGGGCTAGGACCATGGCTTGGGGATGTTTTTTATCCGGAAGCATTTTTTCTATAGTGGGAATACCAAAAGCTGCGGTTTTTCCCGTTCCTGTTTGGGCCTGCCCAATAATATCTCGGTCCAGTTTTGCATGGGGTATTACCTGACTTTGAATCTCTGTAGGCTCTACAATCCCCATTTTGTCTAATGCATGTAAAATCTTTTCATCTACCATAAACTCTTTAAAATTACTCAATTAATCATTCTCCTTTGTTTTTTGATTTTCCACTTTTCCCAGACGGCACTTAAGAGGTCTTTTTTCTTGCCTCTGCTTTTTTTATACCTCTAATCAATAGGGAAAATCGCTAACTAAAAGAGATTTATCTTATCGGCTGACGCCGCTTTTTGTACCGGAGATGCACGTTCCATCCCGACTCCTATTGATATAAGTTCCGTCTTCCATTAACTTCGGCGACGGTATCCTGTGGTTCTTTTCACGCCATAAAAAAAGGCAATTCCTTTATTATTAAAGGAATTGGCCTTTAAGGTCTGTCATTTGTAAATAATTATTTTAATAGAATAAAATATCTAGTGATTACAAACGATTTTCTTTTGATCCGACTACTACGCTTTAGTTACGTTAGCAGCTTGTGGACCTCTGTCGCCTTCAACGATTTCGAATTCAACTTCTTGACCTTCTTCTAAAGTCTTGAATCCTTCGGTTTGAATTGCTGAGAAGTGTACGAATACGTCGTCTCCTTCTTCTCTTTCGATAAATCCAAATCCTTTTTCTGAGTTAAACCATTTTACTTTTCCTGTCAAATTAATGACCTCCTCTAAATTAAATTCTAAAGCATCATGCAGAAAACGTTTTTAAATCCTAAAACTGAAGTATCTCATTTAGAGTAAGGCTTCTAAAAACTGTTTTTCCTCTATCTGCTTTAACTATTACATCATACCACAGGTAAAAATAAAAAGAAAGCCCTTTTTTTATATAATTTAATTTTTCTTTGACTTTTATTACTCTTTTGTACATTTTAATTATTCGAAATATACGGATATTTCTTGAAAAAAACCGGGTCTAAGTCTTCTTCTTACCAGGTTTCTGCTTCTAATCATCAAAGAATATTCCCTTGAAAAATATATTTTTCAAATAAAAATGCCTTGTGATAAAATAGTTTTTATTGATTCATTGAAAAAATCATCCTACTTCCGCACTTTTTTCTTCTCCGGTCAATACCTCTTCAATTAAGTCTTTAATGATTGTGGGAATTCTTTCAAAAACATCGGGGCCATATACCCTTTCCGACCGTTGATGCAGATCTTTCCCCCAAGGGCCGATGTTTACCACTTTCATATTCAGCTTTTGCATTTCCTTAAATGGAATGCTATACACCTCATCCCAACCGGGACTGTTTCGTTTGATCACATCGATATCCTCAGACTTTCCTGTGAACCCGCAATAACTTAAATCACTCATTCCCATAAAGTATTCATTTTTTTGGAACTCAAAATTGTAATATTTCTTCGTAATACGATTTAACCGTTCTTCCAATCTCAGGTCGTCTCCGATAATGTTCTGATTATTTATATGGGGATAGTAGGGTCCCGACAGTCCGATAATGACCACCGGTTCATCGATATTGATATAATCCCCCGTTAAGGATATCAGCTTTACTGCCAGTTCCGGTAATGTGACTTTATTGTCATGATAATCCTGTTTCAGTAAAAAGAGCATGTTTTCATATTCTTTTTCAAACCGCTCTCCCCCGTCTTCCCGAGCTCTTTCATAAGCTTCTTCAAAGTCCAGAATCATGGGTGAATACTCAATAGGTTCATAATCCTGATGGTTCATCTCACAAAAGGCTTGATAGGATCCGTCTACAAATACCAAGGTTTCCGTTACCGCTTCCTTTGCAAACTCTTTTAGGGATTCCAAAATCTCCTGAGGCTCCTTTACAAAGGTCAGCCAATTAAAAAATCCCACAGCGGCTTCCGGGATGGAAGCGTCGTATACCTTCTTTTGATCTTTTAAATGAACCCACATCGGTGGTGGTGTGGCATCGTTTTCATGGACATCACAAAGTCCGGGATTCAGCTCCGTTCGCCGTTGAATATTGGCCATGATCATGGAAGGGCTAATACCGTTATAGGGATTGCTGATATGACTGGTTACTCCTTTCGCGTATATAACGGGCATAACCTTTCCTACACTGCCCTCATAGTATAGGGCTTTATCCCGTACGTTGTTAAAGTATGGCTCCGAGTTAATGGCCAACTTATAGTTCAATCCATATTTTTGATAGAGTTTATGGAGAAGCTCTACCCCTTGAAGCATTCCCTTTGAAATCGTTTCTTCATCGGGAACCGATAAAATAAGAAGGTTTCCTTTAAAATCTTTACGTCTGCTGAAATGATCCATCACACCCATTTGAAGAGCGGCTCCGCTTTTCATATCCGCAGTACCCCGACCGAAAATCCAGTTTTCATCCTGAAGATCCCGCAGTACCGCTTTCTTTTTAACCCGGTTCTTTAAAGCTTCTTTCAATTCCTCCGGTCGAAAAGCCATATCTTCCAAACTGCCGTACTCTTCGATACCCACCGCATCATGATGGTGAATCAGTACAACGGTTTCTTTGCCTTCCCCCCGTATCAGAGCCCAGACCACTTCTCTTCGATAGGTATCATCTTCTAAGGGTTCCGTGCCAAAGTAATCGGGATTTTCTTGAAAGTACTCCCGCTCTCGAAACCAGTTAAGTATTACATCTTCAATAATCGGTTCGTATATGGAATTGGTATCACTTCGTATCGCCACCAGGCGGTAAAAAATGGATTCAATAATCTTTTGTTGTTTTTCAGCTATCATCATTGTCCTCCTTATCACTTCTTAAACCGCATTTCAGGTTTTTCCTTGGGTTTTCCCGTATAGTATCCTTCCCAAGGGTCCGAATCACCCTCTCAAAGGAGCTAGCGCGAATCTCTAAACCGTTTTGAATCCCGTCCCAGTTAAATTCTCTAGAGATCAAGGCTTCTTCTACTTTCACAACCCAAACTCATCCCTCCAATAGGTTTCTTGATTTTATAAGTGCTCTTCCCAATATATACCCAAGTTCTCTTATATTATTATTCATACCAATTACATCGAAATATATGCAAATTATTTCTTTCTCTTTTCAATATCCTGCTTTGTAACCTGTACTCCCGCCATTTTCATTAAATAAAGAGCATTCGTCGTCTTAGATGCTCCCGGTCGGAGCTTGTAATCAAATAGAATTTCTCCTTGTTGATAGGTCTCCTGGAAATGGTAGTTTTTAACCCCCACCTCCGGATTATTCTCCAGCTCCGTAAGCTCTAAATCATGGGTGGATACCAAGCCAACCCCACCGGTTTCATAAAGTTGCTGTATCAGTATTTTAGCACCAAGATGGCGATCGGTGGAGTTGGTCCCTTTAAAAATTTCATCCAGTAAAAAAAATACCGGCTTCCCTTTTTTCGTTTCCTCAACAATTTCTTTAATTCGAAGAATTTCCCCATAAAAGGATGAAATATTTTTTTCAATATTATCACTGATTCGCATGCAGGTATGCAGCTTCATTAAGGAGGCTTCCATTTCCTCGGCACAGACTTTGGTTCCGATGTTTAAAAAATGCAGATTGATCCCTGCTGTTCGAAGATAGGTGCTTTTCCCCGACATATTTGACCCTGTAATCAGTAAAATAGGATTCTTCGGATTTAAGTCGATATCATTCCGTACTGCCACTTCACTGATCAGAGGGTGTCCCACGGATTTCCCTCGATAAAGGGAAGGTTCGGGTGCCACTGTGGGTAGCGCCCAATCGGGATGGTCCCGGTGAATATTGGAAAGACTCACCAGAGCCTCCAGCTCTCCTAGGGTATCAATCCACTGCTCCAGAGCTTCTCCCGAGTCTCTCTTCCACTTTTCCAGATCTACCAGGCATCGATAGTCCCAAAGGGTTAGGATATTTATCGGAATGAATAACATATTTTGCTTATTCAGCGTTCGATTTGCCAGCTTCTCCAATGCTTTTAGCTGATCTGTTCCGGATTTTCCCCCCGGGGTTTTCAATGATTGTTGCAAGGTTTTTAGTCCTTCACTGTTAAAGCAATGTTTTTCGAAGATCGTTAACTGCCTGATATATTGACTCAACTCCAGCTGATAGTCCTTAACCATGCCCAATACTCTTCCCCGCTTTAAAAACCCCAGGGCAAACAGAACTCCATGAAGGATTAACAAAAGCAAGAATGGGGTCATGGAAAACGGGGTGAAAATACCAAGGATCCCTATCATTACTGTGATCCAGGGCAGGGTTTTTACGCCGAAAATAACCATGGACTTTGAGAACACCGGGTTCCTTGTACTTCCCCAGTGAAGGACTTCTTGAAAATCTTTTCTTTTGCTTTTACCCACTCTTCCCTCTACGAGAAATCTTCGCACCCAGATCTTTTTTTTACTGAGCTCTTCTAGTATTTTTTGTCGTTGAATAATCTCTGCTTCGGTTTTTAAGGGGGTAACCAACCCTTGATAGAGCTTTTTTCTCCCAAGAGCCGAGGTGGTATCGTCAATCCATTGAAATACGGAGTTTTGCCCGAAAAGATCCAAGTCATAGGAATAGGCATGATCGGAATCGATATACTCCGTGCCCCGTACTTCAAATTCCCGCCAACGGCCTTCCTTTCGCATTCTTTGTTTTTTGTAGAGCTCACGATACCCATTGACATACTGTTCCCGTTGTTTTAAGCCTTCATGGCGCAGTACGAAGAAAATAAAACCCAGAAAGGATAGGATAAACCCCGTCCATAACAAAAGATTTTCCCGTTGAAAAGCAAGAATAAACCCGCTGGCCAAAAATAGCAGCACCATGATCACTCGAAGATTGCTAAGTCGTTTTTGACGCAGGTGAAGCACTTCCCATTTTTTATGAAATTTTTCTTCTCCCTTAACATAACCGGCGTATATCTTTTCTTCCTCCATAAGATCCATCCCCATTTAATTATTTCCCTTCCTCTTCCAAAATTCTAAAGTACTCGGAAATTTTCTTAAGGCCTTCCCGAACAGCTTCCGGGTCATTGGCATATCCGATTCTTAAGTACCCTTCCTGCTCTAGGGCTTCTCCCGGAACCACAAAAACTCCTGTATCCCGAAGCAGTCTTAAGGCAAGATCTTTAGACCGGATCTGATACTCGTATTTTATGAAGGCGGTGGTTCCCGCTTTCGGCTTTGTATAAGAAATCCGAGGTTCTCTTTTTACCCAGGCATCTACGATTTTTGCGTTTTCCAGGATCAGGTTCCGGTTTCGGTTTAAAATTTTATCCTTATGTTCAAGTGCAATCCCCGCTAAAAAATCATCTATTTTACCACAACTGATGGTGTTGTAGTCCCGGTGTATATTGATTTCTTCCACGGTCTCCTCCGATGCCATAATCCATCCGATTCGTAGACCCGCCAGGGAAAACACCTTGGACATACTGCCTGTGGAGATTCCTTTATCGTATAAATCGAAAATTGACGGTCCGAAGGCTTCCCCTTCATGACTCAAGCCCCGGTAAACCTCATCGGACAAAATGTAGGCATCAGACTCCCTGGCGATCGCCACAATTTCTTCCAAGCACTTTTTATCCATTAAGGATCCTGAAGGATTATTCGGATTATTAATGGCGATCAGTTTTGTATTTTTACTTACCATTTTTTTCAGTTCCCCTATGTCCGGTAAAAAATCATTTTCCAGGGTTAAAGGTAAAATCTTCACCGCGGCCCCTAGGGCTTCGGGAATGGAATAATGCTGCTGATAAGTGGGCATCACGGAAATCACTTCATCCCCGGGTTCCACCAGGGCAGAAAATACCAGATGATTGGCTCCGATTCCTCCGTGGGCAATCACCACGTTGGAAATCCCCCCGGTTTTATAAAGATCCGCCACCTCTTTTCTAAGCTTGTCCGTACCGGGAATGGCACCATAAGTCAGCTGCATTTCATAAATCTCTTCTAAAGCCTCTTTACCCCGCCCTTGGAAATCCAACAATTCTTTTACGGTAATGGACTTTACGCAGGTTTCTCCTAAGTTGTACACTGCATCGTTCTCATATTCATTCATCCATTCTTCTACACCAAAAGGCTTAATTTTCATCAGTATCATCCTTTCTCGATTCCTTTTCTTTTAAGTATAGAGGATTAACAGAAAATGCACAACATAAGGGAAAGATTTAACCTTCCCGGTTCCGAGAATCTATCAATCTCAGGTAGGATTTCTTCAATTATCTGTTTAAATTATTAGGCCGGAGGTATATATATAACAAGTGATTTATGTTAAATTTTTCTAGTTTTTAAAACTCCCAGGTTTTTTCGTTTTACTGTTTAAAACTTAAAAATTGTGGTATATCTAAATAAGATTTATTTTCAATTGAATGTTTTTATCTTTTTGATAAAGGCAAACCCGGTGAAAGCCGGGGACGCAAAGTCAAGAGTCTACGGTGTTATCCAACACTAGGGCCGTCCGACTACCATATCTATTATGGTAGTCTTTTTTATTACTTATTTTGCACCAAAAATCAGTGCAGGATTCTGACCGATCATCACTTAATGCTTTGTCTCTAAGGAGCGTGAAAAACATGAAGAAAAAAATTCCTTATTTACTTATAATTATCGGCTTACTGGTGATCATCTATCCCGTAGCCAGTAATCTTTACAGTTCCTATTGGGAAAACCAAATGCTTGAAGAAGCCGAAGCTTTATTAAATTCAGGCAGTGCTTCTGTTAATGAAGAAGACCTTTCCCAGACGGTTAGCCAAAACTTTGCACAAATGAATCAGGCCCTTGATGAGGAGGAGTCCCAAAGCAATAATATCGAGGAGGAAGTCTCTGAAGAAGAACCGATTTCTACGGAAAGAACCGCTCCCCCTAATGACGGTCCGTCGGACAATGAGATAGATTATATTGGTCGGGGAGAAGTTATCGGAAAAATTCAAATCCCTTCCATTGATGTGAATCTTCCATTACTCTTTGGTAGTGATGGCCAAACCCTGGATCGGGGAGCCGGTCAGATAATCGGAACCGCAGCACCGGGAGAAATCGGGAACACAGGAATCGCCGGCCATCGAGCCAATCGGGACGGTCGCTTTTTCTATCGATTAAATGAGCTGGAAGTGGGGGATGAAATTATTATCCAAACCCAAAAAGGAACCTTTACCTATACGGTTTACGATACGAAAATTGTGGATCCCACGGATTTATCCGTACTGAATCGTAATCAAACCGATCGAGTGGTTACCCTAATTACCTGTCACCCAAGATATACTGCGGATTATCGGCTGATTGTTCATGGAAAACTGACAAAAGGAAGCACTTTGTAGTTCCCGGTCTGTAATCCCCCCTATAAGTAAAAAAAGAAGTAAAAAAAAGTAAAAAGGATTTATCGCTGAAATCCCTAACGGCGATAAGTCCTTTTTTTATTGTTATTTTAATTCTTATCATTTTCTTCACTTGTGAATGGGACTGAACTTTATACCGTGGCCATTCTTTATACCCTTGATTTATCTGATTCCTTCTCAATTTTTTTAATCAAATCTTCCACAAAATCATCCTGCTTCATAATAGATCTTCCCAGGCCAATAAAATCCACTTCCTGATTTTCAACCATATCCTTAGCAATGTTGATATCCTCTAGTTCCCCGGCTCCGATCACCGGAGCTCGGACTTCCTTTTTAATTTTTCCAATATAGTCCCTAAGCATTGCAGGCCCCGGTAAAGCCATGGGGGGTGTCAATCCAGTGGATACGTCCAGTATATCAATTCCTAAGGAGTCTAATTTTTTTGCGATCACAATGGCCTCATCCAGGGACAATCCCCCGGTGATCAGGTCATCTACTCCTAAGCGTACCAGCAGCAACGGTTCTTTCCCGATGGCCCTGCGAATCTCGGAGAAAATTTCAAATAATAACCGGCTCCGATTTTCTAAGGATCCTCCATACCGGTCCTTTCGTTGATTGGTTAATGGAGATAAAAACTGGGAGAGTAAAAATCCATGGCAATTATGAATTTCCACTCCATCAAAGCCTGCTTCTATAGTTCGCAGTGCCGCCGCTACAAAATCCTTTTTAATACCTTGGATTTCTTCAGTTTTTAAGGCTTTTGGGATTCCTCTTTTTAGTACCGGATGTTCTACTGCAGAGGGTGCTACCATTTCTCTTCCGGTTATCCCTGTATCCGCAGCACTTCCTGCATGGTTGATCTGCAGTATAGCCACTTGTCCGTTTTCATGTATGGTTTTTGCCAGTTTTTCCAATCCGGTAACCGTTTCAGGTCGATCCACAAATAATAAATTCTCCCGATACTGTCCTTCGGGAGCAATGGCCGCTTGTTCCGCAATAATCATGGCAGGCCCTGTTCTATTTCGATAAGTATTTAAGAGTTCCTCGGTGACTAACCCCTCCTTGGTAGCCTTTGCAATATCAAAAGGGGCACAAACGTATCGATTCTTAAATGTATATTCTCTTATTCTTTGACTTTCCAGTAATACCTGTGGGTTTTTCATTTTTTTCCACCTTTCTGATTTCCATTGTTTTGATTTTCCTTTATGTTCACGAATATTGACTTTGATGGGTTTTTAATGTTCACTCTACGTACTGCTTTAGCAGATTATAAATCGATTATAACATGGCTTAATGATAGCCACAGTGATTAAAATCACAACAAAAAATAAAAAAGCTTAGAAAACCCTTTCCGGTTTTCTAAGCTAAACATGGGACCCTATACCATTTCTCTCTTATTATGTCTTCCTTCAAACCCATTTTATGTCTTCAATCAAACCCATTGAATTTCAGTGAACAAATCCTTCTTAGGGTCGGGCGATCTGTATCCAGGTTTGACCATAAATTCGTTCAATCTCCTGTCCGTCCTCATAGTAAAATCGGGTTCGGGAGCTGGGAGCGTCCTTTTTCCATGTTCCTCTAAAGCGTTGTCCACTTACATAATAATCAATTGCGCCTTCCCCTAAGACTTCCGGGGTTGTACGTCTAAAAATATCCGTTGGATGATCCGTATACTGAACGATAACGTTTCGAGCCCATAGGGGTGTTCCGGTAGCATCTCGGTGATGACTGCCGTTGATCATTCTTCGATAGGCTTCCTGCTCTGCATCGTATTGATAGGAAACTCGATAATTCGTGCTGTATTCTATTGAAAAGCTGTTTCCCGGACTTCCCTGTCTACTGATATTTCCCGGACGCAGAACACTTCCCGGCGAAGGATTTCCTGCCCTTAGGGTTGATAAGTTTATATAGAGATTATGGGGGGCTCGTCGTGCATTGTCCCGGTAGCCTCCATGGGATAATGCATTGGTATAACTGACACCCCAATCTTGAATCCTTTCCCGATTATCTCGACTCCCACTGGCGGTAATGAAGTTTACATTGTTTTCCCAGGCAAGCATTATGCTATGTTCCCGTGCACTCCGAATCGGTCCGACTTTCGTGGGAAGTTCATGAAAAAGGGCTAGATAACGGGTTACCCGTCCTTCCACTTCAAACTCGTATACAAGACTTGCTTTCGATAATCCGTGTTGCGGTCTTGCATTCGGATGATTATCAATAGCAATGCCATACACCGGATTTCCATCAGCTTGAGGGACCCGGGTCAAAGCTTCTTCCAAATCTTCTCGAGAAGTATCTAATAAAGCGGTTAATACCTCCCGCTGTTCCTCAAGATTTTTTCGTTCCGCCTGCATTTGGAATTGTCGGTCTGCAATATTTGTTC
>Ga0194137_10000205_pt1 | contig 41385 bp, 43 predicted proteins | sample TARM_MetaG_T3_14_FD_134025 | JGI IMG/M metagenome (GOLD analysis project Ga0194137, IMG submission 134025) | Freshwater microbial communities from Pennsylvania, USA, analyzing microbe dynamics in response to fracking - TARM_MetaG_T3_14 (version 2) | ecosystem: Environmental > Aquatic >... | reverse complement strand
TTCGAGTGCCTTGCGGATGTCCTTGATATGGACACGCAGGGTATTTTCCTCAACGACCATGCCTGGCCAGACATGGTCGAGAAGTTCACGCTTTTGGACAATCTGGCCGGGTTTCTGAGTAAGTAGTGACAGGATGTCGAGCGCGCGACTGCCGAGCTTGACAGGAACACCGTTTCTTTCGAGGCGCCGCTCGGACACAACGAGCGTGAAAGGACCGAATTCTACGTGGTCTCGTGTTTCGCGGCCATTCTGCTCCATCGGGATTCCCCCACCGAGTGTCTCGCGCCCTTTCAGTCAATACTATTGTAGCTGTTTTCCCAACCAATTTATTGTAACTTTATACACTAACCGGTACAAATTTGGCTGAACTATAAGGGCAGTATTTTCAGGCGTCTTGAGCGACCAAGGTCCGAACGTTCTGCGAGGCTTAACATGCACTGTTTGGGTGCAAACCTTTTTATTCGAAACCCATTGCTATCAGTGAGAAATAAATATCATGGAAGGTAAGGCACCATAGGCTATCAATTTCATGCGCCGCGACCAAAAGACATGTTCGCCGCATGCCAGACGAAGCTTGCATACCTGAGGCTTAAGTAACTTACGATGCCTTTCCAGAATATCTTGTTCTCGGCGCAGGCTGACGCTGTGTACCGAGCCCAGATACCGTTTCAAAAGCTGCCTTGTCTTGTGCATAAACATCTGACGCTGGATTGACACCAATGCACTAGCAAATGGCAAATTTTTGGGAAAGATGATTCATAGTAAGACCGGTATCGACCGAACGAACGTCGACCAAGTATCTCTTCAAATCAAAATTTATTTCCTAGCAGAAGCGTCCAGATTATCCTACTAGTCCTTGCCAAGCATTTCACACCTTTTCACAACTCTACACTCGACCAAGGGCTGGTATCTAGCCAATCATCTAACCAAGGACGAGCCGCTAATTAGGTGCCGGGCTGCAGTGTAATGCTAATTATCAAAGATGCAATCCGTAAACTGCGGAGCAGTAAAACCAAAGATTTGGTACCTCCGTACTTACCGCCGTCCAGGAGGCCGTAGATTAGGCGGTCTTCCATCACAGCCACACCTCCTCAGAGAAAGGATGCGATTCCATGGACGATCTTCGCGACATCAAAATAACCAGACGCAACTTGCTGATATCTAGCGCTTTGTCGGCTACCGCATTGGCTGTGCCTGTGCCTTCACTTCACGCAGAGGAAGCTCCGTCTGGTGACACCCCTCCACCTGTAAAGTCGAAAGTTACCTTACGCGTAAATGGCCAGGCGCATGAACTTGAGCTTGATACCCGCACGACTCTCTTAGATGCTCTTCGTGAAAACCTGCACATGACTGGTACCAAAAAAGGGTGCGATCATGGGCAATGTGGTGCGTGCACTGTTATTGCAAATGGTGAGCGTATCAATTCCTGCCTCACCCTAGCGCTCCAAAACGAAGGCATGGAGATCACCACTATTGAAGGTCTTGGCACCGTAAATAGCCTTCATCCGATGCAGGTAGCTTTCATTAAGCACGACGGTTATCAATGCGGTTATTGCACTCCAGGCCAAATTTGTTCGGCTGTGTCAGCTCTGCAGGAAATTAAGCAAAACATTCCTAGCCTCGTCACACCTGATCTAGCAGCACGTCCACAAGTTACGGCGGAAGAAATTCGGGAGCGCATGAGCGGAAATATCTGCCGCTGTGGCGCATATTCCAACATTTTGGATGCCATCACCGAAGTCGCGGGGAGGACAATATGAGGGCATTCTCTTATGAACGGGTAAAGACCCCAGCGGAAGCGGCCGCAGCGGTGGCTCGTACTCCAGGTGCAAGGTTTCTTGCCGGCGGCACTAACCTCCTTGACTTAATGAAGCTGGAGATCGAAACACCACCACATCTGGTCGACGTCAATAGTCTCGCGCTCGACAAAATCGAGACAACATCAGACGGTGGACTACGTATTGGCGCACTGGTACGAAATACAGCACTCGCTGCCGATGAGCGTGTGCGACGCGATTACGGGCTATTGTCTCGTGCCATTCTTGCAGGGGCATCTACTCAATTGCGTAACAGAGCAACCACTGCAGGGAACCTAGTCCAACGCACGCGTTGCCCATATTTCTATGACACTAACCAGGCTTGCAATAAGCGTGTGCCAGGAAGTGGGTGCTCCGCGATGCACGGTTTCAGCCACCAGCATGCAGTAATCGGTACGAGCAACGCTTGCATCGCAACTTTTCCAAGCGATATGGCAGTCGCCTTGCGCGTGTTCAATGCCACCGTAGAGACGGTCCGGCCGAACGGCGCGACGAGAGTTATTCCCATTGCCGATTTCCACCGGCTTCCAGGTAATACCCCTCATATCGATAATGTGCTGGAACAGGCGGAATTGATAACGTCAGTCACTTTGCCAAAGCCGCTGGGCGGTAAGCAAGTTTATCGGAAGGTGCGCGACCGTGCCTCGTATGCCTTCGCGTTAATTTCTGTTGGCGCAGTTATTCAGCCAGATGGTACTGGACGCGTAGCGCTCGGTGGCGTAGCACATAAGCCGTGGCGGGTCGAAGCAGCGGAGCAACATTTGCCTAGGGGGGCTGCACCGGTCGCAGAACAACTGCTTGCTGGTGCAAAGCCGACGCATGAAAACGAATTCAAGATCGCTTTGGTGCAGCGAACGCTGGCCTCTGTGCTAGCTAATTCGAAGAAAGGCTAACGTCATGAAATTTACTACACCTGCCACGACTAACCCGGTTGATAGAATGACCGTTGTCGGTAAGCCAGTGGACCGAATTGATGGGCCCCTAAAAACTTCAGGCGCAGCGACCTATGCGTATGAGCACTATGAACCGGTACCAAATGCAGCCTATGGCTATATCGTAGGATCAGCAATAGCAAAAGGGCGTATCGAGTCAATCGACCTTCGAAGTGCAAAACAAGCGCCAGGTGTGCTCGCCATTGTCACTGCAGAGAATGCTGGCAAGCTAGATAAGGGGATGTTCAATACTGCCAGATTGCTAGGTGGACCCGAGATCGAACATTATCATCAAGCCATTGCGCTAGTTGTAGCTGAAACTTTCGAGCAAGCCCGCGCAGCTTCTCACTTAGTCAAGGTGAAATATCTTGAGGAGAAAGGGCAATACTCACTAAAAGAAGCAAAGAGTACACCAATTGCACCTAAAGGCAATGAGTTTACGGGTCCAGCAGATACCAAAGTAGGAAACTTCGAACAGGCGTTCCGAACTGCTGCCATAAAATTTGATGCATCGTATTCAACTCCTGGACACACGCATGCAGCAATGGAGCCACATGCTTCAATTGCTGCATGGAATGGCGATAAGCTGACCCTATGGACATCGAATCAGATGATCAACTGGAGCAGAGGGGATGTCGCAAAGACGCTAGGTATTCCAAAGGAGAATGTCCGTCTAATCTCACCATACATCGGTGGTGGGTTCGGTGGCAAATTGTATATTCGAGCAGACATTATCTTGGCAGCACTGGGTGCAAAGGCAACGAAGCGACCGGTGAAAGTGGCATTACATCGTCCACTGATCATCAACAACACAACACACCGACCTGCAACGATCCAACGTATTCGCATTGGTGCACAACGAGACGGCAAAATTACAGCAATCGGTCATGAGTCATGGTCAGGCGATTTGCACGCAGCCCGAGCAGAAATGGCAGTCGCACAGACACGGCTCTTATATGCAGGTGCACATCGGATGACAGCAACAAGACTCGTAGAGTTAGACTTAACAGAAGGCAACGACATGAGGGCTCCGGGGGAAGCGCCCGGGATGATGGCACTCGAAATTGCAATGGACGAAATGGCGGAAAAACTTAACCTAGATCCCATCATGTTTCGTATCATCAATAACACTAAGAACGATCCAGAAAACCCTAATCGCCCGTTTTCGCAACGACGTCTCACCCAGTGCCTAAGAACGGGCGCAGAGCATTTCGGATGGAGTAAGCGATCGTCCAAACCAGGATCAATACGTGATGGTCAATATTTAATCGGTATGGGAGTTGCGTCGGCCTTCCGTAATAACTTGGTCATTCAATCGGGCGCTCGCATACGTCTCGACCGCAATGGAATTGTGACGGTCGAGACGGACATGACTGACATCGGTACCGGCAGTTACACCATTATCGCCCAAACTGCTTCGGAAATGCTCGGTGTACCCTTAGAGAAGGTCGTAGTGCGTCTCGGCGACTCCGCCTATCCTGCTGCATCTGGTTCTGGCGGGCAGTGGGGAGCAAACTGTTCTACTGCCGGTGTGTACGCCGCTTGTGTCAAACTGCGCGAAAGAGTAAGACAAAAACTCGCACTTCCAGCACGAAATCTAGACTTCAGTGATGAAATGGTACGTTCCGGTTCTCGCGCTTTACCATTGGCAAACGCGGCGGCAGATGGCGAAATCGTCGTTGAGGACATGATCGAGTTCGGTGACCTCACTAAGCGATATCAACAGTCGACCTTTGGTGCACACTTCGTAGAAGTCGGTGTTGATGTATACACCGGAGAGACAAGAGTGCGCCGTATGCTTGCAGTGTGCGCCGCAGGGCGTATTCTCAACCCTAAAACCGCTCGTAGTCAGGTTATCGGCGCAATGACAATGGGCGTCGGGGCGACGCTGATGGAAGCTTTAGTTGTAGACCCACGATCTGGATTTTTCGTTAATCACGATTTGGCAAGCTATGAAGTGCCTGTGCATGCCGATATTCCACATCAAGAGGTGATCTTTCTCGATGAGACAGAACCGATGTCATCACCGATGAAAGCGAAAGGTGTGGGTGAACTTGGACTGTGCGGTGTGAGTGCAGCAATCGCCAACGCAATGTATAACGCTACTGGCGTGCGCTTACGCGATTATCCCATGACCCTTGACAAGCTCCTATCAAAACTACCTGATAACGCTTAGATATTGTGTTGCTTCCAAATGAAGAACCATAGCATCGCAAAACGACTTTAAGTATTGATCGATGAAAATTCATTGAAACAGTACGCCATCTAGGAATAACGGGTTATCTATGAGCTATGGAGAATAGGCATGGACAGCATTGATGTTAAAGTCTTGCGTGAATTATGTGAATGGCGTGCCGAAGGGCTCCATTCAGTTCTCGTAACCGTAGTGCATACCTGGGGGTCGTCACCACGCCCCGTAGGAGCAATGATGGCAATACGCAGGGATGGACGGTCAGTAGGATCGGTTTCTGGCGGATGTATTGAGGATGACCTCATATACCGATACGCCGTCACCGGATCTCTGATCCGGTCATCTAATTTACCTCAGCTTGTTCGTTACGGGGTAAGTGCCGATGAAGCGCACCGATTCGGGCTACCTTGTGGAGGGACGTTAGAGGTACTATTGGAGTTTGATCCTCCATACCTTGCATTGAAGGAACTCTCTGAAATGCTGAAGGAGGGGAAGCTCGTGCGAAGAATCGCTCGATGCGATACTGGCGATATTAGCCTTGAGCTTGCTAATACGGTAGACGAGCTATCTTACGATGGTCGAATTTTAGCTCACACCCTCGGACCCGGCTACAGAATGCTACTAATTGGGGCAGGGGCACTTGCGGAATACCTGTCTACGATAGCAATCTTCAATGGCTTCGCTGTCACCGTTTGCGACCCGAGAAGTGAGTACACAAATTCTTGGACAGTACCTGGAGTCGGCGTAGTAAAGGATATGCCTGACGATGCTGTGATTGCATTTCGACCAGACCGTCGTAGCTGTATCATAGGGCTGACGCATGATCCTAAACTCGACGATCTTGCTTTACTTGAAGCCCTGCACAGTGAAGCCTTTTATGTTGGCGCTATCGGATCCCGACGCAATTGTGCACAACGGCGCGAACGGCTGATTAAATATTTCGGCGAAACGACAGACACTCTTTCGAGAATGCGTGGCCCTATTGGGATACATATCGGTAGCAAAACCCCCTCCGAGATCGCAGTCAGTGTGATGGCTGAGATTCTGGCGGTCAAAAATGGGGTGATGATCCCGCAAGAAATGTCCGTAGCTACTGGCAAGAAGCTAAAAGAAGGGACTCCAGTACTTAGTTTGAGTATATAGAGATGTAGGCTGATTAAATAGCCGCTCCTTTTACATTCAGAGCGCAAGATAGCGATGCGTGCTATCACATTGAAGCGCGACAGCGCTGAGTAAGATAAGCATAGTGTGAGCTAATCGTGATTCTGATACTCAAATGCTCTTTGAGTTTTTTTCGTTGGAATACCGCTAGTTGAACATTTATCATGTGCTTTTCTTCCCTCTAAGTGAAGCCGATGTATCGCACGCTTGTCGTCAGGTCGTTTGTTGTCACCGTCGTTACATCATCAGCACCATCAACAGGCTATGCAGATGAGCTCATTGTTTCGGCTGCTGCTAGCCTGAACAATGCGTTCAAGGAAATTGCACAGGCTTACGAAACCAAGCATGCTGGAAGCAAGGTTTCACTGAATCTCGGCGCTTCGGGCGCCTCGCTGCAACAAATGACTAAGGGCGCGTTGGTTGATGTTTTCGCTTCAGCTGATTAGGAAACCCCTGAAGCAAGCGGTGCTGCAGAATCTCGTTCAGATGCGAGATCGCCAAGACTTCGCGTGCAATAGCTTGTTACTCATCGTTCCCGCTGACAGCAAGGCCACTATCAGGAAACTCGACGACCTAATCCAAGCGGGGGTCAAACGGGTTGCAATCGGCAATCCGGCAAGCGTCCCGGCCAGACGGTACGCGCAGCATGCGCTTGAGACGGCGAAGTTGGGGGCGCCGTAAAACCCAAGATGATCGGTACGGCGAACGTGCGGCAATCGCTTGACTATGTCGCCCGCGGAGCAGTCGATGCCGGCTTCGTGTACATGACCGATGCTGTCCTGATGAAGGATAAGGTTAAGATTGCCCTCGACGTGCCGCTCAACACGGAAATCCGCTATCGCATCGCAAAAACTGCGGCAAGTACCAATGCCGCTGAGGCGTCGTGCTTCATCACCTTTGTCTTAACACCGACGTCGCAAGCTATCCTGAGTAAGTACGGCTTCAAGAGGCCATAACGGAGCACTGGGGAACATGGATCCAGTATGGGCCGCATTCTGGTTGTCGCTCAAGATGGCCAGCTGGGCCACAGCCCTCAATCTCGTGATTGGCATCGGAATTGAGTTTCTCTTCGCGAGAAAGCGCTTCCCAAGCCGGGAACTATAGGACACTGTGTTGACCTTGCCAATGGTGATGCCGCCTACTGTCCTTCTATTTTCTCCTCGTGGTGTTGGGCCGGCGCAGCAAGCTTGGCAGATTCCTGCAGGAGCACTTCGGCATCAACCTGGTTTTTACCTGGCAAGGTGCTGCGATCGCAGCACCTTCGTTGTATTTGCGAAAACATTTAAGCCGGCTCGTGCGACGCTTGAAGGAATTGACGGTCAATTGGAACAGGCAGCACGGGTGCTTGGCATTTCGGAGACTGGGATCTTTTTGCGTGTGACGCTACCGCTAGCCTGGCGAAGTATTTTGGCGAACGACCTACTGGCGTTCGCTCGCGCTTTGGGCAAGTTTGGGGCCACATTGATGGTGGCCGGGAGCATCCCCGGGAAGATGCACATGCGCTCAATCGCGGTCTACAAAGCCGTACAGGCAGGTCAGGATGACACCGCCACATTGCTAGTGCTTATTACCTCTGTGGTATGCGCTACCGTACTGCTCTCAGCAGGCCAGCTTGCTACCGGCCGCATCGCGCATCGTTTAGGATTCAGGGTATGAAGCTCGACCTGGATATCCGCAAAATCTTGCATTCTGGGCAACGCCGCTTTCAGTTGAATGTCCTTTTCCGCACCACCGGCTCCCGCATTATTGTCTTCGGCGCCTCGGGTGCCGGCAAGAGCATGCTGCTCAAGCCGACTGCAGGGCTGATATCGCCGGACGATGGCCATATTACGCTTGGGAATCACAAACTGTTCGATGCTCCCGCCGGCATTACGTCGGCACCGCAGCAGCGCAAGCTTGCCTACTTGTTCCAGGAGTATGCATTGTAGCCCCATCTGACGGTACGTCAGATTATCGCGTTCGGTCTGGTGAAAGGATGGCGCAATCCCTCTAAGACGATCAATTCGGAGGCAGTGGAATACTGGATCTACGCCTATCACTTGGCCGATGTCGCGCATCAGCATCCGGCTGAGCTGTCCGGTGGGCAGAAACAACGCGCGGCACAGGCAAGGGCGCTAGTAGCAGAGCCTCGAGCAATTCTGTTAGATGAACCATTTGCGGCGCTGGACCTAGCACTGGGGAGAGATCAGTATTAGGTAACACCTACTCGTATATACCTGTAACACCACTCTCCACTTAGCCACTATTAGACAATAAGCCAAAACATGACCCGCACAGTTGCCGTGATTGAACGGAAGCGTCAACATTGGCAAGGGCATACAAAAGTTTAGTACTTTTTGAGCAAGTAAAGTACACGTAAGAAAGACTATTAGCCGTAATCCGACTTGATCCGTTTCACGCACGCTATGCGCTGGCCCAACGTCCCAATGCTCAATATGCCGGCCGACGTCTAGTGCTAGGAATAACATTGGTCACTCGCTACGATACCGTCCATCCTTCAAACTAGCCGGCGCTGTAGCGTCGGATCCAGAGTGCATGCAAAAACAAAGACAAAGAACAGACTTTCACAACTCATCACAACATTACACTCGATCACAAGCGCAGTATGGATAATCCTATAAGCACCCTACAACCTGAAACGAAGGAGCCAAATGACATGCAGATTACCTCCCATCAGGCGCAAATTATTATTGAGGGCGCTGAGAACAAGGCACGCCAGCTTGGGGTGCCAGTAACAGTTGTAGTACTAGATATCGGTGCACGCCTTAAGGCACTTCGGCGAATGGACGGTGCAGTTCTTGCGTCAATTGATATCGCCACACGTAAGGCCACAACTGCAGTGCTATTCGAAGCAAATAGTGAAGCAGTTTGGGAATTTTGCAAACCAGGAGCGCCTGCACCTGGACTTGAGGCAACCAATGGTGGACTCGCCCCATTTGGTGGTGGAATTCCGATAAAGGACGCCGACGGCTTTGTAATCGGAGCCTTAGGCGTATCAGGCGGTACGGTGTCGCAAGATGTGGAAGTGGCAGAAGCGGCTTTCGCTGCTCTACAAGAACTTACACGCTAATAGTTAACCTCATGCTCACTCAAAGCAACTGAAAGGAATCTAACATGCATAAGACCATACTTATTACCGGCGCAGGGTCAGGGTTTGGAAAAGGCGCAGCGCTCGGCATGGCAAAGAACGGTCATTCGATTATAGCGACCACGCAAGTCTCCTCTCAGGTGACGCCATTGCGGGAGGAAGCCGCCGCGTTAGGTCTTAAAAACTTCCGTGTAGAGCGTCTTGACCTTACCGATCCCTACGACATCAAACAAGCACAAGGATGGGATTTCGACATCCTATGGAATAACGCAGGCATGGGTGAGGCAGGTCCCGTGTGGGAAATACCCATCGAATTAGTAAGAAAGAATTTCGAAATCAACGTTTTCCTTCCCCTCCAGTTAACCCAAGGAGTTGTTCAGAAGTGGGCTGCACAAGGTAAGAAAGGCAAGGTAGTATTCACATCCTCAATGGGTGGCCTCTTCACTCCGGCAAATTGGGGCACTTACGTATCAACTAAACATGCCCTAGAGTCTATCGCAGAGGCGCTTCAACAGGAACTAGCTCCCTACGGCATCAAAGTTCAAACGATTAATCCAGGCGCATATTACACCGGATACAACGAGACGATGGCGGATAATCCGTTCCGCTGGCTTGATGACAGTAAGAACTTCACCAAACGCGTAGACCTGCGAAAGGGATTCGACGACTTTTTTGCAACTCCAGAGGGGAAGATGGATGCTCGTGAAATGATTGAGCACATGATCCGAATTGTCCCTGCTGAGACAGGAAAATTCCGCAACGTTGTACCGAAGGTCATAGAGGACATGCTAAAACAGCATCAGATCAACGCATGGGAAAACCAGATCTGATTTAAAGATTATTACCTAGCGAGCGGCGTTCGATGCGCCACACGCCGCTCGTGCTATTTCACACGGAACGATCTACGAAATCCGTCGAATGAAGACTAACGATAGACTGGGTTCGTCTGTATTCAATTTTTAAGCACTGAAGATTAGAAAAAAGTTTGCCCGGATTAACATAAAAAAGTAGCAGAGTTGCTGGAGCGTAGCAACGCTAAAACCCATGGAGCATAAAGAAAATATAGCAAACTTCCCGCGTAGGGTTGTTCACATCACTAATCGGCGCAACGTTCCCGCTACAGGGATAGAAGCAAGTAATCACCTAAGCGGGAGTACGCACCTTACGTGAAAAAGCCTGCAGATGGTGGAAAAATGCTGCGCAGGCCAACGATTAGGTGTAATAAAGATACGTAATCAATCCTGTTAGTTGCTGCTGCCTGCATGGGGTTTTTCAATAAGTGCTTAAGTGGCGCCTATTATAGATCAATGATAGCCGATGGCTGCGCTCTTAGGCACTTTCGACGTACCGCTGCATATCCAAGGTCTACAAGATGTGGGAAAGACTGGCATAGATAATTGGAGTTATCAAATGGACCGACTCGACACCATGCTTGCCTTCACTCGTGTAGTGGAGCTACAAAGTTTTACGAAGGCTGCTGCTTCCCTCAATGTGCCGAAGGGTACTGTATCAGCTCAGGTATGTGCTCTCGAAAACCGTCTTCGCGTAAGGCTTCTCCAACGTACTACTCGACACGTGAGGGTGACACCTGACGGTGCAGCATACTATGAGCGGATAATACGACTGTTGGACGAATTGAGGGAAGCCGAAGGTGCCGTGAGTAGTATGGCCGCCGCTGCCAGTGGAAAGCTAAGAATCGCTGTTCCAGGGCCGTTAGGAAGGCGGGTGATTATTCCAGCTGTACATCAATTTCTACAACGCTATCCCGACATAGAGTTGGAGATCAATTTATCCGATAGGCAGTTCGACCTCCTCCAGGAAGGTATTGACTGCGTAGTTCAGGATGAGGCATGCATAGACGAATCCCTCATAGCACGGACACTAGAGTCATTCGCATTAGTAACGTGTGCTAGTCCCGCATACTTGCAGAAGCACGGTATGCCGCAGGACATCAAGGATCTGGAAAACCACTGGACCGTAAATTACGTATCGCCACAGTCAGGAAAAGTCTACCCGCTAATATACAATGATGGAGCCGCGTGCTTGGAAATTAACGGACGCGCGCGCATTGCAATCGACGATGCTGACGGCTGCGTAGCAGCAGCGTCCGCGGGAGTCGGAGTCGCGCAACTCCCTGACTTCGTAGTACGCGAATCACTATTATGTGGTCGACTTGTGCAGCTATTGCCGCTTACACCAAAGCAAAAGGTAAAGGTTTCAATTGCGTATCCGCGTTACCGCCATACATCCGCTCGCTTGAAAGCATTCATCGATTGGGCAGTCGAGACCTTTTCCCAAAACAGGAAAGTCATAGGGCCTGAGCGGCAGGCCGATACCGTGGACGTTACTAACCCCTTCCAAGAAGAAAGCGAGGGGAAACCAAGATTTCACGCACATGCGGCAACATTGCTACGGCCTGAAGATGGTAATGATGCGCGCAGATTGCAACAACTGGTAAGCTAGACCTGAAAGCCAGATCGGTATGGTGTAGGACTGTGTGGCCGTTATATAACGCTTTCGTTTTCCAGTGCAGAGAAACCTGCACTCTAAGGTTCAAAGCACACCAAGTGCTGACAAAGCAAGGCCCATCCAACATGGTCATATTAGAGACCAAGAACTTAGTAGGACAACATAATCTACATCCTTAAGTCCTCAAGCCTGCGGTACAGGCGAGCCCCAGTTACATATCTGAAGGCAACCGAACGTCCTTCGATCCAACAATAAATGAGCGAACCACTACAAATGACTATTCCAACAATACATTAAGAGACCGCAGAAAAATAGAGGTGCAACCATGAAAAACTTTAAGCCCCGAGATACAAAGTGGCGCCAGAGCAAGGACTGTTCTACGGAGACGAATTCCGTTTAGGAGGTTTTAGCGATGCGGTGTTTGCCATAATTATCACTCTGCTCGCTGTCGAAATTCACCGACCAAGTGCACCTCCGGGTCAACTTGGCCTGGCACTTATGCACGCTTGGTCATCCTACTAAGCATAAGTGAGCCTAGAGATCTAAGTCCATGGGAGTGCGGATGTACAATCGAAATAAACCCCACAGAAAGCGACCCTAACATTCGTTAGAACATGTAGCGATTGTCACGCGTGCCTAACACTGTGTTTATGAATTACGACTTCATTTTTTTTCGTTTTCGGCTAACATATACAACATGTTCAAGGCAATATTTTGACTCACTGCATAACGTTATTTAATACAGAAGAATTTTTGAAAAGGGTCCAGTTCCCGCCATTATAAAATATAGAAAATTGACCAAATCTTCCGGTGTCTCCTCCACCCTCCTATGGGAGTGGTTTAACCCGATGTCCATTCTGGACATCGGGTTTTTTTCGTGCGGATAGCAAATCATGTTATAGAGCGTTAGTGATATCGGTAAATCAGGGTGAAGGAGCTAGTAGGAAAAATTAGACAGCGTATCGACAAGATGGCTCCAATTCAAACAAATTCATGCTGAACAATAAATTAACTACAGTAATGGAGATGGCTTGCAGCCTGGGACAAATGACAGCCGGTTAGCCCCGAAGCACACTGGCACTGTATCAGCTTTACCAGGCAGAATGTGGTTAGGCATAGTTTTTACGAAGATAAAGATCATATGTAATGTATTTGTAGAAATATTCTTAACAACAAAAGTAACGGTCATAACCACAAACTATTTAGCGCGGCTCTCATCGCACTAGGAACGAGTTAATCGGATGACTACATGCCCTTATAGCCTGCTTGAAAACTGAAGCACATTGTGCGCGTGCCCGATATGACAGTGCACGCGCTCGTGAGGTATACGCAGCGCCGCAGTGTCAGGAGCGAGCCGCGCATTAAGTCTTCAGACAGGCTCTTGGAATTGCCGATCTAGATCTACGGTTACTCTGGAGCGCTGAAACAACACATGATACGCCTTTCGATTTCCAATTGATTTGCATAGAAGTCACCGGCCAACTTTACCTACTGAACTCACATCTCGTGGCACTCCGCTTGCCACCCATCCTCTTAGGGTTAGGTATTGATCTCATTGACTTGATAACTTGAGTATTCGACGGCTAAAGGATGCCCTGATTGGTCAGGGATTATGCGAAACATAAGAACAAGCTGTCATGTAATTTGATATTTATCTCTAGGTATTGGGTGGCTATACTTATCTCCATAGAAAAGGCATTTGCTAGAGCTAAGCATTACGGTTTCGACGATTGAGTAGAAGGCTCTGCGTTTTGAAGGAATATATAAAAACTATGCCTCGTCTCCTACTACTGCGCTTCAACAATGTTTGCGGCAGCGAGGTTGGTAAAGACCTTATTGTTAGAGAGAAGAATCATGAACCTTGATGACAAGCTACTCTTTCCACACGAGATCAACACGCTATTAGAAGCATTGAGACGTGATTATCGTACCCAGTATAACCTCGCTCTAAGTAGTGGCGAATGGACCGAATGGCATAGAAATAATGCGAGGATGGTCCTAAGAGTACTCGAGGTCCTTAATCCGAAGTCGAATAATCCTCAGAGAAATGCCCCCCGGATGCAACCTATGCATCTAAACGCACGCCGGGTGCAAGTATTGGGTCACGACGCGGAATTAGACGGTACACTCAACTGTCGAGAATTGTTGACTACGTTGTCTCAAGAAGCTGAAAAAAATGTAGCGTCGCCTACGGCCTGAACCTGACACGTACTTCCGAAGCCTTTGGGGCATATCCCTTTAAGGCCAATACAATCGAATCCGGGGCCAGAGTATGCGGTTTGAAATGCATTACACCCTGGTCGTAATGATAGCGCGCATAAAGTTTTCGAGGCTTTCGTTAGGAGGTACCATGATTGAATAGTTTTCCACTTTGTCATCATGAGGCGGTACGTATACTCAGGGCACTGACTAAATTTGTACTGAAGACTCAGGAGTGGTTACCGAGAATCCGGCAATGGAATGAATTAAAGATGGTCTGCATTAATTGCCAAAGTGTTGTCTATCCGGTAACACCGTCCTATTTGGCAGTACTCAATGGCGCATCGGATACGTTCGTAGTGCGGCAAACGTAGCATGAATTTATATACGACCAAGCCGATTACAAGCATTTACTAGCAGGACGGTTCTTTCAACCTACATTACGGAGAAACAGATGAACATCAAAGAGGTTCTTACGGCGGCGCTAGTGTCAGTGTCGAGTTCAGTTATAGCCCAAGAGTTTGTTGTTCCTGACGCGGGCTTTAAAGGGGCCAAGACGCGTGCTCAAGTCGCCGCAGAGCTGGCAGCGGCAGCTTCTGCTGGGTCGCTCGACATACGCGACGATACATACCCTGTAATTGCAAATGTAGGACCTCCTAGAACACGCCAGGAAGTGATAGCGGAGCTGAATGAGGCCGCGAGAAACGGGACTCTTCATTGGGTTGACCACACATATCCAGTCATCGCTCAATCTAAAGTCAAAGCTAGGACTCGCGAAGAGGTGGTGGCTGAACTTGTGGAGTTTCACCGCGCATATCCCAAAGGGTTTATGCGTCAATATTACGCTGGTGGAAATTAGGAGATTTCAGGAGCATTCTTTAGTTATATTGTTGAAGTATGTAGGAGGCTTTTACAAAGCGGCATCTAACGATTAAATGGCACCATTGACATTGCACGAATGGATGCCGCTAACTTTTCCGAAATAGTAAGCGCAAAACGGTAATTTCTTCATGATAACTTCTTGAGTAATTCGGCTTTGTTACAAACATCATGCTTCCATAGCGGGGACATTATGTCTGCGAGTGTCATAGCTCATCACTCAGCCGGTTCCATGACTGGTGTTGAACTTCTCCCTATACTGGCCTTATTAGGCTCTGCAATAATCGCGGTTCCGCTTTCTAAATCGATTGGATTAGGTACTGTTCTTGGTTATCTAATAGCTGGCTTTATTATGGGCCCTTTTGGCATGGGTGTTATTGCAGACGCCAACGCCATTCTCCACATCGCCGAACTTGGGGTGGTTATGTTCTTATTCGTGATCGGCCTTGAAATGCGGCCATCGCGGCTCTGGTCAATGCGAGGGGAAATCTTTGGACTAGGATTTGCGCAGGTAGGCATTTGCAGTATCTTTTTAACTGGATTCGGGCAAGCCCTTGGCTATTCGTTCGCACAGAGTTTCGTTGGGGGAACTGGCTTTGTACTAACCTCTACCGCTATTGTTATGCAGATTCTGGAAGAACGGCATGTGCGTGGCCTACCGAGAGGGCGCAGAACGATTGCTATTCTTTTGCTCGAGGATTTAGCCATCGTACCTTTGCTCGCTATGGTAGCACTGCTTGCCCCAGTTAAATCTGAGGAAGGGGGGGCTGGCGGGCAAATATTGAATATTGTCATACCCATGCTCTCCATTCTGATGTTAGTGTTGTGCGGGAAGTATCTTCTCAATCCTTTCTTCAAGGTGCTTGGAGCTGTCCGTGCACGAGAGCTAATGACAGCGGCAGCACTCCTGGTGGTGCTAGGGTCGGCGTATGTAATGCAAATTGGCGGGCTTTCGATGGCTATGGGTGCATTCGTGGCCGGTGTGCTGTTATCTGAATCAGCCTTCAGGCATCAGTTGGAAGCCGATATTGAACCTTTTCGCGGCATTCTCTTAGGTCTATTTTTCCTCGGGGTTGGAATGTCACTGAATGTGACTGTGATCACAGAAAGCTGGAAAATTATAGTCGTGCTAGTCACAGGTTATATCCTGCTTAAGATGAGCGTCATATATATCGTCGCACGTTTGTTCAAGCTTGAGCATCGCGAGGCGATCGGTAGGTCGGTCCTTATGGCACAGGGCGGGGAGTTTGCATTTGTGCTTTTTTCTGCTGCAACGTCGAATGGCATTATCACTAGCGCTATGAATGCCATATTTACATCTGCGGTGATTGCTTCGATGGCGTTAACCCCGCTATTGATTCTTCTATTTGATATATTGGTTCCCAAGGCACCGCTTCCTGAAAGGGACGTAGTAGCAGAGAACCTTTTATCAGAAGTCTTACTAATTGGTTTCGGACGTTTTGGGCAAATTGTTAGCCAACCGCTTTTGGCGCGAGGCTTATCTGTCTCGATCATTGATATCAGTACATCGATCATTTTTGACCTTGAACCTTTCGGCTTTAAGGTTTATTACGGCGATGGATCGAGGCTTGACGTACTACACGCGGCTGGTGCTCGTGAAGCTAAACTGATCATCATAGCAATTGACGATCGCGCCACTTGTCTTAAAGCGGTTGATATTATTAAAAACGAATTTCCACAGGCAAAGGTTCTGGTGCGTGCTTATGATAGAGAGCATGCAATTGAGCTTAGTCACCTCGGCGTTGATTGGCAAGTGCGGGAGACATTTGAATCTGCCCTATCCTTAGGTGATAAAGCTTTAGAAATGTTGGATCTTCGATCTGAGGTGCGGCGACAGATAATGGACGAGATCCGTGTTAGCGATAAACAGCGTTTCGCGATTGAGACAAGAGAGGGAATTCATGCAACCCATGATTTAGTCTGGAATAATTCTGATACAGGGCAACGTCAACAGTCGAATAGCTCTACGTTAAGGAAATTGTCGTCGGAGTAACAGCGGATTGCAGATGGATAACAGCATATGAAGTTTGGAGAAAGCGTACGACGCAGCAGTATGTATAACGGAATGGAACTATGCGGTGACGTGAATCGTTTTAGTGGATTTAGGCAGGGCTGTAGTGATCACAGGACGGCGCCTTTAATATTCCGTCATTTTGATCTGAACCTAAAGTGTCATTATTCTTTGCTCTTTCTATTATATTAAACAGTAGATGCTGCACTAACAGCAACGAGTCAATCTAGAATTGAGAAGGAGGTTTTATGAAAACTTGGTTCATCACGGGTGCGTCACGCGGCCTTGGAGAGCGTATATGTAAGGCCGCGTTGGGAGCAGGCGATAATGTAGTCGCTGCTGCCCGTAACACAAGCCCAATCACGAGTTGGTATAACAACCATCCAAATCTCCTTCCAGTAAGACTTGATGTCACGGATGAGGTAGAGGTGGAGCAAGCGGTTTTTGCCGGTATTAATCGTTTCGGGAAGATTGATGTACTTGTCAATAATGCGGGTTATGGATTGCTCGGCGCGGTCGAAGAAGCGGCCTCAGACGAGATCGAGCCATTATTCGCCACGAACGTGTTTGGACTTTTATCTGTCACTCGTACTGTGTTACCGTATATGCGTCGACTACGTGCGGGTCACATTATCAACGTATCGTCAATTGGAGGCTATGAGGCGTCAGCCGGCTGGGGGATTTATTGTGCAACTAAGTTTGCGGTTGAAGGTCTTTCTGAAGCTTTGTACCAAGAGTTGCAACCCCTCGGAATCCGTGTAACTGTAGTCGAACCTGGCTTTTTTCGTACTGATTTTCTCGACAGCAGCTCTCTAAAGAGAAGTGCTCGTCAAATACCGGATTACGATGGTGTTGTCGGTGCCACGCGAGAACTCGCAACTGAAGTCAATCATGTTCAGCCAGGAGATCCAGCCAAACTTGCAGAGGCAATTTTGGTCCTTGCGAACGCACCGAACCCGCCACGTCGTTTACCATTAGGTAGTGATACTGTTCAGCGCATCGAGAAGAAAAATCGTTATGTTTCTTCGGAACTGGCGGATTGGCGCTCTCTCGCATTATCTACAAACTATTGTGATTAACGACTTATTTCGTTAGGAGGTAAGGCCATGCGATGATTCCGTAGGCGGCCTGCGGCATGGCGAGGTAGGTGTCGTCCTGCTATTCCCTCCGTACCCGTTGCTGACAGAATCGGTTAGCCCAGCTATGGGTGCACTCAATGACGTAGCTGCTTGCATGTGCGCCATGCTGTTTCTTAATCTCTTGTCGGTTATGCCTGCTGAGTATGACTGGCTCAAATTCAGCGAGAGAAAAAATGCATCTTACGTCCTCGCCGTCATATACCACGTTGCATAACTTGCATTTGCGCCGTCTATCTTGTTCCGTAAACCCAATATTTGCCAGCGTTGCGGTAACAACTTCCTTTCGTGCCGGTTAGCCGCCGACACTTCATGTCCAACGGAGTACCCTCAGGGAGCATCTGACCTTCGATGTCACTTTTGCCGTAGTCGCACGGGTTCAGATCAGTTTTTTATGTCCAGAGGCGTTTTCGTCCATTTCGTCGTACAGCGCTAGGCCACATCAAGCCGATACCCTTCAGTTCCCTTGCATTCCAGCAGCCTGAATCGGTAGATTATTGTAATCGAACCCTCACCTTCACATTGTTTAAACGCTCCGGTTTAAGCGTTCGGCATGCCATTGAGCATCTACTTACGCTAATTTTCGCTAAAGGCATGCAATTAGCTAGTGGTACGGAGCGTCTAAAAATTGCATCCGGCGCGGCATATTTGGGTGCGCGTTGTCTGTGCGATTGCAACCGATACGGTTTGGGATTTTGCAATAGTGGCTGGACTTGCGGCCAAAGGGTGTCGCACATGTAAAAACAATCATCTTTCTTGCCTTGCTTTATGGCTGCACTCTTGTATTGAGGCAATCTCTCCTTTGACTGGTTTCGGAGCTTTTTTCCTCTGTCTAACGCCTAACGAAACAAGCTATGAGTACTTACGATGAACATCAGATGTGATCCTTCTATCGCGTTATAGCAATTTCTGCTTGGACGAGGTCGACGAGCGCTCTAAGTGTGGCAGGTACATGACGACGGCTTGGATAGTAGAGATAGAAACCCGGATACTGCGGGCACCAGTCGTCAAGAACCCGCAGGAGGCGGCCGGCAGCAATATGTTCATTGACCATATGCTCGAACACATAAGCCAATCCTATGCCCTGAAGCGCAGCGTCGATCATCAGGGCAACGTCGGACAATGTGAGGGGGCCTTCCACCTGCGTTTCAAGTGGGTTAGCGTCTTGGCTAAATTCCCAACGATAAACGATTCCGCTTGGGAAACGATGGCGTATGCAAGGAATTTCGGTGAGGTCCTTCGGATGTTGCGGCTGTGGGTATTTTTCGAAGAGGGAAGGAGACCCGACAACAATGGATCTCATCGATGGCCCGATTGGCACTGCAACCATGTCTGCTTCGAGACTCTCTCCGAGGCGTACACCGGCATCAAAACCGCCCGACACTACGTCGATAAGAGCATCATTGTCCACAATTTCTACCTCCACCTCAGGGTATAACTCGAGATAGCGAGCAATGATCGGAAGGAGAACCATCTGTGTAGATGCGCGCCCACAACTTATACGCAGAGATCCTGAAGGCTTTGTACGGAAGCTATTGAGATCTTCCAGTGCGTCACTAATGTCGCGGAATGCCGGCTCGATCCGAGAAAGGAGTCGGGTTCCGGCTTCTGTAAGGGCGACGCTTCTGGTAGTACGGTTAAAAAGTCGCAGCCCTATTCGGTTTTCAATGCCGCGCAGTGCATGGCTTAGTGCCGATGGCGAAAGGCCGAGCTCAATGGCCGCCCGGCTAAGATTGCGATGCCGGGCAATAGTTATGAAAATAGAAAGATCGGTCAGTGCAGACTGCTTCATTATTGAATCCCATTCATAAGCCATTCTCACATTCTTGGGATTATCACATAGGCGACCTTTACGTAAAGTGACGTTCATCCAGCGCGCACTGCGCTGTCACCAAAGGAGAATGTCATGCGTACATGGTTTATTACAGGCGCCTCACGAGGATTCGGAGCATTGATCACAAAACAGGCATTAGATTCAGGCGATAATGTGGTGGCGGCTGCCCGCAACCCTGAACAGGTCATGACGCAGTTTGGCCAACACCCAAACCTGCTGGCCGTTAAACTCGACGTGACGCGTTCGAAAGAGGTTGAACAGGCAGTGTATTCCGCAGTGGCTCATTTCGGGCGTATCGATGTTCTGGTCAATAATGCTGGCTACGGTCTGCTGGGAGCAGTCGAGGAAGCATCGTCGGAAGAGGTCCAGTCACTTTTTGCTACGAACGTGTTCGGGCTTTTGGAGGTTACTCGTGCAGTATTGCCTCACATGCGACGGCAGCACACGGGTCACATCATCAACATCTCGTCGATTGGCGGGTATGAAGCTTACGCAGGGTGGGGCGTCTATGGTGCGACAAAGTTTGCGGTCGAAGGATTATCGGAGGCACTTTCCCAGGAATTGCGACCTCTTGGCATTCATGTCACTGTCGTAGAGCCTGGTTTCTTCCGTACAGATTTTCTAGACAGCAGTTCACTGAAAAAATCAGGCAATGTGATCCCTGATTACGAGGCGACAGTCGGCGCGATGCGTCGTTATGCCGCCGAAGCAAATCACGGGCAGCCTGGTGATCCTGAAAAGCTTGCACAGGCGTTTCTGAGATTGGTTAACGCCGAGAGTCCACCCATTCGCCTACCCTTGGGTAGCGATACGGTTCAGCGAATCGAGCAGAAACACAGAATTGTGGAGCAAGAACTTGCGACGTGGCGTTCGGTAGCCTTATCGACAGACTTCACCGCTTAGTGTGCGAAAAAAGCGGGGCGAAGTTCAACATTTGGCTCGCCCCGTAGACGTTATTGAGTTTCCAGTGGCTGAGGACCGTTCCGCACGCCTCCCTTTGCAATCAAGGTGAGCTTCATGAAGTCAGCAGTTCAAAAAGTTAGACAACGGCGATTCGATTTTCCGATACTTGATAAGGAGACATCATTCAATGACGAGAGTGCGATAGCAGGGTTGCGGAAGCGAGATCTGCTCGTTGCTTTTCGTCGTGAGCAATTTGTGCCCTACTACCAACCTAAACTAGACATCCAAACAGGAAAGCCAATCGGCGTTGAGATTTTAGGTCGTTGGCTTCACCCTGAACTAGGCACGCTTCTACCTAACAGATTTATAACCCTGCTAGAGCGCTTCGGACTGATTGATGAATTCACAGAATGCCTTCTCGTACAGTCATTGGCTCTGGCAAGCGACTTCGCCACATCTGGCAAGGGCATTAATCTGGCGTTAAATGTTTCAGCGCTCAGCCTTCGCGACGAAAGTTTATGCAAGCTCATTTCGGGTATAGTAAAGGAATCTGGAATATCCCCGGACCGGTTCACGATCGAACTGACAGAGACTGCACAACCTGATGCCAGTACAGCTGTCGTTGACTCGCTTACGTCCTTGCGACTGCAAGGTTTTCATATTTCAATCGATGACTTTGGTACTGGTTACTCCTCTCTCAAGCAGCTGACCAAATTTCCATTCACTGAGTTAAAGATCGACCGCATCTTCGTGAACGATGCTCGATCTCGACCGAAGGTTATGAGTGTCCTAGAAACGATTGTGGAGCTCGCCAGGAAACTGCAATTACGTACTGTGGCGGAAGGCATCGAGACAGAAGAAGAACTAGTCCTTCTCCAGTCATTAGGCTGCGACATGGCTCAAGGCTTTCTTTTTGCACATCCGATGCCGCAGAAAATGTTGGAAACTTATCTACAACAACTATCGCGGTCTTCAGCTACGTGTTGCTCAGATTTATAGGCAAGGTGGACTATTCATGTCCTGGTATAGATGGGGATGTTGAAAACTGCTCAAGCAGCCATAGACGAAATTGCTTCATGTGGGTCGTTTCTTTACGTCCGCTAGGCGTTAGTAGATAGTAGGTATAGTCTCCCATATCTACTGATTCGGGGAAGGGACGCACGAGTTTACCGGCCTTGAGATCGTCTTCGACAAGGAACAACTGCGCCATGGCAATGCCATGACCTTCTAGAGCCGCTGAGTAAACCATCGCTGAGCTTTGATAGGTAAGGCCAGAGTAGGCGTCGACCTTGTCTGCCGCTCCGCAGGATTCCAACCAATACTTCCAGTCGTCGGCCCTCGCAATGGAATGTAGGAGATTGAAGTGCCGGAGATCAGTCGGCTTCTTCAGTTTTGGCCCGAGCTTTGCCAAACTTGGGCTGCAAACAGGGACGAGTATATTTGATACAAGCCGGTAGGAATTAACGTCTGCCCATTTGCCATCACCTAAACGCACGGCGCAATCTAAATCTTCGCGCTTAAAATTTACCATTTCCAAGGATGTCGTCAAGATTACCTTAACTTTAGGGTGCGTTGCATGAAAAGTGGAAAGACGAGGAATTAACCAGCGCATTGCGAAGGTTGTGTAACAGCGGACTTTGAGTGGCTTACGTGTGTCACCTCCCTTAAGAACCTGAGTCGCTTCGCGGATCTTTTCAATGCTCTTGTTGACGACCCGGTAGTACTGCGCGCCTTCTGGAGTAAGCGAGATCTCTCGGTGGCCACGCACAAGGAGTGAAACTCCTACGTATTGTTCTAAAAGTTGGACCTGTCGGCTAACCGCACCAGGCGTGACATTCAACTCGTTTGATGCCTGAGTAATGCTCAGATGACGCGCAGCCGACTCAAAGGCTCGAAGTGCGTTGAGAGGGGGAAGGCGATCCACGGTTATCGGTACTCCAAATTTTATGCAGGTGCCCATTTCCGATAGTCATTATCTCAGGAAAGAACAACGCGATCTATTTCATGCTTTTCTACGTAAATCTTACTTCACGCTTGAGAAAAACTCAACCAGAACGGCTAAAAAATCGATTGCCGCCTCAATAGCCGTGAACGAATATGCAGTCGTTGGCTAGCGAGAGTGTACCGCGGCCTCATACGTAGACCTACCAGGAAGACCGACATGACGAATTCAACTGTGCAGCTTTGGAGTGAGGGCGGGACACGGACCCTCCTCGCTTCGCGTAACCGGCATACAGACCGCCTTCACTTCCCCCCAATCAAGGAGACCTCTCCTCTTGCAACGGATCATGAGCTTGTATCCGTTCCTAGCACAGGCACTCTTTACAGCTATACCGTAATTCACCCAAATCCCAAGAGCGGACTGGCACCCCATGCACTCGGCTACGTCGATATCGACGATGCCCCCCTTCGACTATTCGGGAAATTGCAAGGGAGCAACTCTCCGGCAATTGGAAATCGATATCGCGCAATCCCTGATGAGCAATTCGGTTATGTCTTTGAGGCGATTAATGAAGGAGTGAAACCATGAGCCAGACCTATATCGCAGGCGCCGCCATGACTACTTTTGGCAAGCATACTGGGGTATTAGCTCCTGATCTTGCACAAAAGGCAATTCTAAATGCAGTCAAAGACGCTGAAATTAGCTTGAATGACGTTCAGGCAATCTATTGCGCAAATGTTTTCGGTGGAATGATCCTTGGCCAGGTCATCGTACGTGACCTAGGGCTTAAGGGGATTCCGGTCTATAACGTTGAGAACGCATGCGCTAGCGGTGCGACAGCCGTGCACTTGGCTCGTCATGCGATTTCGGCCGGACAGTACGACACCGTGCTCGTCTTCGGAATTGAGCAGTTAACCCAGCTCGGAGGCGGGACCATCCCTTTGCAGCTGAACGATCAAATGACTTCGCTATATGCACAAGCGGGTATGGTACTGCCAGCCGTTTACGCAATGCGTGCCACTCGCTATCTGCATGAGCGGGAGGCAACGAGAGCGGATCTGGCTGCTATCGCAGTGAAGAATCGTTTCAACGGATCTCTCAATGAATATGCACAGCAACAATCTGAAACAACTGTTGAAGAGGTGCTTGCGTCGCGCATGGTCGCAGATCCACTTACATTACTGCAATGCTGTCCCTCCCAAGTCGATGGGGCCGCCGCACTTGTATTGACTACGAAAGATCGAACTGGGCGACGACCGGTCAAGATCCTTGCATCGGTAGTGCAATCCGGAATCCGCGAAGAACATAACGATGACATCCTAGACGCTGAAATTACAGCCCGCGCCGCGAGGCTCGCGTATGAGCAAGCAGGTGTATCACCGGCTGAAGTCGAAGTTGTGGAACTTCATGATGCGTTTACTATTGCTGAACTGCTTTACTATGAAGCACTTGGGCTAGCCGAAAAGGGTGAAGGCGTTCAGTTGCTACGGTCAGGCGCCACGCGTATAAACGGAAAAGTCGCAGTCAATCCCAGTGGCGGCCTGTTGGCTAAGGGCCACCCACTTGGCGCCACTGGCGTCGCGCAAATGGTTGAAGTGGCATGGCAGTTACAGGGACGTGCAGGTAGGCGCCAAGTTGACAGCCCAAAGATCGGGCTGACGCAATGCACTGGAGGCGGGATTGCCGGTGTTGACCATGCCGCATCCTCTGTACATCTTTTGGGAGTCAGCGATGTCTAAATCTAGGTTTAATAGCGATCAAGTTGCGATTGTCACCGGTGCTGCTCGCGGTATTGGGCTTGGAATAGCTACCTCGCTCGCCGAAGCGGGGGTTTCGGTTGCTATCTTCGACCGGGACCCCGATGCACTAAAGATTGCAGTTGATAGCTTGAAGAATCAGGATCTTAACGTGCTCGGGGTTCCGGTTGACCTCACAAACGGTAACGAGGTGACATCGGCGGTAGCCACCGTCTTCGAATGGCGCAATCGCGTAGATTTCCTTGTTAACAACGCCGGCGCGGTCCGTGACAAGCGTTTTCTCACGATGGACGAAGATGATTGGGACCTGGTCATTGATACAAACCTCCGTTCGCAGTTCTTGTGCTGTCGGGCAGTACTTCCCTCAATGAGTCAACGTGGCTTTGGACGGATTGTAAACATTTCCTCGCGTGCGTGGCTAGGTGGCGTAGGTCAAGCAAACTATTCGGCAGCTAAGGGTGGAGTGATAAGCTTGACGCGCAGCCTTGCGCTCGAGTTTGCCGCGAAGGGCATCACAGTTAATGCAATTGCGCCAGGGATTGTTGACACACCTTTGTTCTCGAACTTCAAACCAGAAGTGCAAGAACGCCTTAAGAACAGTGTTCCGGCGCGAAGGATAGGTAAGCCAGAAGACATTGCAGTTGCAGTCGAATTCTTTCTGGATCCGGCCGCTTCATATATAACCGGACAGACCCTTTACGTCTGCGGTGGCCGAAGCCTTTCCAGCCCGAGTGTTTGAAAAAGGGGATCATTATGCCTGTAACTATGCATATTGATGACAACGTCGCATTCATTACCTTGGCAAGGCCCGAGGCCCTGAATGCACTCGACGTACCATCTTTGCGTCAGCTCCGTGAGCACCTTGTTGAGTTTCGCGACCGCGAGGATCTGCGGGTGTGTGTTATCACCGGATCCGGACAGAAGTCATTTTGTACCGGAGCTGACCTGAAGGGTACAGCCACGTCTACAGCGAGCTATCCAGAAGCGATGTTTCATTCCTTAGAGTACGCATCGGAACGCGGTCTATATATTCGGTTGCTAGATCTTGCAGACCTTAACATATGGAAGCCAATGATTGCGGCAATCAACGGCTATTGCTTAGGCGGTGGTCTGGAACTTGCACTTCAATGTGACCTTCGTTTAGGGTCAGCCACAGCAAAATTCGGTTTGACAGAGGTATCTGTCGCTTCGATCCCAGCAGTCTCTGGGCTGCATAGGCTACTAAAGGCAGTGCCATCCGCACATGCAATGAAAATGGTTCTAACCGGTAAGCCTATAGACGCAGCCAAAGCATTGGAGATCGGCCTCATTTCCGACCTGTATGAGCCTGAGGCACTTGCAGAGCACACACATGAAATTGCGCGGCAAATTGCAAGAAATGGTCCGCTGGCCGTGCAAGCAGTTAAGCGCCTGGCAAAGCAGACTGCACACATGTCTGAAGCTGATGCCCAACAGCTCACTGAGCTTGTCTGGGGATCATTGCGAGACACTAATGACAGGCAGGAAGGACGAAAAGCGTTTGCTGAGAAGCGAGAGCCAAAGTACGTAGGTAGGTGAACTGTGAAGCAAGTTTGCATGTAAGAGTTGAAGGAGCTGATATCATGATAAGCAAAGATTTTACAAAAGCGCTGAGCGCGGCCGTGTTTGTAGCGCTTTCTACAATTGTCGGAAGCAGCGCACATGCCGAGAATTTCCCAAATCAGCCAATCAAGCTGGTCGTACCCTTCGCCCCGGGCGGCGGGAATGACATACTGGCTCGTGCCATTGCTCCTCATATGGCGAAATCCTTAGGTCAACCCGTTGTGGTGGACAATAGGCCTGGCGCAGGAGGCAATATGGGAGCGCAAGCTGTAGCAAAATCAACAGACGGTCATACGATCCTCATCGCTTCTAACCAGATTACCGTTAATCCCGCGCTTGGATTCAAAGGTGCAGTTGATGCACAACGTGATTTTGCACCAGTCGGAATGATTGCCACCGTCCCGATCATCCTTGTTGTTAGTCCTAATCAGCCCTATAAAAACCTGCCAGAGTTCTTGGCGCACGTAAAAGCTAATCCAGGTAAGGTATCGTACAGTAGTCCGGGGGTAGGAACTCCTCAGCACTTGGCCGGAGAGCTGTTCGCATTCATCAACAAAGGGGAAATGCTTCATGTCCCATACAAAGGAACGGCACCTGCAATCACGGATGTAGTGGGTGGACAGGTGGTCGCATCGTTCGGAACCATGGCATCAGTTCAGTCGTTCATTAAAACCGATAAACTTAGAGCGCTTGGTATCGCTGGAAAGAAAAGGGCGCCAGTATTTCCTGATCTGCCAACGTTTGGCGAAATGGGAATGAAGGACTACGATGCGGAACTTTGGTACTGTCTTCTCGCACCATCGAGTATGCCAAGTCCGAACGTTGCAAAAGTTCACGCAGCGTTGCGAGATGCAATGAAGAATCTGCAGGCTGACGGTACATTAGAGAAGCAAGGATTTGAGCCTTCTCTCTCATCCCAAGCCGAGCTTAAAAACAAGATTGCGACCGATCTCACAAGATGGAGTCGGCTGGTAAAAGAGAGTGGTATTAAGGTAGACCTCAACTAGTAGACTTTGTGGTGGTTACATACCCACAGACACCTCGGTGCAACATAAGAAGGCCGGTACTGGACATACATGCGCTGCATACCTCGTCTCTTGAGACACGACGGTGTTCCCAGGCTTTCTGTACATTAAGATCGAACGGCATAGTTGCCGTTGGCCACTGATTTGTGTGGCGCTGCAAGTAGAATTCATTGGAACCTAATAATATCTATTGCGAAGACAGGTAGTGACATGAAAGACTCATTACATGGATTGAAGGTAATCGACTTTACTCAAATAGTCGCTGGCCCTACCTGCACGATGATGCTGGCTGATCGTGGTGCTGATGTGATAAAAATTGAGTCCCTGAAGGGTGATTTGAGTCGCCAACTGGGACCTTGGAAGAATGGAGAGAGTATTATGTTCTCCTCCATGAATCGTAATAAACGAAGTGTTGTGCTTGACCTTAAAAAGGTCGAGCATGTGGACGCTGCAGAGCGGCTTATTATGGAAGCCGATATTTTGGTCGAAAGTTTTCGCCCGGGTGTAATGGAAAGACTTGGGTTGGGATATGAAACGCTTCGAGCAGTCAACCCTAAGCTCATTTATTGCAGTATCTCGGCGTTTGGACAAAGAGGTCCAGGCAAAGAAAAGCCAGGAGTTGACGGTATCATTCAGGCGGTGTCCGGTTTGATGAGCGTTACGGGTGCGGCGAACGGCGAGCCAACCAAAGTCCAGCCGCCCATTGTAGACACTGTGACAGGATTCCTGGGAACGATCGCAATCCTGGATGCATTGCGAGTTCGTGATAAGACTGGCCAAGGACAGTGGCTTGACGTCAATATGTTTGCTAGTGCAATTCAACTGCAGCAGACCGCATTTGCGTCATATTTTGCCACAGGTGAGGTGCCGTCTCCAAACGGCAGCGCTGCACCTTACGCTGCTCCCAACGAAGCATATCCGACCCAGGATGGATGGATCATGGTTGCTGCATATCATGACCAGCGGTGGCGCGCATTTTGCAGCGTCCTACAGTTGGAATCTCTCCTTGACGATGAACGTTTCTTGACTTTGAGCGGACGCGTGCAGTATCGAAAAGAGCTATTCGATTTAGTCTCTAATCGGTTGCGGGCCCGGCCCACTGCCGAGTGGCTTACGCTACTTTCAGCAGCGGATATCATTTGCGGTCCCGTAAACAATTACGCGCAAGTTGTACGAATGCCTGAATTCATGGAATCAGATCTGATGGTAAAGATGAATCATTCTGAGGCTGGTGAGATCGATCTAATCGGACCCATGCGAAATCCACTGTATGAGGAGCCTTGTGCCCAGACCGTTCGCTCGTCTCCGCGCCTAGGTGAACACAATCAGGAAGTCTTAGCGCAGCTCCTGGGTGCAGTTGCAATTTGAAAGATGGCCACTCACCGATGCAGCTGGAGAAGGTATAAATGGCAGGCGACATAGTCATGTTACTGATCCGTTGGCAAGCCCCAGTCGACGTAAGATGCCTACATTCCAACAGCACTTATAGTATCCTACGTCATCCCATGCGGACGTTGTGAGAAGTCACTTGTGTATAGATATGTGAAAGTAGATCACGGTCTACTGCCATGCACTTTAAGCAGGTTACCGATGCAGACTCGACATCTGCCAAAAATACCTTTCAAATGGGAAAAAGAATTCCTGCTGCCATGCTACACCTCAGTGCGGCCTATGAAGTGACTGTACACGCTGTACAGCATCGAGAAGCCTGGCGCCATATGTAGCGAATGCGGCCTCGCGGTCTTCAGGCGTGAGCGAGGAGATAGCGTAGATAATGGATGGGGGTAGTACGTCGATACCTACAAACTCTAGGACGCCGCCAGAAAAGGGCTTCAGGAAGGATTCGACTGAACCCGTGTGGGCAATGTCAGCATCAAGTTCGGCTCTGCTTCCGCCAGTTGTTATTGACATCAGAGCATACTTCCCCTTTAACAGACCCGTGTTGAACATGCGATTTGCATCATATGCAAAACCGTAGCTTAATATCCGGTCGGCCCAGCCCTTCAATATGGCCGGCACTGCATACCACCAGAGTGGAAATTGAAAAATGACGAGGTCAGCTTCGGCGAGTTTCTTTTGCTCTTCGAGTATGTCACTTCTATAATGACCATGGGCCGCGGCATGCCGTTGTTCATGCACATATCCGAGACGTTCTGGTGAAACTGGATAAGTAAAGTCTGATGCGCTAGCCACTGGATTGAACTTCTGCTGGTACAGATCTGAAATCATAACTCTCACGCCAGACTGCGCTAGTAAAGTTGCTGCGAATTCTTTGAGCTGCCCATTGAAACTTTTCGACTCTGGATGGGCGTAAACGATCAATGCATTCATGGAATTGTCCTAATTGTTAGCAGTATCAAAACATGGCGTCTGCCTAGGGTAGACAATAAATGCTGATTAGCCTCCTACTCGTCAAGAGAAGTCAAACCTAGCCTTATCATTTGTTGACTCTCGATGATTGCCGACGCTTGCACAGAGACAGGTAAAGCAACACGCTTATCGCTTCTTTAGTTCAAAAGGAGGAATGGGCAACGTGTGATCTTTTCGCTTGAAACATCCTTACCTCTTTGCTCTAAAGCGTGTAATCTATATGCACTAAACTATATGCGATGCTCGTTTTCCTGACTAGTCAAGAGCAGGACGATACACCTTCAACTCATAGTTGAACGATATGGACAAAGCACGTGCGTTGGCTAATTTTATAATCGTTGCGAGAGTTGGCAGCTTCAGCCAAGCTGCGATCGAAGCGGGCGTTACACCCCAAGCGATGAGCAAGGCGGTAAAGCAATTAGAGGAGTCACTAGGTGTTCGCCTGTTTTATCGCAGCACAAGGAGCCTTAGTCTTACAGAGGAGGGGAAACAGTTGTATGAGCATGCTGAACCAGGTATGCGGATTCTTGACGAGGCTTTCAACTATATACAGCAAAGCAAGCAAGGCATCGAGGGATTGATACGGATCTCAGCGCCGACCTCGATAGGAATTCGCGTTTTGGTGCCGCTGTTGAAACAGTTTCAGCAGGCTCATCCATCCATTCGTTTCGACTTGCATCTTGATGACCACTTCACCGATATGGTCGAATCTAAAATCGATGTGGGTTTCCGGGCAGGTACAACGCCCGATCGCAACGTCATCGTTCGTCGGATAGGCGGAATCAAGCAAATCATTTGTGCTTCGCCAGATTATCTAGAGGCGCACGGAACACCCAAATCCTTATCGGAACTGTCACATCATCGCTGCACGGGATTTCGCCATCCAAATACTGGAAGAGTGGTCCCTTGGGAGCTACTGGTCAATAACGACTTGGTCTATCAAGACGTGCCAGCAATTGCAACTTTCAATAATGTCGAAGCCGAGGTTGAGGCCGTATGCAAAGGTATTGGTATAGGGCAATTGAGCAGTTATATGATAACGCAGGAAGTTGCTGATGGGACGTTAGTCCGGCTACTGCCAGAATTGACCTCCGAGCGGCTTAGTGTGTATATGTTCTATAACAATCGAAAGCAAATGGCTCCACGAACACGTTGCTTCATTGATTTCGTAATGGATATGGTACGCGGCGGGCCAGAACCGCAAGGCATGTTCGGGCGAAACCTGTAGTCAATTCTGGCAAAATGGTCAGATTGCTATCTTTGCAATACTTATGTTGAGGTAAACTCAATCGATCTTTCATAAATCTCAATTGCATCTAGCGGGTCTTTTCCGTAATCTATATCGAATGTCGCCATGCCCCGCTTCCCCGAATTAGGTAAGCGGGTCGGCGCAGCCTGTCTTAGAGAGCGTTCTGACGCGAAATTAGAAAGAACTTGTGCTTCGATAAAAGGGACTATTGTTTTGAAATGTCTTATGGATCTACCATGCGCTTAGATAGCCTCGATAATCCATTCCTCGAGATGCTCGGTGCCAAATTACTGTCCTGGAAATCAAATTCGGCAGAGTTCCGACTGGCGGTTAAGCCAATGCACCTTAATCGGCAAGGCACGTTGCAAGGCGGCGTCATAACAACGTTGCTCGACGCTGCTTGTGGTTATTCTGGCTTGTATGTTGAACCCGGAAACGCCCCACGACATGCATCAACGCTTTCACTAACGGTAAATTTTGTCAGTAAGATAGAAAGTGGAATTGTATCTGCACACGGAATACGTAGTGGAGGAGGAAATACGATATATTTCGCAAATGGTGAACTAATTTCAGCAAGTGGCAAGCTTATAGCAACCGCTGTAGGAACGTTTAAGTATAGTGTATCGCGCGACTGAAATCATTATACATTTCGGAAAGTAGTCGGGGGGTCGCACAGATTTCAAATCGTTGGGAAGTGACTTTACGTCCTATCCGGCGTTAGCAGAGGCTGGCGGTTGAATCCCGGAAATGTATAACTTGACTTTATTCGATTTTAGAGACTGTCGCTGATGCACAGCGCTTACAATGTAGACAATACGACGCGCTAGGGGTTGTTCCGTCTAGCCATTTCATCGGCCAGAATGGCTCACCGCGATAGGATTGAGAGCGGCTAAACCGGCCTCTTACCCATTTCTGTCGCCTTTCTAAATATGACTGTTACAGTTGAAGTTTTACGCGACTATCACCAATTTTTCCTGTTAGATGGCGGTATTCAGCCTCTTTACCCGGAAGAAGTCACTGCTGTAGACATTAATCGCGGTTATAAAATTGCGCCAAACATAATTGCAATCTATACCGCTGGGCCGTGTACAGTCACGGTGCGATTGGCTAAGTGTTTCGCAGTACTGGATCCAGGTTTTCAACATTTGACGGATTTGACAATTGATCTGCCCTCAGGGAAGGTAATAATAACTAGGTACACTGACTACCTTCCAGACTGCCCGGTGCTTATCGTACCGCCAGGAAGTTATAACGTCCGAATAAACGTTGGAAGCCCGTCGGCCAGCGAAAACGAATGGTACTTGGTTACGCTTTTGCGTTCAGAAGCTCCTATGAGCGGTATGATGTTGTAACTTGTTGAGAGTGCTTGACTATTGCGATGGACCGACCGCAGCCTTACGAAGTTAATGGTGTAATTGATCGGACGTGGAAGAATAATTCTCCTTTCCGAAGTTGATTCAGCGTGGTGGATTGCCATTTCTTAGCTGCATGTCACAGTGTGCAAGATATGCGGCGATGCTTTCCAAAGGCGATGCGCGAAACTCAATACTTATAGGCCCGTCTTTGCGGAACCTACAACGTAGCGGATTTTTTACTCCACAGTCTCATCTGAAACGGTCACACGTAAGGTACGTCCGTATAGCTACTCGAAAAGAGCCGCCGCTACAATAACTGGCCAACGGCAGCCGTCTAAGTCATGATTTATCTTTAACAAACAAATGCGGTAGGCCTTGAGACGTTGTGCTGGGAGTCGCTCACGCAGAGCGTCTCACAGCAAGAGTATATGAGGCTGGTGCGATTATCTATGGTTACCCAGACTGTGCCTTCATGAACCATCAGCAGCAGAGCGGCTTGGTTAGCGCTAGGCGATACTTTGCAACGTCTTGAGTCAGCAGTCTTTGGTGGAGTAAGGCGCGCTGTGTGATGTATAGACATTGCTATTTGATTGTACTTGATCGCCCTGGATTGAGGCGGTCATCTTTGGATTCCGTCATCATAGATCGAATTCGTTTTTTACGCCAATTGATTTTTCTAAAGTTTGGATATCAGTAGCCATCTGAATGCGCATAATTTTTAACAAATCCTTAGCGTTCTCTGAAAGTGGAACGCCTGGTCGAAACACCAACACTCCAGTGAAGGTTACATTAACGGACGTGCGTTTGAGTATTAAGCCACGCGCTTTGTAGTCGAGCGCGATGATGGGATGTGTAATACCCATGCCAACGCCGCAGAGAGCGAGTTCACAAACTGAATACGCGTATGGAGTTTCGATAATAGGCTGTAATGATTTGTTCATCGCATGTAGCGCTTTTTCGAGCCGCCTCCTAGTTGCGTCTTCAGGATTGAGCGCAATGAAAGGATAGCTAACCAGATCTTCCGCTTCAATAATCCTTTTCCCAGCAAGAGGGTGTTTAGCATTCATTACGATAACGCCCGGAAGACTGAGAAAGCGGGAATGCTCCAACCCAGAGACGGACAATTCATCTGCCATAAGGCCAAAGTCTACTTGCCCTGTAGATACTTGTTGATAAACTTCACGAGAACTCATGATTTGGAACGAAATTTGTATTTTTCGTTTTTCAGCATTGAAACTTGCAATCGCTCGAGGCATAAAGCTCATTCCAAGTGCCGGAAAAGATGCAATGGCAATACGACCTAATCCAAACGATTTCAAGCTGCGAATTCGATGCTGTATCAGTTCGAAGCCTGCGAAACATCGGTCAACCTCAACCATTAGCGCTCGCGCTTCTTGAGTTGCTACCAGTCTCCCACGTACTCGCTCAAACAAGCGCAACTCTGACCACGTTTCGAGTTTGCGAATGGCTTGGCTAACGGCTGGCTGTGAAATACCAAGCAAAACCGCAGCTTTACTAGTTGTCCCTGCCTGCATAACTGCACGGAAAACTTCAATCTCTCGCATGTCCATCTATAAGTGCCACTTATTAAGTTAGAAAATTCAGGTGTTGAAATAATGACCCTGGTCCAGAATACTACGCATAAGTTACTTGTAACTCAATAACTCTGACCACGATTCAAATGGAACTTATTCATCCTATGACTACTGTATTTGATAGTCTGTCCCCTCCAGTTTGGAGGGCATCTACGGTTGTTTTTCCTTCTTTAGATGATTTCGTCCGTCGGAAGGAGCGCCAGCCCGACGGCTTTAGTTATGGCATCACTGGCACCCCTACTGCACGCGGTCTTGAGGCGAAGGTAGCGGCATTAGAAGGTGGAAAGCATTGTATTGTTACACCATCCGGTCAATCGGCGCTGATGACCGCGGTAATGGGGTTTGTTAGGGGTGGGGACCACCTCTTAATCTCCGCGGCGTGTTATGGCGCGCTGAAAACATTTGCAGATAAATGGCTCCGGCACATGGGGGTTGATGTTGAGCTTTTCTCCCCTTCGATCGGTGGGGAGATTGAATCCTTGATACGTTCCAATACAAGAATGATTTGTATGGAATCGCCTGGTACGGTCACCATGGAGATGTTAGACACGCCAGCCATTGTCAAAGTCGCGCGCAGGCATGGGGTCTTGACGATGATGGATAATACTTGGGCTAGTCCACTTTGCTTTCGTCCACTCGAACACGGGGTTGACTTTAGCGTCGAAGCAGCGACCAAATTTTTTGGCGGGCATTCTGATCTGTTACTGGGTACCATCAGTATGAATGATCATGGGTACTACGAAACGCTTCGAGAAACGCAAAGTATCTTAGGCCAGCAAGCCAGTCCTGACGATTGCTTTCTAGTTTTGCGAGGTCTTGAAACACTGCGAGTGCGATTGAATGCGCAAAGCGCTTCAACTATGAAAATTGCTCGTTGGTTAGAGCAGCAACCCCAAGTATCCAAAATTCTGTTTCCTCCATTGGAGTCGGATGAGGGATACAGAATATGGAAGCGTGACTTTACCGGTCATGGATGCCTTTTTTCTATGATATTGGCGCCAGCGCACGACCAGGCGATTTACTCATTCTTTGATTCCCTCAAGCGATTTGTAATAGGCGCTAGTTGGGGAGGGGTACATAGCTTGGCTGCTTATTATCCCTCAGAGCTTCAGTCCAGACGTGCGTTCGCCCTAACGGATCAACCTATCGTACGGCTCTCCATTGGACTGGAAGATCCAGATGAACTTACTGCCGATTTAGAAAAAGCCTTAAGGGCTTATGGGCAGTCTGCGAGGGTATAGCTTTACCCTCATCGGAGGCACGGGGTCGGTAAGAAGAAACTTCTTCAAAAGTGTGGGAATACATCGGTGCATATTAATGACTAAGAGAGCAGAGATGACAATGAAGACTTGGAGTGGAATGCGGTTTATATCAATTGTGGCCGCCTCATGCATGACGCTAGTTGCAATGGGTGCTGTTGCAGGAACGTTGGACGATGTCAAGCGGCGAGGGCATGTTGTCTGTGGCGGCAGTGGCAGCGGGACAGTCGGCTTCGGTGCGCCGGATCAGAACGGCTATTGGCGTGGGCTGGATGTTGATACCTGTCGCGCAATCGCCGCAGCAATATTCGGTGACAAAGAGAAAGCCCGTTTCGTACCGCTAACCGGGCAGCAGCGCCTTACTGCCTTGCAGACTGGCGAGATAGACGTACTTCCGCGGACGACTAGCTGGACCTTACGCCGTGATGCCAACGGCGTCAATTTTACGATACCCACTTACTACGAGCACGACAGTTTCATGGTGCGTCGGGATTTGAAAGTTAGTTCTGCAAAGGATATGAAGGGTGCTTCAGTCTGTGTGCAGACTGGGTCGACGAACGAAGTTACATTGGCAGACTTGTCACGGAAGTTTAATCTGAACCTGAAGATGGTAGTCTTCGAGAATACAGCTGCCACTCGGCAGGCATTTTTTTCGGGACGCTGTGATGCGTTGACAACGGATGGTGCTGCGTTAGCTTCTGTACGTGCGACCCAGGCTAAGAATCCTAATGACTACATTATCTTTCCAGCAAGCGGAAACATGGAAGCATTGACCCCAGCAGTGCGACATGGCGACGACCAGTGGTTTGATATTGTTAAATGGTCGATTCAGGCTCTGATTGCGGCAGAAGATATGGGTATCACCCAAGCGAACGTGGATCAGCAACTGAAATCGCAAGATCCACGCATCCAACGTTTTCTCGGGGTGGAAGCTGGCAACGGGAAAGCGCTTGGGCTCGACGAAAAATTTGCTTATAACGTTGTGAAACAGCTGGGAAACTATGCTGAGGTATTTGATCGAAATGTTGGAAAAAATAGTCCATTAAAGCTTGAACGAGGGGTAAATGCACTCTACAAGAACGGTGGCCTTATGTTTCCGATGGTTTTTAATTAAATATTTTGAACGAATCGATTTAAAGTTTTCCCGAGAGATCTAAGATGTTCAAAGCATTTTGGTTTAATAGGAGATTGCGGTCGTATGCATTGCAAGTCCTGCTTGTCGGTGCGTTCCTTAGCGGATGCATTTGGTTATTTATCAACGCACAACAAAATCTCGCGGCACGTGGAATCACAGCTGGGTTTCAATTTTTTGGACAGCCTGCACGATTTCCCATATCGGAGAGCGTGATTGACTATACGCCGGAAGACAGCTTCGGACATGCATTCAAGGTCGGTCTGGTAAATACTCTGTTCATCGCCTCAATCGTGATTGTAGCGGCAACCGTCCTTGGGTTAGGACTTGCCTTGGCAAGGCGCAGCGCTCATCCGCTATTAAAAGGATGCGCATCAACCTATATCGAGGTGGCACGTAATATTCCTTTGGTGGTGCAACTGTTGTTCTGGTATAGCCTAGTAACAATCAATCTTCCAACTGCACGCGAGGCACTCACTCCAATACCGCAGGTTTTTCTCACTCTTCGTGGACTATTTTTCCCCAAGTTGGAATTGTCGGGAGAAATTTCACTACTTTGGTGGGCAGTGTTGGCAAGCATAACATTAGTTACTTTAGCTTTCATTGTTCAGAAGCGCGAACGCATAGTTGAGGGAAAAGCACCGCCCTTTATCCGCATCTCGATGATAGTGTCTGGTGGGCTTCTTCTTCTAGCGTGGCTAGTGGGCGGCGTTTCGGCTAGATGGGATGTTCCAAAACTCGAAGGATTTAATTTCGTCGGCGGCAGTGCCTTAACACCAGAGTTCCTTTCACTAATGGTTGGTTTGGTGATTTACTCGACAGCCTTCGACGGCGAGGTCATCCGTAGCGGAATTGATTCAGTCGCTAAAGGTCAGTGGGAAGCCGGTGAGGCGCTTGGCTTAAGTAAGGGAAAGATACTGCAACTCATCGTGTTTCCACAGAGCCTGCGAGTCATCATTCCGCCTATGACGAGCCAATACCTGTCTATAACAAAGAATACGACGTTAGCACTCGCAGTCGGCTATCCCGACATCGCGTTTGTCGTTGCGACAACGATCAATCAGACTGGTCAGGCTGTCGAGGGCATCTTGATCTTGATGACTGTCTTTCTTTCCATAAGCCTCGCAATCTCGATATTTATGAACTGGTACAACCGTCGGATCAGCTCGATTTAAGCTACGAATGTTAAGAACTATGAATAGTGAGGCAAATTTCGTCACATTACATCCTATGGATGTTCGCAAACCACCCCTATTACGACGTAGCGTACTACGCGACCTTTTCAGTAGCGCTGGGAGTTCGGTAGCGACTGTATTACTAGCTGCTGTATTTCTGTATGCACTGCCTAAGGCAATCAACTGGGTATTTATTTCTAGCGTCTGGCCAGGCGGAAGCGGAGAATTGTGTCGTGCAACCAATGGCGCGTGTTGGGCGTTCCTCTGGGATAAACTTCGACAAATTCTTTTTGGCATTTACCCGCCCAGTGAGCAGTGGCGGCCAATTACCGTCACGATCCTCATTCTCGTCATGGGGTTAGTTACGTTGCCACCGAGATACTGGCGCCGTTGGCTACTAGGACTGTGGCTTTCAGGTTTTGTGGTCTCCATCATACTCATGCGTGGGGGCGCAATGGGGTTGGCCTATGTGCCTACCACCGACTGGGGAGGGTTACCTGTAACGCTGTTGCTGGCAATATGTTCACTGGGTATGGGATTTCCATGTGCAGTCGCTCTCGCTTTAGGTCGCCGAGCGGAGGCCCCTGCGGTGCGATATCTGTGCATTACCATCATCGAAGTGGTACGAGGCGTCCCGTTGGTCAGCTTGCTGTTCGTTGCGTCGATTTTACTCCCATTGATGCTGCCGCAAGGCATGTCTATTGACAAGTTGCTACGTGCCGGTATTGCCCTCACAATATTCTCCGCAGCATATCTTGCGGAAATTATTCGCGGCGGTTTGCAGTCCTTGCCAAAGGGGCAAGTGGAAGCAGCGAAAGCCTTAAGTCTTTCCTGGGCTCAGACCATCCTGCTAATCATCCTGCCGCAAGCAATACGAAGCGTCATCCCGCCGCTAACAAACACAGCTATTGTGCTGATTAAGAATACGAGCCTTGTCTTAATTGTTGGTCTTTACGACTTGTTGAGTTCTGCGAGAGCGGCACTCACTGATCCAAATTGGCCCACGCCTTATACGGAAACCTACCTGTTCATCGCAGGAATTTATTTCGTTATTTGCTTTGGACTGTCACGGTACTCAAATTGGATAGAGATGATGCTTCGCGCGAGAAATGGACGATGACGTATCGGACACACCAGAATACAAATTTCGGAGATCGTAGAATGGATGTAAGTACACAAGCAATCCAGATGAAGGGCATGGAGAAATGGTATGGCAGTTACCACGCGTTACGTGGCATCAATCTTGAGGTAAGTCGGGGAGAGCGAGTCGTGGTTTGTGGACCGTCAGGTTCCGGCAAGTCGACGCTGATTCAGTGCATTAATGCGCTCGAACGACATGAAGGTGGAAACCTCACTGTAAACGGCGTGGAGTTGAATAACGACATTCGAAGTGTCGAAGAAATCCGACGTGAAACTGGCATGGTTTTCCAGCACTTCAATCTGTTCCCTCACCTAACAGTTCTCGAGAACTGCACCTTAGCTCCGATTTGGGTTAAGCGAATCCGCCGTGCGGAGGCTGAAGACATTGCTATGCACTATCTTAAACGCGTAAAAATTCCTGAACATGCAAACAAGTATCCTGGGCAACTTTCTGGTGGTCAGCAGCAACGCGTGGCGATCGCCCGTGCCCTCTGTATGAACCCCAGTATTATGCTGTTTGACGAGCCGACGTCTGCGCTAGATCCAGAAATGGTCAAGGAGGTACTGGACACGATGGCGAGCCTTGCTGGCGATGGAATGACGATGGTATGTGTGACACATGAGATGGGATTTGCACGACACGTTGCGGACCGCGTTGTTTTCATGGACGAGGGACAAATTGTTGAAATCAATACGCCGGATCAGTTTTTTTCTCGGCCTCAGCATGATCGTACCCGAGCTTTTCTTGAAAAAATACTCTAATAGGTATTCAACCACTACGAATAAACCAAGCTCGGATATGATGCGCGTCCTGGGGCTTCACTGACTGGAAAAGAAGCCCTTCATACTTCCAAGCTGACGTCGCTTCATAAATTTTACCGACTGTGTATATCCGCATTGCAAGAGATAGCTTTGAGCCTAAGAACCTTTAGTAAACACACAGGGCGTTCGCCTGATTTGCTGCGCGTGGCCAATGGAAAACGCTCGTTGTTTTTAACGATTTCCATCTTGTTTTTGCCTGCTGCAATTATTAAGTTTTGAACGATGAAGAAATTGAAGTCATGGTTTACCTGATGATTAGTGATGGTCTCTTAGTGGTGAACGCGTAACGGTCAGTATGGTCATCTTTACTTATTACGGTTACGTTGCTGATTTAGTGGACGTAGGGTTATTTATTGATGTTACAGGTACTAGTCTTGCCATTTGAATATGTAAATAAGCATATCTATAAAAATCTACATACGGCTACGGTCCGAGTGCCATTATCAGTAAGCAAGTACGTCGTCATTGAAAAATCTCTTTCTGTATGTGTCACGAGATGGCGAGTTAAATTCGAAGACGTCTCGCCTAATTTAACTGTATCCGTGTCAAATTGCACTTTTATTTGATTGTCGTGACTCAGCATGGCTAAGGCTAAGCCAAGGGCCTATTGCAGTCCATTCATAACTTGGTGAACTAATATTGGGAGTTAGTAATGAAAAAAACGCTTCTCGTGCTTGCAGTGCTCGGGACCTTCTCGGCGTCAAGTGGGGCTCAGGCAAATGTCACAGTTTACGGCATAGTCGATACAGGAATTCGACACGAAGACAATGGCTCTGCGGCGGGTTCAGTTACACGTCTTGACAGCGGCATATTGAATGGTAGTCGTATCGGCATTAGAGGCCTAGAAGACCTAGGAGGCGGCCTTTCGGCTGTTTTCCTTATTGAAAATGGCTTCAACGCTGATGACGGTACGCTTGGTCAAGGTGGCCGTCTTTTTGGTCGTCAGTCTTGGATAGGTTTGTCGGGTGGGTTTGGTACTTTCAAGCTTGGACGACAGGTTACCCCCGTTTTTGCTAACTCTAGCGTTTTTGATCCGTTCGGAGATACCCAGTCCGGTACTTCGTCTCGCTTGTTTAACTATTCTGGAAGCCGTACCGATAACGTTTTGAGTTACGGCTATGATTCAAATGGGTTGCGTGGTGAACTTCAGTATGGATTCGGCGAAGTCGCTGGTGACTCGTCGGCTAATCGAATGCTTGGTGCTATTGCTGGATATCGTACTGGGCCTATAGATATAGTTCTTACTTATACTAGTAATCATAATGCGGCGGGTATCGTACGTGGCAAAACCACTCTTATTGGAGGTAACTATAATTTCGACACAGTTAAATTGTTCGCTGCATACGCACTGAATAAAGATATCACGCCGACTGGAATAGTTACAGGGGGGGCGGACACACGAGACGCCTTAATTGGTGTATCGGTTCCAATCGGTAGTGGAGTTCTTCGGGCATCATATATTCGTCTGACGGATGAAGTCAGAAGCAATGCTGATGCCAATCAGCTCGGCGTTGGTTACGTTCATAACCTGTCTAAGCGTACTGCACTTCATGCAAGCGCAAGCCGACTAAAAAACGACGCAGCGGCTAGTTACAGGGCCGCGGTGCCTGGTGCATCCGTAAGAACGCTCGATATTGGCGTCCGTCATTCATTCTGACTGGAAGTAAGAAATCGAATAAGTGGAAGCTAATGCTCTTCACTGGCTGTAGTGGGTAGGCTATGACGTCGTCTTGCCCTGTTAGGAAGGTGCTTGGACGGTGGCGTTTGCTGGAGTACGTTTTCTGAAGCGCCAATCCGTCCAACCATAGGTTCCACAATGATGACAACGTTATAATCGTTGGCAATGGCCACGCGAGCAATATGGTTGCTGACCTCACCTGCGCCGATGATGCCAATATTGGGCATTAGTAGCCGCACCTTATGTTCTTGTGGAGATGGTTGACGTCGAACGGTCTGGTCTCAATGGCGGGGCGGCATGTGTGAGGTTTCAGTGCCGGCGCCGGATGTATTAGGCAAGGGGTTGAACACAGGAGGGAGGGTGACGAAGTGACGACTTCGCCATCCGGCTTTCGATTTTTTGAAACGGGTATCAGCTCCTCGCCCTTGGTACAGAGCTGCCGGGCCTTTTCGGCGTCGATCGTATATGACATTACACCGTCAGCGAATGGATTTGTCGTGTCATTGATCGGCGCGACTGCGCGGGCTGCAAGATAACGTCCACCGAGCTCGTCTTTGTCGGCCGCGACAGCCGCCCGGACCGAGATATCGGCCGCTTGCGGATTTCTTTCAGCTCTGTTGGTAGAAGACCCGCATGAGCGCGAGCCTTGCCAACGGTCTCGAGA
>Ga0194137_10000202_pt1 | contig 41564 bp, 45 predicted proteins | sample TARM_MetaG_T3_14_FD_134025 | JGI IMG/M metagenome (GOLD analysis project Ga0194137, IMG submission 134025) | Freshwater microbial communities from Pennsylvania, USA, analyzing microbe dynamics in response to fracking - TARM_MetaG_T3_14 (version 2) | ecosystem: Environmental > Aquatic >... | reverse complement strand
GTCCTCGACGACGGCGAAGGCAATCTCGGCGTTGTTCAGCGGGAAGACGAATTCGGCGGCGACCGCATCCTGGTAGAGCGGCACGGGAATGGCGCCCAGGCATTGCGCGGCCAGCATGCTGGCGTAAAGCCGGGGCCGGTTCTCGCCGACGACGACGATGTGATCGCCTCGCCTCAGCCCGGCGGCCGCGAGACCCAATGCCAGCTCCTGCACCAAGGCCGCCAACTGCGCCCATGACAGCGTCTGCCAGACGCCAAACGCCTTCTCGCGCAATGCGGGCGCGTCAGGCCGCCGGGCGGCGTGATCGAGCAAGAGCCGAGGGAAGGTCGTCAAGCCGGTCTCCAATGCGAGGGCTGGAGCCCCCGTCTGTTGGGCCCATTCTGGACAGTACTTTGACGCCCATCTGTCGGTACGACGACAATTTACGGGTCTTCACGGCCCAGACTTTCCCTCCCCCATGGCCGACACCCCGCTAAGCCTGCGCCAACGCGCCCGTCGGCCGACTCCGGTCGAACTGGACGCCATTCCATGGTTGAAGCTGCTCGACGGCCCGTTGCGCGAGCGCGCCATCGCGACGCTGGAAGTCGGCGATGCCGAGCCCGGCGAGCGCATGTGCCGCATCGGCCGGCCGGCCAACTTCTGGTTTGGCGTCGTCGACGGCCTGCTGAAGATGAGCAACGACGACTCGCTGGGGGCGGCCGTCACCTTCACCGGCATCCCGCCGGGCGGCTGGTTCGGCGAGGGCACCTTGCTCAAGCGCGAGGTGTACCGCTACAACATCCTGGCCCTGCGGCCCAGCGTCGTCGCTGGCCTGCCCATCGACAGCTTCCACGCGCTGCTGGACGGCAGCATCGCCTTCAACCGCTTCGTGCTGGACCAGCTGAACGAGCGCCTGGGCCAGTTCATCGCGGCACGCGAGACCGACCGCATCCACGACCCCGACGTGCGCGTCGCCCGCAACCTCGCCGCCCTCTTCCACCCCACCCTCTATCCCGGCGTGGGCAACTGGCTGCGCATCACGCAGCAGGAGCTGGGCTATCTGGTGGGGCTGTCACGCCAGCGCGTGAACCAGGCCCTGCACTGCCTGGGCGATGCGGGCCTGATCCGCATCGAGTACGGTGGCCTGCGAGTACTGGACCTGCAGGGGCTCAGGCGCTTTTCCTGAACCGCTGCGGCGACAGCTGCCCGGCGGTGACGCCCATGTCCGAGAGGTTCTGCGGCAGCGCACGACCCAGCGCCAGCGCAGCGTCGGCGCGCCCCAGGCAGCCTGCAGGCCAATATCGGCGCCCCGCCCTTCAAGCACCTGCTGCGGCCGATGTGGCCGATCGACCAGACGGCACGCTAGGCCGCGAAGGCGACCGCCGCGGGCTCGCCGCGCGGCAGCGTGGCCCAGCGCTCGGCGCCCAGTTCGTACAGCAGGGCCGCGGCGCTGCCGGGGCCGTCGGCCAGGGTGCCCTTCAGGCGCAGGCCCAGGCCTTCCAGGGTCTTGCGGGTGGGGGCGTTGCTCGGCAGCACGGCGGCGACGACGGCGCCCTCGTGGTGCTGCTCGAAAGCCTGCGTGATCGCGTACTGGGCCATCTCGGACGCCAGGCCGCGGCCCCAGGCCTGGGGCGTGATGCGGTAGTAAAGGTAGAGGCCGGCGTGGCCGGCGACGCTGCGGTGCATCAGGCCGCCGAAACCGATCAGGTTGTCGGGCTGCTCGCGCTCGGCGATGGCCCAGTGACCGTAGCCGCGCGTCTGCCAGTGGTTGATCCAGCTCTGCAATTGCGCCTGCACCGCCTCGCGGCCATGCGGCGTGGCGGCGGCGCAGAAGCGATTCACAGCCGGGTCGGCGTGCAGGGCCGACAGCATGTCCAGATCGCTATCCCGGGGCGGGCGCAGCACCAGGCGGCGGGTGACCATGGCTGCCGGCACGGCGACAACGGCCTCACTGAACTCAAACTGGAACATCTAGTCAGGCACTCAGTACAAACCCGCAGTAGGGTAGCGACGAGTCGATCCAGAAGAAAGCCCGCAGCGGCGGGAGATGTCGCAAAACCGTCACAAAACCACGTAAAGCATGCTCCGAACCTCAGTTGCGACGCGGCGAAGCCGCCCGGATCAGCGACTTCAGTTCCTGGGCAACCACCTCGGGCCTGTCCTTCTGGATGTAGTGACCGGCGCCCTCCACTTGGCGGCGCGTGGTGCCGGGCATCAGCCGCGGCCATTCGGTCTCTAGACGGCGCACCAGGGCTTCGAACTCGCCGGTTTCTGCCAGGCCGAAATCGGTGCGCACCAGCAGGCGCACCGGCATGGTGGTCGCCGGCGCGGCCTGCAACTGGGCGCTGCAGTCGCTCGAGGATTGGGCGTCGAACTCGGCACGCATGGCCGGTCCGAAAACGGTCGCGCGCACGCCGCGGACGAGGCGGGCCGAGGCCGGCGCCTCCTTCTGCATGCGCCCCCAGTGATCGGGATGAGTGGGGTCGACCAGCAGCACCGCCGCCACTTCGGTGGGATAGAGCTTGGCGTAGGCGTACTGGTAGAGGCCGCCGATGGAGTGGCCGACGAGCACGTACGGCGGACGCTGGCCAGCGACCTGCAACGCGGCATGCAGTTCGTGCGCGACCGTGCAAGGATCGCGCGGCGGCGAGGCCGGCACGGCGCTGCTGCCACCATAGCCCGGCCTGTCGTAGGCGAACACGGCCGCATCTGGCGTGACGCGGTTGATGACCGCCGCCCAGACGTCCATGCCATCGCCCAGGCCGGACTGGAAGACCGCGACGGGTCGGCCAGTGCCCGACTGCATATAGGCGATACGGCTGGCACCGAGCTGCAGGGTCTGCGCGGGCGGCAGGCTGGCGCAGCCGGTCAGCGCGAACATGAACAAGGCAAGGAGGAGGCGCATGGCTTTCAAGCCTATGCGCCCAACCCCAAGCCTGCCCAAAGACTCGTGCCAAGCAGCCTGCGTGCCGTTCATCCTTCGCTCGGCATCGGACAGCCTGAGCCCGGGCACATTCAGTCCAGAGGACTGAATGTGTCTGGCGAAGAACAGAGCCGCTGGCTGTGGCACGCAGTGGGCTGTCCTCGATCCGTACTCAGCCCGTCAGCAGCGCGTTGACGCGCTTCACATAGGCCGCCGGATCTTCCAGATGGCCGCCCTCGGCCAGCACGGCCTGGTCGAAAAGCACCTGGGCCAGGTCGTCGAAGAGTGCGCTGCCATCCAGCTTCTTGACGAGCGCATGCTCGGCATTGATCTCCAGCGTCGGCTTGCTCTCAGGCGCATTCTGGCCGGCCTGTTTCAGGAGGCGCGCCAGGTGGCCGCTCATGTCGCCTTCTTCCACGACGATGCAGGCGGGCGAGTCGACCAGGCGGGTCGTCACGCGCACGTCCTTGGCGCGGTCCTTCAGCGCCTCTTTCAGCTTGTCGATCAGCGGCTTCAGGTTCTCGGCCGTCTCTTCGGCCTTCTTCTTCTCGTCCTCGTCCTGCAGCTTGCCCAGGTCGACGGCGCCCTTGGCCACCGACTGCAGTTGCTTGCCCTCGAACTCATAGAGGTGGGACAGCATCCACTCGTCGACGCGGTCCACCAGAAGCAGCACCTCGATGCCCTTCTTGCGGAAGATCTCCAGCTGCGGGCTGTGCTTGGCGGCGGCCAGTGAATCGGCGGTGATGTAGTAGATGACGTCCTGGCCTTCCTTCATGCGACCGACGTAGTCAGCCAGGCTGACGCCGCTGTCGGCATGGGTGGACGCGAAGCGGAACAGCTTGGCCAGCCGCTCCTGGTTCTGATGGTCTTCGCCGATGCCTTCCTTCAGCACCTGGCCGAAGTCCTTCCAGAACGCCGCGTACTTGGCGCGCTCGGCCTCGTCCTCGCTGTTGGCCAGGCTTTCCAACATGCCGAGCACGCGCTTGGTGGAACCCTCGCGGATGGCCTTCACGTCGCGGCTTTCCTGCAGCAGCTCACGGCTGACGTTCAGCGGCAGGTCGGCCGAGTCGATGACGCCCTTGACGAAGCGCAGATAGACCGGCATCAACGCCTCGGCGTCGTCCATGATAAAGACGCGCTTCACGTAGAGCTTCACACCGCCGCGCTTGTCGCGGTTCCACAGGTCGAAGGGGGCCTTCTTGGGGATGTAGAGCAGCTGGGTGTACTCGCTGCGGCCCTCCACGCGGTTGTGGGTGTAGGCCAGCGGCGCCTCGGTGTCGTAGGAAATCTGCTTGTAGAACTCCTCGTACTGCTCTTGGGTGATGTCGCTCTTGCTGCGCGTCCACAGGGCCGAGGCCTTGTTGACTGGCTCCCACTCGTCCTTGATGACCTGCTTGGCGTTGTCGGCGTCCCACTCTTCCTTTTTCATCAGGATGGGCAGGGAGATGTGGTCGCTGTACTTGGCGATGGTCGATTTGACGCGCCAGGTCTTCAGGAACTCTTCCTCGCCGTCGCGCAGATGCAGGATGACGTCGGTGCCGCGGCCGGGTTTGCTGATGGTTTCGAGGTCGTATTCGCCGGTGCCTTCGCTGCTCCAGCGCACGCCCTGGTCTGCGGGCAGGCCCGCACGACGCGTCTCGACGGTGATGCGGTCCGCCACGATGAAGCCAGAGTAGAAGCCCACGCCGAACTGGCCGATCAGCTGGGCGTCCTTCTTCTGGTCGCCTTCCAGCTTGGCCATGAACTCCCGAGTGCCGCTCTTGGCAATGGTGCCCAGATGCGAGGCAGCTTCGTCGGCGCTCATGCCGATGCCGTTGTCGCTGATGGTCAGGGTCTTGGCTTGCTCGTCGAAGCTGACGCGCACTTCCAGGTTGGGGTTGTCTTCCCACAGGGCCGCGTTGTCTAGGGCCTCAAAGCGCAGCTTGTCGCAGGCGTCGCTGGCGTTGGATACCAGCTCGCGCAGGAAGATCTCCTTGTTGGAGTAGAGCGAGTGTGTGACGAGGTGCAGGATCTGCTTGACTTCGGCCTGGAAGGCGTGGGTTTGCTTGGTCATGGGGAGAGTTCCGTGGACGAAAACGCGGCCGATATCAGGCCGCGTTGCCGGGTTTCAAGAGGGGCTAGTACGAGACCGCCAGCCGTGACACATCGACCTTGATCAGCGCCTTGGACAGAGCCCCGGCCGCGGCGCGGGCGTAGTCCAGGGCCCAGGCCTCGTCGGCAAAGGCTTTTGGCCCGGCAGCCCGCGCGATGCCGACCAGCTTGTCGGCCAGCAGCACCTTGCCCGAGCCGCGCAGGGGCTCGCATTCCAGGCGGACGAAGTTCTCGTCCAGCCAGCGGCGCGCGGCCTCGAAGCTCAACACCTCGGCGCCGTCGAGCGCGACGTCAATTTCAGCGCCAGGGCCGAACACGATCTTCACTTCGCTGCGCATTAGGGCTCTCCTGGACTGAAGGCCGGATTGTCGGCGCTTGCGGCCAGCAAGCCATCGAGCAGCCGCCGCAAGCCAGCCTCGGCCTGGCACCTGGCGTCGGCCTTGGCCTCGGCATGGGCAATCCACATCGCCGCCTCGATCAGCGCGCCCAGCAGCAGATGTGCGCTGACATCGGCCTGCAGTGCTGGCAGCCCCGCCAGAGCCAGGCGCATGCCCTGCTTCAGCAGGCCCAGGCCGTAGCGGTCGTCCAGCCCCCGCCACGCCGGCCAGCCCAGCACGGTCGGTGCATCGACGAAAAGCAGGCGTTGCAGCGCTGGCTCCGAAGCCAGTTCAAGGAAGCGGGTGACGCCCCGATGCAGAGCGCCACGGGGCGTCACCTCGCTAGTGGCGGCTTGCGCGATCTCCGCGTGCAGGCGCTGCATGGCGCCTTCCGCGACGGCCGCGAACAGGCCCTCCTTGCCGTCGTAGTGGTGGTAGAGGGCGCCGCGCGTCACGCCGGCGAGCGCGACGACCTCTTCCGCACCCACGTCGGCAAAGCCGCGGGTCTCGAACAACTCTCGCCCGGCAGCCTCCAGCGCCGCCCGCGTGCGCTGGCTGGCTTCTGTCTTCTTGTTTACATACATGATGTATGTATACTTTCTTTCGAGGCCGATTTCATACCCATTCCCGCGAGGTCAATATGGTTCAAATTACTTCCAGGATTGAAGAACACAGGTTCCACATGCCGGAATTGTCGATGAGGACCCGGGTGCTGGAGGCCGGTCGCGGCCCCGTCGTACTGATGCTGCACGGACATCCGGACAACGCCGATGAGTGGCGCCCGCTGATCGACCGGCTGGCGGCGACCCACCGCTGCATTGCGCCCGATTTCCCCGGCTATGGCCAGTCCCCCGAGCCTGGCTCCGGCTTCGACTACAGCCTGGCCGTGCAGAAGCGCTTCGTCGACAGTCTGCTCGAACACCTGGGCGTCAACGAGCCGCTGACCCTGGTCGTGCATGACACCGGCGGCATGGTTGGCACGGCCTGGGCCGCGGCGCACCCGGAGCGCGTGCAGGGCCTGGTCTTCACGAACACCGTCGCCTTCGAGAACTTCCGCTGGTTTGCCATCGCTCGACGCTGGGGCCGGCGCGACTGGGTGGGGCGCCTGCGCGCCTCCCTGGGCATGAAGGCCCTGGGGTTGAAGCGGGGGGCACTGTTCCGCAAGGTCTTCGCGGCCCAGTCGCCCCAACTTGATGCCGAACAGCTGGACCGTTTCGTCACGAGCTTCGCGCTCAACCCGCATGCGCTGCGCACGACGCTGCGGCATTTCCGCCAGTTCGTCGACCCAACCTTCTTCACCGGCTTCGAGGCGATGCGCCGCCGCCTCGTCGAGACGCGGCCCGTTCGCGTGCTCTGGGGTGACCGAGACCCCTATCTACCGACGGAGCTGTCGCGCCGCTTCTTCTCGGCGCCCGTCAGGCTGCTGCCCGACGCCGGGCATTGGGTGCCCCTGGTCGCGCCCGATGCCCTGGCCGAGGAGGTGCGCCTGCTCAGTGCCGGCGCGCCTTGACCGCCTGGGACAGCACATCCAGCACAGCGAGGGAGTCGTCCCAGCCCAGGCAGGCGTCGGTGATGCTCTTGCCGTATGCCAGCGCCGCCGGGTCGTCCTTGCCCGGGGTGAACTTCTGGGCGCCGTCATGCAGATGGCTCTCGACCATGACGCCGAAGATGCTCTTGCTGCCCTCGCGCAATTGGCCGGCGATGTCGCGGGCGACATCGAGCTGTCGCTGGTGCTGCTTGCTGGAGTTGGCGTGGGAGCAGTCCACCATCAGGCGCTCGGGCAACTTGGCCTTGGCCAGGTCGGTGCAGGCCTCGGCGACGCTCTTGGCGTCGTAATTGGGCGCCTTGCCGCCACGCAGGATGACATGGCAGTCGGCATTGCCGCGCGTCTCGACGATGGCGACCTGACCGTTCTTGTGCACCGACAGGAAGTGGTGGCCGCGGGCCGCGGCCTGGATGGCGTCGGTCGCGATCTTGATGTTGCCGTCGGTGCCGTTCTTGAAGCCGATGGGCGCCGACAGGCCCGAGGCCAGCTCGCGGTGCACTTGGCTCTCGGTCGTGCGCGCGCCGATCGCGCCCCAGGCGATCAGGTCGCCGATGTACTGCGGCGAGATGACATCCAGGAACTCGCTGCCGGCCGGCACGCCCAGGCGGTTGATCTCCAGCAGCAGCTGGCGGGCGATGCGCAATCCCTCGTCGATGCGGTAGCTCTCGTCGAGATAGGGGTCGTTGATCAGCCCCTTCCAGCCCACGGTGGTGCGCGGCTTCTCGAAGTAGACGCGCATGACGATTTCCAGCGTGTCGGCGTACTTCTCGCGCTCGGCCTTGAGGCGGCGGGCGTATTCGATGGCCGCCGTCGGGTCATGGATGGAGCAGGGGCCGATGACGACGAGCAGGCGGTCGTCCTCGCCGCTCATGATTCGGCGGATGCGCTGGCGGGTCTGGCCGATCAGGTTCTCCATTGCCGTGCCGCGGATGGGGAAGAAGCGGATCAGGTGTTCCGGCGGCGGCAGCGGCGTGACGTCGACGATGCGCTCGTCATCCGTGGCGCTGGTCTTGTCGTCCTGGGAGTACCAGCGCTGGGCCTCGGGTTCGACGGAGGAGACTTTGGCATTCATCTTCGGGCACCTCTGAAATGCAAAAACCGCCGGGCTTGGCGGCCTCGGCGGTTTTTGGGGAGTTCTGTGTTCAGCGCGCGCGCTCAGGACTCTCCACCGCCGGGGCGGGGAAAAAACCAAAAGCGAAAGTAGGAAGCGGCGCGGAACATGGGAGCGGAATCTAGCACGCCGGCCGGCTCGAGCTTTCGGCAGCGGGCAAGCCCGGCTTGACCCCGGCATGCGCCCGGCGGTCAATCGCTACCTCGCCCCCAGGAGACAAGCCATGCAAAGACGCCATGCCCTTGGCGCTGCGGTCACGGGTCTGGCCACGGCCGGTTGCGCCAGCACCACGGCTGGATCGGCTTCGCCCTTCACGGTCGCCCAGCCCGTGGTGCCCATCGCCGGCAGCACCGAGGTATTCCCGGTGCGGCGCATCTATTGCATCGGCCGCAACTACGCGGCCCATGCCCGCGAGATGGGCTCGGACCCGACCCGCGAGCCTCCCTTCTTCTTCCAGAAGCCCAGCGACGCGGTGCAGTTCGTGGCGCCCGGCCAAACGACCGACCACCCCTATCCGCCGCTGACCAGGAACTATCACTACGAGCTGGAGCTGGTGGCGGCCCTGCACAAGGGCGGGCGCAACATGCCCGTCGACAAGGCGCTGGACCTCGTCTATGGCTACGCCGTGGGCCTGGACATGACCCGCCGCGACCTGCAGCGCGGCATGGGTGACCAGAAGAAGCCCTGGGAGATCGGCAAGAGTTTTGATCGCTCCGCGCCCATCGGCCCCATCCACCGCGTCACACAAGTCGGGCACTTCACGGCGGGGGCCATCACGCTGAAGATCAATGGCCAGGTCAAGCAGGACGCCAACCTGAACCAGATGATCTGGAGCGTCGCCGAGCAGATCGCCCAGCTGTCCCAAGCCTTCGAGCTGATGCCGGGCGACATCATCTTCAGCGGCACACCGGAGAACGTCGGGCCGGTGGTGCCGGGGGATCTGATGGAGGGGTCGATTGCGGGCTTGCCGCTGCTCAGCGTACGCGTGACGGCCTGATCAGGCCGTGCCGCCCACCGTCAACCCGTCGATGCGCAGCGTCGGCTGCCCCACGCCCACTGGCACGCTCTGGCCTTCCTTGCCGCAGACGCCGACACCGGTGTCGAGGGCCATGTCGTTGCCGATCATGCTGACGCGTGTCAGCGCGTCGGGGCCGTTGCCGATGATGGTGGCGCCCTTGACGGGGTACTGGATCTTGCCGTTCTCGACCCAGTAGGCCTCGCTGGCCGAGAACACGAACTTGCCGCTGGTGATGTCGACTTGGCCGCCGCCGAAGTTGGTGGCGTACAGGCCCTTCTTGATCGACGCGACGATCTCCTTGGGGTCGTCCTTGCCGCCCAGCATGTAGGTGTTGGTCATGCGCGGCATGGGCACGTGGGCATAGCTCTCGCGGCGACCGTTGCCGGTCGGCGCGACCTTCATCAGGCGCGCATTCATCGCATCCTGGATATAGCCCTTCAGGATGCCGTCCTCGATCAGCACATTGCGCTGGCTGGCGCAGCCCTCGTCGTCGACGTTGAGCGAGCCGCGGCGGTCGGGAATCGTGCCGTCGTCCAGCACCGTCACGCCCTTGGCGGCCACGCGCTGGCCGATGCGGCCAGAGAAGGCGCTCGAGCCCTTGCGGTTGAAGTCGCCCTCCAGGCCGTGGCCGACGGCCTCGTGCAGCAGCACGCCGGGCCAGCCCGGGCCGACGACGACGGTCATCTCGCCCGCAGGTGCGGGGCGGCTTTCCAGATTCGTCAGCGCTGCATGCACAGCCTGCTCGACATAGCTGGCGATCATCTCGTCGGTGAAGTAGGCCAGGCCGAAGCGGCCGCCACCACCGCCCGAACCCACCTCACGGCGGCCGTTGCTCTCGGCGATGACGGTGATGGACAGGCGCACCAGCGGACGTACATCGGCCGCCAGCGTGCCGTCGGCGCGGGCGATCAGCACCACCTCGTGCTCGGCGGCCAGGCCTGCCATGACCTGGGCGATGCGAGGGTCCTTGGCGCGAGCCATCTTCTCGGTACGCTCCAGCAGCGCGACCTTGGTGGCGCTGTCCAGACTGGCGATGGGGTCGGCCACGCCATACAGCTCGCGGCTGCCGGCCACGCGCCCCTGCGACGGCACCTGCACCTTCTTGCTCTGGCCCGCCGCGGCGATGGTGCGCACGGTGCGCGCCGCATCCAGCAGCGAATCCAGCGAGATGTCGTCCGAGTAGGCAAAGGCCGTCTTCTCGCCGGCCACGGCGCGCACGCCCACGCCCTGGTCGATGCTGAAGGACCCGCTCTTGACGATGCCCTCCTCCAAGCTCCAGCCCTCGGCGCGCGTGGTCTGGAAGTAGAGGTCGGCGTCATCGACGCGATGCTCGGTGATGAGGCGCAGAGCCTGCGAGAGCGACGCCTCGGTCAGGCCGAAGGGCTCCAGCAGTTGCGAGCGGGCGGTGGCCAGGCGGGCCAGGGTGGGTTCGACGGCAATCATGGCTTGATTCTAGGAACTTGCCTGTCATGGATTGGAAGACAAGGACAAGCTTCTTTACGCGAGTCATGTCGCCCTGGTGACGAGGGCGTCGTTGTGGACGGCCCTCGCAACCCGACACCCGAGGAGCCCTCGACGAAGACCTCTCGGAAAGCCCTGATTGCCCTGTTGGCCCTGGCCAGCGCCGGTGCCTTCGCCCAGGCTCCCGCCACCTCGGCACCCGGCACCAACAAGCCGCGCATCGACAAGCGCGAAGCCCGTCAAAAGGCCCGCATCGCCAAGGGGACCGAGGACGGCAGCCTGACGGCCCGCGAGACCAAGCGCCTGGAGAAGGAGCAGGGTCGCATCGACAACGCCGAGGCCAAAGCCAAGGCCGATGGCACAGTGAAGGCCAAGGAGCGCCGCCACATCGCGCGATGCAGTATGGCGCCAGCCGCGACACCCATCGAAAGCGCCACAACGGCCGCGCCGCCAGCGCCCCGGGTTGATCCTGGCCTCAAGCCGGCCGAAGGCCGGCCCGCTCAGTCCTCGCCCTCGGCAGCGTTCTTGAGGGCCAGCGCTGCGTCGTAAAGCCGGTTGCGCGGCTCGCCGGTGACCTGAACGGCCAGCGCCACGGCCTGCTTCAGCGGCAGCTCCGCCGCTAGCAGGGCCAGCACGCGCAAGGCCTCGGCCGGCAGGTCATCGTCCGCCGCGGCCTGCGGCAGCTGCGCATGCAGCACCAGCACGAACTCGCCGCGCTGGCGCTGCGCATCGGCCGCCAGCCAGGCCGGCAGCGTCGCGGCCTCGGCCGTGTGGATGCTTTCGAACTGCTTGGTCAGCTCGCGGCAGACCGTCGCGCGCCGCGCTGGCGCCAGCTCGGCCAACAGGGCGATCAGCTCGACGATGCGGTGCGGCGCCTCGAAGACGACCTGGCTCTGGCCTTCGATGGCCAGTACCGCCTGCAGCGCCGCGCGGCGTTCGGCCGCCTTGGTCGGCAGGAAGCCGACGAAGGCAAAGCCCGTCGCGGCCGCGTCGCCCGCCACGCTGAGCGCCGTCGCCGCACTGCTCGGCCCTGGCAGAGGCAGCACGCGATAGCCGGCGGCCACCACCTCCTGCACCAGCACGGCACCGGGGTCGGAGATGGCCGGCGTGCCGGCATCCGACGCATAGGCCACGCGCTCCCCCGCAGCCAGCCGCGCGATGACGCCGGCGCTGCCTTCGCGCTCGTTGTGCTGGTGCACAGCGATCAGCGGCTTGTGCAGGCCGAGATGGCGCAGCAGCGAGCCGCCCTGGCGGGTGTCCTCGCAGGCCAGGGCGTCGACCAGGCTCAAGGCATGGATGGCGCGCAGGCTCAGGTCGGCGAGATTGCCGATGGGCGTCGCGACGAGATAGAGGGTGGCGGCCGGATATTGCTGGCCACCGGCCGCGGCCGCTGCGGCCTGGCGCAGCAGGGACTGATCGGAAACAGCAATGTTCAACTGGGGCTCTCGTTCAAAACCAGATACCAAGACGCGCGGTGACGCGGCCGAGGACGCTGCGCTGGCGCATCTCCAAACCGCCGGCCTGCGCCTGCTGGAGCGGAATTATCGAGTCGGCGCCGGCCCCAGCCGCCGTGCCGGCGAGGTGGACCTCATCATGGCCGACCGCGACGGCGCCATCGTCTTCGTGGAGGTGCGTGCCCGCACGGACGCTTCGCATGGCGGCGCTGCTGCCAGCGTGACCGCCCGCAAGCAGCAGCGCCTCATCTACGCCGCCCAGCACTATCTACTGCGCCAGGCCAGTCCGCCGCCCTGCCGTTTCGACGTCGTGGCCATCGACGGGGCGGAACTCACCTGGTTACAAGGGGCCTTCGACGCGGGCTGACTATGATTCGGTCGGAATGATTGAACAAAGAATCCAGCAGCAGTTCTTCGAAAGCGCCGACCTGCTCTACCAAGCCGCCGAGCAACTGGCCCGGCCCCTGGCGATGGCCGCACAGATGGTGGTGGACGCCATCACCGGCGGCAACCGCATCCTCTGCGCCGGCCAGGGCCTGGCCAGCATGGACGCCGATTACCTCGCCGCCCGCCTGGCCGGCCGCTTCGAGCAGGAGCGCCCCGGCCTGGCCGCCTGGAGCCTGTCCGCCCAGGCCCGCGAGGCCGCCGGCCTGGACCTGGCCCGGTTGCTGCAGGCCCACGGCCATCCCGGCGACGTGCTGGTGATGATCGAGCCGCTGCGCGAGCAGCGCGACGCCTGGCAACCCGCCCTGGCCGCGGCCCATGCCCAGGAAATGAGCATCATCGCCCTGACTGCCCAGCCCCAGGGCGCCAGCGACGAATGGCGCGGCCTGCTGCAGGACACCGATATCCAGATCCGTGTCAGCCACGGCCGCGAGCCGCGCGTTGTCGAGGCCCAGCGCGTGCTGCTGCACGCCCTGGCCGACGCTGTCGACCTGCAGCTGCTGGGCAGCGACGAATAACCCCTTTGACGGAAACCCGATGAAAAAACTCACCCTCGCCCTGACCGCAGCCGTCCTCGCCAGCACGCTGGCCACCGGCTGCGCGCCGCTGCTGATCGGCGGCGCCATGGTGGGCGGCGTCAACGTCGCGACCGACCGCCGCACCTCGGCCACCCAGCTCGAGGACGAGACCATCGAGTTCAAGGCCGGCGCCCGCATCCGCGAGCAGCTTGGCGACAAGGTCCACGTCAACATCAACAGCTACAACCGCGTCGCGCTGATCACGGGCGAGGCCCGCACCGAGGCCGACCGTGCCGAACTGGAGCGCATCGTCGGCGGCGTCGAGAACGTCACCCGCGTCGTCAACGAGACGGCCGTCACCATGCTCAGCGCCATGAGCGGCCGCTCCAACGATGTCGTGCTCAAAAGCAAGGTCAAGGCCTCGCTGATCGACGCGCCCGACCTGCTCAGCAACGCCTTCTACGTCGTCGTCGAGCGTGGCGAGGTCTTCCTGCTGGGCCGCGTGACCGAGCGCGAAGCCGCTCGCGCCACCGACATCGCGCGCGGCGTCAACGGCGTCAAGAAAGTGGTGCGGGTGTTCGAAATCATCAGCGAAGAAGAACTCGCCCGGATCACACCCAAGAAGCAGTGAGCCTCGCGCCTGGCGCTCGAGCGCCGGGCCAGCTTGATCAGAGGCGCTTGATCAGGGACGAGGTGTCCCAGCGCTTGCCGCCCATGGCCTGTACGTCGGCGTAGAACTGGTCCACCAGGGCCGTCAACGGCAGACGTGAGCCGTTGCGGCGGGCCTCGTCCAGTACCAGGCCCAGGTCCTTGCGCATCCAGTCGACGGCGAAGCCGAAGTCGAACTTGTCTTCGACCATGGTCTTGCCGCGGTTGTCCATCTGCCAGCTCTGGGCCGCGCCCTTGCCGATGACGTCCAGCACCTGCACCATGTCCAGGCCCGCGTTCTGGCCGAAGCGCACCGCCTCGGACAGGCCCTGCACGACACCGGCGATGCAGATCTGGTTGACCATCTTGGCCAGCTGGCCCGAACCCGGCCCCCCCAGCAGGGTCACGGCCTTGGCGAAGGCCAGGGCGATGGGCTTGACCGTGTCGAAGGGCGCCGCATCGCCACCGCACATGACGGTCAGGGCACCGTTGACGGCGCCGGCCTGGCCGCCCGAGACGGGCGCATCGATGAAGGCGACACGGCGCCTGGCCGCTTCGGCGTGAAGCTCACGGGCGACGGCGGCTGAAGCCGTCGTGTGGTCGACGAAGACGCCACCGGACGTCATGCCGGCCAGGGCGCCGCCCTCGCCCAGCACAACGGAGCGCAGGTCGTCGTCATTGCCGACGCAGCAGAACACGAACTCCGCGCCCTTCACCGCTTCGGCAGGCGTAGCGGCAAAGCTGCCGCCGTATTCATGGGTCCAGGCCTCGGCCTTGGCGGTGGTGCGGTTGTAGACCGTGACCTGGTGGCCGGCGCGCGCCAGATGGCCGGCCATGGGATGGCCCATGACGCCCAGGCCCAGGAAGGCGACGCGGCGGGCGGGAACGGGGTCGTAGCTGCGGATGCTCATGCTCAAACAATCGTCAGGTGTTCGGTGCCGCTGGACAGATCGCCACTGCGGGCGCGCTCGCTGTTGAGCTTGATCTGCAGGCGCAGGTCGTTGACCGAGTCCGCGTTGCGCAGCGCGTCTTCATAGGTGACCCTGCCGGCTTCATACAGGTCGAACAGGGCCTGGTCGAAGGTCTGCATGCCCTGCTCGCGCGAGCGCTTCATCAGCTCCTTGATCTCGCTGATCTCGCCCTTGAAGATCAGGTCGGAGATCAGCGGCGAGTTCAGCAGGATCTCGACGGCGGCGACCCGACCCTTGCCCTCGCGGCGCGGCAGCAGGCGCTGCGAGATCAGCGCGCGCAGGTTCAGCGACAGGTCCATCAGCAGCTGCTGGCGACGGTCTTCGGGGAAGAAGTTGATGATGCGGTCCAGGGCCTGGTTGGCGCTGTTGGCGTGCAGGGTGGCCATGCAGAGGTGGCCGGTCTCGGCGAAGGCCACGGCATGCTCCATGGTCTCGCGGTCGCGCAGCTCACCCATCAGGATGACATCGGGCGCCTGGCGCAGCGAGTTCTTCAGCGCGGCTTCCCAGGAGTCGGTGTCCAAGCCCAGTTCGCGCTGGGTGACGATGCAGTTCTTGTGCGGATGCACGAACTCGATCGGGTCCTCGATGGTGACGATGTGGCCATAGGTGGTTTCGTTGCGCTCGTCGATCATGGCGGCGAGGGACGTGCTCTTGCCCGAGCCCGTGGCGCCGACGACGATGACCAGGCCGCGCTTGTGCTGCACCACCTCGCGCAGCACCGGCGGCAGGTCCAGGGACTGGATGGTCGGCAGCGTGGACGGGATGGTCCGCAGCACCAGGCCCACCTGGCCTTGCTGGATGAAGGCATTGACGCGGAAGCGGCCGATGCCATGCGGCGAGATCGCGAAGTTGCATTCCTTGGTGCGCTCGAACTCGGCCGCCTGCTTGTCGTTCATGATGGAGCGCGCCAGCTGCAGGGTGTGCTGGCCGGTCAGGGGCTGGGGCGAGACCTTGGTCAGTTTGCCGTCCACCTTGATCGCCGGCGGGAACTCGGCCGTCAGGAAGAGGTCGGAGCCCTTGCGCGACAGCATCAGCCGCAGCAGGTCGTTGATGAATTTCGAGGCCTGATCGCGTTCCATGAGGATGTCCTAAGAAATGCAACCACGGAGGCACAGAGCCACGGAGAAAACAGCCATGCGTCCTCTGTGTCCCCGTGCCTCTGTGGTTGCGTTTTGTCTTTGCTTCAGCCCGGGAAGTTTTCCGGAAATTTAGCCTTGGCGCGTGCCTCGGCCGGCGAGATGATGTTGCGCCGAACCAGGTCGGTGAGGTTCTGGTCCAGGGTCTGCATGCCCTGGCTGTTGCCGGTCTGGATGGACGAATACATCTGCGCCACCTTGTTCTCGCGGATCAGGTTGCGGATGGCCGAGGTGCCCAGCATGATCTCGTGGGCCGCCACGCGGCCGGTACCGTCCTTGAGCTTGCACAGGCTCTGCGAGATGACGGCCTGCAGCGATTCGGACACCATGGCCCGCACCATTTCCTTTTCGGCCGCGGGGAAGACGTCGACGATGCGGTCCACCGTCTTGGCGGCCGACGAGGTGTGCAGGGTGCCGAACACCAGGTGACCCGTTTCCGCGGCGGTCAGCGCCAGGCGGATGGTTTCCAGGTCGCGCATTTCGCCGACCAGCACGCAGTCCGGGTCTTCGCGCAGCGCCGAGCGCAAGGCGTTGCTGAAGGAGTGGGTGTGAGGGCCGACCTCGCGCTGGTTGATCAGGCTCTTCTTGGACTCGTGCACGAACTCGATCGGGTCCTCGATGGTGAGGATGTGGCCGTACTCGTTTTCGTTCAAGTGGTTGACCATGCCGGCCAGCGTCGTGCTCTTGCCCGAGCCGGTCGGGCCGGTCACCAGCACCAGGCCGCGCGGCCGCAGCGCAAGTTCGGCGAAGACCTTGGGCGCGTTGAGCTGCTCCAGGCTCAGGATCTTGCTCGGAATGGTCCGGAACACGGCGCCCGCGCCGCGGTTCTGGTTGAAGGCGTTGACGCGGAAACGCGCCAGGCCCTGGATCTCGAAGGAGAAATCGACTTCCAGCGTCTCCTCGTACATCTTGCGCTGGGAGTCGTTCATGATGTCGTAGACCATGTCGTGGACCGCGCGGTGGTCCAGGGCCTCGACGTTGATGCGGCGCACGTCGCCATGCACCCGGATCATGGGCGGCAGGCCGGCCGAGAGGTGCAGGTCGGAGGCCTTGTTCTTGACCGAGAATGCCAACAGCTGAGTGATGTCCATGATGTTCCGTGGAGTGCTCGGACCATTATGGCGATCTCCGACTCCCTGAAATCCGTCAAAAACCGCATCGCTGCGGCATGTGTCGCAGCCGGCCGTCCACCCAACGAGGTACAGCTCCTCGTCGTAAGCAAGACTTTTCCAGGCTCGGACGTGCGCCAGGCCTTCGCCGCTGGCGCCCGCGCCTTCGGGGAGAACTATGTCCAGGAAGGCCTGGCCAAGGTGGAGGAGCTGGCCGACCTGCGCGGCCAGATCGAATGGCATCTGATTGGCCCGCTGCAGTCCAACAAGACCAAGCCCGTGGCCGAACAGTTCGACTGGGTGCATTCCGTGGACAGGCTCAAGATCGCCGAGCGCCTGGCCGACCAGCGCCCGGCCGGGCTGCCGCCGCTGAACGTCTGCCTGCAGGTCAATATCAGTGAGGAGGCCAGCAAGAGCGGCCTGGCGCCGGGCGATGTCGCGCCGCTGGCCCGCAAGGTCGCCGCCCTGCCCCGGCTGATGCTGCGTGGCCTGATGGCCATTCCCGAGCCCGGCCCCGGCGCCCTGGCCCAGCACCGTGCCATGGCCAGCCTCTTCAACCTCTTGAAAGATGAAGGCCTGGCCCTGGACACGCTGTCCCTGGGCATGAGCGCCGACCTCGAGGACGCCATCCGGGCCGGCTCGACCCTGGTGCGCGTGGGCACCGCCGTCTTCGGGGCGCGGTGAGCGCCGAGCCACCCCGCTACCGCCGGCTGGCCGACGAGCTGGCCCGACTCATCCGCAGCGGCGCCCTGCGCCCCGGCGACCGCCTGCCCTCGGTGCGCCAGACCCAGGCCAGCCGCGGCTGCAGCGCCGCCACCGTCTTCCAGGCCTATCACCGCCTCGAATCCCTGGGCCTGGTGCACGCGGCCGAGCGCTCGGGCTATTTCGTCTCGCCGCTGACCTTGCCCACCGCCCGGCCGAAGGCCGGCGAGGCCCAGCCGGTGGCCGTCAGCGAGATGGTCTTCCAGCTGCTGGGCACGGGCGGCCATGAGATCCATGCACCTCTGGGCTCGGCCTTCATCAGCCCTGAGCTGTTCCCGCTGGACGCACTGCGGCGCGCTCTCGCGGCCGGCAGCAAGGGCATCACGCCGGCCGAGCTGACCCAGCAGCTGCCCGGCGGTCACGAGGGCCTGCGCCGCCAGATCGCACTGCGCTATCTGCGCCAGGGCCTGAGCATCGCGCCGGAGGAGATCGTGCTGACCGACGGCGCCCTGGAAGGCCTCAACCTGTCGCTGCAACTGCTGACCCGGCCCGGCGACGCCGTGCTGGTTGAATCTCCCTGCTTCTATGCCGCCCTGCAGGCCCTGGAGCGCCTGGGCCTGCGCGCCGTCGAGGTGCCGGCCGATCCAGCCGAAGGCGCCGACCTGGAGCGCATGGCCGCTCTCATCGCGCGCCACCGCCCCACGGCCTGCTGGCTGATGACCAGTTTCCAGAACCCGCTGGGCAACCTGATGCCGCCCGAGAAGAAGCGCGTCCTCGTCGCGCTGCTGGAGCGCCACGGCATCCCACTGATCGAAGACGACGTCTACGCCGAATTGCAGCACGAGGGCGCGCCTCCGCCGCCGGCCAAGGCGTATTCCACATGCGGCGAAGTGCTGCACTGCGGCTCCTTCTCCAAGACCCTGGCGCCCGGCTACCGCGTCGGCTGGGTGGCCGCCGGCCGCTTCGCACCGGCCCTGCGCCGGGCCAAGCTCAGCCAGAGCCTGTCGGGCTCCTGGCCGGCCCAGGCCGCCGTCGCCCACTACCTGCAAGGCGGCGGCTACGACCGCCATCTGCGCACCCTGCGCCGGGCTCTGGCCGCCCAGCAGCAGGCGCTGACCGCCGCGGTTCGACAATACTTTCCGGCCGGCACACGGGTGAGCCAGCCCCGCGGCGGCTATTTCATCTGGGTCGAGCTGCCGGTCGGCCACGACAGCCTGGCCCTGCAGCGCGCCGCACTGCAGGAGGGCATCAGCCTGGCGCCCGGGCCGCTGTTCTCGGCCGGCGCGGCATTCCGGCACTGCCTGCGCCTGAATGCCGGGCTGCCCTGGACGCCCGCCCTCGACAGTGCCGTGGCGCGGCTGGGCCAGCTGATACGGTCCCAGGCGCCCTGATCTGCTCCTTACGCAGCCCTGCCGGCCCAGGCAAGATGCAGGCCATGCTCCGCCCGACCCTCCCGTTGGCCGCCCTGCTGTGGCTGCCGGCTGCCGCTCAACCCGTGCCCGACACGCTCGCCCAGCGCGCCCTGGCCTGCACCGGTTGCCACGGCAAGGAGGGCCGCGCAGCGCCCGACGGCTACTACCCACGCCTGGCCGGCAAGCCTGCCGGCTATCTCTACAACCAGTTGCTGAACTTCCATGACGGCCGCCGCGACTACGGGCTGATGAGCGAGCTGATCGCGCCACTGTCCGATGTCTATCTGAAGGAGCTGGCCGGCCATTTCGCGTCCCTGGACCTGCCCTACCCGCCGCCACAGAAGCCCGCCCTGCCGGTGGCCGAGCTGGCGCGCGCCGAGCAGCTGATCCGCCTGGGCGACGCCGTCCGCAAGCTGCCCGCCTGCACCGCCTGCCATGGCGAGCGCCTGACCGGCACCCAGCCGGCCATTCCCGGCCTGCTCGGCCTGTCGCGCGACTATCTGAATGGCCAACTCGGCGCCTGGCGTAGTGGCCAGCGGCGGGCCAAAGAGCCCGACTGCATGGCCCGGATCGCCAAGATCCTGACCGAGGCCGAGATCAACGCCGTCACGCAATTCCTGGCCGGCCAGGCCCTGCCGGCCGACCCGCATCCGGCGCCCGCCCTGGATGCACCGGCACCCATGCGCTGCGGCGGCGTGCAGCCATGAAGCGCTTGCTGACCGTCCTCGTCGTGCTGGTCGGCTGCGTGGTCGCCGCCGGCTGGGGACTGCTCGCCTGGCAACGCGGCATGACTGACCCGACACGGCGCTCGACAGCCCCCGTCAACCTGGAACGCGGCGCCTACCTGGCCGCCGTCGGCAACTGCGCCGGCTGCCACACGGCCCGCGGCGGCGAGCGCCTGGCCGGCGGCCGCGCCATCCCGACGCCCTTCGGCATCGTCTTCTCGTCCAATCTGACGCCCGACGCCACCGGCCTGGCGGGCTGGAGCGCCGACGACTTCTGGCGCGCCGTCCACCTCGGCCAGAGCCGCGACGGCCGCCTGCTGGTGCCGGCCCATCCCATCGTCAACACGACCCTGGTCACGCGCGAGGACGCCGATGCCCTGCACGCCTGGCTACAGGCCCAGCCCGCGGTGGCCGCGCCGCGCCGTGAGCACGAGCTGCGCTGGCCCATGAATGGAGAACTCAGCAGCCAGCTCGCCGTCGCCGCCTGGCGGGCCCTCTACTTCAAGCCCGGCAGCTACCGGGCCGAACCCGCCCGCGACGCCGACTGGAACCGCGGCGCCTATCTGAGCCAGGGCCTGGCCCATTGCAGCGCCTGCCACGCCGGCCGCAATGCCCTGGGCGGCGACCGCGGCGCAGCCGACTTCCGCGGCGGCCCGCTGGCCGGCCTGGGCTGGGTGGCGCCGTCCCTGCATGACCCGGCCGAGGCCGGCGTGCAGCGCTGGTCGCAGCAGACGCTGCAGCGCTGGCTGCGCGACGGCCATGTCGACGGCCACGCAGCCCTCGGCCCCATGGGCGAGGTCGTGCTGGGCAGCACGGCGGCGCTGAACGACGCCGACCTCGCCGCCATGTCCAGCTATCTGCGCTCCCTGCCCGAGCAGACCGTGGCCCGCGCCGAGCCTGCCGCCCCCAACCCGCGCCGGCGCGAACACGGCGCCGGCCTCTACCGCGATCACTGCGCCGCCTGCCATGGCGCCAGCGGCGAAGGCCGGCGCGACGCCAGCGGCGCCCTCGCCTACCCGGCCCTGGCCGGCAGCCGCACCATCACCCAGGCCAGCGCCGCCAACCTGATCCGCGTCATCGAGCGAGGCGGCTTCGCGCCGGCCACGCCCGGGCATCCCCGCCCCTACGGCATGCCGCCCTTCGCCGGCGTGCTCGACGCCGCCGACCTGGCCGCCCTGGCCAGCCATCTGCGCCAATCTTTCGGCCACCGCGCCGGCGAGATCGACACCGTCGAAGTCCTGCGGCTGCGCGCCGCCGCCGCCCAGCATTGACAGGGCAACCCCGGGGCGCGGGGGGCCGACGTGAACGACTTCACGCATGCCAGCCACAAGCATGAAGCAAATGGTCACAGGTCGCGACACACTGCGCGCCGGCCCCCGGGTAAGGCCGCAAAAACACGGCCAACAGGCCTACAGTCGTCGTTGAATTCAAGAGCGGCAGCCCGCCGCCGATACCCGGACACCGGACAAGGACTTGAACAGCATGAACTTCCTGACGCAATTGCGCATCGGCCATCGATTGGCCGTGAGCTTTGGCTTGCTCATCCTGCTGCTGGTGGGCATCGGCATCTACGGCGCGTCCAATGCGAACCGCCTGGCCAAGGACCTGGACAGCGTGGCGAACTCCAGCCTGTTGAAGATCCAGGCGGCCAACCAGCTGGAAGGCCAGGTCAACGTCATTTCCCGCGCCGTGCGTGACCTGCTGCTGCTGGACACTGCCGGGGCCATCAAAAAGCAGAAGAAGGCCATCGCCGACGCGCTGACCGAGGCCGAGACCCAGCTCGTCAGCCTCGAGAAGGCGCCGGAGGACGACGAAGAAAAAGGCATCGTCACCGACGTCCGTGAGCAGAAGACCAAGTTCCTGGCCGCGCTGGAGAAGTTCCAGAAGATTCAGACCGATGGCACGCCCGACGAAGCCCGTGAGAGCCTGATCACCGACCTGCGCCCCGCACAGCAGGCGCTGCAGGACGGTCTGAAGAAGCTGGTGGACCAGCAGTTCGGCAGCGGCCACCACCTGGCAGCTTCCGGCGGCGACCTGGCCCGCTATTCCGTGTTCCTGACGACGGCCCTCGTCATCGTGGCCGTCATCATCGGCATCGTCGGCGGCGTGGTCATCGCCCGCTCCATCGTCGGCCCGGCCCGCAAGGCCCAGATGGCCGCCGAAGCAATCGCCGCCGGCGACCTGACTCAGGACATCCAGGTCGAAGGCCGCGACGAACTGAGCCAGATGCTGCAGGCCATGAAAGACATGCAGACGGCCCTGTCCGGCGTCGTGCGCGACGTGTCCACGGCCGCCAGCGAAGTTGCCCAGAACTCCGGCTCCATCGCCGACAGCAATTCCAACCTGGCCGAGCGCACCACGCGTTCCGCCGCCAGCCTGCAGAACACCGCCGCCTCGGTCGAGCAGATCGCCTCCACGCTGAAGGGCGCCAGCGAGCTGACCCGCCGCGCCGCCGGCATCGCCGTCACCGCCCGCCAGTCGGCAAGCAATGGCGGTGCCGTCGTCTCCAAGGTCGTCGAGACCATGGAAGAGATCAGCGCCAGCTCCAAGAAGATCGGCGACATCATCGGCGTCATCGACGGCATTGCCTTCCAGACCAACATCCTGGCGCTGAACGCCGCAGTCGAAGCCGCCCGCGCCGGCGAGCATGGCCGCGGCTTCGCCGTCGTGGCCGCCGAAGTGCGCGCCCTGGCACAGCGCTCGGCCGGTGCCGCCAAGGAAATCAAGGTGCTGATCCAGGAATCGACCGTCAAGGTCGAGAACGGCACTACTCTGGTCAACAACGCCGGCGTGACCATCCGCAGCGTCGTCGATGAAGTCAACAACATGGGCCAGCTGATCGAAGAGATCTCGCACTCGGCCCAGGAGCAGGCCACCGGCGTCGGCGTCGTCAACGGCGCGATGAACGAGCTCGACAAGGCCACCCAGCAGAACACCAGCCTGGTCGGCGACCTCAGCCGCTCGGCCGACGCGCTGCGCGACAGCTCGACCCGCCTGATCGAGGCCGTCGGCTTCTTCCGCGCCGCCTGAACCCCATCACACATCCCTCGAGGTTCACCATGTCATTCCTGCGTACAGCCACCGTCCTCGCTGCCGGCCTGATGCTGGCGCTGGCCGCCCAGGCCACGCCCAAGGTCATCAAGAAGGTGCCGCCGGAATTCCCGGCCGAGGCCACCAAGAAGGGCATCTCCGCCGGTTCAGTCAAGGCCAAGCTGACCATCGAAGCCGACGGCAAGGTCAGCGACGTCGAAATCGTCGAAGCCGAACCCAAGCGTGTCTTCGACCGCGCGGTCAAGTCGGCGCTGATGGAGTGGAAGTTCGAGCCGGGCGAAAAAGGCACCCACGAAGTCAAGCTCGTCTTCAAGAACGAGGACTGAAACCCGGCCGAGCACAGTGCCTGCGCACTGTGCGACGCGGGTTTCAGGATAGCCGGCTTGCAAGCCGGCTGGCATGAGCAAGGACAGGAAGCCCGCCTAGGCGGGCTTCCTCGCCTGCTTTAGGCCTTGCGCCATGCGGGCCGCAAGGCATGAAACCCGGCCAAGCGCCTCAGCGCTTCGCCACCGACAGCTCCGCCCCCCGCGCATGCGGATGCCACCAGTGCATCCCGCCCGCCACCAGCATCACCATCACCACGGCGCCACCGGCCATCAGGCTAAGGCGCCGCTTCTTCTGGGCCTGGCGGGCACGGATGCGGGCGCCGCCGTGGGCCTCGCGCAGGGCCGAGCTGAGTTGGCTGTGCGACAGGCGCTTGAGGTTTACCGCCTGCTTGCGGCCGTCACGCCCCGTCACAATTTCAAAACTCAACGGCTCGTCCGGCCGCGGCCCCTCCCCGTCGGTCGGGAACGCTGCCAGGCCCACGAACACCTCTTCGCCCCCACCGGTCGGCCGGATCGCGCCGTAACCGGCGTCGTGGTTCCAGGCGCTCAGTACTCCTTCGAATCTCATACTCACCTCAACGACTACCCCCAAATCTTGGGGGATGTCGGCCGAGGCCCCGCAACCGGATGTAAGCCGCCGACAATCCGCCCCGCCCGCATTTCCAGCCCTTCAGCGCATGCCCATCAACTGGTTCCCCGGCCACATGAATTCGACCCGTCAGGCGATCAAGGATCGCGTCAAGGCGGGGCTGGATGTGGTCATCGAACTGCTGGACGCGCGCCTGCCAGGCTCCAGCAGCAATCCGCTGCTGGCTGCGCTGACGACGGGCCGGCCGTCGTTGAAGGTACTGAACAAGCAGGACCTGGCCGACCCGGCCCAGACCGCCGCCTGGCTGGACTTCTACAACGCCCAGGCCCACACCCGCGCCATCGCGCTGGACGCCGGTGAAAAGGCGCCGGCCCGCGCCCTCATCAAGGCCTGCCGCGAGCTCGCCCCCCAGCGTGGCGACATGCACAAACCGCTGCGCGTGCTGATCTGCGGCATCCCCAACGTCGGCAAGAGCACGCTGATCAACACCCTGGTCGGCAAGCGCGCCGCCAAGACGGGCGACGAGCCGGGCATCACCAAGATCGAGCAGAAGATCGTGCTGGAGAACGGCTTCTACCTGTTCGACACGCCCGGCATGATGTGGCCGCGCATCGCCATCGAGCAGAGCGGCTACCACCTGGCCGCCAGCGGTGCCATCGGCCGCAACGCCTTCGACGAGGCCGAGGTGGCGCTGGAACTGATCGCCGTGCTGAAGCGCCACTACCCCGAGCGGCTCCAGGAACGCTATGGCCTGGCCGAGCTCGGCGCCGACGATGCGATCCTGGAGGCCATCGGCGTGAAGCGCGGCGCCAAGGTGCGCGGCGGCGGCGTGCAGATGCACAAGGCGGCCGAAGCCCTGCTGATGGACTTCCGTGGCGGCGCGCTGGGCCGCATCACGCTGGAGACGCCCGAGGAGATGACGGCCTGGCGCCGCGCTGCCGCGGAAGAGGAAGAGCGCAAGGCGGCCGAACGCGAAGCCGAGAAGGCGGCGGACAAGGAGCGTCGCAGCGGCAAGCGGAAATCGTCCAGCGGCGACGCGTAAAAGCCCGGCCTTGACCGGCGCGGGCGCGCCCCTATGCTGGCCCGCAATTAGAACAACGGAGACACCATGAGCCGACTCTCCCTGCTCGACCTCGCCTTCTTCATCGCCGAGAGCGAGGCCAGCCCGAAGCATGTGGCGGGCCTGCACATCCACCAGATTCCAAAAGGGGTGAAAGGTGGTGGCGCCAACTTCGCCAGGCAGCTCTACGAGGAATTCCTCGAGCACACCGACGTCCAGTCGCCCTTCGACCAGGTCATCAACTTCGTCTCGCCGACGCTGATGCCGAGCTGGAGCACGGCCGAGTCGGTGGACCTGGACCAGCACGTCTTCTTCCACAAACTCAAGGCTGGCCAAAACGACCGCGAGGCCCTGTACGCGCTGACCTCCGAGCTGCACGAACCCGTGCTGGATCGCAGCCGGCCGCTGTGGGAGGTGCACGTCATCGCGGGCCTCTGGAACCGGCAGTTTGCAATCTATTACAAGATGCACCACGCCATGGCCGACGGCATCACGATGACACGCTGGGGCGTCGAGTCGCTGCGCACGACACCCGACGACCTGACGGTCACGCCGGTCTGGACCTTTGACCACAACCGCAGCGGCGGCCTGAAGAGCAAGAAGCGCCTGGACCAGGCCGTGGCCGGCACGGTGTGGAAGCAGCTCACCGCCAACAGCAAGCGCGCCATTGGCATCGGCCGCCTCACGGCCATGCTGGCGCTGGAAGCCGTCAAGCTGACCAAGAACGCCATCGCCCTGCCCTTCATGGCCAGCGGTGGCACGCCCTTCACCGGCAACGCCACGCCGGGCCGGCAGTTCGCCACGGCCGCCGTGCCCATGGCCCGCATCGATGCCATCCGAAAGGTGTCGCGCGCCACGCTCAACCACGTCGCCCTGACCTGCCTGGACGGCGCCATGCACCGCTACCTGGCAGACGAGGGCATAGAGCTGGACCGCCCCATCACCATCCAGATGCCGGTCAACCTGCGCCGCGAAGGCGAGAAGAGCGGCGGCAACAAGATCGGCATCATCCTGGTCGACCTGTCGCCGCCCACCGACGACGCCTATGTGCGCCTGCGCAATGTCGGCTACTCGCTGCGCAATGTGCGGGCCATGATCGACGCCGTCGCGCCCGAGGCGGTCGAGACCTACACCATCCTGACCGGCCTGCTCGGCCAGATCGCTGGCATGTTGAAGCTGGCCGACGTCGTCACGCCCATGGGCAACACCCTGGTGTCCAACGTGCCCGGCCCCGCCGAGCGTCTTTATCTCAAGGGCGCGCCGCTGCTGGAGATGCACCCGGTCTCGACGCTGCCGGCCACGCATCTGCTCAACATCACGCTGTTCAGCTACGCCGGCACCCTCTACTTCGGGCTGATCGCGACCGACGCCCTGCCCAATCTGGGCCGGTTGGCCGCCTATGTCGAGGAAGAGATCGCGACGCTGGAGCAAGCGGTCGGCATCTAGGCCACGATGATGCGCATCATCGACGCCGAAGCTGTCGCGCCGACGCCCTGGAATAACGGCGGCGGCAACACGCGCACGCTGTTGGCGCTGCCGGATGAGGACGCCTGGCATCTGCGCATCTCCATGGCCGACGTCGAGCAGGATGGGCCGTTCTCGCCCTACCCCGGTGTCGAGCGCTGGCTGACCCTGGCCGAAGGGCCGGGCATGCAACTCGAATTCACGCATGGAACCTTGACGCTGACGCCGCTCGACCCGCCCCTGGTGTTCGATGGCGGCACGGCCCCTTTCGGCCGCCTGCTGCAAGGCCCCATCCGCGACCTCAATCTGATGAACCGGGGCGGAGGGGCGGCGATGCACCGGGCGCTGCCGGGCCGCCCTTGGCGCGCGCGTCAGGACTGCTGCGGCCTGTTCGCGCTGCAGGCCGGCCACTGGTTCTGCAGCGATGGCCGCAGCACCGCCCTGGCTCGCCACACCCTGCTCTGGCTGGACGCCGCACCGCCGGCCGAGATGACATTCGACCAACCGGGCCTGTGGCTGGAATTCAGCCCTCCCGCGATCTAGACCGTTCCGAAATGCCCCTGCCCCTTTTTCCCTCGCCGTGGATGACCGAAGAACACCGCCTGCTGCAGCACAGCGCGGCGCGCTTCTTCACCGAACGCTGGGTGTCCCGTGCCGCCGGCTGGCGTGATGCCGGCGTGATGGAGCGCGACAGCTGGCGCGAGGCCGGCGCCCAGGGCCTGCTGTGCGCGGCCATGCCAGAGGAATTCGGTGGCAGCGGCGGCGACTTCGGCCATGAGGCGGTCATCGTCATGGAGGCAGCGCGCGCCAACCTGGGTGGCTTTGGCGGCAGCGTGCATTCGGCCATCGTGGCGCCCTATCTGCTGCACCACGGCAGCGAAGCCCAGAAATCACGCTGGCTGCCTGCACTGGCGACGGGCGAACGCGTCGGCGCCATCGCCATGACGGAGCCCGGCACGGGCTCGGACCTGCAGGCCATCTGCACGCGCGCGCGCCGGGACGGCGACCATTACCTCATCAGCGGCCAGAAGACCTTCATAACCAACGGCCAGAACACCGACCTCATCGTCATCGTCTGCCGCACCGGTGACGCACCCGGTGCCCGCGGCCTGTCGCTGGTCGTCGCCGAGATCGATGCCGACACCCGCGGCCTGACGCGCCGGCGCCTGGACAAGGTCGGCCTCAAGGCCCAGGACACCAGCGAGCTCTTCTTCGACGAACTGCGCGTGCCGGCGGTGAACCTGCTAGGTGAGCGGGAGGGCCTGGCCTTTGGCCAGCTGATGGGTGAGCTGCCGCAGGAACGCCTCATCATCGCCGTGCAGGCCGTGGCGATGATGGAGCGCGCGCTGGACGACACCGTCGCCTATGCCAAGCAGCGCGAGGCCTTCGGCCAGCCGATCTGGAGCTTCCAGAACACCCGCTTCGTGCTGGCACAGGCGCAGAGCGACGTGCTGGCGGCGCGCGCCCTGGTCGACGCGGCCATTTCGGCCCACCTGAAAGGCGAACTCGACGCGGCCCGCGCGGCGCTGGTGAAGGCCTGGTGCAGCGACCTCGCCTCGCGCCTGACCGACGCCTGCCTGCAGCTCTTCGGCGGCTATGGCTACATGCTGGAGACACCGATCGCCGAGCTCTGGGCCGACGCCCGCGTGACGCGCATCTACGGCGGCACCAACGAGATCATGAAGGAGCTCGCCTCACGGTCGATGTGACAACAATCTTTTCTGTGGCGATGTCGAAATGGCGGGGCAGCCAAGCGTCATTGTCTGACGGCGCATGTCGCGCCGCCCGACCCCTTCAAGGAGGACCCCATGGAGTACATGCTGTTGATTCACGCCGACCCTGCCGGCTTCGCGGCCCTCAGCGAGGCTGATGCCGCTGCCGCGATGGCGGCCTACACCGCCTACACGGAGGCATTGGTCAAGGCCGGCATCAACCGTGGCAGCAACCGGCTGCAGCCGGCCGACATGTCCACGACGGTGCGTGTGCGGGGTGGCAAGACCGAAGTGCTGGACGGCCCCTTCATCGAGACGCGCGAGCAGCTCGGCGGCTATTTCCTGATCGACGTGCCGGACCTGGACGCCGCTTTGAGCTGGGCAGCCCGCTGCCCCGGCGCCAGCCACGGCAGCGTCGAAGTCCGTCCCATCTGGGACATGAGCGGGCAGTGACGCCAGCCACGGCGGCCGAGCAGGCGGCGCGGCGCAGCTACGGCCGCCTCGTCGCCTATCTGTCGGCCCGTTCGCGCGACGTGGCCGGCGCCCAGGACGCCCTCGCCGACGCCTTCGAGGCCGCGCTGACGCGCTGGCCCCGGGATGGCATCCCGGCCAATCCCGACGCCTGGCTGCTGACCGTCGCACGCCGCAAGACGCTTGATGCGCTGCGCGAGCGGCGGCGAGGCGAGGAAGCCGCCGCCTGGCTTGAATGGCTGGCGGCGCTGGAGACGGCGCCCGAAGCCCACGCCCTGCCAGACCGCCGTCTGGAGCTGATGTTCGCCTGCGCCCATCCGGCCATCGACGCCGCTGCCCGTGCGCCGCTGATGCTGCAGGCGGTGCTTGGCTTCGACGCCGCGACCATCGCCGCGGCCTTTCTCGTCGCGCCGGCGACCATGAGCCAACGCCTGGTGCGCGCCAAGGCCAAGATCCGCCAGGCCGGCATCGGGCTTCAGGTCCCTGCGCGCAGCGAACTGGCCGAACGCCTCGGCGCCGTGCTGTCGGCCATCTATGCCGTCTATGCCGATGCCTGGACGGATGCGGCCGGCACCGATCCGCGCCGGCGCAACCTCGCCGAGGAGGCGATCTGGCTGGCCCGCCTCGTTGCCTCGCTGCTGCCGCAGGAGCCCGAGGCCCTGGGCCTGCTGGCGCAGATGTTGTACTCGCACGCCCGCCGCGCGGCGCGCCGCGATGCCGATGGCGTCTACGTGCCCCTGACGGAGCAGGACCCGGCGCTGTGGGAAGGCCGCCTCATCGCCGAGGCCGAGGGCCTGCTGCATCTGGCCAGCAGCCATCACCGCATCGGCCGCTACCAGCTGGAAGCGGCGTTGCAGTCGGCCCATGTGCACGGGCGGCGCAGCGGCAGCGTTGACTGGCAGGCCGTCGAGAACCTGTATGCCGCGCTGTGCGAACTGACCGGTTCGCCGGTCGCGGCGCTCAACCATGCCGTCGCGCTGTCCCGCACGGCCGGCGCCGAGGCCGGCCTGGCCCGGCTGGATGCGCTGGCAGCCCACGCGCAGTTGGATGACTACCAACCCTATTGGGCGGCCCGCGCCGAGTTGCTGGGTCAATGCGGCTGCCTCGTGGAGGCCGGCACGGCCTGCGAGCGGGCGATCTCGCTGGAAAGCGACGAAGCCGTGCGCGCCTTCCTGCGCCGCCGGGCGGCGGCTTGGGGCCCACAATGAAGCGACCAACACCCCGAGGCCCTCCGATGTTCGACGCCTACCTCTACGACCATTGCCGCACGCCGCGCGGCAAGGGCAAGCCCGAAGGCTCCCTGCACGCAGCCACGCCGATCTGGCTGGTGCGCAGCGTGCTGCGGGCCCTGCAGCAGCGCAGCCAGCTCGACACCACCCTGGTCGACGATGTCGTGCTCGGCTGCGTGACGCCCATCGGCGAGCAGGGCGGCGACATCGCCCGCATCGCGGTGCTCGACGCCGGCTGGGCACAGACGGTCGCCGGCGTCACGCAGTCACGCTTCTGCGCCTCGGGGCTGGAAAGCGTCAACCTGGCTGCAGCCAAGGTGGCCAGCGGCTTCGAGAAGCTCGTCGTCGCCGGTGGCGTGGAAAGCATGAGCCGCGTGCCTATGGGCAGCGACGGCGGTGCCTGGATGCTGGACGAGCGCGTCGTCAACGCCATCGGCTTCGTGCCCCAGGGCATCAGCGCCGACCTGATCGCGACGCTGGAAGGCTTCACGCGGGAGGAGCTGGATGCCTACGCGGCCCGGTCCCACCAGCGCGCGGCGGTGGCTCGCACCGAGGGCCGGTTCCAGCGCGCCCTGGTGCCGGTGCATGACGAAGCCGGCGCCTTGCTGCTGGCCGAGGACGAGACCATCCGGCTGCAGACCAGCGCCGAGACGCTGGCCGCGCTGAACCCATCCTTCCTCAAGCTGGGCGCAAAGTTCGACGCCCTGGCCCTGACGAAGTACCCGCAGGCCACGCGCATCGAGCACCGCCACCATGCCGGCAATTCATCGGGCATCGTCGACGGCGCGGCCCTCGTGCTGGTCGGCTCCAAGGCCGGCGGCGAGGCGGCCGGCCTCAAGCCGCGCGCCCGCATCCGGGCTGCAACCGTGACGGGCAGCGAGCCCACCATCATGCTCACGGGCACAACGCCGGCCTGCCAGAAGGCGCTGCGCCAGGCCGACATGCAGGCTTCGGACATCGACCTGTGGGAAATCAACGAGGCCTTCGCCGCCGTGCCGATGAAGACGGCGCGCGACCTCGGCTTGGACCTGGAGCGCGTCAACGTAAACGGCGGTGCCATCGCCCTGGGTCACCCGCTGGGCGCCACCGGCGCCATGCTGCTGGGCACCCTGCTCGACGAACTCGAGCGGCGCGATCTGCAGACCGGCGCCGTGACCCTGTGCGTCGGTGGCGGCATGGGTATCGCCACCATCATCGAGCGGGTCTGATCAGCGGATCAGAGCCTGATCCAGCCACCCACCCGCAGATGCCAGCGGCCGCCCTGGTTTTCCCAGCGGTGGGGCTCGTAGCGGTAGCCAGGCCGCGGGCGCTCGTAGTAGCCGGGCACCCAGTGGTGGCCGCCGCCGCTCCAGCCCCAGTAGCCATTGATCCAGACAGCGCCCGGATAAGGCATGACGGGGACGACCTCCGCATAGGGGGCCGGCGGCGGTGCGTCGACGATGACGGTCGATCCGCCGTAATAGTCGGCCCGGTGGGCCGGCACGACGACGCAGGCTGACAGCAGGGCGGCCGAAGCCAGGGCACAGACGAGGGTCAGTCGTTTCATCTCGATCACCGCGGGCCAGACTGGCCATAGACGTAGACGCTGCCGTGGTAGTAGCCGCCATCGCGGTAGTAGCGATGGGCCGGCACGATGATGCAACCCGACAGCAGGGCGGAATAGATCAGCGCAATGGCCAGGGCCAGTCGTTTCATGAAGGTCTCCGAGCCGCAAACGACGCGGCCGTAAACCACTAACCGCAGCGCGGCGGTGGCGGATGACGGCTTCACACAGAGTTACTCTGTGGCGGACTGTGTCTGGCTCATGACAAGCGGCTCAGGGTTGTCCGCGGGTGTCTGATGTCATGTATTTGGGGCGTCGGGCCCGCGGTATTCTGCGGCGCTTCAACACGGGAGAATTTCGCCATGAAACGAATACTGCTGATCCTGCTGCCACTCGCCCTGGCCGCCTGCGCCTCGACCACGCCGCCGGCCGCCAAGAGCGACTCGCTGGCCTCGAATGACAACAACGTCATCTGTGACCGCGAAACCGCCACCGGAACCAGCATGCCCACCAAGCGCTGCCGCTCCGCCGAGCAGCGCGACGCCGACAAGCGCGCCGCGGAGGAGCTGGAAGCCGGCATCCGCGCCCGCACGGGCCAGGGCAGCCGCCCCGGCCCCTGACCGAGGCGTTCAGCCGGGCTCGCGCAGCACGCCGACGAGGGCCAGCATGCCGAGCCCCAGCACGGCGGCCGTCAGCCACAACGCGGCGTCGAAGCTGCCGCTGGCCTCGACCATGCGCCCGGTCAGCGCAGGCGCGCTGACCTGGGCCACCCCATAGCTCAGCGTCAGCCGCGCCATCGCCTTGCCGGGGTTGGCGGGTGAGCGCCGGCCCACCAGGGCCAGCGTCAGGCTGACGATGCCTATGAAGGTCGCGCCGTACAGCAGGGCGCCGGCCAGCGCCGCCGCCAGGCCGCTGAGCAGTACCGGCAGCAGCACGCCGACGATCTGCAGGCCGAAGGCAATCAGCAGCGCGCCGACGTCGCCCGTGCGCCGCGCAATGCGGTCCCAGACGAAGACGGCCGGCATTGATGCCAGGCCGACGAGCAGCCAGGCCCAGGGCCCCTGCCCGGCCAGCAGCGGCTGCTTCTCGACAATGGCGACCGTGAAGGTCGCATTGATGACGAAGCCCCAGCCGGCACAGAAATAGGCTGACAGCATCAGCGCCATCCAGCGCCGGCTTGGCACAGTGCCGGCCGCGGCCCGGGTGGCCGCCGGCGGCACCGGCGGGCGCCACCACCAGGCCGGGATCAGTAAGGCCAGGCCGAGCAGCGCAAAGCCCTGCCATTGCGCCGCCCAGCCCAATTCCAGCTTGGTCATGCCCATGGCGCCCAGGGCTGACACGACGATGCCCAGACCGAGGCCGATGAAATAGATGCCCAGCTCCGGCCGCCGTCCCGAGCGCATTAGCCACCCCTGCACCAGGCCCGAACCCAGCAGCATGCCGGCGGCGCCGCACAGGCCGCCGACATAGCGCGACAGGGCCCAGACGCCGAAGCTGCTGCCCCAGCCCATCAGGGCCGTGATCAGCAGAGCCAATGGCAGGGCCCCGACGTACAGCCGCCGACGCCAGGCCGGGCTTTCGATCCAGGCCGCCAGCAAGGCGCCGCTCATGTAGCCGGCGTAGTTGATGGCCGCCAGCAGCCCGCCGTCGGCGACACCCAGGCCGGCCTGGGCATGCATCTGCGGCAACAACGGCGTGTAGGCGAAGCGCGCCAGGCCTATGGTGATCACCAGGGCGCAGATGCCGCCCAGCAGCACCTGCCAGGCTTGAAGGCGAATTTGGGCAGCGGCCATGGGCGAAGGCTAATGCCTGCGTCGTGCGTGAGGCTTACGCGATGAGGGCAAGATCATTTGCGGGTCGCAGCCCCCCCGGCATCGGTGCCCATGGTTTTCGCGGCCTTGCAAAGCCCGCCGCCACACCCAGTTGCCGGCTTGCGCCACCGAGACCCCCAATGCCGCTACTGATCTGCTTCTGCCTCGTCCTGCTTGCCGCCGCTGCCATCGCGCTGTGGCCGCTGTGGGTGCGCCGCCGCCGCGAGCGCATTGCGGCCCGCCCCTTCCCCCAGGCCTGGCGGCGCCTGCTGCGCCGCCATGTGCCGCTAGTGTCCCGGCTGCCGGCGCGCCAGCAGTTGCGCCTGAAGGGGTTGATGCAGGTCTTCCTGGCCGAGAAGCCCATCCTCGGCTGCCGCGGCCTGCGCGTGACGGACGAGGTGCGCGTGACCATCGCCGCCCTGGCCTGTCTGCCTCTGCTGGGTGCGGCGCGCGGCGTCTACCCGGATCTGCGCCAGGTGCTGGTCTACCCCGGTGCATTCGTCGTCGACCGGCCGGTGACCGAGTCCGGCGGCGTGCTGTCGGACCAGCGCCGCGTGCTGGCCGGCGAGAGCTGGAGCCAGGGCCAGGTGCTGCTGGCCTGGGATGAAGTCAAGCGCGGTGCAGCCACGCCGGGTGACGGCCACAACGTCGTCATCCACGAGTTCGCCCACCAGCTGGACCAGGCCGGCGGCCCGGCCAATGGCGCGCCGGCCCTGCCGACGGCCGAGGCCTACCGGCGCTGGTCGACGGTGATGCAGAACGAGTTCGATGCGCTGCGTTGGCGGCTGGCACGCGGCGAGCCGGGATTGATCGACGCCTACGCCGCGACCGACCCAGCGGAGTTCTTCGCGGTAATCAGCGAGCTGTTCTTCGAGCGGCCGATCGAACTGGCCGCCGGCCACCCGGCCCTGTACAACGAGCTGAGCGGCTACTACCGCCTGGACCCGGCAGCCTGGGCTTAGAACCCGAGGCTGGCCAGCAGGTCGTCCACGTCGTCCTGCTTGAGCGCCTTGTCGGGCGTCTGCACGCCGCCCAGTTCCTGGGGCGCAGCGTCCTCGGCGGGCGCGGGCAGGGACGAGATCAGATCCTTGAGCGGCGGCTCGGCGCGCTCCAGCATCTTGCTGACCTTGTTGATGACCTGGCCGGAGAGATCCTGGAAGTCCTGCGACATCATGATCTCGGTGTGCAGGGATTTTTCGCGGGCCGCAAAGCTGGCCGCGTCGGCCGCGTAGGCGGCGCAAAGCTTCATCAGGGCGCGGGCGCGGTCCTGGCTGATGTTGGTGGACAGGGCCAGGCGATTCAGCGCGTCGGATAGCTCACGGCCTTTCTTGCGCACGGCCTCGGCGTCTTCCTGGGCGGCTTCGACGAGGTTGAGCACCTTGGTGGCGGCCTGCTCCGTCATGCTGCGCACGTAGGCGAGGCGTTCCCGCGCATCGGGTAGCTCGTCGACGACGTTGTGCAGGATCTGGGCGGCGTCGGCCCGGATCATGGCCTGGATGGACGCGTCGGACATCTGAGACTCCCTGGCTGCGCCCGACAACAGCGACGGGACTGAGGGCAGTTTAGAAGGTGCACGGCCGGCTGCAAACCCGTGGCACGCGGTCGAACGCGGCCTTTGTCACGCGGCGTGCAAACGTCTTCAACCACCCGCCAGCCGGGCCCGCAGCGCTGCGACCTGGGCCACGTCCAGCCGGCCGGCCCTCTCGGCCAGGGCGAGCTGACGCCGCCCCAGCGCGAGCAGCAGGTCGGCGTCCAGTCCCGCAGTCGCCAGGGCCTGGCGTTGGCGATCGAGCACGCCGACGTCGCCGCGGGCGATGGGGCCGGACACGGCACCGGCCAGGCCGCGCGCCAGGGCCGTGTCCAGTGCGCCACGGGTCAGCGGCGCCAGCGCGGCCAGGGCCTCGCCCGGCGCGAGGCCGGCGGCAGCCCATAGCGACCCCGCCTCGGCCAGCACCGCCAGCACGCCGCTAGCGGCGAGATTGGCGGCGGCGTGGTAGGCGGCCCGCGCATCCGCCCCCATGGGTGAAGGCAGCGCCAGCGGCACCAGGCCGAGCGCGTGAGCGAGGGCTTCCAGCGCCGGGCCATGGATGGCGTCGGCCTCGATGCCGACATGCGCGCCAGACCATCCGGTATCGCCGGCCAACAGCTTCAGCGGGTGAAAGCCCGCCACGGCCAGCGCGGGACTCAACGCCGACAAAGGCGTCGCGCCGCTGCAATGCAGGGCGAGCTGGCCCGGCCGCCAGGGCAGGCTGGCCGCCGTGGCGGCGATCTGGTCGTCGGGGACGGTCAGCCAGACCCAATCGCCCGCTCGCGCAGCCTCCACCGGCGACAGCTCGCCGCCGAGGGGCGAGCGCCGGCCGACGACGACCCGCTGGCCGGCCGCGCGCAGCGCAGGCACCAGGGCCCGCGCGAGCCGGCCGTAGCCGATGACGCTATGGATCATGTCTGCCTCTCGGCCGCCGAGTACGGCAGCCGGCCTTGCAGGCCGCGCCGCAGCCAAGGCTGCGACTCTTCGGCGGGCACAGGCCGTCCGCTGGACGCCCTGTGTCCGGCCTCAGCTCCCGAGGAGACGAGGGCCGGCTCGGGAAAGGCCCAGCGCTCGGCCCTCAAGGCTTCACGAACTTCAAGGTCATGCGATCGCTCTCGCCAATCGCCTGGTATTTCGCGCGGTCCTTGTCCTTGAGGGCATAGGTCGGCGGCAGGGTCCAGACCCCTTCGGGGTGATCGGCCGTGTCCTTGGGATTGGCGTTGACCTCGCTCCGGCCGGCCAGCTTGAAGCCGGCCGCCTCGGCGAACTTGATGACGGTGGCCTCCTGCACGTAGCCCGTGGAGGCCTGGGCCTCCTGCGGGCGCGAGGCGGGCAGGCGGTGCTCTTCGACGCCGAGCACACCACCCGGCTTGAGCGCCCTGAAAGCGGCGTCGAAGACGTCCTGCGCCTTGCCGATGCCCATCCAGTTGTGGACATTGCGGAAGGTCAGCACCGCGTCGGCGCTGCCGGGCGGGGCGATGTCGAGCTGGCCCTTGGCGGGGTCGAAGCTGGTGATCTTGACCTTGCCGTAGACGCCCATGGATTCCATCTTGGCCTTGAAGCGGGCGCTGCCGCCGTCGGCCGCGTAGAGCTGGCCACCCTCCCGCAGGTAGGGGGCGAGGACCTCGGTGTACCAGCCACCGCCCGGGGCCAACTCGACGACGGTGTCGGTGGGCTTGATACCGAAGAAGCTCAGCGTCTCGTAGGGATGACGGTAGACGTCGCGAGCGACGTTGCCGACCAGGCGGGTCTCGGCGGCGACGGCGGCCTTCAGCGGGTCTGCGGTCTGGGCCTGGACGCCCGCGGCGGCGAGGGCAAGGGTGGCGATCAGCCAAGTCTTCATGGGTGTTGTCTCCTGTGGAAGCGGGCAGTATCCGGTGGGCGGCTTGCCTCTGTCCCGGCTCAGCGACGGAATGCCAATGACGCGAGACCAAGCAGGGCCAGGATGGCGCCAAACAGGCCCAGGGCGTGAAGGCCCAGGGCCTTCAGCACCGCGCCACCGACGCTGGAACCCAGGGTCGCGCCGACATAGATGGCCGAGGCGTTCAGTGCAAACAGCACCGGCAGCCGGGGTGGGTCCAGGGCGGCCAGGCGCGCCTGTTGCGGCACCATAAAGCTCCAGCCGAACACGCTCCAGACGGCAATCAACGCGCCGACGACGGCCACGGGCCAGGTCGGCAGCGTCAGAGCGGGCATAAGCAGGCTCTGGGCCAGGCACAGCAGCACCAGGGTGCGGTGCGGGCCGATGCGGTCGGTGAGCCGCCCGCCCACGGCATTGCCGACGACGGCGCCCAGGCCGAAGAGCAGCAGCATGCCGGTCACGCCGTCGCGGGACAGGCCGTAGAGGGTTTCCAGCAGCGGCGCGAGGAAGGTGTAGCAGACGTAGAGGGCGCCGATGAACAGGGCCGTGAAGGCGATGGCCAGCATCAGCCGCCCGCTGCGCAGCACGGCGCCCAGGCTGGCGAGGCTCGCCACCGGCACGGCGATACCCGCAGGCAGGGCCAGCGCAATGGCCAACAGACCCAGCAGCGACAGCGCCGCGACGACGGCAAAGGCCGCCGGCCAGCCGAAGGCATAGCCCAGCCAGGCGCCAGCCGGCACGCCCAGCACCTGGGCCAGCGTCAATCCGCCGAAGACGATGGCCAGGGCCCGGCCCTGCTGGCCCGCACCGGCCAGGGCCACGCCGATGGAGGCTGCCACCGGCGTCACGAGGCCGCCGCCCAGGGCCATCAGCGCCCGCGCGCCCAGCAGCAGCGTGAAGCTCGGCGACAAAGCCGCCGCTAGCGCGCCGAGGCCGAACAGGGCCAGGCCCAGCATCAGCAGCAGGCGCCGGTCCAGCCGGCCGGTGGCGGCGACGAGCAGTGGCGAGGCGATGGCATAGACGGCCGCATAGACGCTCATCAACGCGCCGGCCTCGGGCCGCGTCACGCCGAAGGCCTGGGCCACCGGCGACAGCACACCGACGACGACGAAGGCGCCCATGCCGATGACAAAGTTGGCCAGGGCCAGCAGCCAGAGCTGGCGGGTGGTGGATTCGCTCATGGTCGCAATCTTGGCGGCTTGGGTTCTGGCCGTGTCGGCCAAGGGTCAATGCCAGCCCATCCAGGCGGCGATGGTGTCGAAGAAGGTCGCGTAGAGGAAGAGGGGCAGGGGCAGGCCGATCAGGGTGCCCAGCATGTAGTCGCGAAAGCGCAGCCCCGACAGGGCCAGGGCGTAGTTCAGCGGCGGAATGGTCTGGAACACCAGGCGTAGCAGGGCCACGGCGCGGATGGGATTGGCGTCCAGCCCCGCGAACAGTCGCCGGGCCAGCGGCCCCGGCAGCTCGCGCAGCGCATCGGCACCAAAGGCCCGTATGACGAAGAAGGTGGCGCCGCAGGAGATCAGCGCGGCGCTGAAGGTGGCCAGGCCGCCCCACAGCGGGCCCAGGGCCAGCACGGCCGAGGCAAGGAAGATCCAGCCCGGCAGCTGAACCAGATTGCCGAGCGCGAACAGCGCGGCGAAGGCGGCAAAGCCCCAGAAGCGGTGCTCGGCGAAGCCCTCGCGCAGGGTCTGGGGGTTGATGCGATCGCGCAGGCCGGTGAAGTGGAACACCGCCCACAGCAGGGCCAGCAGCGCCAACACCAGCGCCAGCCGGCGCCAGCGGCGGCGCGCGGGAGGCGGGGTGTCGACGGGGTTCAACGCTTGGGCTTGGGTGGCTTCTTGGCGCCCGAAGTATCGGCGGGCGCGACGACGCCCTTCACCGCGGCCTGGGCCAGCTTGAAGAAGACGTCGGTGTTGTCGATGACACCGATGAAGGCCAGCGCCCCGGGGCCATAGGCCGACAGCGGCACGTCGGTGGCGGTGTGCACGGCCGACTCGCCGGGCACCTGGCCGGTGACAAGGTAGTCGCCCAGCGCGTCATCGCGTTCCTGGGCATTGGCCGGGTACCACTTCAACGGCGCTTCGGTGGCGAAAGGCTGCTGCGGGTCGCGCTGCGGCGTCTTCTTGGTGCGCCAGTCCTCAAAGCGGTCGGCATTGGCGCCGTATCCCACCAGCAGGCGGAAGTCGATATCGGTCGTCTCGGGATAGCCGTCGGCGGCGATCTTGTAGTGCGGGAAGCCGGCCTTCTCGTAGACGCCGACGACCTGGTTGCGCAGATTGGCCACTCCCTTCTTGGCGGCGAGGTCGGCCAGGGCCTTGTCGGTGACCATGGAGCCACCGATCAGCGCCGCCCCCGAGCATTCATGGTCGGCCGTCACGATGACCAGGGTGTCGCCCTGCTCGGCCGCGAAGTCCTGGGCCACGCGCACGGCGCGGTCGAACTCCAGCGTGTCCAGCATCCAGCGCTCGGTGTCCATGTTGTGGGCCTGCTTGTCGATGGACGCGCCTTCGATCATCAGCACGAAGCCCTTGGGCGCGCGCTTCAGCACCGCGATGGCCTTGGCGGCCATCTCGTCCAGCATGGGTTGGTCGGGCAGGCCGAAGTCGTCGACGACGCTGCCGCCGCGCAGGCCGTTCTTGTCGCTGCCGCGGCGGCCGTTGATCTTGTCCAGGGCCACGTTCATGTTGGAGAAGGCGAACAGGCCGAGCAGGGGCTTGGCGGCATCGGCCTTGTCGAGGTCAGACCTGGTGGCGGCGTACTGGAAGCCGGCGCCCTGGAAGTCCTTGATGAGATCGCGACCCTTGTCCAGGGCACCCGCGGCCACGCCCCAGCGCTTGACGATCTCGGCCGTATGGGGATCGGTCGCCGAGAAGGCGTAGTCGTTGCTGTCCGTGCGGGCCGAGCCGGGCGTGCCGGCCGGCAGGAACCATTTGCGGCCACCGCCCATGAGCACGGTGAGGCCGGTGTGGCCGCGGTCGTCGAAGAACTGGTCGACGATGCCGGTGCCGGCGCCACGGTTGCTGGTGTGCACGGCATTGCCGGCGGGCGTGGCGTCGAAGACGTCAGCCGTCGTGACGATGCCGAGCTGCTTGCCCTGGGTGCGGTGCAGGTACTCGGACAGGTACTCGACACGCGGGTTGTCGAAGGCGTCCACCGTATCGTCGGGAAAGACACCTTCCTCGTTGTTGTTGTTCTTGTTGCCGCTGACATAGCTGGTCATGCCCGGCGACGAGTCGGTCACGATGGAGTTCAGCGACGAGGTCTTGACCATGGCCGTCGCGGTGAAAGTATCCATGGCCAGGGGCTGCAGGGCCTTGCCCTGTGCATAGCCCTGCACGATGCGCGCGGCGGTGCGCTGCGAAGCGCCCATCCCGTCGCCCAGCAGGATGATGATGTTCTTCACCTTCGGACCCAGGGCCACGGTGAAGGGCACGACCTCGAAATTGCCCTTGGCGACAACCTTCTGGCCGTCGGCCTGCGTAGCCTCGACGCTGAACTCGTGCTTGCCGGCCGCGTCGCTGCTGACCGCGCGCACGGTGGCGATGGCCGTCTCGGCGGCCAGGCCCTTCACGCAACCGCTGGCGCAGTCGCGCAGCGCGACGGTGGCGGCCACTGGCCTGCCGTCGATGAGAAAGCGCGCGGCCGTGACCTTCTGGCCCGCGTCGGGCTGGACGGTGGCCTGCAGGTCAAAGCGCTGGCCGGGCAGGAAGCGGGCGATGACGGGCTCGGCGCGGCCGCTGGAGAAGAGCTCGCTGGGGGGCGTCAGGCGGGTGACCGTGGGCGCGGCGAGGGCCGGGCCGGCAACGAAGGCGGCGAGAAGCAGGGCTTGGGTTTTCATCGTGGGAAGCTCAATGCGTCAATGCGTCAATGCGAAGCGGGAGTGGCCGCCAGCGCCTCGGCGGCGAGATGCAAGCGCAGCCAGGACACGCGGCCGCTCTCGTCCTCGGCCGGGCCGTATTCGAGGCGGCCTGTCAGCGCGATCGGGCCGCCTTGGTGGGCGACGAGGCGGTCACGCTGCGCCTCGGGCAGCAGCACGGTGACGGTGGCCGCGGGCAGATCATCGGCGTCGCCATCGGCATGCTCGGACATGGACACGGGCCGCGGCGTCAGCAGGAAGCGGCCCGGCTGGGGCTGCTCACGCAGCACCATATAGCCCACCAGACGCACCTGATGGCCGCTGGCGGCGAGCAGACGCGGCGTGGGCTCGAGGCCGCGCGGGCCGATGGGTTGCACGAAGAAATCGCCGAACGTCAGGTCCAGCGGCGCCTCGGTCGCCCGGGCCGCAGGCAGCGCAGCGATCAGGCCGCACAGGGCCAGCAGGGAAAGCAGTCTCATGCGGCGCAGCGCAGTCGGAAAACCCACGATGCTGGCCAAACTGCATGACAGGCGCGTGACGGCGCGCCAGCCTTGGCCACGCAGTTAAAGTGACTTCTCCCATGAGCAGCCCCATTCATATCGCCGTCCTCGACGACGAACTCGACATCACCCAACTGCTGGCCACCTATCTGCAGGCCCAGGGTTTTCGCGTCAGCCAGCTGCACAGCGGCCGCGGGCTGCTGGCGCTGATGGCCAACGACCCACCCCAGCTGGTGCTGCTGGACCTCGGCCTGCCGGGCGAGGACGGCTTCGTCATCGCCCGGCAGCTGCGCGAGCACTGGCGCTGCGGCCTGGTCATCGTGACCGGGCGCGGCGACAGCATCGACAAGGTCGTCGGCCTGGAGGTGGGCGCGGACGACTATGTGACCAAGCCCTTCGATCTACGCGAGCTGCTGGCCCGCATCAAGGCCGTGCTGCGGCGCATCCTGCCGGCCGACTCCGCGCCCGCCGCAGCGTCCGCACCGGCGCCGGCGCCGGCGCTCGAGCGCTCCGTGCTGCACTTTGCCGGCTGGTCGCTGGACACGGCCGCTCGCCGCCTCGCCGACGCGGCCGGAACCGAGGTCGTGCTGACCACGGGAGAGTTCGATCTGCTGCAGGTGCTGGCCCGCCATCCGGGACGCGTGCTGTCGCGCGACTTTCTGTTGGAGCAGACACGTGGGCGGGAGGCAGCCCCCTTCGACCGCACCATCGACGTGCTGATCGGCCGGCTGCGCAAGAAGCTGGGCGATAGCGCCGACGAGCCCCAGCTCATCAAGGCGGTGCGGGGCGCCGGCTATCTCTTCGTGGCCAGCGTGACATGAGCTTGACCGACGCCGAGGGCATCTACCGCGCGCTCTTCGCGGCGAATGCCGATGCGCTGCTGCTCGTCGACCCGACCGGCCACATCGTGCTGGCCAACTCGGCAGCCGCGCGGCTGC
>Ga0194137_10000200_pt1 | contig 41608 bp, 38 predicted proteins | sample TARM_MetaG_T3_14_FD_134025 | JGI IMG/M metagenome (GOLD analysis project Ga0194137, IMG submission 134025) | Freshwater microbial communities from Pennsylvania, USA, analyzing microbe dynamics in response to fracking - TARM_MetaG_T3_14 (version 2) | ecosystem: Environmental > Aquatic >... | reverse complement strand
TATATGTAATTAGGTATTCTTTTTACATTAGTAAGTATGTGTTCTAAGAACTCATTATAATCTATATTCAAACCAAACTTTGCATCAGCGATATACTTTATATCGCCCTCTCCGTTATTTTGGCTATACGAAGAGTAATGAGGCCAAAAAAAAGGTTTATAGTATCTAAAGGAATAACGTTCACAAAACGTTCATTGATGGTATCTACCTGTTGTTCTTTTCCACAATTAGGGCATTTATACTCAGGTATACCCACAACAGCTATAGTTGTATCTGCAATAAACTTATGAAGCTTTTCAAGTATATCAGTTCTTAAACTGTCATCTGAAGATAATGCTTCAAGTACAGAGTTTACTGTTTCTCTATCATTAATAACACTTTCATCTACTTCAATATAGTCAATAAAATGACTGTACTGTCTTAGTGAGGATGATTTTACATACTGAGTAAGTAATTCTCTCTTAGCGTCTTCTTCTTTTTCAGAAGACTCAAGTATAACGTTTTCAACTGCATTATTGATCTTATTTACCCAGCTAAGGCCGTCAGAAAAATACTCGTTTAAAGTAGGTAACCTTAGATAAAACTTAAGACCATTTCCAGTAGTAAATGATTGAGATTTTACTCGAGTATGTTCTGCTTTATACTTTCTGTATACTTCAAGTGTATGCTTGTTTGGTCTATCTTCAAAGTAGATGTCTTTTTGTACAGAAGTAAATGCTGTATTATCTACCCAGAGAAGTTTCTTTACATCAACTAAACCAGAGAGTACATGGTTACATTTAGACAAGTCTTCTACGCAAGATCTCTTAAAATTAAATCCATTCGGATAAACAGAAGCAGCAAAGCCCCATGCAAGTATAGGTAAATCGTGTATAACGATATAGTTACCAAGATCACTTTTATTGATATCGCTATAGTTTACACTATGCACATGTTTAATGATAAACTCAAGTACTTTACTATTTACAAAAACAGAAAAGTTTGAAAGAGTTAAACCGGAAGTAGCTCTTCCAAGTATAGCTTTTTCTCTAAAGATAATATTGTAAAAATCAATTAAGTCTTTTTCTGTAGGCGGTTTAATAGTTACTGAAATACCTGAATGAGGTAAAGGTACACTTACTACATCGCCTAACCCTAATAACTTAGATACTTTTAAAAGAGCAAGTTCTCCTTTAATTTCACCTTCAGTCTTCTTGAACTTAAAGTCAGAGATAGACTTTAATTGATCGTCTTTTTCTACGCCTTGTTTAAATGAGCGTGTCTTATCAGTAAAGCAATTCTGATAAAGACTAAAAGGCGTATAGTATTCAAGAGCTTCTTCGGTAGCTTCTTTCCATTCTTTATACTTTACATCTTTTTCATCTATATCAAGATTCTGCTGATCGCTTAACTTCTTATTGAGTACTGTTAAAGGTACTGAAGGAAGCTTAAAGGAATAGATAGCTTTAGATACTTCTTTATCTGTTTTAAAGTACGTATAGCGTTGATAAGAGTTAAACTGTTCTACTGGTACTTCTTCTTGTTTTAACTCGCTTGTGAATTGTTCTAAAGCCTCTGGAATCGATTCCTTAATAGGCTCAACATTCTCTTCATTTAAGTTCTCGGTACTCATGCTGGTTTTACCTCTACGTCTGTAATAGCTTGTTTAGAAATATCCTCTAACGAAACCTCTTTAATCAAAATAAGGATTTCAGCGAGAGTAGGAGCAATTAACGTAAGAAGTTCTGAAAAATAGAAGTTATACTGAATAGCAATTCGGTTGTACTCAGACACTTCATCTATATTCTTTACAGGACCACTCTTACCTTCATGCTGCTTAATTAAGTCTTTTACCTTAAGACTAAAGTTATTAATATCCGTAAAGAACAAATTGATAAGCTGATTAAACTCAGCAGTTTGACCTTTAAGATTATCGATGATATCTTTTCTACCAATAATATCTACAATGTTCTTAGTAAACTCCATAATCTTAGAACCAAGCTCTTGCTTGAGTTTCTCAAGATCATCCCAGTTTACATCCTGATCCTCAAGTAGCTTATTAATCTCACTCTGATCATTAGTAACTACCTCGAAATTGTTATCAACGATAGCTTCAATTTCAGCGTTTAACTTCTTTTTCTCTAAGTTCTTCATAGCAAAAACTTCCTTGTCTTATAAAAAAACGAACATACTTAGGCCACATTATCTACACAAGTTTAAAAAATCAAACAAAGAAAAGCTCCCACAACAGAAGCTTTTCCTTGGTAAAAAAAAGTTAAACATCGGGAGATAACATACTTTTTAGGTATCTATTATAACGAGTAGTATCGGCCATAAAAGCCGTAGGTGACCATACTTCTTTTAGATAAGTTCTATACTCTTCTTCAGCACTTTCATAACTATCAAGTATTTGTTTAAAAGTACCTAACTCTTGACCAGCTTGCAAATAACCAGAGTTGATCTTTACAATTAGTTTATTGTATATATAAGACTTAGCAGCTAATACACAAAGATAAGAAAAGTTCTTAAAGCTTCGAGTAGATATGTTCGAAAAGTCTTCGTTGTTCTCAAGCATAACACGTATACCGTAGTTCATGATAGCTCTATAGTTTGCATATACTAAAATAGTATTATAAGCAACTAACTCTAAATGAGCATTGTTAATAATACTCATATCAGAAGCAGAAGAACTTACTCTATTTGCAACGTTTAAAGTTGAGTTAAAGTTCGAATATCCACCGAAAGAAGTATTTGAATAGAAGATGTTATTTGGACCAAAAAACCCTTGTCCGGGTAAGTAAGTAATGTTTAAAGCAGACACGATCTCTTTATTATTTGTTAAAGAAGGATCTATATAATAAAGAGTATAATACGCTTCAGCAAAAGCAGGAGCAACGTTACCTAACGATATGATCATCTGTATACCGCCGACGATATTCGTATCTAAAGCAACTCTATTCTTAATAATCTTTAGTCTAATCTTTTCATCGGTACTTGTAAGATTTGCAGTTACAGGTTGTTCATCTACGTATAACGCCGCGTGTAATAGTTCTTTGGGTATTTGTCTATTGATCTCGTTGATAGAGTATATGAGTGCATTCATTAACTCGTCCTTTCTAGTGTATTCCTTGGTTCAAAGTATAAAAAAAATAACCAGAAGCAAGCGTTATTGCTTGCTTCTGGTTATATGAACTAGTAGTCAAGCTACTAGACAGGGAGGAATCTGTTATGGCTCTTGATCGATAGTAAGCTCTTGTTGAGCTTCTTTGCTGTCAACTTTTTCTTCTTGAGCTTTTTCCTTAGGTTCAAGCAGAGCTTTAACTTTATCTGCTCCGATAAGTTCAACAAGAATGTGTTGCACGTAGTAAAGTTGATCTTTACCGTCAGCCAAGAAATCAAAGCAAGGCTCACGTCCTTCTCGAAGAGCGCTACGAATCTCTTTAGCTGTATCAGTCATCAGAACAGCGTTTTTAGACGCGATACGAAGACCGGTTTCACGATTGATGGTGTAGCACATAAACGCACCATCGAACTCTTCAAGTTCTTTCAGAAGGTCGGGGAAGCTCTTCAGCTTTAGCCACGTGGCATACGCGATAATAGCCTTAAAGTTACGAACATATCCGCCGTACAGTTGGTTGGCGGCAACATACGCGCGCAATTTAATGCCGCTAAGACGACGAATGTTGTCGTCTTTAGGAGTGTTTCGAATCCAGTACCATAAACTGGTAACTGAACTAAACTTACCCAAATTTGGATAAGCAAACGTTTTCAAGTATTCAGGACTAAGAATGCGACCTAATTCATTCTTAGACTGAATAGAAACGTTGATATGGGTCTTGTCTGGTCCTTCTTCGCTACCGGCAGAATTTGGCTCTGACAGATAGCTTTGCATTTCATACTGCTTTTTGAGATCAGCGAACGAGATCTTTTGCTTTTTCATCTTAGGTCCTTTTTAACTAATTACAAACAACGAATTACCGCTTATCAGCGGTGAATATTTTCACAACCAGACAGGCTATGAAAACACTAAGAAGAGTAGAATTTGACTCAATAAAGTCTAACCCACTCTGTCTTTCTTCAAAAACATACTCATCCATACCGGTTACATTAAGCTGTAAACTTGTATGCTTAACTAACCGACTAGATAGAATAAGTTTTTTAATTCCAGTTACAAACTTTTCTTCTGAATCATATACCATGAAACTGTATAGGTTTACGATATCTAGAAACGCGATACATTCCTCTACAAAAGCTTTATGTGTTTCAATCTCGGTAGCAAGTGTATTTAGATACACGGGTGTGAAGATATTTGCTGTGTTGACTTGTCTTGTCTCAATAAAGTTCCTTAGAGCATGAAACTCTTGAAGAGCTTCAAAGATTAGGGGAAGCATTAGATCGTCTTTAGACGATACTGCTAAAGAGGTCATAGAAAAGTTTCCTTAAGTGTATATGACTGGTGGGGAGTGCTGGGTTCGAACCAGCGACCCAAGAATTATGAGTTCTTCGCTCTGACCAACTGAGCTAACCCCCCTTTTTTTTACTAACGTTAGATGGTACCGCTGGCCGGACTCGAACCGGCAAGGCTTTTACGCCGAAAGATTTTAAGTCTTCTATGGTTACCAATTTCATCACAGCGGCTCTGTATTAAAAAGCTTATTTGTATAAGCTAGTTCAGTAAATATATATAGAGTTATATAGCAGTCAAACTACCTTTTTCTTACTAGTAGTAGAAGGTGTCTTATTTAACCAATACGGTTCATATTTATCATAGTACATCTCTAACAGATCAAAGGCTGATAGAAAAGGTACAGAATGTTCATAGTTATTAAATGTCCAAAAATCGCGTGTGTTCAACAATATATTAAAGTCATATTTATTATTTAATTTTTCATAGAGAGTCTTCAATGAAGGAATCTCCATGTCGAGTGTTTTATACACCTGCTTAATCTGAAGTAGATCAGCTGTAAACTTAATAGCTTTTCTTAGAAGAGGATCAGAGTCTATCTGACTTCTTACTGTAGTTCTTGAAAGTTTTACTTGGGGATAGAGTACAAGGTTGTACTGCGTGTTGTTTCCTTCAAGTCCATATCTTTCATTCTCTTTGATAAAGTGAAACTCTGTTAGAGAAGGAAGTACGCCTTCTGTCTGAGAGATAATGATTTCAAGTGTTATACCTGATGGACCTGCTTTGTTTCTTAGTTGACGTATAGTGACTATGTTTAGATCAGTAGAACCTTCATCGACTTTATCACGAGTCTTTGGGTACTCTGGTCCTTTGGTATTTTGATTAATGAGTAACGATGAATTAACTGTCTGCCAGAAAATATTTGGTAGAAAGAAGAACTTATCTGTTACGCCTTTGATCTTATCACCCATTTTAAGGTGTTGAAGTTTTTTAGTAGGTACGGCATACGGACCTTGTTGCATAGGTATTTCTGTTCCAAGATGTGCAGTCAGTAGCATGTAGTGTGCTGCTGAGTTACATAGACCTGGAAGTTCCATAAGAAGTCTTGTTTTAGCTAGACCTAATCTCATGTGTATGGTGTTACCCCCACTTTCACCTAACTCGTTCTTATTTTGCATTTCTTCTGTATCTGCTGTATCAAACTCTGATATACTATCTATTTCACCAAAGGTAGGAAACAGAGTTTTAATAGTTTTTCCGTCTGCACCCATTATAGGTGTTTCAAATACGTATCCTGATCTGTTCTTAAGCTTTTCGTTTCTTAGGAACTCTTTAAGTATTTTGTACCACTCATTACCTGTATGAAGTGTCTTGTCAGTAATATTCCACATGCCTGATTGAATGATATCGTTATTCTTAAACTCTGGAAAGTTTGATGCAAATGTTTTTAGACGATCGATGTGTATATTCATTTCTGTATCGTAAGTATTGATATATGTTCCTGTTCCGGAAGATATGACTTTACTTACTGCCGATAACATCATGTAATGAGCTAGAGTAGATTTAAAAGTATTACCTTTACCTGCTATAGCTGTAAGTACACCTAATCCACCGTTAAGTATATTTTCACCTTTTTGACCTTTAATATATGTTCCTGTAGGTATATCGAGTAGACAACCTACGTTGTAGTAGAGTTTAACTGGTTCTACTTCCTTAAAGTTTGGTTTTATTTTGAAGAGATCATTTAACATATTATATATTTCCTTATAGCGTTTGAAGTCATTCTATGTGCTAAAGTTTAAAAAATCAAAAGTACTTGTGTGTATAGGAAATACAGTGACTGTACTTTTATATAAGGAGAAGACTATATGTCGAAGTTATTTTCATCTGAAGATAAGCGTATACTTGAAAAAACGATGCAGATACGTGAGAGAATAGTAGATAATCTACTTACTCGAAAGTTACCTGAGAACGAGAAGGATATTTTAGCTGTAACTAACTTACTTGAGAGCATGGACAGAAGCGTACTTGGAAAAGTGAAGATTAAGGTTAAGGATGTTGAGAATAAGAATATGGAAGAGACTAAGGAAGCGTTGAAGGAGATGATTATGATTATGCATAAAAAGTCTTCTGAAGTATCTTTAGTTGAGGATAAGGACGTAAGTTTACCTACTTCTGTTTCTTATGAAGTAAATAAGGACGAGAAGTTAGTGGGTATAGATGAGATAAATATAAAAGACTTTACTGGGTGAATTAGTACACGTAACGACTACTGTAAGAAGTAGTCGTTACGTGTTACTTACAGGTAAGAAGATCATTATATGTTTTTAGTGGCTGTATAGGGTGTTTTGCTGCTATGTACATACATTTTTCATATGTAAGAGTAGGTGTATTTATCTCTTCTGAAAATGTATTTAGAACATCTACGGAATCAAGAGTTGTATAGAGGGCTATTTTGTGTGGTTCAAGTTGTAGACGTGAGAGAGCTTCTATAGGAAGAAGAGCTAGAAAGTCATTTAGTTTATTTGATGTCATATGAATACCTCTGATGTAGGATGTAAATCTCTCCATCTATGAGAGTCTGAATTAAGTTTTTCGTTTAGAAGGTATTGTTCTTCTTCTGGCGTAAGCGCTGGAAGAGTTTGAGTAAAGTTATGGTGTCTAAATGTACCAAATTCACCTGGTACTGGTCTAAATTCTCTTGTTTGAAGAGAGTCTCTTAGATTTTGATATTTATTATATAGACTTATCTGTATAGGATTAGGGGCACTACCTATTGGAGTATTTATTCTAAGTTCTACGTTTGGTAGATTTACTAGTGTATGGCCGAGTTTTTCTGGAAGATGTCTATAGCGTCTTTCATTTCTTATACGTTCTGGAGAGACTGGTGGAAGTCTATTTAGTTCTCTTCTTGCTATAAGAAGATTTGAGTGTTGTTGTGAACCTCTTGTAGTTGTTCTTAAACTTGAAGATATTTCTCTTCTTATATTTTCTCTTGTGATAGGTGGAAGTTCGTCTTTAATTAGATCTTGTACTGAAAGCCTTACTTGTCGCGTATTTACGTTTACTATAGAGCTAAGGAAGTTTGTTGTATCGAAAGGTCTTGGCGGTGGTAATGCTCTTGATTTACGTATATGGTCTGCGTGATATGTCTGCATTAGTCTAAATGCGTTATCGTTATGAATATTCTGTTTATATGGAAAAAGAGTATGTGTAAGTTCTCTACGAGTAGATTTTTGTCTTGATTGAGGTGTTACTTGAGAAGAACATATGCGATCTAACCACGATAGAAGTAGAGCTATAAGTAAACCTGAAAGTATGTTTTTGTTTAAGCTAAAGCCTAGAAGAAATAATTTTAGAAAACCTAGGTTACCGCATAGAACTGCTTTACCTAGATTAAGTGCGTTTTTTATAAACCCTTTTAGTCCATCTAGATCAAGATCAGTTAGAGAGTTTAATGCATCTCTTATAGTGGTTGGAAGATCTAAATTTCTTATAGAGGAGAGCGCGTTATTAATCTCTTCGTTAAGTTTAGATGGAAACTCGTTAAGTTGTTCTGTTACGCTCTGTAGATTTGCTTGAAGTTTGTTAAGTACTTCTTTTGCATCTTCGTTAGTAACTTGTTGTAATTCAGTTAGTGTTTCTTCTGGTATATTGTAAGCAAAGTTATCTGATATCTTATTAAAGTCTACGATAGGTACGTTTGTTTCTTGATCAAGAAATCTAAACCGTTGTGCAGCTATGGCCATGTTTTTACCTTTCTTGTTTAAATGGTTAAGTCAAAGCTATTTGTATTCTATAGCGAAAAGTTCTGTATATGAAGTAGCAGTAATTAAATTTGAGTAAAAGAATATAGGAAGAAATTGAAACTTTGTATACTCAGATACGATAAGCTCCATAAAGGAAAACGGATCTTCGTATCCTTTTTTCTTTAGACCTTCAAGCTCTTCTTTAGTAGGTTGTTTATAGTACTTACTTGGAAAGAAGAAGACTGTGTCTTTTAGCGGTGTAAGTTGTAAATGCATTAAATGTGTGTCTATCCATTCTTTAAACTCGTAAATAAATACAAAGTTAGTGTTTGTATTCTTAATAAAGGACGGAGAGATTTCTGTTATAGGTTGCGATATTATAGATATGTATACTTTTAGCTTCATTTTTATAAAGAGTAGGTCTTTTATTAGTTCTGCATCTCTTTCAGTAAAGACCAGAGGGTAGGTGTTTAATATAAGCTCTGGTCTTTTTGATTCGTTTGTATACGCGTTCTTATTTTCTATAGCTTTAAACTTATGCTGTATAACGTTTACTATATACGTAATGCTTGACATTTTAAAAGAAGAGAGTGAGAACTTTGTATAGTGTTCTTTAAACTTCTCCATATCTATAGAAAACTCGTCTATAGTTCTAAAGTTGTATGCTTCAGACGAGATAAGGTCTGCTAACTCTTTTGCCTTTAGTAAAGAGCTCAAAGCTCCTTGTCTCGTATCAAAAAGTGAATTTAGATCTACGTAAATTTTTGCTGTTTCCATGGCTAGATAGTATTTGATATATGCATGGAAGTTAGGTATACTTTTAGACTTTTAGTTGATTCAACTCCTGATGAGTAATTATTAAGTGTTTTTATGTTTGCATTTCCGTATCTTAGAAACATAGAGTTATATGCTGCAAATCCATTTTTATCACCACCTCTAAATCTTACCATCTCGTCTAGACTTCTTTCTAATCCTAACCCCAATAGTAGTTGAAGTTCAGGATAAGAAATACGAGCACCTTTACTATCACCTGTTGGTTGATAGGTTAAGTAATCTATAGTCTTGTTGTGTTCTGGTATAGAGATTTTCTTAACTAGATTTTGAGACTGTCGTTTATAGGGTAGATCAACTACCATATACTTAATAGGTGTTTTATGATCTGGAGTATCTTTATTTTCAGTAAAGTTTAGGTACTCAAAAAACTCTACGTTATATTTCTGACCAATTACAAGAAGCTTTTCGGTAGTAAGTCTTATATCCTGATTATGTGGCGCAAAGAATACAAGTTTAGCTTGTTTATTCTGAAGCTTTAGCATATAGTTATGAAAGTCTGTATCTGACATTTCTTTAAATATCTCTAGATACTTTTGTGTGTTGTACCCGGTAGAATCAAGGTCTTTCATTAATGTAAGTATATACTCTTCTGCATTCTTTCTATTTGGCATACTTAACCTCTATAATGTTGTTCATTCAGTTTAATAAACGGAACTATAACGAGATTTAGATCAGATAACCATCCTAAGGTGTTTGTAGCTACATTTAAAGAAAGACGTATCTCTTTTGGTACCGGTACGTTTAACGAAAGTAGAAGTCTAAAGAGTATACTTGTGATTAGAGCTCTTTGTACTTGTGGCGGCTTATCTTGTGCATAAGCAAATTGGTTATGAGAAGTTATAGCGTGTATAATGTTCTCTGATACTTCTTGTTGTCTAAGTAGTCTTATAACTTCAACAGTTAAGTTTACGTCTTGAGTGTCTGACATCATAAATACCTTTTAAAAAAAACTTATTCAGAAAATTTTGTAGTTTGGTTAGTACAAAGAAGGATACCATCGTATGTTCGAATATTTAAAAAAACTATTTACCTCTATACCTAAAGTAACTGAAGAGTTGACTTTTAACGAATACCTATGTGAACGTATAAATGAGTATAAAGAACGAATAGATCTTAACCATACTGCTATGAATAGTCTTAACAGATTAATTATACTCAATGTTTACAACGAAGACTTTAACTATTTGTTAGATAGATTGTTAAGTAAGAAAACTTCAGGTATAGTGTCAGCTGTATCTATAGAGAAGTTCTTTAAGTCTGTACGTGGAGATATAAACCTTAACGTATTTTTAGTAAGAATATATGAAGTGACTTCTACTAATGAAATTAATATAGAAGCAAAAAAGGATATAGAAGAGATACTGAATACCTTTGACTACATTTTTAAGAAGGAAGAGCTATGAATGAGAGTAACCTAAAGCTATACTCTATAGGTATAGTAGTAAGGGATAAAGTACCGGGAAGTGACGAAGCTATTATTTGTCCTATAGAGAGTATGAGTATACAGCCAAGTGGAAGTATAGCTGAAAGTTCACAGACCTATACTTCTACTACTAAAAATATAGATAATCAAGGATTTAGTGCTGAAATAGCTTCTTCAAATTACTTATCAGCTAAGTGGTTACCTCTAGCTGATAGTAATAGAACTACTGCTCCAGATGTCTATGCAAATGAAACAGTTATAGTCTTTAAATTTGCAAATGTTGAAGAGTATTACTGGACATCTTTATTTAGAGAACCATCTTTACGTAAACAAGAGACTGTATTAAGTAGTTATTCGAATGTAAAAGCTTTTGGTTCTTCTTATAACTTAACTACAAGTTATTGGTCTTTATTTGACACTAGAGGTAAACAAGTAAAGCTACATACAAGTGATAACGATGGTGAACATTGTAAGTATGATATAGAAGTAAATACTAAAGCAGGAAATGTTACTATAAAGGATTCAAAAGGTAACTCTATAGTTTTAGACAGTAGTTCAAATTCGGCTGTAGTAACTACGGTAAATTCTACTACTGTAAATTCTCCAAATATAACATTAAACGGAAATGTTACTATTACTGGTGATTTAACTGTAAAAGGCGGTATGTCTTCTGGTGGAAATGTTTCAGCGGCAGGAAGTGTATCTGTAAGTGGAAATGTTTCAGCAGCAGGTAGCGTTACCGGTAATCCTGTTATAGGGTGTCCATGTAGGTGAGTGTGTACTCTACTCCTTCTTGATTTAGGTCAAGAAGGAGTAGAGACGTTTTTTAAGGTGTTCTGTTGATTAAGCTGTTGTATAATAATTCAAGCTCTCTAAAACGAGTATAGATGGTCTTACGCACTAGTGTAAGATTCTTACGTATGGTTTCTCGTATATTGTGTTCATCGTTAGTTATAAGCTCAATGTTACCTATGCTAACTTCTTTTATATCTGGAGTAACTCCGTATCTATCTCGTATAAACTCTGTAAGTTCATTAAAGTGTAGACTTAGATCAAAGTCTACATGTCTTCGATTTAGATCTATAACTATAAGCTTATTTACGTACTCAACTACGTCTAAGCTTTCTATATGTTCTACGTAGTTAAGAGGTACTCTAAAGATAACTTCTAGATCTCTTTCGTTATAAAATGAAAGGGATAGTATAGGTATGTTATCTGCAAGATCTTGAGTGTAGTCAACTTCGTCTACACCAGCAGGATCGTAGATGTGTGTAAATGCGTCTCTATGATCGTTTTTGATCATATCGCGTATAGAGATGATGCTTACTACTTTTAGTTTATAGCGATTTGATCTAAAGTTATATGTATTCTCTATATATCTATTAAAGGGTTCTTTAAAATAGAAGTAGGAAGTAAACCCTAAAAAGGGTGCTTCGACCGTTATAGGTACCATGATCTTTTTCCTATTAGTGGTTTAACTTAAACAATTCGTATTTTGGTAAAATATAGAACTGATGCTTATCGTTAAAGATAGTGAGATATTCTACATTCATTCTTCTTAGTACTCTAAAGTTAAAGTTAGTATTTGCTATGATGTTATTTAGAAGTTCTATGGAGTTATCTACGTCTGAAACTACAAGTGCATTTTCAAGTAAAGTAAGTATGTGTTGTGTTTCTCTTGACATTCTATTAAAGTCTGGATGTTTAGAAAATACAGTTATAATATCACTATAAAGAGCTCTAAAGTCTCTTAAGTGTTCTTCACTATAGTACCCGTTAACTATATGTAGCATAAGGTTATTATAATCTATAGGTACACTATTTGTATTGTTCCTTAAAAAGATAATGTCTTGTATATTTGGTATAAACTTTTGTATATCGATATCGTCTCTAAACGTTCTTTGTACTTGTGAGTTGATTGCACTTCTTCCTACAAAACTTGGTATAGCGATATTATCCCATCTTGGAATAACAAAGAACTCGTTGATGTTAAGTATAGAAGGAAATATAGTTTCTACAAAGTCTTCTCTTAGGTTTAAGTTATTTACTAGGTGGTCAAATAGCTTAAGTCGAAGTATGAACTCGTAGTTACCTTGTTGTCCGTATATGTTAAAAGCAAAGTAAGCTTTTTTAAAGATAGAGGTATTTGGTATCTTATACGGTATTTCAAGTATAATGGTGATTGTGTTTATAGTGAAGTTCTTTGCTTGTTCTATTCGTGTGTTGAACTCTATGATACTGAAGTTATCTAAAGCTTGAACGAACTCAGCTGGACGATTTATAAGTGTAGAAAAGTTTTCTACTGGTAAAATAAGGTCTATCTCGTAGTTAGGGTAAAAGTTCCTAAAGTACGAATCAGCTAACCACACATAAGCTTCAAACGTGTTATCTATACGAAAAGATATAGAATCTGATGTTCTTGTTCCTAAGTACTCGATAGTTGTGTTATAGTTAAATGAAGTCAATTGACCTACTGTTCTTGTACGATTAAATCCGCTTATAAACATCTGTATAAGCTGTGATTTGTTTGTTATAGAAGCAGTAGTAAGTAGGGTGTTAAATTCAGTTACTACTGAAAATATAGTTTCACTTTCAGAAGGAGAAAGAGTTGTTCCGTTCTCTACGTGAAAAAGTATAAGAGAGTACGATCTATCTTCTGTAAATGTAAACGTTTGCTTATGCTTTGCAAAGGTTAAAGAGAGATCAGATATTTCAAATATAGGTGCTACGGTGTTTAGGTTATTGTCAATAAACTTATCGTTAGTACAGAAAGCTTTTATAAGTTTCATGATTAAAAGTGCCTTTAAAGTAAGAATGCTCTGACTAGGAATAGTGCCAAATTATTCCTTAAGTACTTTAAGGGAAGGAAAAGACTATATGCATTTCTTGTTTATTTTAATTGAAACATTTGTATTTAATGTGTTGCTTAAGAAGGATAAGTTTAACTATAAAAGTAGATACTTTAGTAGTATATCGTTAGCTGTTACTCTATTACTGATATTTTCGGTAATTCTTAACTTATACTTTGTTTCTACTGTAGTAGAGATGTATTATATTGTAGAAGATAAGTGTGCTCTTTTAAAAGAGAGTTCTAGTGTATATATACCCTCAACATGTAAGCAACTGTAAAAAAAAAAACACCAACCAGCAGATCCCGATATATGGGTCTGCTGGTTGGTAATGTTACTTTTCAGTAGAAGCTTTATTACTGGCATCTTCTTCCTCTAACGCCAATAATCCTCCGATCAAGATTTCTTCAGAGACAGAAACTTCTTTATCGTCTCTTGTAATTACAGTTACTGTGAGTATGATCTTTTTTGCGCGTATGATATTAAGGAACTTAAAGAAGACCTTTATAGTCATCTGTGCGTTAGTAAGTTCGTTTGTGAGATTGATAACTGTATAATGCATCTTTGAACCAGTCACACCTTTAAATGCAGCTGATACAAAGGAACTTATAAGATATTTCAGCTTATAAGAATCTATATTGAGTTTTAACATAAGTTTGTTCTTGATTCGAACAAGTATGTTGTCTGGCGAAGCGTTCATGTTTATATAAACTTAATGAAGAGAAGTTTTCGTTCTGGTATTTTTACTGGAACTAAGTATATATCCTGCTCATCTTGAGAGAATATCGACAAAGCTGCATAGTATAAATAGTTCTCTACGTACTTATACAGTATGTCAAGAGTATCTAATACTTGTTCTATAGTATCGTTATCTACACCATAACCGCTAAGAGCATCGTATGTTATGTCGTAAAAGTCTGCGTTAAGCACAGTATACCTCATGTCTGAAAAACTTGCAAACATAAAGTCATAGTAGTTGATTTCGTATATTTCGCTATGCTTAAATAACCCACAGACATTTTGGTACTTAACAGATGTCGGTTCAGTTATAGTTACATTACTTATGTTGTTTGAGAAGTTTCTTATTAAGAAGTCTATAAAGTTAATATAGCTTCCATAGTCTTTTTGTATAAAGCTATCTATGATAACCTGTATATGAGGTGTATCGTGAATTACATCTCTTACAGTAGAACGAAGATACTCTTCTGAAACTACAAGAGATCTAAACACGTATGGTGACGCCGTACTCACACGGAGCTTTCTATAAGAAGTGGGTGTAGAAGTTTTCCGTATAACTCTATACGACCAACTCTACTATCTGGATTATTTGCTTGATTTGCTATTTCACTAAATAGCGTCATAAGCAACGTTACAAACTCTTGTCTTGCAAGATTATACGTGTGTTCTATGTATGTTCTAGCTATATAAGATACATTATACCTTAGATAGTTTTTCTGTTCTTCGGTAAGATTTGTAAAATCATCGAACAAGGTATCAATATCTGAATTTTCAAGATAGCAGAGATTTGCTATACTGATGTCTTCGTCAAGAAGCTTTATAAAGTTATTTACAGTATACGCTCGAATGTTATAAAATACAGTTCTTAGCACACACTTAACAGATATTTCAATAAGAGCTCTATCGAATTTGTTTCCTGTACTCATTACATCCTTATAGTCTTCTGGATTTTCGTAAGTTAGAACCTTTTGTTCTTCTATCTGTTCTAGATACTCTATAGTGCGTTTGTATGTATTTGTATGCACCATATAGATGTTATCGGAAATATACAGGCGTCTAAATAGGAGGAATAATTCCACTACTGTACTTTGCGTGTCAAAAATGTGTATATTCATTCGTACTAAGCTCCTTATAGGTAAAACAGATAGTTCTTTCAACTATCATACACGAGAACCACAATACTCTTTTTACTCTTTTGTTTATGTTGTTTATGTGATACTTTACTATAGTGTTCTTTACATATTTGTATAGATCAAGTTGTATAGTTGCAAGTGTATCTACACTATACGTGGATACCTCAAAGTACATAGAAGTATTCATTATATCCACATGCTCTAACGGTATGTTGTTTCCGTTTAGATATATGTAACCGCTATAGATATCATTTAGCCCTTCGTCAAATAAACACTTTTGTATGTCACTAATTATAAAGAGCTCAAGCGTTTTTTGGAATCGAATAAAATCTTCTACGGTATAGATCTTAAGATCTTCTAACGAAATCAGAATTGTACTCATGATGCGATGGGTTTGCTTTCTTAAAAATGTTTAAGAATTATCTCAAGCGTATCCGCTTTTCTTATCGATAAGCTAAATACGTTTACCTTATTTGCTCTATAGTACATACTTATAAAGTCTGAAAGTTCTGTATACACGTCTAGAGCTACAGATAGATGTTCTCTTGACTGTATACTACTAAAGAAACTTATGTAGTTTTCAGTAGTGTGAAGTTTCTTATGTAGAAACAACTGCTGTAGACCTACATCATCAAAAGCAAAGTTGTTTGTTCTCGTAATATATGAGTGATTGATAGCTACATCTATAAGCAGATTATTAAATATATTCACAAAGTAACTATAAGCAGCATAACTACTACTTAGCTCTTTATAGATATTACTGATGTTGATCTTCCTCGAATAACTGTTCATGACCTTTTTACAGTAGTAGTTATAACATTTAGAACAAATTTACAAAACAAAAACACCACCTATACCCGTAAAATAGGTATAGGTGGCGTAGGTTCTATCTTACTCTTTATGTTCTAGAATATAAGCCTGAACGTAGTCTTTAGTTTGTTTAAATCGAAGTGTTCCTGACTTCCTTCTTAGTAGAATAAAGTCACAGTTGATTTTATCTGCTAACCTTACCTTGAGGAAGTCGATGTTTCTTTTCGAGATAGCGATACCGAACTCTTCTTTAATCTTACTCTTTACTAGGAACAATTTTTGTTCTTCAGTAAGTTTATGCATCTCTTCAAATTTCCACCCTTTTTCAGTATACTCGATACTTACTTCATCAGTTTTCATAGCGTCTACATATGACTTTTGAATCACATGTAATCCTCTTACCATTTGACTAATGTTAAACCTCTCTTCAAGTAGAGGAATAACTCTATGTCGAATGAAGTTTCTATCAGAGAAGTCTGTATCGAGATTACTTAGATCTTCTATGTATTTTACCTTATGTGTTTTTGCATAGTCGTAGATTTGATCTTTAGTTACTTGAAGTAAAGGTTTGATATATGTGAATGTACCTTTTGGTGTAATGTAAGGACAGATAACATCCATACCTTTTAGTCCTTCTATACCGGTTCTACCTGCAAAGATTCTGTATAGAATAGTCTCTGCTTGATCAGAAGCGTGATGAGCTGTAAAGATAGCGTCAGAACTCGTTATAGTTCCGTATTCCTTTAATAAAGCTCTTGCTTCTGTCTTCTTGATTGGTTTGTTGTTTGAGTTAACCAGGTACTTGGTATATGAGATGTGAAACTTGTATGTAGTATCGTAGATAAGATCATCAACTTCTTTAAAGTTAACTACATCATCAAAAAGCACATGTATGACGTTGATGGCTAACCCGTACTCTTTCTTATATTTGTATAGCAGGTGAAGTAGAACCATAGAGTCTACTCCGCCTGAACACATCACGTTGATGTTTTTGTATCTTGATTTAAAAGAGCTGTGCTGATCGATAACTTTCAGTTGTTCAACGAAGCTTTTCTCTACGACATGCATGGTGTATTCTTTCACGAATAGATGGAACGGGTGTAGTATGCTACAAGTACAATATATGGTGTTATAAAGTTACCCAATAGCTACTTTTTACATATAAGATTTACTACCATATTGATTTTTTATCAAAAATACATACTGTGAAACTCTCTGAGGAAGGGGGGAAAGGGGGGGAAGGATGGAAGGAAGAAAGAGAGAGAGATGAGCGAAGCGATATCTCTCTCTCTTCTATTAAAGCAACGCAGCTCTACTGCCATAGAAAAAAACAACACTACTGTACCACTATCTTTTTTAAAAAATAAACATAAAAACACATCGCTACTCAGTCCGTCAAAAACACCAACAACCTCCTCTACTAGAGAACAAAACCAAAAGTGTTTACTTATCGTAAATAGGTTAAGAAACAAGAAACCCCTTCAAAACCTCCAAATACGCAGAAAGTACGCTCATACGTCGAATCAACAAATAACACATATACTAAAACCTCTACCTATACCCCTTAAAAAGGAAAAAGTACAAACACACACTATAGTTAAATAAAAGTACACCGTTAGGGGTTAAAGAAAACAGAGCACCAACAGCACATACTACCGCGCGGGCGCGCGCGCGATACTATGGGTAAAAAAAGTAACGAAATGAATAAAAACGCGTTATAAGCGATTTTTCTGCAAAGTGATATGTCGTTATCACCTTACTCTAAAAACTTTCTCTAGAGTCGTTTTAACGTGTTTTAGAGTGTGTCTGTGAGTATGTTTTACATTCTTTTTATATACCTATAAAAATAGAGTAAACTAGTCAGAGTAATACCACGACGTGTATTACTCTGCTCGCCGATGTTTTAACACACAGTGTGAATAAAAACGCGTTATAAGCGATTTTTAAACAATGTAAGGTGTCGGTATTAGTTTTGTAAAGAAACTTCTCCTGAGTGTGTTTTAACGCATTTTAGAGTGTGTCTGTAGACGTGTTTCTTGCTTAGATTTACATGTCTGTAGTTATGGTTCTAAGTTAAAAATAAAATATCGTAACATTATGTAGGTGGTGTTTTTATTAACTAAGGACTAGAGTATGAAGAAGCTATTTGATGAGAAGAAAGCAATGTTAGAAGAAGTAACTTTTAGTGATATAGTAGAAAGATTTAATAAGACAGAAGAACCTGTAAAAACTATTCCTATTGTAGATACTAAGGTAGGAGAAGTTGTAAATCCTGAACTAAATGCTATACTTCAGAAAAAAGCTATGGAATTTATTCAGGAAAAAGCTATAGAGAAGGGAAGTGTAGTTTACTTTAAACTTGGCTGTAAACACACGGTAAATATTGATAAGAGTGGATTGATACCGAGTAATTTGGTGTTTTTGAGTGGAAGTAGATTTGAGTCTATTTACATGAAAGAGCTAGAGAGTATTTTGTACAGTGGAAATGATAAGCTAAATACGGATAAGTTACTTGGTGTGATTTACTTGTATGATCTGATTAAGGTAGGTAAGTATCCGGTTACTTTAGTTACAAGTAAGTATAAGAAGTTTAACGGTCATATCAATAGAACTTTGAATGCTTTTATGAACAACAACTTACCTGTGATTAAGTCGATGTACGGAATGTTTAACTCAGAGGTCGAAAAGACTAAAGATCATGCTTAACTTTATTGCTTATACGGACGGTGGGTGTAAACCAAATCCTGGTTATGGTGGTTTTGGTGTATTTGGTTATACCTATACGTTAGAAGGAAGTAAGTATAATAAACACCCTGTACATGGTTGTTTCTTTACTGAAGAAGGTTTTTCTGTAGAGAAAAAAGATAGTAAAATTACAGTTGAAAGTATATACGAACATATCGAGTATATCTCTGGTAAAACTACGAATAATACTGCTGAGTTATATGGCGTTATACGTGCTCTACAGTACGCTTGTAACTTAGAAAAGTTGAGTAGTGTTTGTATCTATACGGATAGTAACTATATCGTTTCTTCTATAGAGAATTTAGACAAATGGAAAGTGAATGGATGGAAGAGACAAGATGGGCAGATCATTACTCATAGAGAAGAATGGCTAACGATAGTTGAACTATTGACTTTCCTTAATAGCAGTAGTACTTTAGTAAATATTAAGTGGATTAAAGGTCATAATGGAAGTTATGGAAATGAAGTTGCTGATCTATTTGCTGCTATAGCTGTAAATGCTTCTTTTCAATATAAAGACCAAGAACGCTCTAAGGTCATCTACAGTTGTGTCTCTCCTTTGAAGGACTATAGAAAGTCCTACGTAGAAAAAGACTTTGTGTTGACATTTAGGGATATGTTCTATACATCAAGGTTAAGTAACACAAGCTATTACTTTCTATCGAATATTGAAAAAGAGAATATCAATATCGGTAAGAAGAGTACTGAATCTATATTTGCTATCAACGTAGGGTTTGTTCCTAAGTATATAGAGAGTATTAAGTCTTTTATAGATTTGGAGTTAGATCCTTTTAGCTTCTATTGCATTAAGTTAAGTAGGTTAGGTAATAAGGATAAGCTGAGGTTGTTTAGTCGTATCGATATAAGGCATTTTCTATATAGAGAAGGAAATAGCTACTATATCTGTAAGGATGAAGCTGCTTTTATTACTAAGTCAAATCCTACTCTACCTTTGTTGTTAAATGTTTCAAAGACGTTTACTCATATGGTAAATGCATATGAACATGTGAATGAATTGTCTAATTGTACTATCGATATAACTCCTATCTTTTTACAAGATGGAAAACTTACGATTATGAATAGTGATGAGTATGTAGACTTTAGTGTACTTCTTCCTATGATTAGAGAAGGAGCTATATTAGGCGATGCTGAAAAAGTAGAGTTAGAGAAGTTTCTTACTTCAATTAAGTCTAAATTGATAGTAAGGCTAGGCCATGATCTACCAAGTTACTTATCGTTAAAGAGCATAGAAGAGCAGCTTGAGAGTATCTCTATAGTCTTTGAACCGAACATCGATACTCGTGCTCTTACTTGTTACTTTAGAATCAAGTGTTTGAATAGAGAGATATTTACCTGTAACATCACGAATAAGTTCTTACTGTAAATATCATAATTGTCTGAACAGTTGCTTTTGTTTTTTACTTCTTTGAAAGGTTTTTTATTATGAGCGCTTTAGTTCCTGCATTTTCTAAGTTTCTGATTTCGACTGGTAATACTGTTGAAGTCTATGTGTGTCCAGCTAACCGCAGCCATGCTTTTGTTGACTTAAACTTCTATAAGGATGCAAATCCTGGTTCGAGTTTAATTGCTGTTGCTTTGACTGCTAATGCTGATCCAGCTGCTTTGACTTCGGTTGATTTCTTTGTTGATGACATTGAGCTTATCGATACGACTAACATTGCTTCGTTAGAAAAAGTAATGGTAGGTAGAAATGAAAGGTTGTTTGTTAGAACGGTAAGTGGTTCGCCTGTAAGCGTTCGTACTGTTTCTATGGAAGAAACAAATAGTAAAGTAGGTAAAGCTGGTAGACTTGCAGCTGTCTCGGTTCCTTCTTTGACTCCTGTTGAAATCTATTCTAACACTATTCCTAACACGGCTTATGTTGCTGCTTCTTTGACTATCTTTAACACTACTACAAATAACAACGCTGATGTGGAAGGCTGGATTACTTCGGCTACTGTTCCAAGTGCTAATGATAAAGTCTTTAGATTTACTATTCCTGCTCAAGACACAACCATCATACAGAACATGCTTCTTGCTCCTAATGAGCGTATCTTTATTCAATCGAATAGAGCAAATACCGAATACTTCTTAAACGGTGTTGTTGTTCTTGTTTAACATGTAATACTAACTCCTTCAGTTCTTAAGCTGAAGGAGTTAGTTGTTTTTTATTTGGTGAATTATTTTGTGACTCTATACTTAAAGGAATAACACATGTTTTCTGAACTATTCGGCATGCCATCAACTGAAGACAAACCAGCAGAAGTTACTTATATCGATGCTCCCTCTTCTTCAAGTAAACCTAATAAGTTTCCAAAGAAAGAACTCAAAAAAGAACCTTATTTACCCATAAGTGTTTTTGTAGAGAGAGAACTACCTATTGAAGTAAAAAATCAGATGTATTACATCATTGATAAGTTACTTAATCTTCAGTACACGGTAAGGTTAAATGGCGATGATGTTGAATTCTACGACAGAATTAAAAGTTTATCTAAGGAACACCTTGAGGTGTATATTCCTTGGAAGAAGTTTAACAATATAGAAACTAAATTCTACTACAATCACGATGCTTTAAAACATATAGCTCAAGCAAGATTTGCTGGATGGGATAAGATTCCTGACTCGGTTAAGTCTATAGTAACAAGAAACTTTAGAATGATTCTTGGAGATAAAAACGATAGTTGTACAAATTGTATTTTACTCTGGACTAAAGACGGAGCTACTCGTCCAGCTGAAATAAATAAAGATACTGGTAGATTATCGTATATTATTACCTTTGCACATAAGCATGGTATACCTGTAATTAATCTTAAAAAAGAACAACTTTTACAGGCATTTTTAGCTGCTTACGGAATCACTTAAGATGTTAAACCTAAACGAAAGTGAAGAGAACTCTATGCCAAAGAGATATCATAACCAGTTAGTTAAATCTTCTACTACCGAAGAAGTAAAAGAAGTAGAAGAGAATAGCGATGTTGACTATGAAGTCAATGTGATAGAAGAAGATTCTGCTAAGGTAGCTGTAGAGTCTTTAGAGCTTTTAGTTAGTTCTCCTACTATTCCATCTATAGTAGAAGATTCTCCTGTTATTCAACCACCTGTTACTGAAGAGATAAATATGTTTACTTCTGGCACTATTCCTTCTACTGAAACTCTACAAATTGCAAATAGAACTAATCCAGTAGACGTCTTTATAGCAAATGAAAAACTTAGAGCCGTAGTAGCTGACTTTGTTGCGAATCATGAAACCGACACACCAGTAAATATTGCAAAAAGACACTACAGTCTTTATAAGGTTATGAGAGATATGTTAAATTTTGCTGATCAGTCAGAGTTTAATAAAGAATGGGGTACATTGCTTCAAGTTGTTTATAATAACCGTGTAAAGCATTTTAATGAGTACAAGGTATATACTGAACCTGGACTTTGGCCTGGTACTGAGACAGAGTACACTAACTATTCTAGACTGATGTTTTTAGTTCTCGATACTTGCGATATCTCTAATCGTACTAACGCCTTTAAGACATTAAATCTTGAGAGAGTTATGTATTCGTTAAATGAAAATCAGAAGAATAGGCTTATTGGCTTTTACTCTTAAGTGAGAGTCACACTTCCCACATGGCCTTAAACCGTGTGGGAAGTGTGAAAAGCAAAAATGTTTGGCCTGTCGAGCTGGGTTCGAACCAGCGACCTACGGCTTAGAAGGCCGTTGCTCTATCCAACTGAGCTATCGACAGAAGTTAGACGTGTATGTGTCTACAGTATATTACTTTTAATTAAAAATTAAAGTAATAAAAACTATATTTTGATTCGTTGTTCCTTAGTTCTCAGGAGATTTTTTATGTCAGACATTACTGTATCGCCAACCGATAACCCGTATTCGTTAGAAGATAAAGCTACCGTATGTTGTTTAGCAAACGTACTTGAACTTGTATCTTCTGTTATGTGTAGAGTTGCAAATAAAGACGTGTCGGGTAGTTTAGAGTCAAGTATCGTTACCAAGCAGTTAGTAATCAACATTGCTTGTAATGAGATTAAACAAGCAATGTTTAAATAATACAAGGAGTAAGAAATGCTAACCTCAATCTCTATCGACACCGCTTTTAATTTACTTCCTGCTTTTAAAGACAGAGGTATACGTTTAGTACCAAAGAAAACTACTCTATTAAATGAGTTAGTATTATCTTCTTGTAATGAAGATAGTCGTCAGACTATGCTTGCCGGTCAAGCGACGGTACAGCACGATGCTTACATGGATAACTATATAGATGACTTAACTAAGTTGTTTAGCGAACATATTGCTTTTGCACGAAATACTGTAAAAAAGAACGTAGTATTGTTCTCTGAAGAGCTACAAAAGACTATCTCTAGACATAAAGAAATTGAACCTGAAGAGTTCTTTAACGTTACGTACTTTAGCTTACCAGGTATATTTAATACAGAACTTATACAAGATGAGCTAAAAAATAACTCTATTAACTCTACGTTCTACGAAACATTACCCGTAGCTAAGTTAAGCTTACCAGAGTTTAACCCTATACAATATCTTCTTACTGAAGACGAAGATATAGATACGGATCTTACTGAGTTTTTAAACACGGTAGGTGAAGCTCGTGTAATGTCTTTTATTAAGATGTCTGTAAATGAAATAGATCTCGATTTACCCGACTACATCTACTATAACTTAGTTAACTATATATTCTATAGAAATCTTCTACAGAAGTTAGACATTCAGTTTGGTTTGACATTAAATCAACTAAAAGTTAAAGCAAACTCAAATAAGAGTTTCTTTGCTAGGAAGTTGTTACTGAGTTTGGATCTATATAAATCAAATATTCGTCAAGGCACCATACTGAGTGAAAAGTCAAATGTTAAGTTTAGCTACTTGAACAAGTCTGAAAAGCTAAATATCGTTATTTACCAAGAGTCATTTGATGTACTTGTTGAAAAAGAAGTACCTATTGAAGCTATTTTTGGATTTATAGCTTTTGAAAACTCTACGTCTATCAACACAAATACTCTTATTGCAAAGAAAGAAGAGTATGTAGATAAGTGGAATAAGATCAAGTCGTTATACGCTTTGTCTTTAAATAAGGATAAGTTAAGTACTGTAAGACTGCTTATAGCTCAAGCTTATGATAGCGTCTTTTATAATATGCATGAAGAAGATAAAAAAGCTCATGAGTTTTTAGGTATTAACTCTGAAACGTACAGACAAGAAACGCATAAACTTGTTAACGAGTACTTAGACGAACTTACTCTTTTAGATCTGAACGATATTGAAAAAATAGCGTTAACAATCATTGCAAAGATTCACTATAGATATTCAAACGCATGGGATCTGTTATTTGATATGAAACAGATGATGGATGTTGATAGTAAGTTAGATGTAAAAGAAGCAGCTTTATATAGCTGTATTAGGTACTTAACGAAGTATTTGTTATCTCAGACGGATGTAATAGCTGGCTAATGTACGGAAGAAGTATGAGAAGATTCTAGCCGATCTTCTCATGCTCTTTTTTTTAAAGAACAACTTCAACAGGATAGAACAAAGTGAAACACCTCGATGAACTTATAGTTTATTATATAGAGACGGTTTATTCTGAAGGTAGAAAACAGGCTCTATATAAAGCTACTGAAGTATGTAATAAGTTTGGTTTAAGTAGTTATCAAGATAAGATACTTGACTTAATTGCTGTAAACGAGTACCACTCTACAGATAGCCTACAAGATCAAGTACAATTTATAGTGTATAGAGAAGTAGAGAAGATACTTAATGAACACTCTATAACTATAGATAATGAAAGTAATCCCACATTAGAAGAGGTTACTGCTTTAGCGGACTGTTTATATTTGTTTCAGTCATTAGAAGACTATTCGGTACTTGAGAATAGAATATACGCTCAAGATACTCCTATAAATATATTACGTGATTTGTTTGAGTTCTATACCTATATACCTGAACATAGATTACATGAATTGCTTAAAAATGTACATGAGAATCTGTTGTTTGCTATACACATGTATATAGAAGATAAGGTTGATTTGTCTGACGCATCTGACTTATGTATAGAACATAGAAACACCATCGATGACTTCTTTATATTTACTCAAGAAACAGCTTCGTTAGGAAGAGTGTTATTTAGTCAAGGATACGTAAATCTTGATGTAGAAGATATACTTGCTATAACAAAGATCGATGTATATAAGTACATTGAAAGTAATATAGAAGTAAAAACACCTCAAGCTGTATTAGACATATTATCTATACTTATTATAGGTAAAGATAGTTATAAAAAACCTCTAGAGTATTTTAAAGAAAACTCTCTACTCTTTTTGACAAAAAAGGATAAGTACATAGCTTTATCTCGAGTACTTACAACTATGTATGAAGACTTTTTACAATTTAGATCACAAAAAGCAAAAGGATTTGTAGAGGTAACGCCACATGCTCAGTATGAACAAACTTGAGTACCTAAAGTACTGTTTAACTTATACAGATTTGTACAAAAATAAAAACTGGTACATATCTATTTTCTCCACTCTTTTACCCGATACAAGTGAAAAGTGGAAAAAGAATATAGTTCCTTTTATGTTAGTAAAAGAGCTCAATGGGTTAAGCTATATAAATAGCACAAACACTCTTTCACCTATAGTAGATGCAAAGAATAATGAACCTTTATTTAGAGTAGATAGTGAAGTAGAGGTTGATTCTACTTGGATGTCAAGTATAACTGAAAAACTTACTACTAAAGTAGGAAGATTAATTGTAAATAAACTTCTCTTCCATTCTGTAGTTTTAGACAGAGTACCTTATATTAATTCAAGGATAACTGCAAGTGTTATTCAAGATATCTTTGTAGAAAAGGTAAAGAATATACAAGATATGACGACTAACGATATATCGGTAAAAGAAATGATAGAAATTACAAACCGTGTGTTCTTCCTTACGTGTATAGCTGAGTTAACTAATATAGCTGCTACAGAGAAAAACATCTCTAGACCGACTAATATCGATGTAAATAGAAAAGCTTTATTAGACGAATATAAGGATCAATTAAATGATCCTGTAAAGGTTGTAGAGCTTGAAAAGAAACTTAGTGCTTTAGATACCGAATATCTAAAAGATGATCCTTCTGCTGATGTACTTTTAAACAAGAAGTCAAGAAAAGCAAGAAAAAAGATGTATTTGCTTTATGGAAGTGAAGATGCTTTTAAAGAAAGAACTTCTCCTTCTCCTATAGTAAATACTCTTGAAGAAGGATTACAGACAGATGAGAAAAACTTTCCACAGTACATTCAGGCTATGAGATATGGCAGCTACTCTAGAGGAGCTCTTACACAGCTTGGAGGCGTACAAAGTAAAGTTATGTTAAGATCATTAGGTAGTCTTGTAATTAAAGACGAAGATTGCGGAACTACTCGCGGTTTATTTCGCGTGATAAATAAAGACCTATTTAGTAAACTTATAGGTAGAGAGATTAAGGTAAACAATAAATGGACGCTTATTAAAGATGTAAAAGACATACAACAATTCGAGAATAAAGAAGTTGAAATAAGATCAGCTATGTACTGTTTATCTAAGGAAAACAACATATGTTATCATTGTACTAATATAGGTTATAAGAATCAACCAAACGCTATCTTTAACCTATCCACAGAAGTAACGTCAACTGTTACATCGATGTTTCTATCGCTTATGCATGGTGTAGAAAAGAACTCTATACAACTATCTGTAGACGAACTCTTTAGTTAACTTACCTTCAACCAACCACTCAACCTTGGAAGTTGAGTGGCTGGTTTTTTCTGTAATAGTACTAAGCTACATTAAAAAATATTTAGTAGAAAATTCGATGATCTTCAAAAACAAAAGAGTACAGACATGCAAACAATCTTTAACCTTCCTGCAAGCTTCTATAAGTCTCAGATGAACTTACTTGAGTCTTATATTAAGCAAACGTCATTCTATCTTTCAGTAACAAGGAACTTACCTATAGAACAAGCTGAAGTAGAAGCTAAAAATCTACTACGTTCTTCTTTTAAAGATAAGAACATTAAGTACTTTCAAAGAGAAGAGAATCAAGATAGAACTGTACAGACGGGTTCATTGTTAAAGTACATTACAGATACAGTAAAAGAAGGTAACATCATAACTCCTACCTTCACTACGTACTTAAGTAAGAATGTAAAGAAATCAGTACACTCTGAGTTTATTACAACTAACGTAAAGAAAAGATCTATAGCTAAAAAATTAGCTCATAAAGCAAAACTTGAAAACAATAAAGATCTCTTTACTGCAAAGAATAATGAGCAGAACATGATGAAGATCTATAACAACTCTTTATCTGGTTCTTTTGCTCAAAGTGCTTGTGCTCTATATAACTTTACTGGACATAGTACTCTTACTTCAACTACAAGAACAGTTACTTCATTAGCAAATGCAAGTAATGAAAATATCATAGCAGGAAATAGATATTACCCTACTCCTTCTGACGTATTTAACAATATAGTTTACATAGCTTCAAATACAGATGTAAAGACCATAGAACAAGTTGTGACTAAGTATAATCTACATTTACCAACTGTAGAAGATACTATACACGTACTTATGTATTCTTCTGATCTGTACTTTGAAAATCCCACTTTCTATAGAGAAAAGGTATACTCTTTTTTAAGTAAGTTAACACCTTACCACAGAGCAGCTATATGTTACACTAACGATCTATACCATCTAAAAGAGTTTAATAGTAAGTTCATACGTAACTATATAGATGAGCTTACACATAAGGTTATAACGAATGAAGTTAACGATGAATATATAGAGAAGATTAACTCTATCGATAGTAACATACTCAACTATGTACATGAGTTGTTCTTCTATGAAGTACAAGGATATGGTAAAGATTATATAAAGATGAATGCGTTAGGGTTAACGTCTAATATCTACAACACTTCCTTAAATGTTTATAACGTGTTAAATAAGTATCAAGACTTTATATCTTGCTTCTTTCTATCAACTATCATGCCAGTAAATGCTCATCGTATCGGGTACATGAGAAGAAAAGCTGTAGTACTTAGCGATACAGACTCAACTTGTTTTACATTAGATAAATGGGTTCTTTGGTATAATGGTAACTATGATATTACACCAAAGACTATAGCAGTTGCTTCTTGTGTAGCATTTATGTCTACTCAAGTAATCATTCATATACTTGCACAGCTATCTAAGAATCTAAATATTAGCGATGAAGATATTAACATACTTGCTATGAAAAACGAGTATCTATGGACTGTACATATGCCTGCTGAAGTATCTAAACACTACGCAGCTTATACCGTTATGCAAGAAGGAAGTGTTTATAAAACACCAGAGCTTGAAATTAAAGGTGTACATCTCAAGAACTCAGCTACACCAAAAGTACTTGTAAAAGACTGTAGTAATCTTATTAAAAGTATACTTGAAACAGTTCATAACAATCAAAGAGTAAAAGTACTTTCAGTAATCAATCACGTTATAGATGTAGAAAACTCTATAGCTGAAAATGTACGTAAAGGTAATGTTGTATACTTTAAGAAATCAAGTATTAAGAATAAAGAAGCATATGTAAAAGGTGAAGAAGACTCACCTTTTCAACGTCATACATTTTGGATGGATGTATTTAGTAGTAAGTATGGTACTATACCAAATCCACCTTACAACGTAATCAAGATACCAACTACTCTAATAAACAAGAGTACGTTTACTAACTGGATAAACACTATAGAAGATAAAGAGATACAAACTAAATTAACAGACTGGGCTATAAGAACAGAGAAGAAATATTTACCTACTATATATCTAGAAACATCTTTAATTGAGTCAAATGGTATACCGAAAGAGATAGCTGCTACTATAGATATCAAAAAGATCATACTTGATATCACTATACAACATCGAATCGTACTTGAATCTCTTGGAGTACTTTTAGATAACAATCTACTTGTATCTGAAATGTTTAAGAGAACTTAAGGAAAGGTATCTATGATATTATTTTTAAATGATTGGAAGAAATACCCTACAGCTATAGTTCATGTAAATACACCTAATAAACACTTTTTAAGATTAGCAAATCTGTATAGAGATATGGGTATAGTAAATCACGCGTTTCATCTTGCTCTACTTCAACCAGAACTAGAGTTTGTAGATCCTCATGACGTAGAGAAGTTAGATATCGATACGATGACTAAGATTCTCTATGAAGTAAAAAATAACCCATGGTACTTCTTTAGAGAAATAGCAAAAGCTCCGCCTTTAGCTGGAACAGAAGGACTACCATTTAAAGCAAATAGAGCAAACATAGCTCTATACTGGAGTTTCTTTAATCATATAACTTCTATACTTATACAACCACGACAAACAGGTAAATCGTTTTCTACAGATATGTTAATGGTCTACCTGTTAAATTATGGTACAGTAAACACACATATAAACATGTTAACACGTTCCGATGATCTTCGTTCTCAGAACTTAGACCGCATCAAGAAGATACAAGAAGAGCTTCCAGTATACCTTAACTTCAAATCAAGAGAAGACATCTTTAACACAGAAGAGATCCAATTAAAACAGTTAGGAAACATGTATAAGGGAAACCTTTCAAATATGTCTCCTAAGCTTGCAAACAACGTAGGTAGAGGTTTTACAAGCCCTATACTTCACGTTGATGAAGCGTGTTTTATACCAAATATTTCTATAGCTTTATCGGCTGCTCTTATGGCGGGTAACGCCGCACGTGAATCAGCAAAAGAAAACAATAAGCCATATGGAACTATACTTACAACTACTACAGGAAATCTAGAAGATAGAGATTCGTCTTATATCTATAAACTATGGAATTCAGCAACAGTATGGAATGAAAACTTTTTTGATCTTGAAAACAATGCTTCTCTAGTTGATTTTGTATATAAGAACAGTAGAGCAGCATCAAATGAAACTAAAAAAGCTATAGTAAATATCACCATGAGCTATAGACAGCTAGGGTATAGTGACGAATGGATGAGAGAAAAACTAAGTGAGACTATCGCTGACGGTGAAAGTGCAGATAGAGATTTGTTTAATCGATGGACGGCAGGTACTTCATCTTCACCTATAGCAAAAGAACATATAGAGTGTATCAAAAACAGTATAGTAGAAAATCCAAGAATAGAGATATACAAACCATACGGTTATATACTTAACTGGTATATTTCTGAAGAAACTATAGAGCGATATAAAGCACAAGGTATATCTTTTATAGCTGGTATAGATACTTCAGAAGGCATAGGAAGAGACGATATAGCTATGGTTGTACGCGATTCATCTTCAGGTGAAGTCATTTGTACAGCGGTATTTAATGAACTTAATCTTATTAGTCTTGCAGATTTTTTTGTAAGCTTTCTACTTACACATGAAAATTTAGTAATGATCATCGAACGAAGAAGTAGCGCAAGCGTTATAATAGATTACATCATACAAAAACTTATAGTACATCAGATTAATCCTTTTAGAAGATTATTTAGTATGGTTATACAGGAAAGAGAAAAAAACGAAGATATGTTTAAACAGTTAGAGAGAGCAAGTTACTACAACGAAGAACTCTTTACTAAGTTAAGAAAGTACATAGGGTTTAGTACTTCTGGTTCTGGTATAACATCAAGATCAGAACTCTATAGCACAACTCTTAACCACATGTTAAAATATACCTCTTCATCGTTATACGATAGTAAGCTTTCACACCAAATACTTGGACTAGTAATTAAGAACGGAAGAATAGATCACTCCGAAGGTGGTAACGATGACTTAGTGATAGCAAGTCTATTAAGTTACTGGTTACTTCTTAATGGAAAGAATCTATACTACTATAACATAAACACTCAACTTCTGCTAAAGAGTAACAAGGTTTACTTAAATGAAAAATACTCAGATTCTTACTACGAAGAGAGTGAACTAAAAGAAAAAGAAGATGAGCTTATACAATTACTAGAAGACTATAAGAAAGAAAGAGATGATATCGTTTCAACTCAACTTGAAAATAAGATAAGGTATATCACGAATGATCTTGTACTTAACTTCAATAAGAACATATCGGTAGAGCATATGGTCGATGATATAAAAAGAGAAAAGAGAATACAGAGAAGCTTTAGAAGACAGTTGTACTAAGTAACACTCAAGACCTGGTAACTACACCAGGTCTTGAGTGCACTACAGCGTTATGACTGTTGATTCCTTATAGTTCAAAAACCCTACATCTGTATGTGTTACTAAAAACACCTGAGAGAAGTTTGAGTTGTTAATGAATTTAAAGATAAGGTTATGTATCTTTGTCTTATGTGTACTGTCTAATCGTACTCCAAACTCGTCTAAGTACAGAGGGTAATTATCAAGCTTTAGTAACTTATAGAACACTAACTTAAAGCTTAAGTCAATGATCTCTTGCATACCACTACTTGCTTTGCTGATATCGATAACTGTAACCTTATTTTCTACAGTAAATCTAAACTTATAGTCAAGTACATTTTCATCTACGTCTATTAGATCGATATTTAGCTTGTATTCCATTACAGAGTTAATTGTTGTATTCATGAACTTAATGATAGAGTTTAGATACTGACTAAGTATCTTTGCTATAAGACCATTCTTAGGTGAAAGTTCTTTTTGTATAAGGTTAAGAGAGTTTAGAGTAAGTTGTGTATCTTCTATATCCTTTTCATACTTAGAGAGTATAGAGGTAAGTTTACTGTAATCTGAAAGTTGTATATCTATTTCAAGTAATAGTGTCTTCTGTTTCACTAGCTCCTCATTAAGAACGTTTAAAAGGCTTCTAGAGACATAATTTTGATTAACACTATACAGATTACTCAAACTTGTTTTTAACGTCTCTAAGAGCTGTTTTAACGCGTTATAGACTATCTTGGAGTTGTTAAGATTTGTCAGATTGTTAGTTACTAAACTCTTCTGTAAAAATAACTCATCGATCTCTTTTTCTGTCTCTGCTATAGAAGAAGTGATCTGTACTTTAGAATCGTGAGTTGATATGTTAAGTATGCTCAATGTCTTACGTAAAGATACTAACTCTTTTTCATTTGTCTGTATAAGTCGTATGTACTCTACATCGTTATTAAATGTTCTTACTAATGAGAGTATGTTTGAAGGGTTAATGTTGTATAGGTTATTTACTTCTATATATTTCCATAGAGTATTTAGTACAGGTAACGAACTCTTAATAGCAGAAAACTGTTTTAGTTGAGTAAAATATGTATAGAACTTACTAAGCTCTACATCAATTACTTCTATACGTCTACTGATCTCTTGTTTCTTTGTCTGTATAAGTTTCTGTGTATGTTCTGCTTTGTTTTGAAATGCTTGTATAAATGATACGTTAAAGGTAGTATTACATTTTGGACAAGTAGCGTCTGTATTTAGCGTATGTTCATTCATATGCTGTATCTCTTGTCTAAGCTTATTCTCTTCGTGTTCTATACCTCTAAGTTCATTTAGTAAAGACTGTTTAGTTCTTTCAATCTCTTCTTGCTTAGAAGTTGTAAATTCCTTATACTCGTTACTTTTTACTTCATGTAAAAATAGAGATAGCTGTGTCTCTGCTTTATAGATAGCTGTTAAGTAACTATCGATATCTATATCCGTACTTACGTCAAATGTTCTTCTACTTAGAAGCAGTTTGTTCTCGTTAAGTAGATGCTCTATTCTTTTTTCTATTTCAACTTTATCGTTGTTCTGTATAAGCTCTGCGTCAGTAAGCTTCTGTATATAACCTTCAAGCTGCTTATATAGCAGTTGTAACTTAAGTTCTATATCTGCCTTTTGATTAGTAAATGTAGTATAGAGTTTTTCGTGATTTGCTATAGGATAAGCTGTAATATAAGTAGAGTATCGAGTAAGAAATTTTTCTAATTTACTTATCTGTTCTGCATATACTTTATACACCTGTTCAAGTTCGAATGTACTTGAAAACGTAAGAAGTTGTGTTTTTAATGTAAGTAAACATTCAGTAACTGAAAGTATAAATGACTTTTGTTCTTGAAGCTTAGTGATATGAGAAGCGTCTGTAAGTTTTTCCTTCTCTACGTTATAAGTATTCTGTTGTATTTTAAGTAAGTTATCGTAGGTGGTTATTTCTGTTTTGATAGCATCATATTTTTCTAGTAGACTATCTATGTTGATAGGGCTGATGTTGTTAAACAACTTCTTTCTCTGTTGCATGGTTAGCTTTGAAAAAGAAGTTAAACCTATCAGTAGCTCATAGACTTCTTCTGTTATAGAGAAGTGTTTATTTACAAGTTCTCTCTGTATACTTATTAACCCTGAAGGATTGAGTTCTTCATCGTTTACTACAAAACTAAATCTACTTCCAGAAGTAAAGTCTGATATAAGTACATAGAAGTTATTGTTATGCTTGATGTGTATTTCTTTGTAACCATTTAAGTTGTAATTTTCCTTTAAAGAAGGAAGAGGTGAAAGTTCACGAAGTAACGATGACTTACCACTTCCGTTACAACCTACTATAGTAATTAACTTAGTGTTGAAGTCTTTCTCAAACACCTCTATATCTGATAAAGGAAACCTCTTAAAGTTTGAAAGTTTAATGTAAGTTATGCGCATGTTCAGTACTCTTTTTTTATAACCAGACTATGAAACAAAAAATAAAAATAAGGAGCAGAGGAATTACCCTCTGCTCCTTACTTACTTATCCACAATTACCGATATATCCGCAAGTAGTGCAGAAATTACACCCATCTTTTTTAATAAGAGTATTATGAAAACACTCAGGACATTCTTTTCCTACTTCACTAGCTGGAGTAGAAATAAAGTCAGTATTTGTACTTAGTAATGAATTACCGTTTTTATTTAATATACCTAATACTTGATATCTATACAAAATAAGATCAGCCATATAAGCTACAGTACTTGGATATACCATCTGTTTGTTTTCACCAGGTATAGTGGCAAAGAATTCACTTGAAGGTTCTTTATACGTAAGAAGTTTCTTTAACTTTAATCCAATCCAGTTAAAGTCAGCTATACGCATATCTCCAGAAAGAAGACTTGTTAATCCGTTTAAGGAAGTAGAATACTCGCCAGCTAACCAAATAGAATATGGAACAGTAATAAGCTTACTTTCATTGTTTACATTGATGCGTACATCTATCTCTTTTAGACCAAGAGTAAAGTTATCATTAGTCATGTGGTTATTTATATTTACTGTCCAAGATAGTGTTCCGGTGGTACCGAGATTTGGTTCATGTAGAAATAGTAGATTATTGATCATTGAGCTTTCATCTTCTTTGATATCATTAAAGACTTGAAGCTCATTACATCTATCTGTTACCATATGACTTAAAGCCGATGGTATACTTTTATACCGTTTAAACTTACCGTCAAATAGCTGTACATCAACCGGACTTCCAGATGTCTCTGCAAGAAGACCTAACTTATATTGTAACCAAGCTCTGTCTTTTACACGCATGTCCATAGAAAGCGTTTTAGCGACCGCTGCGAGGCTTTCTGGTTCATGTGGCCCGTTGACCCATACTTCAAACGGAAACGGCTTACCATTCTCTACATGGCCTATAAAGACAGTAAACTTATTTTCATTGGTTTCAATCATGTAACACCAAGCTGGGTTACCTTTTTCAAATAAAGGTCTATTTGGCCATTTAAGTTCAGATAGACTTGAATGAATCTTATCATGCTTAAAGCGTGTATTCAGATCCACTACCGGATGTTCTTTCTTAACCTCTTTTACTTCTTTCGGTTCTACAGAAAGAACAGAACCAAGCACAGAGTTAGGTCTATAGGTAGCTATACCTTTAATCTTATTCTTCCAAGCATATAGGTAGATATCTTTAAAGTCATCATAACTATAATCTTCAGGTACGTTGATAGTCTTTGAAATAGCTGAATCGATATAAGGAGCTACAGCTGCAACCATAGCGGCATGGTCAGTTGCACTTATATCTAATGCAGTAGTAAAGTATGAAGGAAGTTCTGCTTCTTCACCATAGGTGTGCTTATATAACAAATATCCGTAGTCACATACTTTATGTTCAGTAGTTGTATTATCTTGGTTTCTTTTCTTTCTTGTATAGAAATAAGAGAACGGTGGTTCTATGCCGTTACTTGCATTATTTGCAAAAGCTATAGAGATTGATCCAGTAGGTGCCACGCTAAGTAAATGAGAGTTCCTTATACCTGTTTTTCTGATTTTATCTTTAATTTCAGTAGGCAATCTAGAAGCAAATGTATCTGTCAAGTACTTATTTGCATCAAGCAAAGGAAATGCTCCTTTTTCTTTAGCAAGTTCTACTGAAGCTTCATATGCAAAGTTTCTCATAGCTTCAGCTATTTCAGTAGCCTTATTACGAGCTTCTTGCGTATCATACTTAAGACATAACATAGCGAGAGCATTACCTAATCCAGTAAACCCTAACCCTACACGTCTTTTTAACTGAGCTTCTCTCTTCTGTTCCTGAAGAGGCCATTGAGTTGCATCAAGAACATTGTCTAACATTCTTACAGCTAACTTAACTACTTCTTTAAGTTTAGTATAGTTAATATATGCTTCTGAAGTAAAGTATTTCTCTACAAAGACAGTAAGATTTACTGAACCAAGACAGCAACACCCATAGGGCGGTAAAGGTTGTTCTGCACAATTACCGGTAAGTACACCGTTAAATATACCTGTATTTCTAAGAGGTTCAGTAAAGCAATATACTTTTGCTTCAGTCTTTTCTCTAAGTGTTTTACTTACTACACGTAGCGTGTTCTTTATTGCTTTTGAATTAACGGATAACAGATCTATATTAAAATTCTGTATACCTAAACACACCAATGTAAAAGAGCATATAGTTAATACATAGGTATCTTTTTCAGTACACCTTAATATGCTATTACAACTCAGTGTACTTAACAGATACTTTATCTGAAGTAGTTTACTTTTATTTCCACAACGTATTACTAACTGATCCTTAGAGATTACTCCGTAAGAATCAATAAGACCAGCTATCCAAGCGAGTCTGGATTTAATAGTATACGTAGCATCAAGTATACTTTCATTACTTGATCGAACAGCTGTAACGGTCGGTGGTTTTGGAGTATAGGATACTTGTCCTTTAGTCTTCACAGACTCAAGAATACTTTTCTTTAATCCACTTAACTTAGTAAAAGGAACAGAGGATGGCTTTACTAAAAAGTTATAGCCACTTATATACGCTTGTTCTGTATCATGCTCCTTATATCCTTCGATTAAAGGATAAGTAAATTCAACTAGTTTATCTTGAACCTGAAGTTCTTTTGCAGTAATCTTTGATTCGTTGTGAAGTACAAACTGATGATTTGGTGTACAAGAAAGACTCGATCCATCACTAAACTCTATATCGTAAATATATTCGTTTTCACCACTTACATACGGAGTTACGTTACTCCATTCTTTTCCATTCCAAATAGTAGTTTCTTTTCCTACTAGTAATTCAATTGGAATATGTCCTGCGTTAGTTAGTATAACTGTATCGCCAGTTACACACGGATTAGTGGTTTCGATTGTTTCACAGTACTTAAGGTTGTTATCTTTATTAATAGTATCAATAAAGAGTACTCCAGGTTCTGCGTGATCGTACGTAGATTTCATCATCTCGTTCCAGATGTCTTTTGCTGGAACTTTTTTATATACCCAAAGACCATCTTTACGTTGGTAACTATCAGGGTATCTACTCTTTAACGGTTCTACCTTATGAACAAGCTCTATATCTTTTTCAAGAATAACTGCTTCCATAAAACTATCTGTAACGTTTACAGACATATTGAAATTTGTCAGATCTCCTTTATCTTTTGCATGAATATACTCAAAGATATCAGGATGATCGCATCTCATAGAAGAGAGCTGAGCACCTCTTCTGCTACCAGCTGACTCAATCGTTTCACACGAACGATCAAATACTCTCATGTAGGAAATTGGTCCCGATGCAAAAGAGTTTGTAGTCTTTACAAAAGCTCCTTTAGGACGTATACGTGAGAAGTCATAACCAACACCACCACCCTTACGCATAGTTTCAGCAGCTTGTGTAAGAGCAGGATAGATACCTAAGTAACCATCTGTAGTTGTAAGAACACTATCGCCTACAGGTTGAACAAAACAGTTAATAAGTGTAGCGGTTAGATCAGTACCAGCAGCGCTATTAATTCTACCACCAGGTATAAAGCCGTTGTTCAAAGCCCATAGAAATTCTTGTTCCCATGCTTCTGGTTCTTTCTCTACAGAAGCTAAACACTTTGCAACTCTTGCCTTAACTTCTTCTTCAGTAGTCTCGTTATTCTTAGCATACTTCTGAATCAAAACCTCTGTACAAATCTCTTGTTTTTGCATCGTCATAGCTGTTCCTTTAGTGTGTTTCTCGCCTTCTGGCAAAACATTTTACTTTCTTTATTTTTAATTTTTTGATCTTTTACTTACAAGGAATAGAAGCTTATGTTGTCTTTTTACACGCAGTTTGTAGCTCGTCAAGCTATAAAATCTCCTGTATTTCTATTAAGTCCACGTGTTTTTTTAAGTAACCTTATCGAGATACCGAAAGACTCTACATTACACTATCTAGATACAGAACATAATTTAACTTTTCCTTCAAGAGAATTGAGTTACTTTAAGAATATCTCTTCTGGTAAAAAGATACCTATACACCATGTAGAAGATCTAATAGAAAAAGAAGGTACTACAAGTCTAAGGAACAAGTACCTAAGAAGAGATATTAAACAATGGACATTAAAGAATCTAAAGCAGTTTAGAACAGTTGATCTTATAGAGAATCCAAGTACAGATGCAACTAACGTAGCTGTATTTAACTACGGGTTATTACCAGAGTTATACAACTACTCATCTTCTTTATACGCAGATATAAACAAATACCAGAACTTATACAGAACATACTTTTTCTACGTAAAGAAGTACATAGAAGTAAATCCTACTAATCACCAGTTTGTATCTGTAGAGCTTCCACATGCTATACCGTCTTACTTTATCATAGATAAGTTAATTCAGTTTAATGCAATAAAGTATGCACGAGTAGCAAAGACTACAGAGCTAAAGTTACTTATCGATATATATAAATGGTTAACAAATACAAATAGAAAAACATCTATAATGAAAGATATTACTGACGAAGAATCAAATAACATAGTAATTGAGTTTAAATACAAAGGTTACTCTTGCTTTCTTCCGTTGCACATTATAAGATCAGTATCGATAGAATCAGCTTTACCTTCTAAATTAAAGCTAAACAATGATAAACTGCATAAGCTGTTTGTTATGTTTCTACTTAGAATTCAGAACTATGTAAATAGTGAATTAGACAAAGAACAAAGAGATATAGAACCAGACGAAGAACTAGATCAACAGTTACAAGCAGCAGGTAATGAAGATGAAACAGAAGAACCAATTACTCCTAACGAACAAAGTAATATACAAACAACTAAACCGATAGAAGTAAAAGGATTCTTTACTAAAGAAAAGCCTTTAGATATAGACGGCATAACCTTTGATAAAGAAGGACTAGATGTTAGTGATAATATCTATCAGATAAATAGACTTATCAATAAGTCTGTAGATAATGATGAAGTAGATATACTCTTTAAAGAAACTATGGTAAAGGTAGATAGTGAACCTACAGATCAAGTTGAAGATGAAGAAACACATATACGTATCAATCGTTCAGAAGAACATATAGAACAAGTACTTCAAGACTTAACCAAAAAAACAAAGACCACTAAGTATATCGACGAAGCAGTAGAGTTTAAAACACTTACTTCTCTAGAGATAAGAAACATAAGAAAGCTTGAAGAAGAAAGAAGTAATCTCAAAACTCCATACGGTAATAAAACACCTATAGATGAGTTTAAACAAATAGATCTAGCTAAATACAAGTTAACAGATGAAGAGATAACTATAGGGTCAAATAACACTAAGGTAAATATTACGTTAGCAAAAGACCCAATTAAAGCCTTTAATAAAAAGTATATAGAAAATATACTACATAAAGATATCGTAAGTGTAGTGCTTAAATTAGAAGATTCAGGTCTTATCGTAAAGAGCTATGACGTAGAGCAAGTAATATCAGCAGTTGATAAATACGAAATGCATAGGCTTACAATTAAGCCTTTAGATGGAAAAGAATCTACTATTTACTTTAGAGTACCTATACTAGATTCAGAAGGTAGATTTATGGTTTCTGGTGTAAAGTACATCATGAGAAAACAGAAGACAGATCTACCTATACGCAAAATATCTCCTATTAAAGTAGCTCTTACTTCTAATTATAGTAAACTCTTTATAGCAAGAACTGAAAGAAAAGCATTTGATTCATATGGTTATGTATCAGACTTTATTAAGAAAAGCTATATGGAAGGAAATGGAAATATAGTAGCTATAGAACTTGGAAATACTTACGATAATCTAAAAGTACTACCTACAATGTTCTCTCATCTTACAAACCACTTTGTACAAATTGAACTAAAAGAATATACTCTAGTCTTTGACCTTGATAGAACACAAAAGTTCATAGAGCAAAAGACGTACGAACAAATACTTAAACAACAACTTATACCGATAGGCTATGTCAATAGCGATAAGACGTTATTAGTCATAAATTACGATAATGAAGTATTTACATACACCTCTCCACAACTAACAAGCATAGGCTCTATACCGTCATTACTTAATATAGATCTAACTAAACTTCCAGTAAACTTCTCTACTATAAAAGTACTTGGAAAAGACATACCTCTTGGCCCTGTGTTAGGATACTATATAGGTATATCTAACCTTATCTCTATACTTAAGATACAGATTAAATACATAGAAGCAAATAAGCAGTATAAGCTTACTGAACACGAGTATATGCTTAAGTTTAAAGACTATAAGGTTATACTGAATAAGAGAGATAAAGAAGCCTTTCTTCTCTTCTCTGGTTTTATATTCTTTAAAGACTACATTAAGACTATACGCTATAATGACCTAAACGACAGAAATACCTATCTTGCTCTCTTTGAGTTTAGAGATTATATGTTGATACATTTAAAAGAGCTTGATCTATTAAGAGAATTATTTCTAGACCCTATAACAGTTTCTGTGCTAAAAGAGATAAATGAACCTATAACTTATCTACCTCTTTTACTAAGAGCAAATGAGTTACTTACCACACATCATCATCCAGATATAAACGATGCAGACTATTCTCGTATAAGACTTTATGATAGAGTTCCTGCTATGGTCTATAAAGGATTAGCAGAAGCAGTACGAGAATATAAGTTCAAATACTCAGCTAAATCAAAGATAAATATCGATCCATATAAGATATGGAACTTAACTACTCAAGATAATACCGTAAAGATTACTGAAGACATTAACCCTATCATGGATCTAAAAGAAGTCGAAGCAGTAACGCTAACAGGAGGCGATGGTTTAAGTAAAGACGCCATGCCTGAAGGTCTTCGTAAATATCATAGAACAGAAATGGGTCTTATATCTGAAGCAACTGTAGATAGTTCAGATGTAGGTATAAACACATATCTAACACCATTTGCTAAGTTTGATAGCACAAGAGGATTAACTAAAAAGAATAAAGTTGACTATAAAGAAAATAAAGCTCAGCTACTTTCAACATCGGCATTACTTTCACCATTTATACTTCACGACGATCCAAAGCGTGTAAACTTCGTAAACGTACAAAACTCACACGTTATAGCTACAGAGGGATATCAACAACCATCTATAAGAACAGAATATGAATATATACTTCCATACAGAGTAAGTTCTCTATTTTGTTTTATAGCTGAAGAAGATGGAAAAGTAACTGAATTAACAAATAAGCTTATTACTATAGAGTATACATCAGGAAAAGTAAAAGCTTTTAGCATAGGAACTGTGTTAGGAAGAGCAGAAGGTTCTATCTATACACATAACCTAGTAACTGATCTAAAACTCAATAGTAAGTTCAATAAGAATGACTACATCTACTATAACTCAAGCTTCTTTGAAAAAGACTGGCTAGATAATAAAGTACTTATACCAAAGATGAGTAGAATGGTAACAGTTGCTCTCTCAATGACTAATAACGTATATGAAGATAGCTCAGCTATATCTATAGACGTATCTAAACAAATGTCTACACCAGTAGTAAAAGAGAAGTCTTTTGTAATAGAGTTTACAAACAACGTTATCAATCTAGTTCCTGAAAATACACATGTAGAACCAAATGACATACTCTTTACTATACTTGATGAACATACAGACTATACTAACTTAGAAAAAAACACTATACAGATGCTACAGACGCTAACTAACATCTCGCCCAAAGCAAAGCTTAAAGGTGAAATACTGAGATACGAAGTAAGGTATAACGGAGATATAGCTGATATGTCTCCTACTCTTAAAAAACTTGTAACCAAAATAAACAAAGATATGTACGATAGAACTAAAGGTACTGAATATGAGATCAAATCAGGTAAAGTCTCTTCTGAATATAGAGTAGGTGGAAAGAATCTACTGTTAGATACACTAGAACTTAAGGTATACATTACTACAAACATCTCAGCTGGTGTAGGAGATAAGGGTGTATTTAGTACACAACTTAAATCAGTTATAGCTGATGTATATACACATAAGGTAACTACAGATAGTGGTGACACCATAGATGCTTTCTTTGGCTATAAGTCTATATTAAATAGAATTACTTTATCACCCTTAATAACAGGTATGTTAAACCGATTACTAAGGTTAAAGAGTAAGACTGTAGCTGATATATATTTCGAGTAAAATAGTGTAAGTAACAAGGTGGATATTACTCCACCTTGTTACTTAGTCTTAAGTCTTTATAAATCTAAATACACCAGGTATAAGAGTTTCTTGCTGTGAAGCATCTGG
>Ga0194137_10000199_pt1 | contig 41754 bp, 35 predicted proteins | sample TARM_MetaG_T3_14_FD_134025 | JGI IMG/M metagenome (GOLD analysis project Ga0194137, IMG submission 134025) | Freshwater microbial communities from Pennsylvania, USA, analyzing microbe dynamics in response to fracking - TARM_MetaG_T3_14 (version 2) | ecosystem: Environmental > Aquatic >... | reverse complement strand
GCGCTGCCGTCGGCGGAGCTGCCGTTCGGCGGGGTGAAGGATTCCGGCTACGGTTCCGAGGGCGGACCGGAGGCGGTGGAGGCTTACCTGAACGTGCGCGCCGTCGCCGTGATGAACGCCTGATACACCCAGCGGCAATCGAAATGCAGCGCATGCAGTCCGATTGCCACAATATGCTATTAAAGGCCCCTGCCGGTCGGACTGGCAGGGGCTTTTTTGATGTTGCTTGCTTAGAGCCTGTCATGCACCTCACAAGGGGTCTGGCAGATGTCAGAATGGACCATCTGCCGCGTTGTGACTCCTTGCCGTAGCCCGTTACTTCGCGTCGTCACGTCTTGCATCGGACCCGTTCTGACATCTTCCAGTCATCCTTACAAGATGCATAGCAGGCTCTAGTGGGGTGAGTTGGAAATTTGTTGAAGGTAAATGTGGCGAAATCGGGTCGAGACAAGGAAACAAGCAAAGCAAAGCCGGGGCCTTGCGCGCATTGTTGACGCGGTATCGGCACGATTTTCGTCCATCATTTGACCAATAAATTTTTAACTCGCACCACTAGTCAGCGCATTCGCACCCGGCCAGGCTCTGGGATCGCGGCCCCTGGCTTCAATCTGTTGACCATATACCAGGCCTGTCCGGAATAGGTTTCCAGATGCGATGCCTGGTGCGCATCGAGGCCAGTCCAGACTGCATATCCCTGGCGTTCCCAAAACTCCTTCGAGGACTGAACCGATACCAGCGACGAATAGGGGAGCGATTCATCATCAGCTTTCCTCAACGCCATTCGGACAAGAGCGGGGCCCAATCCCAGCCCCTTGCAGCCCGGATCGACGGCGAGATCATGAAGGTACAGACTGTCGGGATCGACGTCGATATCGAACGGCGCACCGAGTGCTCCGAGCTTGCCGAGCCGGGAACGATAAGCAACGAGATAGGCGCCTGTTCCTCCGTCTGCATTTGCCACCCATGACAAGTCGGGCGATGCTGCCAGGCGGGCACGGATCGTGGCCTCGCTTTCCTGCATGGGCGGGCCATAGCAGCGCGCCTGTATCTGCATTACTGCCGGCACGTCGGCCGGCGTCATTGCGCGCAACACAAGTTTGGGTAGATCAATCATGACCCATCTACTGGAATGCAACTTCGGCGAAGCTGCGCAGCTTGCGGCTGTGCAGCCTGTCGATGCCCTGGCCTCGCAACAGTTCCAGCGCGCGGATCCCGATGCGCAGATGCTGGTCCACCCGCTCGCGGTAGAAATGATTGGCCATGCCCGGCAGCTTGATTTCTCCATGCAACGGCTTGTCGCTCACGCACAGGAGCGTGCCGTAGGGCACGCGGAAGCGGAAGCCGTTGGCGGCAATGGTCGCGCTTTCCATATCGAGCGCAATCGCTCTGCTCTGGCTGAAGCGCCGCACCGGCGTGAGCTGCGGCAGCAGTTCCCAGTTGCGGTTGTCGGTGCTGGCCACGGTGCCCGTGCGCAGGATGCGCTTGAGCTCGTAACCGGAAAGCTGCGTGACCTCGGCAACCGCGGCTTCGATGGCCAGCTGGACTTCGGCGAGCGCCGGAATCGGCACCCATAGCGGCAGATCCTCGTCGAGAACATGATCCTCGCGCACGTAGCCGTGGGCCAGCACATAGTCGCCGAGCTCCTGGGTATTCCTGAGGCCGGCGCAGTGGCCGAGCATCAGCCATGCGTGCGGGCGCAGCACCGCGATGTGGTCGGTGATGGTCTTGGCATTGGCCGGCCCGACGCCGATATTGACCATGGTGATGCCGCCGCCGTCTTCGCGGATCAAGTGGTACGCGGGCATCTGCGGCAGCCGCGGCGGCGGAGCGCCGAGCTCGTCGCCGGGCTGCACGATTGTGCCGGCGCGGCGGGTGATGACATTGCCCGGCTCGACGAAGGCGACATACTGGTCCGCGTCCGAGGTGAGTCCCGGCTGCTCATCGGTACGGCGCATGATTTCATGCCCGAGCTTGATGAATTCGTCGATATAAAACTGGTAATTGGTGAACAGCACGAAGTTCTGGAAATGCGCGGGGGCTGTGCCGGTGTAATGGCGCAGGCGTTGCAATGAATAGTCCACGCGCGGCGCGGTGAACAGCGACAGCGGCTTGGCTTCGCCGGGCAAGGGGTCGTAGGTGCCATTGGCAATGCCGTCATCCATGGCCGCCAGATCGGGAAGGTCGAACAGGTCGCGCATCATCAGGCGCCGTTCGGCAGTCATGCTGCCTTCGATGTGATCGTTTTCCGCGAATGAAAAATGCACCGGAATGGGCTGGGTGCTGGTGCCGACCTCGATCTGTACCTGATGGTTGGCACCGTGGTTCTTCAACAGCAGGGCGAACTGTTCCCGGTAATAGTTGGCGAACAGGTCCGGCCGGGTGATGGTGGTTTCATAGGTGCCGGGCCCGGCAACGAAACCGTAGGAGAGACGGGAATCGGCGCGTGCAACGGTATCGGTATGAACCCGTACGAAGGGATAGCATGCGCGCACTCTTTCGGGGAAATTTTCGCCTGCGACGAAGCGCTGCAGCGCTTCCCGCAGATACGCAATGCTTCGTTCGTAGATGATGCGAGCCTGTTCGAATGCGGCTTCCGGATTGTCGAAGCTGGCCGACGGTGTGAATTGGGGTGTAAGCAACGGAAACTCCTTGGTGCTGTGGCCTGAAGATGCTGATCGGGGATATTGTAATGCCCCGTCCTTCATGGCTTAGCGAAAGCCGTGCCTGCGATCAACGACGCCGTCCGCGTACCGGACAGCAGTCTTCACGCATCGTGCTTCGTGTGCTGGAAATGCGCTTCCTGCTCGGGGGACAATTCATGCGTGAGGAAAATGCTAGTGGTCCAGCGGGTTTCGCTTTGGCCGCAATGAGGACATGTGACTTGTTCCGGGCGGAGGTCGTCGCCGAAAAGATGTCCGTCATCGCTCTTGAATTCATTCACCTGATACGGACGCCGGCATCTCCAGTTGCTGCATCGTTCAATCCACATGTCTGCTCTCCCGATTCGTAGTGCATGTACGGCAGGATATTTAGGTTTCACCTTCCTTGCAGCGTTTCTTCGACAAAGCATTGAAATTTCAATGCCGCCTCCGCATTTCCGTATTTGCCGTTCCACTGTCTCAGATCTATGAAGCCGACGGCACCTAAAGAACGGCTGGCGATATCAATGCTGCGGATAGTGGACTCGCTCAGTGGCTGCTCCTGGACATTGATACATAAGAAAGGTCTTACATCTTTGTCAGAGCGGGCATTAAGATGGCGAAGAAAATCGAACATGCGGCTTTCATCAAAGCACAGGCTGCACACGACCAGATCGATATGCGGACCGTAATGTAACAGGGCCTCTGAAAGCGAACTAACCGTATGCGATGTGAACCGATTGCCAAGGCTCTTCGCCACGCAGTGCCTCGAGCCTGGCGAAGCTGCAACCAACACATGCGGCTTGTTTTTTTCGTTCATCGCTGTCCACTCTGATCGTCCGCATGCAAATGCTCTGCTGACAGCCAAGCTGCCGCTTCATGAAAATTTATTATCTCAATGCAATATTCTCATGTCGGTCTGAATCATGACAAAGCGGCTCACAATACAAGGGCCGTTCATGAGACGATCCACAAACATACGACGCGAATACATGAAGCCATCCATCGCCGATCTTTCCGAGCAAATCAGCGAAGCGCACCGCGCTATCCGTCCGCAGGTTCCGGAAACCCCGCTCGAATATAGCGCCGGCCTATCCCGGCTGACCGGATGCGAAGTCCATCTCAAATGCGAGCATCTGCAGCGCACCGGTTCATTCAAGTTCCGCGGCGCCAGCAACAAGCTGATCCGGCATCATGCCTCCATGCGCGAGCGCGGCGTCATTACCGCATCATCCGGCAATCATGGTCTCGGGGTGGCGCTGGCGGGCCGAACCCTCGGCATCGCGGTTAGCGTTTATGCTCCGGCCGATGCCTCCCCTGCCAAAATGGAGGCCATCCGCATGGCGGGTGCTCAGGTCATTCAGGTCCCTGGCGATGCACTGGCTGCCGAACTCGCGGCATCGCGCCAGTCGTCGCTCACCGGTCAAAGCTATGTCCCGCCCTATAACGATGCAGACGTCATTGCCGGTCAGGGCACGATTGCGACAGAAATGCTTCGCCAGGAAAGCGGCTTCGATGCGGTATTTGTCTCCGTTGGCGGCGGAGGGCTGATTTCCGGCATCGGTTCGGCATTCAAGACCTGGTCGCCCGACACGAGGATCGTCGGCTGCTGGCCGGCCAATGCTCCCAGCCTGCATGCGAGCCTTGCCGCCGGCAGGATCATTGAGGTTCAGGAAATTGACACGATCTCGGACGGCACCGCCGGCGGTATCGAACCTGGCGCCATCACATTCGAGATCTGCCAGCAGGTCATTGACGAGGTTGTGCTCGTCACCGAAGAGCAAATCAAAAAAGCGATGAGGCTCCTTGCCCTGCACGAGCGCTGGATGGTCGAAGGTGCGGCCGGGGTTGCACTGGGCGCGATGCTGCAATGCTCGCCCTACTTCCGCGGAAAGAAGGTTGCGGTTGTCCTTTGCGGTCGCAATATTTCGCTGGAAAAGTATTTGGAAGCCATCGGAACCTCCTACCAGGCGTAGCGCTTCTGTTTCGGGACTGTTGATGACTGTTAATGACTGTTGCGTCGCTCACTACAGTCTAGACTCGCCAGTGAATATTGAAAATCTGCTTCGATTCCAATTTCCATAGGACATTTTGCGATAAAACGTGCGTTTAGCTCCGGACTTTTCAGATCTCCCTTTTGATTTCCCTCCGATAGTGACGGGAAAATGCTGCTGTAAACATGGTGCACTTCCGTATTTCATAGTAACATTCATGAAATATGGAATTACCCGTCAAAAAGGGAGAGATCATGACGTTGCAGCAAGTCAGCATGGAGGATCTGGATCATCTCGCGGCCACTGCTGCGGATGTACTGGCGCAAGTTCGCGATGCGATGGTGGAGCCTCATCCTCGAAAGTTAGCGCCCACTTTCACAAGCGTGGCGATTGCTGACCTTTGCGGTATCGATAAAAGCCAGGTGAAGTATCTCACACAGAAGCACGAGCTACCTTCCGGCAGGAAAATCGAAGGCTCGAAGGCCAAGGAATATACGCTCGAAGATGCCATCCAGTGGGTGCAGAAGATCGGTGGCCGTCCGCGCCGAGCTCCCGACAGTCCCGGAAAGGTGCTTGCCGTCTGCAATTACAAGGGCGGTGTCGCCAAAACCAGTACTTCGATGGCGCTTGCTCAGGCATTGACCTTGCGCGGCCTGAAAGTCCTTATTATCGATTGCGACGGACAAGGTACGGCGACGCAGCTGGCCGGCATCAGCCCCGAGCAGGATGTCGATATCGAGCAGACGATCATGCCATATATATATGGCGACTATCCCGACCTCCAATATGCGGTGCAAAGCACTTACTGGCACAACTTGTCGGTCATTCCCGCTTCGAGCGGATTGCTCGCCGCCGAATTTGCGCTGCCGGCAAAAGCAATGGAACAGCGCGGCTTCAAGTTCTGGGAAGTGCTGAAAGACGGTATCGAGCCGCTCCGCAAGGAGTTCGACCTCATCGTCATCGACACTTCGCCCAGCCTTTCCCATCTTACCGTCAATGCAATGATTGCAGCGGACGGGCTGCTGATGCCATGCCCGCCGGATGCGCTGGATTTCGCATCCAGTGTTCAGTTCTGGGGAATCTTTTCCGAATTGATCGATGGCTTGCCCGACGCAAAGCAGAAGCGCTACGACTTCATCTCGATCGTTTATACCAAGGTTCAGGCCAATGAAATCTCGCGCCTGGTCAAGACCTGGATGAAGCAGGCCTATGGTGCGCACATCAACGGCATCGAGATACCAGACAGTACTGCGGCGCGCACTGCATCGGCGCAATTGAAAACGATTTACGACCTGAGCAAGCCAGATGGAAGTATTGAAGCCTATCGACGCTACAAGGAACCGCTCGACCGGCTGGCAGATTATGTCCTCGACCAACTCGCCGTATCCTGGAGTAAGGCATGAGTATCTATGACAAGCTGGGAGCCAAGACCGCGGGCGTAAAGGCGCGGTCTGTCGACAAGGCTAGTGAGCGGGCGCCTCGAACGGCGCCTGCAATGTTTTTGAACGCCGCGCAACGAATGGATGCAGCTGAAGCACGCGTGGAAGAACTGGAAGCACAGTTGCGCGACGCTGAAGCACGGGCAGTCAATCTGGAAATCCCTCTCGATGACTTGTACGAAGTCGAGGGCAGGCGGCGCAAGCTCAGTGAAGAGGAGTTCAACGAGCTGCGGGAAAATCTGCGCAACAATGAGCTTGTCACGCCGATCACGGTGCGCAGCCGCAATGACCGCGGCTATGAAATCGTATCGGGTCATAACCGGGTGGCGGTCTACCGAGAGCTTGGCCGACAGAAGATTCCCGCGGTCGTACGAGACAGCGACGAGGTGCAGGCCAATATCAACGCCTTTTACGCCAACTTGCTTCAGCCAAGTCTGCCGGACTACGAAAAATATCTTGGCTTCCGCATGATCCGCAAGATGAAACCAAGCGTGCATCAGGATCAGCTGGCGGAGATGGCTGGCGTGTCAAAAGCCCAGATCTCGAAGTTGATGTCATTCGACGACTTGCCCGAGGAAGCGCATCAGATACTGAATGCCCGCCCCGATCTCCTGGGCGCCAATGCCGCGCTTGCATTTGCAGGCCATGCAAAGAAGGGGAAAAGTGTTCAGGTTGTTGACGCGTTGAATCGGATTGCCTCCGGAGAACTCGACCAGGGCCAGGCGGTTCGGCTATTGAATGGCGAAAGCATTTCGGTTCCCCCGGGCATTTTTTCCGAGAAGCAAAGCGAATTGACTTCGGCCAAGCCCAAGCCGCCGAAAGCTGAAGTGGTGCAGATCAAAGTGGGGAAGGCTACCTTTTGCAGCTACCGGAAAACGGATACGAGTATTCGACTCGACTTCAAAACCGCAGAACAGGCACAAGCGGTCGCCGAAGAAATTCGCCAAGTGCTTGAGCGGCATGCAGAAAGCCTGAAAACTCAAAAATAAACGGTTTCTAGTAGAAACCGCATAAAAAACAATGACTTATGTTTTTCATTCCTTATGGAGACGAAAATGAACAGTTAAAGTCACTTAGTGGTGGCTGAAAAAGCAAAAAGCCCGCTGGGGAGCGGGCCTTTGCTGTACTCGATAACCCGGGTAGGCAATCGAATCTCGACAATTCAAAGTCTATCCGTAAGTTCTTCCGAGTGCAAGACGCCACAGCCATTATCTTGCACGCTTACGGAGATTTTTTCGTTTCTGACGAAATCACCGGGATATAACTCATCCCAAATTTCCTAAAGCCGTGCTCCTTTCACACTTTGCGGCCGCAAGGCCAGCGGAGCGAGATCGTGCGCGCCTATACTTTAGAAGAAGTCATTCAACCTTATCAGCAGTACCCAAAGATCATTCAACAAGCCATCCTTCGGGCGCATACGCATCCGACTTTCCTCGTGCTGACCAAAAGCATGCGGAAAGTGCTATGTGCTTTACTGACACGTGCTTCCCAGAGAAACGGACTGCAAGCTATTCGGGCCAGGAACGATCGCCTTGCAGAAGAAGCCGAGGTGAGCGAAAAAACCGTACAGCGGGCCGTTGCGACGTTTCGCCAGCTTGGATGGCTGAAGCAACTCGACTCCAAACGCACGGAGTATGGGCTGTTCACCACCCGGCAGTACTCCTTTACCGAAGCCTTGTGTGCCTTGGTAGAACTCCCGTTTGCAGGAGCCAAGACAGAGGATGCTTGCACACAGGAGACAGAAATGTCCGCCGGTGCTGTATACGTAGACCTTAGTTATAAAAAAGATCTAAGGGAGATTTCTGTAAAAAACCGGAAAGACAACCCCATCCGCCTGCCGCAGGACTTGCTAGAAATCGTTGAGATGGGCGTCAAGGAAACCGGGGTCTGCAAATTACGAGGGCTCGCGCACCAGGCCGGCTATCGACTGGAAGACATCTTCAAACTGGCAAGGGCCAGGCTGCAAACCATCGGAGCAACCGGACAACGCGTGTACCGCTACCTGCTGTCAATGATTGAAAAACAATCGGACTACGCAGGGCGCGCAGCCCAACTGGAACGCCAGGACGGTCAGGCCAACGCTCCGGTCACGGCGAAGAAGGATGCAGACGAATACCGAGGCAAGAGGTTTATGAAGGCGGGCAAGCGCGTCGATATCTTTGCCGATGGCGACGGCGCAATTGCCGTTCTGGCGGACGGCAGCTTCGTCACGCTCGCAAAGTCCGACATGCCCCGCCTGTATGCCGAGATCAAGGCTGGAAAATGGGTTGAGCATGCGCGGTGACCGAAGCACGCACGTCTGCGCTTCTCCTGCAGTCCGTGCCACACACACGGCGCCTGGAAGGAGCAGGACGCAGTGCAAAGCCATTCACTGCCCGAGCGATTTCAGCTTGACAGGACTAGGCAAACCCGAGGTGACGTGTTTGGGGGCCAAGGCATGGTGACGCGACATGGCGAGCTCGGCGCCCTCAAGCCATGGCAAGGAGGACCCGGCGTCCCCACACAATGCAGTGCAGCTGGCAAGGCCCCCGGGACCGGCAGTACAGTCAAACCGAAAGCGCCCTAATGGCTCCCACGCATGAAGTCACGCCGAAAACGTATAATCAACATACGCAAAAAGTAGTGAATGTTGGCGTGTTAATTTCAGTGGTTCAATAAATGCGCCATAGAATCAAAGCCTTAGACGTCATTTCACAGCAAGCTTGCAAAGTGCGGCATTCATGCAATGCAAATAGGCCTCATGCTGCTCGGAGCCTGCGCCGTGAAACGACCAAATGCCTGTGAGCGAAACACATATTGCCCTTTACCCAAGCTTCCGTCATGTCTGATCGATCTATGCCAGCAAGGGCCCACAACCGTCAAAAATCTCGACAGCAAAAGAGCCGAAAGCTCCATCTGGGTCATATTGCATTCATGCGCGCAGTCGTGCAGGGACTTGATACCTATGAGAGCTGGAACCGCTACCTGCGGATTGAAGGCGAGCATCAGGACAGGAGGCTGGTCAACCGCACGGTCCAATGGATCAGGGATGAATTCGCTGCGGCCGCGAAGCGCCACGCCCGTCCCGGCACGGCACGGCTGGTGCGCATCGATACGCAAAGATCCGACCCGCGTCAGGCAGAGATTCCAACGCTTGAAGAATTCGCAAACGATCACGGTCTTGCCGGCTTCTCGGAAGCAGAGCAGCTGGAACATTTCATTGCCCGCTATGGCCGCCAATCCACACGGCAGAACCGCCGTAGCCGGCTCATCGCAAAGCAGCTTGCCGCGCTCGACTGGCTGGAGCAGCTTGTCACCGAGCCACCCAGGCAGGACGATCCCGTCGACGCATGGCTTCATCCCGACCTCGCTGCGCATCTGAAATCGGCTCGCATCAAAACCCTCAAGCAGCTGGCCGACCGTATCAATGGCCTCGGCCATCAATGGTCGAGTGCGATTCCGGCCATCGGTAGAACGAAGGCGGATCGAATCGTCGATTGGCTGCGCCTGCACGCCCCAAGCACCGGCTTGCCGATCGGCTCGCATGCCGGCACTCCGCGCAAGCGTCTCGACAAGAGCATTCTTGACAAGGTTGTCGCACCGGTCACCGCAGTGGTGCCGCTGGAAAAGCTGATCATTCCTGAAGAATTGGACGGGCGCACAGGCGAGTACCGACAGCCGAGCTCCCGGTGCCAAATTCCCGCGGATGATGACCGGGAGGCCATCGTCTTCTGGCTGCGTTCGAAATCCCGAGATCACTCTGCCATTGATGAAATGTCCGAGAAGACGCCCGCAGGCCAGACCGGTGCTGCTTCCTTATTGACCCAGCGGATGACGCATACGCAGCGAGCCTACTGGAAGGAAGCCGAACGTTTCATGCTATGGGCGGTGGTGGTGCGCAAAAAGGCATTGTCGTCCATGAATTCTCAGGACTGCGAAGCCTATGTCGCCTTTCTGGAAAATCCCTCACCCGCGGAGCAGTGGTGCGGTCCGCGCAGCAGGGAAAGATGGAGTCCGCTATGGCGGCCGTTTGAAGGACCATTGTCGCTTTCGGCCCGTCGTCAGACCGTTGTCATCCTGAAGAATCTGTACCGGTTTCTGGAGGAGATCCAGTATCTCTCCGCCAATCCCTGGAGCGGGATCCGGCTGCCGAGGAGGGAAGCTACGGTCGTTGCATCCCGCAGTTTTACGCCGGCCCAATGGGAATATCTGGAACAGCGGCTCGGTTTGCTTCCGCCGACTTCGGTATTCCGCCGCCTTCGCGTTGCGATGCGTTTGTTTTACGAAACCGGCCTGCCGCTCAGCGAAGCGCTTGATGCGCGTATCGGGCAGATAAGAGTCAGCAATTCCGAAGCCGGAGGCGGGATCACGTCCAAGACGCCTCATTTCGGAGATGCCGCCGGCAGCAAACTGGAACGACTGGAACATCAGGCATCGGCCGCCGGCATTGCCATTTCAACTTGCCTTGAAAAGGAGCTTTCCGACTACCTGCTGTCTCGCGGACTTCATCCCGATGTTGCCCATCCCAGCAACAGACAAGTCTATCTATTGGGAAAAGGTACAGACACGGAGCAGCGTGCGCCATGGTCGCCGGAACACATTCGCCGTCCCGATCTGGCTGCAGGTATCAGCGCCAATACCTTGTATCTCCAGATAAAGGCATTTCTCAAGGAGTGCGCGCAGGCGATCGCGCCGCTCGATGCCGAGGCCGCCAGGCGGTTTGCAGCCGCAGGTACGCAATGGCTACGTCGAACGCATGATGTGCGGATGCGGGAAGCGACGCTGCATGAGGAATGAGGCGAGAGCGATCGCAGCATGGCCCGGCGCGGCATTGGGTATCGCGTCTTGATGCAGCTACGGGAAACGGGCAATCGGCTGAAATACTTTATGCGGCACTTTCGCAGCGCATGCGAGTCGTTTTGAAGCGAAAGCCGCGCATGTCATCCGGCCATCATGCAAATGGCTCGGTCGGAAAGGGAGAGAGAAATAAGAAAAGGAATGTGCGGGGAGGGGTCAGCTTGCAGTCGCCCTCAGCTGAAGCGCGGAAATGTACCATGCCCTGCTTCTGTCCGCGGTGTCCAGAATAGCGTCGAGCACGCTGATATCGTCAGCGAAGTCGCTGATCGGCATGTGACGCAGAAGAATGTAACGGCCTTCATCAGCATGCCACAACAACTCCATATCCTCGGCAGGAGTGAGGACATCCGACAGCGGCGTATGAGTGCGCGTTGAGTAATTGACTCGGCCACTTCGAGGTAGCAGTGCAATTATTGACAGGCACTGCATGCCATCGTTGTTCAACAATGTCGTCCGGGTAGCGATATCGCCGAATTGCAATTCAAGTACCGGAGCAGCATGCTCGCTATCATCTTGCGTCGTGATTTCAGCCAGCTCCCGCAACAGCCTGTCCATTGCTGCAATGGAGCCATCGAGCGCTTTGGTTGTGCCTGGAACAGTGTGCGACAAGATGATGTCCTTTTGACCTATTAATGATACGGCAGATAACACTGGGGTTTGGATCTGTCCATCGGTGGATGCCTATTCTACCGAAGCAACAAAAAATCGCGAACAAGTTGCTTCGCTTGTGGGAATTGCGTAACACCCTTGTGTAGCTGCCAAGTGCATGACGCAGTAGTTTGTGTAGTGGATTGCGAAGATGTCGCATGCCGCTGGAAGTCGTCAGTCGTACAACGATTTTGGTGTGTAGTCATTACGAAGCCTACGAGGCAGGCCGATGATCCTGTTTGCGGAAAGCAGCGACGAAACCGCAGACTGACAACATTCACTTTTACGCAACTTAATGGAGTGTCATTTAAGCCGAGCGAGACGGCAATGAATTTTTAAGAGCGTGTTTAAAAACCGTAGCAAGCGGCATGAGCCCGGCACGAGGCGCGCACGTGCAAGTGGGAGACGCCGAGCGCTGCAGTGCGGGGCGCACGTCGCGCTGCACCTTTTCGCCCAGGCTCCCGGATGTGCAGACCAGAGCCGACGGCCGTGTTCGCCAGTCCATCGAAATCCTGGCGAGCAGCCTGAGCAGGAAATTCGCATCCCACGCGTACGCGAGGCACGCACGACAGCTTGGCGCAGGATCACGCCGCGTCCCGCTTTTCCAGACAGGCTCTCGGGAATCACTGCCGGCAGAGCAGGCGAAGAGGGAGCACAAGGTCGAGCAAGGCACTGAAATGGACACGCATTGGCCGGTATCCATCAATGGCTAGCAGCAGATCGCTACTCCCTTGCCTGGCGATGATTCGCAAGGATGAGGTTTGCATCGAGTTGCGCTTATCCATTTACGGCGAACTTTCCGCGAGGCCCGGCGCACGCCTTCATCAGGCCGTACCGGTGCCGGCATCAGCATGATGCCGTGATCACGCCAGGCGGCTGGTCGTTGATCACGGCCGTGCGCGCGGACTGCATGCAGGCCCGGGTCATAGGTGCCCCGTCTGTTAAGTTGCCGGCGCGCCGGGACAGTTCCGTTTTCAAAGCCGAATTTCATCCAGGCCCTGCAGTAAGGCTGCCATCACTGCAGCGATGGAACCGCATTTCGCGGCGTTCACACTAACTGCAAGAGGCCCTTTGAAAATGCTGCATTAATGAAGGCGGCAAGGAACGTGCATGACGGGGCGAATCGTTCGTACATTCACAACGCAGGCGGACTGCTCAAGTGTTGAAAGCAGTCGCCGAATTAACTGACAAGACCATCATCATGGATAAACTGCCTTCAAATTATTCGGCCACTTACCTTCCTTTCAACGGTAGCATCACTTCGGAAGAGGCGGATGGCAACAGGCATGCTGCCCGCCAGCCTTCGTCCTCGCTCAAGGCCGCACATAGAGATATTCTTGACGCTGAAGGAAGTGCGCAGCCAATCAGGATGGCAGAGCCGGCGGCGACAGCCACAACGCTGACGCTTCCCGATACGCATGGATACGCCGGCGATCCTGGCAGGAGCGGACAGACGGGCTATCTCGACCAGCTTCTGCGGTCGATCCTCGAATGGCTTGCGCAGTCCTGGCTTTCAAGGTGGCTGTCCGATGAAGGCAGCGATGACAATGACTTCCTGCCTACGCAGTCTCCGGTTGCAACCAGCGCGGCATTCGTGCCCGGCATGCCGGACGCCTTACCCGCTCATGCATCGAACGATGCCGCCATCCCGCCTTCGGATGCAGGGGGCGCAGCGGCGACCACGCCGAGCGCCGCTCCTGCGCCCCTGACATCGGCCGGGCAGCCTGGGATCGCAGTCGGCGAACCGGGGGCAGCAGGCAATGTGAATTTGAGTGCGACCCAGCCGCCGAATTCCATCAGCGTCAAGGATTTCGGTGCCAAGGGCGATGGCGTCGCCGATGACCAGGCCGCCATCCAGAAAGCCTTTGATGCTGCCGCTGCAAGCGGCCGGCCGGTATGGCTGCCGCCCGGCACCTACAACCATAGCGGCGTGCTGACCGCCAATGGACTACAGGTGTCAGGCGCCGGCGAATCCACGGTACTGCGCGCCACCAATCCGGACCAGGGCGCGTTGAAGCTGACCGGCAGCAATGGATCGGTGTCGAACATGACGGTTGAGCTTAATTCCGGCCATCGCAGTTCGATGCCCGACGCAGCAGCGATCTGCGTGCAGAATGCAACCGGCGCCAGAGTCAGCCATGTGAAAACCGTCGGTGCGGCATCCAACGGCATCCGCCTGGATAACGCCCAGAACAGCAAGATCACCAACAACTTCGTGATGGGTTCCAATGCCGACGGCATCGCCCTCATGAATGGATCCAGCTTCAACACCGTGGAAAACAACGTGGTCTATCAGGCAGGCGATGATGCATTCTCCGACAATTCCTATATCGGCGACCACCGCCAGGACGAAGGCAATGTCTTCCGCAATAATCTCGCGCTCGACAACAAGTACGGCCGCGGCTTTGCGCTGATGGGTTCGAAGAACGCCGTCGTGGAGAACAGCTATTCGAATGGCGCTCCCGGACATGGCATCGCAGCAGGCACGGACTACAACAGCGACACCATGGTCGGCACCGGACACACCATCCGCAATAACAGGTTCATCAATGCCAAAGCGACGCCAATAGCTGCCGACGGCATGACGGCAACGAACAACCACTTCGATGGCCCGGCGCCTTCGCTCTCCGACATCCTTGGCTGGACGCCATCCAGCGTGATGGACCGCAGCGCGTATAACGTTGTCTATGTCCCCGGCACAGGCCCCGGCGCAAACAATACGCCGGGCAATCGCAGCTGAGTTGCAAGCTGCGGCATCACCTACCTATCAGGTGCCTCCATCTTGCGGGCCAGCCAGCCAAGAGTTCGAAGGCGCGCGTTGATATGTAATGCTGCTGCCGGGTTTGCGGCTGCGGCTCGGCTCCATTCATTTTCCCAATCAATCTGGACAGGATTCCCAACGCTATTCCCCTTGGGAGACAACAAACGGGGAATCTGCTTAGGCGCTGTGCCCGGGTACCGACGCCCCACGGATTCAGGCCTGGATTTGCTGCCGGTACCGGACCAATACTGTGTCCTCAACAGATAGGCGAACGACCCTCCGGAAGGGTTCGCAATCCGACGGTTGTGCGGTACCGGAGCGGGCTGCTCGCCGGCAGGGGGCTGCACTGGTGTTCCCTGCTCCTGGTATCGCTGATAATCGTTCCATAAGCCTGTGAGTGGTATCGCCCTGTTGTAGTCAACACCGGAGGCAAGTGGCCTGATTCTTGATATGAACGACATAGGTCCTTCTCAGTCAATAATTAATGATCGACAACTCGCGTACCGGTCGTGATGATCGCCGCAGGTATGGGCGATCTCTTCTCCGCCGCTGATATCCAGTGCCAATTCAATTGCCAACGCAATAAATCGGAACCTGTTCCTTGTTCATTCCGCAAGCTTGCATGAATTGCATGGGTGGGTGGCTTGAAACATGGTTCCGGTTCCATGGTTTTTGATTTCTACTTCTGCCTTTCTTTGCTTGCCTGCGAGCAGTGTTGTTGGGCTTCAATGTCAATTGACACAATAAATAACTACTGCTTGACACTATTTGCGGAAACAACGATATTTGTTGCGTGAGGGAAACTTCGCCGCATCGACTGGTAGTACGGTCGTACAGCATGATGAAACCGATATTTGCCATGCCGGATAAGTCGGGACAGACTCTTTTGGTGTAGAGATGACATTGCAGCATGAATTGTTGAGCGACTCTGCATGCCTTGGCGTTAATGAGCCCAGGCTGTTCAGGCTCGCATTGATTCAACAATCGTTTGCTGCAGTTCTGGGCGCTTGCATTGGCGGCAGGCTGTCATTCGGCCGGTCCAATGATGCGGTTTGCTTGCGTACCGCAATGCGCTCATCTCCAGGATTGCCGGACACGCGACTCAACTGCCTTTTCCATTCGCTGCTTGTCTGGCAAATCTACTGCAAGCAAGCGTTCGCATCATGCATGCGTCCTTGTGGAACATTTTTACTGCAACGGGTACGCGCATTGGAACCAATTGGCCGCGCGTTTCCACCTACAGTGTCGCGCAGCCTCAATGAGGTGCTGACGCAGATGGTGGCCAAGAAGACCATCAGCGCCAAGGATGCCATGCGGGCAACCTACAACCGGCTGGAACTGCACGACATGCTCAACGGCATACGCTGATTTGCCGGAGCCTGGGTCATTGACTGCAGATGCCGCTCCAGCGCAGCCGTTCTTCCGAACGGCTGCGCTGTCCTGAGAAAGCCAGGTTCCTCCCGAACGTCTATGGCTGGCGGCTCGTAGCCCGGTATTCCAGGTCAAGACCGGATCTGTCCATTCGAAACGTGCTGACAAGCTGGGCCAGGGCCTGCGCCTGTTCCTGCATGCTCTGCGCCGCCGAAGCCGATTCTTCCACCAGGGCTGCATTTTGCTGGGTGCTTTCGTCCATGCTGTTGATGGCCGAGTTGATCTGGCTGATGCCGGCAGTCTGCTCCTGGCTGGCCGACGCAATGTCATCCATCATGTGATTCACCCGCTGGATGCTTTGAACGATTTCCTCCATCGTCCGGCCAGCCTGGTCCACCAGGCTGCTGCCGAAGGCAACCTTGGAGACTGAATCCTCGATCAGGGTCTTGATCTCCTTGGCGGCGGATGCCGAGCGCTGTGCAAGGCTGCGTACTTCCGATGCGACCACCGCAAAGCCGCGGCCCTGTTCACCGGCGCGAGCCGCTTCCACCGCCGCATTGAGCGCCAGGATATTGGTCTGGAATGCGATGCCGTCGATGACGCTGATGATTTCCGAAATCTTCGTCGCAGAGCCGTTGATTGCGCTCATCGTCCCCACCACCTCGGTCACCACCTCCTTTCCCTTGACGGCAACGGAGGATGCTGCAGACGCCAGTTCGTTGGCCTGGTGCGCATACTGGGCATTCTGCTTGACGGTGGTCGTCAGCTCTTCCATGGAAGACGCCGTTTCCTCCAGCGAACTGGCCTGCTGCTCGGTGCGGGCAGACAGCTCCAGGTTGCCGCTGGCGATCTGGCTGGTGCCGGCGCTGATGGTGTCGGTGCCGGCACGGATCTGCGCCACGATATGAGCCAGACTGTTGCGCATGTTCTGCATGGCAGCGATGACGCTTGCATCGTCCCCGTCGCGGACCGAAATGGCGACGGTAAGATCGCCTTCCGCAATGCGGCTGGCGATACGGCGTACATCGGCGGGTTCGCCGCCCAGCTGCTGCAGCAGGCCGCGGGTGACCACGACGGCGACGGCGGCACTGATCAGCACGGCGATGACCGAGATCGCCAGGATCAGCGTTCCCGACTGCGCCGTTGCCTGTTCAATATGCCGGCTATCGTTTTCGACCTCCTGCTGTACCGCCTTGGTGATCACGTCGATTTCAGCAATGATCTTTCGACGCAGCGGGCTGCACTCGTTGACCAGGAAGCGGCCGAACTCTTCCATGTTCTTCGCCTGGCGGTACTGGCGCGGGCGCTTGAGCTCCTCGGCCATTGCCAGCAAATCAGCGCGCATCGTCTCGAAGTCGGATTGCCCCTTGAATTGCGGCGTCAGTCGAGCCAGCGCTTCCAGGTAGATCGTCTTTTGCTGGTCCAGCAGGTCAAGCTCCGCATCCGCATCCGCGTCGCTGGTGAAGATGTAGGCGTTGCGCGCGGCCAAGCCGGTCTGTCCGAGCGCTTCCCGGACGACATACAGCTGCTCAAGTTTTTGCGTGCGAACACGGTGCTGGTCTTCCAGAAGCCCCTTTGTTGTCCGCGTTTGTATAACAGATACGGCACACAGGGCCATGAGGAGAAAGATCACCACGCCAAAGCCGATTCCAAGCTTGGTACCGATTCGCATGTTTGCAGGAGGAGTCATGATGTTTATTTTTCAAAGAACGAGAGAGCAAATGGCCGCAAGCGGCGGTGTTACGCGTCTGTTAAAACCGCGCGGACAACACTAAAAACCCCAAATAGTTTCCGTGAGGAATGATACGATTGATTACCGCGTATTGATTTGCGGGTTCTCATACGCATTCGTACATATCTGATACGAATCAGTACCAATATCGCGCTTTCATCGCTTTCATGGACGAACTGTTAACTCTCCTTCCCCGCTTCGGCTTCAGTGCATCCGTGTTTTTCCATGGCGAGTTTTGCGGACAAACGCAATTCCTGGCCGATCAGTCAGTCGGGCATCTCCACCTGATAAGCAAGGGCCAGCTCGTCATGGAGCACAGTGACGGGCCGCCGCTGCATGTGACCGCACCCGCGCTGGTGTTCTATTCCCGTCCGTGCGACCACAGGCTGGTAATACCTACGGAAAACCTCGCTTCGCTGTTATGCGCGAGCGTGCGTTTCCATAGTGCCGCGCACAATCCGATTGCGCTGGCGCTGCCGGATGTGATGTGTATCCGATTGAATGAAGAGACAGGTCTGTCGCCGACGCTGTCGCTGCTGTTTGCCGAGGCTGCGACGGATGGCATCGGCAAGCGCCTGATGATGGATCGCCTGTGCGACATGCTGGTGATACACCTGGTGCGATACGCGCAAAGAACGAAGCTGGTCCGCAAAGGCGCCCTCGCCGGTCTGTCGGACATGCAGATTGCGCCTGTGCTGGCGATGCTTCATGCGGAACCGGGACGCTCTTGGTCGGTCGCCGATATGGCTGCAGCGGCGAACATGTCGCGCACGGCATTCATCAATCATTTCAGGAACGTTGTCGGCGTGCCGCCTGCGGATTACCTGACCGGCTGGCGCATGGAGCTGGCCAAGGTCCATCTCAGGGAAGGCAGGTCCGTCAAGCAGGTGGCGCAAACGGTGGGCTACAGCTATCAGCCGGGATTCACCAATGCATTCAAATCCCGTTGCGGCGTGTCGCCGACGGACTGGCTGAAGCAGTCCTGCGAAGCCAACGATTAGGCAGTGTTGGATAAGCTGCTGCGCGGTTCAGATTGGCGCCTGCGGTGCTCGGCGTACCCTGTGTACGCGTGCGCTCCTCGGCGCCAATCTGAACCGCTCGCGACGCTTGTCAAACACAGCCTGGTGCGGCGGCATTATCGATGTCGCATCATTATTTCAGTTCCTACTACGAGGCGACATCCGCACCCCGTTCCAGCAGCAACGCGCGCAGTATCGATCGATGGCAGCGGCTTTCATCCTCGCAGTAGCAGCCGACGGCCATATCGGTCTGGTGCGACAGCGCGGCGAGCAGATCCAGCGACCGGCTTGCCTCCGGCCTCTTCATCTCCGCGATGTACTTCCGCTGGAAGCCGGACCAGGAGCGCGCATCTTCCGCGGCTTGTCCTTCCTTGAGAAGGGCTTCGCTCGGCGCAAGGTTCGGATACCAGACATCGTAGATATCCTTGCGTGCGTAGTCTTCTTTCTTGACACCCCGCGGCGGCCTGCGCACCGTCCCGATGCGCAATCCCTCGTTCTTGCCGCGCGGGCTGCCCAGTCTTACGATGCGTATCGCCATCTACATTCCCCGGATGAACAAATGGTTGCATGCCTGCGCGGGACAACGGGCTTATTGCCGCGCGTCGAAGGCTTCATGATAAGACACGACGCCCGAAGGCATGTCTCCCTCGAAAACGATGGCCTGAAAATACATCGGCGCAACGCCGGGAAACGCCAGCCCGGGGAAAGCCTTGAAACCGAAGCGGCCATAATATTGCGGCTCGCCGAGCACGACGCATCCGCATGCGCGCAGCCCGCGCAGCTTGAGCAGGGCCTGCTCGACGAGACGCGTGCCTGTCTTCCTTCCCTGGCAGGCAGGCGCCACGGCCACCGGACCGAGACCATACCAGCCCTTGCTGCCGTCGGAGACGGACACCGGCGAGATGGCGACATGGCCGACGATGTCTTCCGCCTCGGCCGCCACCAGCGATATCGACAGTTGCCCCGCCCGGCGCAGCGCATTGACGATGAACTGTTCGGTATGGCTGGAATGCGGGGCATCGCGAAATGCTGCAGCAATCAGGGCTTCTATCGCCGGCAGGTCGGACGGCCTCTCGCTTCGTATGCTGATGGTCATGACGACATCCTCCGCAGACGCGCACGCTGCCGAGCGCAATGGCGAATCACTTGTCCGGCACGTAGGTATAGCCCAGCTCCGGCGGCATCGGGCCCTTGATGCGCCCGCCCTGGTTCTTCTGCTCCCAGGCATGGGCAAGAATGCCCACCGAGCGCGACAGGATGAACAGGCCGCGCGCGAGCTCCGGCGCAAAGCCGAGTTCTCCATAGACCACGGCCGTGGCGCCGTCGATGTTCATCGGAATCCGTTTGCCGGTGCGCTCGGCCAGCGCCTTTTCCACTTCGCGGCCGATCCGGGCAAAACGGCCTTCCACCTCGCCGCGGGCCTGCGCCGCATCGACTATGCTCAGCAGCTTGACGGCGCGCGGGTCGACCGGATGGAAGCGATGGCCGTAGCCGGGAATGACCTTGCCGTATTCCGCGACGAAGTCGTCGAGCGCAAGCTTTAACGCCGCCTCCAGAGGACGGCTGCGCGCATGGGAGTCGATCGTCTGGAACAGCGCCAGGCACTGCTGCCCCGCGCCGCCGTGGATATCGTCGAGCACGTTGATCGCCGACGCCATCGCGGCATTGAGCGGCGCGCCGCAGGTCACCGCCATGCGGGAAATGGCGATCGACGGCGCCTGCGGGCCATGGTCGACCGCCGCCACCAGCGCCGCTTCCAGCAGGCGCGCCTGCGCCGGCGTGGGCGGCTCGTCGCGCAGCATCAGCCACACCATGTGGGCGTAGCCGACGTTGCCGATCAGGTTCTCTATCGGCTCTCCCTTGATGCGGATCACGCCGGGCCGGATATCGATCAGCCTCGTGGTCCACCATGCCTTGGCCTTGCCGACTAGTTGCGCTGCCTGTTCGCCGATTGTCATAGGGCACCTTTCTCACGCAATTGTGCAATCTGCCGGTCGTCGTAACCGAGTTCTTTCAGGATGTCTTCGGCATGTTCGCCCAGCCGCGGAGGAGGGCGGTCGACCCCCGTTGCCTTGCCGTCGACCGAGAAGCCGCTCCGCGTCACCGTGATCTCGGGCCGTTCCGGATCGGGGAAGGGCAGCGGCATCAGCAGCTGCCGGTGACGCACCTGCTCCTGGTCCAGCGCCTGCGCCACGGTCAGCACCTGGCCGGCCGGCACGCCGGCGGCATTCAATTGCGCTTCCCAGAAGGCGGCGCCGTATGCAGACAGCGCCTCTTCAAGCGCGGCCGTGAGCGCGGCGCGATGCTGCTTGCGCAATTCGCGCTCGGCGAAGCGCGGATCGGAAATCAGTTCCGCACGCGAGATGCATCGGCACAATGCCTCGAACTGTTCCTGCTTGTTGGCCGCGATGTTGAGCAGACCGTCGCCGGTGCGGAAGGTGCCAGACGGGCTGGCGGTAAAGTTGTCGTTGCCCATCGGCACGGGCGCACGCTGCGCGATCAACTGGTTCGAGACGATCCATCCCATGGTGACGAGGGCGGAGTCCAGCATGGCAACATCGATGAATGCGCCTTCACCGCTTCGCCCGCGCCTGACCAGCGCGGAAGAGACCGCGAACGCCGCCGTCATGCCGCCGATGGTGTCGCATACCGGATAGCCGACCCGCAGCGGAGCCGACTGCGCATCGCCGGTGATGCTCATGACGCCCGAGCGGCCCTGGATGATCTGGTCGTAGGCCGGTGCGGCTGCCATCGGCCCGGTCTGGCCGAAGCCGGAAATCGCGCAGTAGACGATGCCTGGATTGACTGCCTTGAGTGCTTCGTAACCGAGGCCGAGCCGGTCCATCACGCCGGGACGGTAGTTTTCCAGCACCACATCCGCTCCTGCCACCAGGCGGAGGAACACTTCCTTGCCCTGTTCGGACTTGAGGTTGAGCGTAAGCGAGCGCTTGCCGCCGTTCTGCGCCAGGAAGGAGGCTCCCATCTTCTGCCGGTTGAGCGCGGCATCGGCGCCGAGCTGGCGGGCCAGGTCGCCCGACCCCGGCGTTTCCACCTTGATCACGTCGGCGCCCAGCAGCGCCATCTGGTAGCCGGTGAACGGCCCTGCCAGAACATTGGTCAGGTCCAGCACCCTGATTCCTTCGAGTAATGCAGACATGGAGGTCCTTTGGGTAATGAGCTTGTTGGCGATCGCGCCGTCAGTCGGTATCCGGATTGGCGAAGAGACCTGCATCGCCCATGAAGCCGACGGTCAGTTTGCGGGCGGCGGCAATCAGCGGCGCCACCATGGCCGGGGTTGCGCTTTCGCCGAAGCGCGTGAGCGGACCGGACAGGGTGACGGCGCCCTCGAGCCGGTTGCCGGCGCCGAATACCGGACAGGCAATGGCGGCCGTTTCCGGATCGCGCTCGCCGCGAGAAATCCGGACCGGCATGCCGGCGCTCAAACCATGGCCGGCACCAGGCTCGAAATCGACCAGCACGCGGCCGGCGGCTCCCTTGTCCAGCGGCAGAAGCTGGCCGACCTGCACGTTGTCGCGCACCGAACGCGGCGAATCGACCCGGTAGGCGCATAGACGCTGCGCACCCGAACGCACATAAAAGGAGGCGCTCTCGCCGGCTGCCTGCACCAGTTCGCGAAGCACCGGCATGACGACTTCAGCGGGATGCAGCGACTTGGCCGCGAGCCCGGCAAGCCGCACAGGCTTGGGGCCGAGCACATAGGCGCCGCCGTCGAGCCGGTTGACATAGCCGTAGGCGTCAAGCGACTGCAGCAGGCGCAGTATCGTGCTTTTGTACAGCCCGGTTTTCTGGCTGAGCTGGGCCAGCGTCAGGACAGGATTGTCTTCGGTGAAGGTGTCAAGAATCGCAAGCGCACGGTTGACTGCCGCGACGCCGATGTCATCCGTCGGAGCCGTTCCGGCGCCATCGCTTGCCGTCGACGGCGGTATGGCTGAAGTATTGGTCGCTGGCATGAACCTGCCCCGCATGTGAGGACTCATCGAAGGTGCGTTCTATTGAATAGAACTATATAGCAAATTTTAGAACGGCATGGTAGGGAGGTCAAACCGGACGGCTGGCATCCGACCCGGTGCCGTCCTATGATTCGACATCGAGGAACAAACAGGACATTGCCTGACGGCAGACCACGCTTTCCCGAATAAATCACGCTAAGATGTCGCCTGACAATGCCGAGCGACAGGCAGTGCGTCCGCGCAGTGCATGACAGCCCATGTCGCCGTATAAACAGAACCAAACCTTATGTCTTCCACAACCATGATGTCTTCGCAGGATGCGCAGCTTGTTCCTTTCCTTGATGGTCCGCGTCTCCTGGGCGACGTCGGCGGCACCAATGCCCGCTTCGCGCTCCAGCTGTCGCCGGGGAAGATAGACATGATCCGGGTGTTCCGCTGCGCGGACTTCCCGGAATTCGCCGACGCGATCGAAACCTATCTCGCCGAATGCGGCCATCCGGCCATCCGGCATGCGGCCATCGACATCGCCAACCCGGTGCAGGGCGACGACGTGAAGATGACCAACCATTCCTGGGCGTTTTCGATCGAGGCCACGCGCCGCAGGCTCAAGCTCGATACCCTGCTGATCGTCAATGACTTCACGGCGCTTGCCATGGCGCTGCCCCGGCTCGACCCGTCCCAACTGCGTCAAGTCGGCGGCGGCAAGGCGCGTCCGGCCAGCGTGATCGGCCTGGTGGGCGCCGGAACCGGCCTCGGCGTCGGCGGGCTGATTGCAAGCGACGGCCGCTGGATTGCGCTCAACAGCGAGGGCGGCCATGTGTCGTTCTCGCCGGCCGACGAGCGCGAAGCCGCCATTCTCCAGTATTGCTGGAAAACCTATGCGCATGTCTCCGCCGAGCGGCTGGTTTCCGGTCCCGGCATCGAGCTCATCTATCAGGCACTGGCCGACCGCAACGGCATGCAGGACGCGGAACCGCTGGTGGCGCCGGAGATCGTTACGCGGGCGCTTGCCGCGACGGACGAACTGTGCATCGAAGTGCTGGAGTGCTTTTGCGCCATGCTCGGCACGGTGGCGGCCAACCTCGCGGTGACCCTAGGGACCCTGGGAGGGATTTACATTGGCGGCGGCATCGTGCCCCGGCTCGGCGACTATTTCGCTCGCTCGCCGTTCCGCGCCCGGTTTGAAAGCAAGGGCCGCTTCACCGATTACGTATCGCAGATACCGACCTTCGTCATCACCGCGCCTTATCCCGCATTCACCGGCGTATCGGCCATCCTGACCGAACACCTGGGCGACGGCGGCAACGCCATTCCCATCCTCGAGCGCATCCGCAAGATCAAGCCGCAGCTGTCCCCGGCCGAACAGAAGGTGGCGGGCCTGATCCTTTCGCACCCGCGCAGCGTGATGAACGATCCCATTGCCGACATCGCGCGCAAGGCCGATGTCAGCCAGCCTACGGTGATCCGGTTTTGCCGCACTCTCGGCTGCCAGGGCCTGGCGGACTTCAAGCTGAAGCTCGCATCCGGCGTCTCCGGCAATGTTCCGGTTGCGCACAGCCAGGTTCATGCGGGGGACCCGCCGGTCGAGGTCGGCGTCAAGGTGGTCGACAACACCATCTCGGCTATGGTCGGGGTGCGCGATACGCTCAACGCCGAATCGCTGTCGCGGGCGATCGATATTCTGGCGCAGGCGCCGCGCGTCGAATTCTACGGTTTCGGAAGCTGCGGCCTGGTGGCTGCAGATGCCCAGCAAAAATTCTCACGGATGGGCATGGCTGCATTTGCATGCAGCGATCCGCAGATGCAGGAAGTATCGGCATCGATGTTGAGAGCAGGGGACGTCGTCGTCGCCATCTCGAATTCGGGACGCCTGCGGCATCTTGCGCCGGCCGTGGAAGCCGCCATTGGCGCCGGAGCGCGCGTCATTGCACTGGCGCCTGGAAACTCCCAATTGGCCAAGCGCGCTCACCTGACGCTGGCAGTGGAACATGACGAAGGCAGCAGCAATCACATACCGATGGTATCGCGCATCCTGCTGCTGCTGCTGATCGACATGCTGGTCGTCGGCGTCTCCATGAAGCGTTCCAGTCCATATGCAGAACTGCAGCGGCAGGCCAAGCTGGGTGTCCTGACGCATACGCTGGCCAGCACCGGCATGACGATGCCGGGCGATGAGGATGAGGCTGAGCCGGCCGGTGCATGAGCCGTCCGGGCAGTGCGGCAGGAACGAAAAATGCGGCAAGCAGGAAGGCTGCGGGTGTTCGCCTGGCGGGGTAAGTTGGAAATTTGTTGAAGGAAAATGTGGCGACACCGAATCGAGACAGGGAATCAGGCACAGCAAGGCCGAGGCCTTGCGCGCATTGTTGATATTGTTGATGCGGTATCGGCACGATACTCGTCCATCATTTGACCAACAAATTTCCACTCGCACCGCTAAAACCCGCAGCGTTGAGGCGTCTTCAGCCGCTCATTGCCCCATTGAGCCGGTTCGGCTGCCACCGTCAGCTTGCCAGAGCCAATAGTCGTATCGAGGTGTTTCGAGAGATACTCGTATGCCGCAGCACTTTCTTCCTGGTTGCCGAAGAAATAAACGCCGTTCCGAGTTCAAAAAAAATCCCTGTTGCGAACGTCAACAGGGATAAAGCCTTCCATTGCAGGAAGGTGGAGACATACGATAAAAAACAACTGGACCATGCGCCGCATCGGCAGCCGCAACGTCTATAACTCAAGCAGGTTCGCTCAAGAGGAAATCAGACAGTCTGAAATGGTCCAGGCCGGGAATGACCATGTCGGCTTCTTCAAGTATGGCCGGGTTGCCAATGCCGAGGGCAAACATGCCGGCCGACTTGATTGACCGTATTCCGGCAACGGAATCTTCAACGCCAAGACAGGCTTGCGGTGCGACAGCAAGCCTGTCTGCCGCCACTAGAAATATTTCCGGATCAGGCTTTCCGTTTTTTATGGTGTTGGCGTCGACGACGTAATCAAACCAATCGGTGATTCCGAGGCGGTCCAGTACAGTAAATGCGTTCTTGCTTACCGATGCCAACCCGATCATGAGATCGGCCTGACGTACCGCATTCAATGTTGCCATGGCGCCGGGCAGCAGATCGGTCGGGGACATCGTTTCAATCAGCTGCTGGTAATGCGAGTTTTTCGCGTGTGCCAATTCCAGTTTTTGCTCGAGAGAACAAGTGCGATTTCCACGCGCAAGAATAAGATCGAGCGATCCCATCCGGTCGACACCCTTCAACTCTTCATTGAATGCTTCATCGAATGGAATGTCCAGGCTATTCGCCAATTGCTTCCATGCGAGATAGTGATAGCGCGCAGTATCCGTAAGAACGCCGTCGAGATCGAAGATGACGGCCTTGAAATCTGATTTAGCCATGAACAGACGCCTTTGTGGTGTTGATCGGAAGCGGTATGAGCTTGACAGAGGCCTGGTCCACGGTATGTTCCGGCGCTTCGGCAGTCACATGGACCGGCTGGCCGTAGTGCAGGAAGAACAGTGATTCACCTTCGAGCAATTGGTAGGTCACCTTTTCCGCGTTCACATACACTTGCAGCAGCTGTCCCTGGACACACACCTTGAACTTATAGTGCTGCCATTTCTTCGGCAGATAGGGCGCGAACCTGAGATGGCCGTTGAAGTAACGCATGCCGCCGAACCCGGATACCAAGCTCATCCATGTGCCGGCCATGGCTGCCGTATGCACGCCATAATGGGTATTGCCATGGCTGTTGTCCAAATCCATGCGCGCCGTTTCCATGAAGTAGTCATACGCCTTGTCGTAATAGCCGACCTCCGACGCGACGATGCTGAAGATGCAGGAAGACAGTGAAGAATCATGGGTTGTGATGGCTTCGTAATAGTCGAAGTCGCGCTTCTTGTCATCGAGAGAGAACTGATTGCCCAGCAGCAGTAGGGCGAGCAGAACATCCGCCTGCTTGCACACCTGATGCCGGTAGATGACGAGAGGGTGATAGTGAAGCAGGAGCGGATAGTGTTCCTTCGGTGTGGCATTGAAGTCCCACACTTTCTTCGACAGAAACGTGTCGTCCTGGGCATGGATGCCGAGTTCCTGGTCATAAGGCAGGTACATCTTCTCCGCTGCCCGGCGCCATTGCAGCGGCTCATCGAGTTCCAGGCTCAGCAGACGCGACAAGCGTTCAAATTCTTCCGGATGCTTGCTTTGAATTTTTTCAGCGATATCGGCTGCAAAATTAAGATGCATTTGTGCCATCGCATTCGTGTAATAGTTGTTGTTGACGAGCGCGGTGTATTCATCGGGGCCGGTGACTTCATTGATGCAGAACTGCTGGTTATGTTTGCTCGAATAGCATCCGATGCCCATCCAGACGCGGGCAGTTTCCATCACCATCTCCGCGCCATGGCGCAACAGGAAGGATTCATCGCCGGTCACTTCGCCGTAGAGCTTGACCGAATAGGCAATGTCCGCATTGATGTGATACTGCGCGGTCCCGGCGGGAAAGTAGGCGGAGCACTCTTCGCCTGCAATAGTGCGCCATGGGTACAACGCACCCTTGGCATGGGACAGCAGGCGAGCGCGCTTGCGTGCCTCATCGAGGCCGCTGGCGCGGAACTCAAGCAGCTTTCTTGCAATTTCGGGCTTGGTATAAAGGAAGAACGGGAATATATAGATCTCCGTATCCCAGAAGTAGTGCCCTTCGTATCCTTCTCCAGTAAGTCCTTTGGCCGCGATATTGGTTTTTCCATCCCGGCCGACGGACTGCAGCAGGTGAAATTGATTGAAATGAATTCCTTGCTGGAGGGCGTCGTCGCCGTCGATCTCCACATCGGCGTGCTGCCAGAAGTCGTCGAGAAAACGCGCCTGCGTTGAACAGAGCTGAGCGAAGCCTGCCTCCGCAGCCTGGCTCAGTGTTTCCTTTGTCCTGGTCATTAATTCGGCTTCCGGGTAATCCCTGGAAGTGAAATAGGAGCCGAATTTGGTGAGCGTGATCTCCTGCCCTTCAGTCGCGTGCAAGTCGTAGATCTGCTCGAGGCGCTGTTCGCGGTTTGAAGTGCGGCAGACAACGCTGCCCTCATGGTTCAGCTCGCTCGAGATGGCGCTGACCAGGGTGAAGCCGCTGTGGCGGGTGCGGTGGACGAGAGCTGCAAAACCCTCGCTATGCTTGGAGTCGATGAGTTGCAGGACCGGTCCGGATACTGCCGTTCCGATACGGGGATCGTCACCGGCTTCGATATTCTTCACCCTGCCATCCAGGGCGGAAACCAGCTGAATCCGACCTGAGAAATTGAGCGGTCTTACCATGTACTGAATTCCGTACAGATGCTTCTGCTGCAGGTGCGCAAGGCGCTGGCTCTGGACGAAGATGCGCCGCCCTTTCGGCGACATCCATTCAATCGATCGGGAAAGAAGGCCGGTGCGGAAGTCTAGGGTGCGTTCGTAGTTGAGAACTTCGCCCTGCAGAAGATCGAATCGCTCGTCTTCGATCCACAGTTCCATGCATTTACCGTTTGGCACATTCAGCATGAACTGATTGGTCTTCGCAAGGCCGTATGCGGTTTCGGGATACTGGATCGGTTCCGACTCGTAGAAGCCGTTGAGGTAAGTGCCGTCCATGGAGGTGCTGGCCGGGCCGTTGTAGCCTTCTTCGTGCGTACCTCGCAGGCCGATGTAGCCATTGCCTACGGCAAAGAGCGTCTCGTCGAGAAAGTGCGACTCGATATCGAAAGACGTTTCAGTAATCCTCCACGCTTCAAGCGGGTAGGTATGGCGCTGACTATCACGGGGGTGCAAGGGAAGCTCCTCAACTGGAATCTCGGCAGGATGCAGTCTGGAGCACATTTCCAAACCGCTTTTAATTCAGGAAAAGTCTATTCAAAGCGGTTTGGAAAGTCAAATTCTTCTTGTTGTATTCCAGTGAGTGAAGCGTTGCTCGGACCGTCTGCGGCGGCGCAGTCCGGAGCAACGCCGCCAAGTCTTTTGAAGGTCGAGCTACTTCGGTTGGAAAGGCACGGACCCGGGCGTGCAGGCTGCCTTGATCTGCTATGTGAAACCCTGTGTGTCGAACCAGGGCAGACGCGGAAAATCGGGAGCACCGCCGCTGATAAGAGCCGCAATGCTCCCGATCGGCAAGCCTCGTGCTTACCTGCTGGTCGTTCCTACGCCCGGCGCCTTTGTCGGGTAGCCAAAGTCATAGTGCCCCGGTGTTCCGCAAGCCGACATACCCAAAAGCAATGCGGCCAGAGAAACAGCCTTCGCCAGTAATTTCCATTCCATGTTGCTTACCTCCTGTTGCCTTCAAGTGGTACACCAATCCATTGGCAACCGGAACAACCCCTCGCCGCAGCGACCGTCCTTGATGCATGGCCAATCGCCTACCGGGATCAATGCCGATAATGACCAACGGTCTCTCCGGGAATCAGCTCCGGTTGCCAAAGCACATGCAACTCCGAAGACGGCGTTCCGTCGATTAATGCCAGAATCATCTCGATCATCTTTTCGCCAGCCAGACGGGTGCCCGGCTGGCTGATGATCGAAACCTGCTTGTCGATCAGCGATTCCTCCATCGAGCCCCACACGATGACGGACATTTCGCTCCCGATGGCGACCTGCTGATCGAGGAGGGCGCGGATGACGCCGATGCCGGCCAGGTGGTTATCAACGATCAATGCCGAGGGCTTTGCCGAACTCGACAGTATTCGCATGACAGCCTTGTATCCGGCGTGCTTGTCGATTGCGTTGTCGACGATGTGGGCAGGCTCGGGGGCGATGCCTGCCGACTGCATGGTCGCGATGAAACTTTGCTGGCGCTGCCGGGCGGACATCAGGTCCAAAGACGCGCCGATGAAGCCGATGCGCCGGTGCCCCAGGCTCATTAGCCTCTCGGCAGCCATGCGGATGCCCACTTCATTGTCATAGTCGAACCAGGCGTAGGGGGCCTCCGTCAGCGTGCGCCCATACGCCACGAATGGCATCTGAACGCGCGTAAGATAGCTGATCCTGTCATCATGCACGCGCGTGCGCGTGACGACCAGACCGTCCACGCGATTGCCCTGCACCAGTTGTTCGTAAGCATGAAGCTTCTTGTCCGTTCTCACCGGCGCAATGATGAGATCCATATCCTGCCGGGACAGGGCTTCGGTCATGCCGGCGACCACTTCCAGAAACATCGGATCGCCAAAGTCCGCGGGGTGCAGCGGATAGACCACCCCAATCATGTTGGTTCGTCCGAGAGCCAGATTGCGTGCAACCGGATTCGGCCTATAGCCTGTCGCGCGGGCGAGCGCGAGAACGCGTTCCCTGGTGTTTTCACTCACTTCGGGATAGCCGTTGAGTGCGCGGCTGACTGTCGTTTCCGACAGACCCAGGCTTTTCGCGAGCGTCTTGAGGTTCATGGGAGTGTCACAGTCCGTTGCGGCTACTGCGATGAACTGCGACGTCATTTATTGGGATGAAATAATTGTAGTTAGAACGTGATTACTATGTAGGTGCAATCGGTTCCTGCTTGAGCATGGTCATATGATTTAAAAATTCCTTCCGACAACAAGCTGATTGAAAATGCGATGGCCACCAATGGAAGGGAGTCCATATCCGGTACGGAGCGATAGGCAAGGAAGGATGGAGAATCCTGCGTGGCGTCCAATCTTGGACAGGAGAGAGCCGATGTGAGTGCGTTATACCAATCCCAAGGCATAACGCGTCAGAGGAGAACGATGGATTTTTTCGACTGGCAAGGCTAAGGTTGGGGATGAGGAATCCATGCGGGGCCATGGAGGACGAGCACATCGCCTGCAGGCGGAAAAAGACGCGATCTCACGGCATGTTATGCCTTGGATTGGTATTGGAGATGCGTCAGGCAAGACAACTGCTAAAAGCCTGTTTGAAACCTGCTGCGAGGCGTGATCCTGTCACTGCGGTGCACTGCGCGGTGCTCTGGGACCTCAGGGACGCATGCCCGCCGCCTATAAGGCTCAGCCCGCTCGCTGCAGTTTTCAAGCAATCCCTAACCCGGTCATGTGTAAAGTCTGATTCAGGAAAGGACCGATACTTTCCATGACAACTATCCATCCCGGCAATCACTCGCCGTGGCGGTCACGGCCATTAGTGGCTGGCGCTTCTTGAAGCGTGCAGTCAATGCGGATAGCGTCCCACCGTGTTGCCCGGCCTGAGTACAGGCTGCCACAGCACTTGCAGTTCGGAAGGGGATGTACCATCAAGCAGCGCCAGCAGCATTTCAATCACCTTGACGCCTGCCTGCTTCTGCTCCGGCTGCTCGATGGTCGTCACTTGGTGGCTTACCAGAGAATCCGCCAAACTGCCCCAGATGATGATGGATATGTCGTGGCCGACATCAACCCCGGCATCCATCAAGGCACGCATGGCTCCCACGCCTGCCAGGTGGTTTTCAACAATGACCGCTGTCGGCCGGGGACTGCATTGCAGCAACTGCTGCATCGCCTGATAGCCGGAGCGGCGGTCCAGCGCATCGGCAACAAGATGGCGGGGATCAAGTCGAAGTCCGGCGGAATGGATGCAGTGCTTGAAGCTGTCCAGTCTTTGCAAGGCGCAATTCATTTCAAGCGGAGCGCTGATGAAGCCGATTCGCTGGTGGCCTGAAGAAAACAGCTCCTCCATCGCGATGCGTATGCCCGCTTCATTGTCGTAGTCGAACCAGGCATAGGGCGTATCCGATGACGTGCGGCCATGTGCAACGAAAGGCCATCCATGCTCTGCAAGGAAGGAAATGCGTTCATCATGCACCTTGGTTCTGCTCACGATCAGGCCATCAACACGTTTTCCCTTGACGATATGGTCATAACTTCTCAACTCGTTTGCAGAGGAGGACGGAGCAATCACCAAGTCCATGCCTCTTGACTCCAATGCGCTCGACATGCCGCCGACAAAATCCAGAAACATCGGATCGCCCAAATCAGCCGGCAAGAGCGGATAGACAATGCCAATAACATTGGTACGTCCGACCGCAAGGCTGCGGGCGGTGGGATTGGGGCGATAGCCTGCCGCTTTCGCTGCCTCCATCACCCGCCTGCGCGTCTTTTCACTCACCTCCGGATAGCCGTTCAAGGCCCGGCTGACAGTGGTCTCGGAAATGCCGAGAGTCTGGGCGAGGTTCTTGAGGTTCATTGCAGGTCCCGGCAATTCCGTTGGCGAACAGGAGGCATCAAAACAGGAGGCATCAAGTTTACCGCAAGTCATTTCGATGACTTGCATCGCTAATCTTGTCAGCTGATGATTTTATGGCTTGGGTTAGGCTGCTTATGGCTATGACATCTTGGCGCCATACACATGCGGATAGTTCCTGACAAGCTCTTCACGTCTTTCCCTGATCTTCAAGCTTTTCTTGGATTGTCCTGCAGCAAAATAGGCATCGCTCAATTCGTCAAGCTTTGCCAGGTTGGTGTCGCCATTGACAGTAATTTCGCGCTCAAGCACTTCAACGGATTTCGAATACTGGCCGCGCTTGGAGTAGATAGTCGCAAGCTCGCGCATCAAGCGGCTATCCGGCTTCGGGGTGACGCCTTGCTCATAATAGTCGGTGGCATTCTTCACGCTGTCAAAACCTGGCTTGAGCAGTGCATGGCGTGCCTTGTCCCTGTACATCTGGGACTCGAGCAGCGAAGCAAGATCGTCGTCTTTGATGCGTTCGCGCACTTCGGAAATGAACTTTGCGATATCGTCATAGTTATCCCAGCGCGGCGGAATGCCCTGGTAATATGCAATGACCGGCATCCACATTTTCGGATCATATTCCAGCGCTGTTTCCAGCAGCTTGCGGTCAGTTGACTGATCTGCCAGGGCGCGATTGTTGTTGATCAGTTCACCGACGCATATCGCACACCGGGCGATCTTGTTTCCCGCTTCGATCAAGTCGCGACGCGCCTGCTGCGACCGCTGGCGCAGCATGGCGAACTGCAATTCGGTGGTATCGGCAGCAGCCTGCTGGCCTCTTAATCTCCATGCGTCATGCTGCAAGTACAAACCTCTGACAAGATGTGCATACCCGCTATGCGTTGCATTGACCCAGCGATCAAGCTTGTCATTGTCCATGCCGGGAGACGTTGCGAATTCCGTAATGCGCTGTGCCCATGAATTTGCGGAGAGCTTGCCCTTCCTGTACTGCGACTCACCGTCGTCTAACGCTTGCTCGAGCTTCCCGTATGCCCTGTCTTGCAACGCCGTGTGCAGATGCTCGAGAGCCTGAAGTTCGTCCTTGTTTCCACATCCTCCTACAATTGCGAGGCAAGCCAATGGCAAGATCAGGCGTTTCAGAAAATTCATTGGATATCCTATCCTGTTGAAATTCAAGAATGAACGGTTGGCCATACAAATCAACCACAAAGCTTGCCCCGGATTGCTTCAATATCGGCATGCAATGGATGGTCTTGCGCCTTACGCATATGCATGACCCGGCGGCATGAGAAAGGAAAGCCAAGGACGTGTTCTGCCGCTGCCGGCCTCGGCAGTCTCAAATGAGAGCAGCCGAGACATTGGCAAAAGCATTGGGCCCATCTGCGGAGGCGCGCCGCAAATGAGGAACAGGCTGAATGGCGGGCATTTGACGCGCACATTGGCGCTGTTGTACTCATTCACTCCTCTCTCCTCAGCTGTCCTGTCCGATCCGGCTAGCCCTTGACCGCGCCGGCGGTCAGGCCTGAAACGATGCGCCTCTGAAAAACCAGGACAAGCGCGACGACTGGCACTGTCACAATGACAGACGCAGCCATCAGGATTCCCCACGGCGATTCATGCTGGCTGGCGCCGCTGATCAATGAAATGGCAACCGGGACAGTGCGCTTCTCATCCAGGAATGTGAATGTCAGTGCAAAGAGGAATTCATTCCAGGCCGCGATAAATGCCAATAGGCCGGTCGTCACCAATGCCGGCCACATCAGCGGGAGGAAAACCTTGAATACGATCGTCCATGGCGTGGCCCCATCCATGACGGCCGCATCTTCGAGTTCTTTCGGCAGGCCCCGCATGAATGTGGTCAGTACCCACACGGTGAAAGGCAGCGTGAACAGCATGTAGGAAAGAGTGAGCGCGCCGAGGTGGTTGTAAAGGCCAAGAGTTCGTACAAGCTGAAACATGCCCGACAGTACCGCCACTTGCGGAAACATCGAAATTCCCAGAATGGTCATCAGCAGCAAGCCGCGGCCTTTGAACTGGATTCGCGCCAGCGCGTATGCCGCAGTCAGGCCCAGAAGCAGAGACGCCAGAACCACCGAACCGGCAACGAGAACGGAATTCAGAATATTCTTGCCGAAAGGCTGGTCCCGGAAAACCGACAGGTAATTCTCGAGGTTCAGCCGCGTAGGGAAATAGTCAACTTGAAAGAGCTGTGCCGGAGTCTTGAAAGACGAAATGATTGCGTAATAAAACGGGAAAACCGCGTAAATGACGATAATCGCCACCAGCAGGTAGAAAGCCGTCTGTTTGATTAGGTTCTTCATGCTGCATCACTCCCGTCAAAGCGCACACGTCCGATCATTACGTACAACACGATGCATAATCCAATCGTCATGAACAGCAAGGTAGAGGCGGCCGATCCGTATCCCACCTGCTGGAAATCCACCAGCTGCTGGCGTGCAAAGATCGACATCGACATTGTCTTCGTGTTGTTTGAGGTCAGTACATAGATCACGTCGAATACGCGCAGCGCATCCATGGCCCTGAAAATGATGGCCACCATCAGTGCGGGGCGGATCAAGGGAAGGGTGATTCTGAAGAATGCCTTGACCGGATGAATGCCGTCCACGCGGGCGGCCTCGTAGCAATCGGTTGGAAGCATCTGTAGCGCCGCGAGGATGAGCAGCGCCATGAATGGAGAAGTCTTCCAGACATCGACCATGACGACCGAGGCCATGACGAAGGCCGGCTCCGAAGTCCAGGCAATCGATTCCGACAGGATGCCGAGCGAAACCAGCGCATGGTTGATGATTCCATGCTGGTCATTGAGCATCCAGCTCCACATGGTCGCCGACACGATGGTGGGAATTGCCCAGGGAATGAGCACGGCGGCGCGAACCAGCCCGCGTCCCCGGAAGGATTGATTCATTACAAGTGCGATTACCAGGCCGACCAGTGTTTCAAGCGACACGGTGATCACTGTAAAAAGGAGTGTATTCCATACGGAACGCCACCATGTCTGATCTACGAGCAGACCAGTCCACTCGTCACCTTCGCGATGCAGATAGTTCTGCAAGCCGACCAATCGGAACGTGGACAGATCGCTGAGGTTCGCATCGGTAAAGCTGAAGAATATGGTACGGAGCAGGGGCCAAAGCGCGATAAGTACCAGGGCGATTAGGATCGGCATCAGGAACAACCAGGCGGTCCTTACCTTGGTTTGCTCCAAGCCGGATAGTGCAGGCATCGTGATCTCCAACAGTCTAGGTTATTGTGAAACGGTAAAAAGCGCAGCGCGAGCGGCAATCGATCGAGTCGGATATCGGCAAACCAGCATGTGTAATAGGCGCTTCAAGAGCCGGCATGAAAATTCGCTGCACGGCTTCATCCCGGCACTGCAGTGCTTGGCGGTTCCTGGGTGCTCAAGCAGTTCCGTATCAGGTACCAGCATCTTGCTGCGGTTTTCAACCAGGCTCCGGGAACTTCCGGTTCAACTCATGGAACCTGTTTGGAAACCGATCGCTATCTGATGGGGCCCCGGCGCGTCATTCGCCGTTGGTACTGGCATCCTGGCCGGGAAAATTCCGGCTTCCCGACATGGTTTTCAAACAAACTCCTGCATTGCGCTGCTGTGTGGCTGTCTCATGCAAAATGTCTGGGATACGATGGGTTCTGCCCACCGTATCGCTATTGAATATTGAATAGTGTTGCGGGTTAAAAATCTGTTGGTCAAATGATGGGCGGGAATCGCGCCGATACGACCTCAACAATATCAACAACACGCGCAAGGCCTCGGCCTTGCTGTGCCTGCTTCCTCGTCTCGGCACGATTTCGCCATATTTGTCTTTACCCGATTTCTAACTCACCCCGCTAGCCGCTATTAAAGGCAAGATGAGAGACAGCGGAAATCAGCTCTTGGGTCCGACACTGACACGTTTAAGCTTCTCTTCCAATGTCTTCACAGCGGCCGCCGGATCCTTTCCTTCCGAAAGCACACCGTAGACGGCATTCCAGAATTCCGAACTTACCTTGTTGTAGCTGCCGCCTGTTGCAGTCGAAGGACGTGCGGTTGCGTTGACGAAGGTGTTATACAGCTGCCCCTGGAAGGGATTCGCTGCCAATACCTCCTTGTCCTGATACAGGCTCATGATCGTCGGGTTGTAGGCACCGACGATCGCACGGCGCTTCTGTTCTTCCTTGCCGGTCAGATACATGACAAGATCTGCGGCAAGCTCGGGATTTTTCGAGTACTTCGAAACTGCCAGCTGCTGGCCGCCGAGTGCCGCAGCGCCGTTGCCGTCCTTGGCGCCTTTGGGCAGGGCAACGATGCCGACCTTGTCCTTGATGACGCTATCAGCGCTATTGGCGAGTGCCCACGCGTAGGGCCAGTTCCTCATGAAAACGGCGTTACCGGCCTGGAAGGTGCCGCGCGCCTCTTCTTCGCCATAGCTGAGCACGCCTTTGGGGGATATGGTTCCGATCCAGCCTTTGGCTGTCTGGAGCGCTTTGACTGCGCCCGGATTGTTGATGGTCACTTTGCCGGCCGGGTCGACTATCGTTCCGCCGTTGTGGCTGGCAACCCATTCGATGGCATTGCAGGTGAGGCCTTCGTATGCCTTGCCCTGCCATACATAGCCCCACATTTTTTCATTGCCGGACTTGCGTTCTGCATCTTGAATCTTCTTTGCCGTTGCTGTCAGCTCTTCCCAGGTCTCCGGCACTTTTTCGGAATACTTTTGCAGCAGGTCCTTTCGATAATAGAGCAAGCCTGCATCGGTGAACCAGGGCATGGCGATGACTTTGTCGCCGAGCGTATTGTTCTTGATGATTGCCGGGAAATGGTCGCCAAGTGTATTTCCCGCATATTTCTTAAGGTCGATGAAATAATTGCCCAGTGTGCCGGGCCAGACGACGTCAATCATGAATACATCCACGACTGGCGATTCCGCAGCCAGGAGCTGCTGGTACAAGCCGAGCCTTTCCGAGCCCGAGGTCGGTACAGTCACCAGTTTGACTGTATGGCCGGTTTTCTTTTCCCACGCCGCTGCGCCCTGTTTGCAGATCTCCGCGCCGGCGCCGACTGAATCGCAGGCAATGGAAATGGTCGCTGCCTGTGCCATGCCGGCGAACCCGACAGATGCGCAGGCAAAGGCAATCTTCTTAACCAAGCTGTTATATGACTTCATAGTGTCTCACTCCTAACTGAACTGAACGTTGAATAATCCCTACAGAAAACTTAAGTTAAATGACATGTCCCTCCATTTGCGTTGCGCAACTGACCGAATAAATGCCTTTTCATGACTGGGAACGCTTATCAACATGCCGTTTGCCGCGTTGGTTGGGAGCGCTGCAAAGCCTTGCATTACGTCTGTACTGCCTGCATTCATGCGTCTTCATCGGAAGTTCGACGAGCGCTCCTGGGATCTTTGTGTCTGAGCTGACTGGTATTTCCGGTGCCATGGCTGCAGCTGCCGTATCGACGCTGACGTTCCATTGACATGGTCCAGCGTTACTGCCCAATGACCTGAAGCCGGGCAGGGGAGCCGGAGCTTAACGGCGGTATGCGTTGGCCGTCTTCGGCGAACACGTAACAATGTGCCCGCGGCAATGAGATTTTGATGTCGTCACCCACCTTGTAATTCGAGTCCGGGCTTACCCGCATCATCAGCGGGTCGGTATATCGATTGGTTTCGACATGCAGATAAGACACATCCCCGAGGCGCTCGACGACTTTGACCGTACCACTGAGTTTGTTGTCGGTTCCGTTCTGCGCCACCGTGATGTGTTCCGGACGGATGCCCACGGTAAGCTTGCGATTGAGCTCCAATAATCCGGGTGCCACCGGTACCTGGATAGCATTGCTGCATGGCAGGCGCACCTGGGAGTCGCCGTTCTCGGAACGGATAGGTTTGACGTCGATGAAATTCATCTTCGGAGAGCCGATGAATCCGGCAACGAAAATGTTTTTTGGCGAGGAGTAGAGCTCCAGCGGCGTACCGACTTGTTCGATCCGCCCGGCATTCAGGACAACGATGCGATCAGCCAGAGTCATGGCTTCCACCTGATCATGAGTGACATAAATCATCGTTTTGCCGAGATCCTGATGAAGCTTGGCGATCTCCACCCGCATATGGACGCGAAGCGCCGCATCCAGATTGGACAAGGGTTCGTCGAACAGGAAGACGCCGGGCTTGCGGACAATTGCACGTCCGATCGCGACGCGCTGGCGCTGCCCGCCGGACAGTTCTTTCGGCTTTCGGTCCAGCAATGCGCTGAGTTGAAGAATCTCCGCCGCTTGTTCAACAGCCTGGGCAATGTCCGCTTTGCCTGCCTTCGCAAGTCGCAGGCCGAAGGAAATGTTTTCACGCACGGTCATGTGCGGATAAAGGGCGTAACTCTGAAACACCATGGACACGCCCCGTTTTGATGGAGGCAGGTCATTTACGACTTGATTGTCAATCGACAGGCTTCCGGAAGTAATGCTTTCCAAGCCAGCAATAACGCGGAGCAAGGTAGATTTTCCGCAGCCTGAAGGTCCGACGAAGACTATGAATTCGCCGTCATCCACCTCCAGGTCGATTCCTTTCAGAATCTCGGTTTGGCCATGCGCCTTGCGCACATCCTTGAGAACCACATTCGCCATCGCGAACTCCTAAATTGTGGATTAAGAAAGTGTCTGGCTAGCAATCCAACAGCGTCGGATTAATCAAGCCCTGCTTGCTCAATCCAGGTAATTTGCAATCCAAACCGCTTTGGGTAGATTCATAGTATATGCCAAAGCGGTTTGGATTTGCATGTTTTTCGATATTTCCAGGCTTTACCCAAATCAAAGAGTTAAACCTCCATGCCGGATGCGGGACGGGCAAGCCTGGGGGTAGCGCAGTCAATACAAGGTGCAGCCCGGCGGGTGCCGGGCGCCGCTTTAGCCAGTCCAACATGCCGTCAGATTTGTGAAGGCATGTAGGCTTAAAGCCTTACCACCATGCTTCAACCTGGAAGCCGATCGAGGTGCCGCTCGTGTCGCTTCCGAAAACACCCGTGCTGGAAAGCGGAGAGCCTGCAACAGCCGCAGCCTGTGCAGCGCGGTTCCACTTGGCGTGCGTGACGAACGCGCGCAGCTCGGGGCGTGCCCAATAACCCTTGCCGACCGCAAGAGTGGGTGCGAACGTGAGCTTGGTCAGGTTTCGGCTTGCCCCGCCACCGGCAGGGGAAACCCGCCCGTGAGAGAGCTCGGCCTGCAGCTTGAAGTGTTCATTAATTGCATAGACCGGCCGCACACCAAACATGGTCCATGTTTCATTACCGGTCGGGAGCTTGTCTCTTTGCCATACCGCGACGGCTTCACCGCCGAATTGGGGCGTCACCTGCCACCAGAGATGGTCGAGAATACGCATCCGTTTTACGCCGGAATCATCGGTAACGTTGCCCACTTGTCCGAACTTGGAGTGCCGCGCTCCGGCACCCACGCCATACTGCAGTACGACGGAGTTGACGCCGCCCAGGAATTTTTCGGTATTGACCTCGGTGGTAAAGGCGTATCCGCCGTGCGCAAGCGGATTGTTATTGTCCTTGCTGATAATGCTGAGGTTGAACTTGAGCGCGGTCGTGCCTGCGACCGGAAGGCTGTCGTAGACGAAATGATTGAGCGTGGAGGCGGATGCCGCGTTCGTGTCATCGCGTACCAGGGAGTAACTGAACTTGCCGGGCCCGGCGGCGATGCCTTCGATGCCGATACCCGTGCCGCTCATGTTCACATACTGCCAGTCCATCATGTGGACGTCGGGGCGATTGTTGAAGCGGTTGCCGATCCATGCGGTTGCGCCGTTGAGGAAGGGGACATTTTTCGCCGCGACCCAGTATTGATTGAGGCTCAGCTTGGCGTTGCCTACATTGGAGCCGGGGTTGTAGATGTTGGCCATGATGGTGCCGACAAAAGAGGTGCCGTCCGGCGCCTTAGCAAACTCCTTGGTGTATCCGAATTCGCCGTACGTGTCGCACTCGTTGCCAAGGCGTCCGCTTGAATTCTCAGCCGTCGGACCGCCGAGATTAAAGCAAGCCTGCGCGCCCTTTTCGGAATTCGTTCCGGCTCCGGATCGCAAATAGCCGTGATAGATACCCTCCGCATCTCCCGCCTGAGCATTGTTCAGGCACAGCAATGCCGCAGCTGCCACAGGCAGCAGTTTGAATACCGGATTTCTCATCCATTTCTCCTCGTTAGATTAAATGTCGTGACGACATCAAACGTTCACCGGCATGAGCGGGTTTTATTCCGAGCCTTCCGCGCGCTGCAGCGCCATATGGCTGTTTTTCCCTTAAACCGCCGGGCCTCTATGCCGGACATGACCGACCGGAATTGGCAGTACTTCCACAAAATTTGTTGCTATTCAGACTCGATACTGCAAGGCGATACTAACATCATGTATGTAGTTTTACTATATTCGCACAGAAAATTTTGAGAAAGCTTGTGTTTAAAATTCAACACTCAGGCGGGTCTTGCAGGACAGAGACTGCGCGATACCCGTCTAAAGCGCGGCGGTACGGATCGAAGGCAAGAGACCCAAGAAGTATTCTTTTGGGGGGGGCGAAGTAGCAATACTACTTGCAAAGTGATAAAAATGAAGAACACGACAACCAGCAGGTGAGATGAAATGAAAAAGCTTTCAGGAACAGGAACTCCGTTATTTGCTTACTCGGTCGCAGTGGCGATGACATGCATGGCTCTATCGGCAGCGCCCGTTGAGGCCCGCGCGGCCGACACGGATTTTTCAGCATGTTCGCGATGTTGGGGAGCGGCGATGGTATGGAGCGATGGAGACTACGACCAGATTTATCTGGCGGCACCAGTAAAGGATCTGGCTAATCAACATCCCAGGGATCTGAGTCCGGAGGGAATGACCGACGCCTTGCTTAAGCTGAAACGCTCGGGCGGCGAGAAGGCGGAGCCGATGTTCAACCCGCAGCATGCGAAAAAATTCGCCGAGGGCCTCGCAGCCGCACTGAGCAAGGCGAACAGTCGGCAGGACGTGCTGTTCTTCGTGACCACCACGCGCGGAGGCACGGGATGGTTTGCCGAAAGGCGCGGCTACAGCGGCCGGGCCTTTATCGATGATCGCGGTCTCAACCTGATCTTTGGCGGCGCTGACCTGGATTTTGTCGGCCAGTATCTTGGAACAAAGCGGCAGCCCAGTTTTGATTTCGGCAGCAGGGAGAGTGCGTCGGCAGTCAACCTGTATGCTTCAGGACCAGACTTGCAGCGTCGAGACTGGGTAGCGATTCCGCTGGCCATGACGAACAAGCCGCGTCATGCGGCCTCCCAGCCTTCGCAGGGCGCCGTGCCTGGCAAGGCCGCGGTAACGGACGAGCAGTACTATGCGGCTCAGGAACTGCGATTGCGGCGGCTCAAGGGGCTCTTGGAGCAGGAACTGATCACGCGCGACGAGTATGAGCGGAAAAGGAAATCCATTCTCGAAGAATGGTAAGCGCGGTAAGGCCGCATCCCAAAAAATTGGCCGGTGATTCAGCTTGCGCTGTTTCACCGGCCATCATCGAACTTCAGGCTTGTTATACGGAAGCTGTCAGCAGCACCGTTCGCTTAGTCAGCCCGGTTCTTTCAGCTCGCGCATGCGGGCGCGCTTACTCGACGAATGCCTCTTCCCGTTTCTTTCTCAGTGCGGGCATCAGCACCACGGCCATCGCGGCTGCGGAAGCAATCAGCATGGCAGCACTGATCGGACGCTGCAGGAACACCATCGGATCGCTGCGCGACAGCAGCAGCGCGCGGCGCAGGTACTCTTCCATCATCGGGCCGATGATGAAGCCCAGGAGCATCGGCGCGGGCTCGGCGCCAATCTTCGAGCAGATATATCCGAAGATGCCGAATCCAGCCATCATGAATACATCGAATTCAGTGTTGTTCAGGCTGAACACGCCAATCGCGCAGAACACCAGGATGCCCGGGAACAGGAAGTGGTACGGCACCATGATCATGCGCACCCACAGACCGATCATCGGCAGGTTCAGCACCACCAGCATCAGATTGCCGATCCACATCGAAGCGATCAAACCCCAGAACAGCGCCGGCTGTTCCGTCATCACCGCCGGACCCGGCTGGATGCCCTGGATGATCATCGCGCCGATCATCAGCGCCATCACCGGATTGGACGGAATGCCCAGTGTCAGCATCGGGATGAAGGAGGTCTGCGCGCCG